>WNGO01007106.1_pt1 | contig 13553 bp, 16 predicted proteins | sample 5400511 | NCBI WGS metagenome assembly WNGO01 (sample SAMN13153380, study PRJNA577476) | soil metagenome | isolation source: 20 cm soil or saprolite under Garry oak tree replicate 2 | place: USA:California | collected 2016-06-15
GTCGATGCTCAATTCAAAGACGTGCTTACAGCGACTCCTCAGACGAGATCGGAATCCGGCCTGACATTCCGGTCGAAGTAGTCCGCTGTGTGGCCTGCTGACTCACGCGGTCGGTGCGGCGGCTGCGAGCCAACAGGAAAGACTTGCTATTTGCCCAGATTCCACATAATGCACCGACCCGCAGTGCTTCCGGGCAAAGGTCGACGCTCACATCGCAAAGACGATTGAGAAGAAACCCGAGCTTGTGCAAATTTCGTCTGCATGGAACACGCGCGAAGGCGCACCGCTTGGGCGCAATCGCTACGTTGAACTTCAAACCAAGAAGGCCAAAGCAAACGGGAATCTGGCAAAGCAGCCACCGTTCCAAAAGCCTTGTGAAAAGATGGCCGATGCGATTGTCATGGATGGCGGGAATCGTGGTCAGGTCGTGAAAGTCTGCGCTGACCCAAACTGTCGAGTCCACCACGGCGACCGACCGTCACCGCAGCAGTTGCAGCGCGACCGAGCGCAGGAGCGGAAGCGCATCGAGAAAGAGAAGATCGCCATCACCGCAAGGCACCGGATACTCGCCGCCATTTTGGAGCGCGTTTCAGTTCCGTTGAAAAAAGTCGACCTGCTCACGATTGCACAGCATGTCCTTGCCAGTGTGCCGTACAATCGCCTTCCACTTCTGGCGAAGCGCCACAAGCTGGAGATCGAGAAATCCAGTACATCTCCCGTCGAGCTTCTGGCGAAGTACGTCTCGCGTTACGACGAGAGCGATCTGTCCCGCTTACTCCTCGAAATCACCTTGCTCGAATCTGCTTATCGGAGTGGCGGGGACCCCGACAGCGACGTACTGCTTAGCACGGCGAAGCGCTACCGCATTGACGCGGAGAAGCTACACAAGGCTGTGGCCCAGGAGTTCGCAGCCAAACAAAAGAAGAAGGAAAGGAAAACTGCACCTGATAAAAGCGCGGCCTGAACAGCAACAATATTCCGATCACCGGCGGAGGCTATGGGCTTCCGCCTTTATTTTTGCCCTGCCCAAATCGGTGTCAACGCCGCGCCGCAGATCGGCTCAGCATTGAAGCCTGATTCTTGTCGGCCCCGTTTGCGCCACATTATGCCTTCCGATTTGGCAACACGACAGAAAAAGGTCAACTCAACTGTTCAGCCCGCCTCCCCTGCCTTTTCTCGTGAGTTGGTTTCCAGTTTGCTCGTCATGAGCCCGCACAGTGTACGGATTCCGTCATGCGACTCGGCGGAGTGCTCGTCACCTCACGCGAGAAACGCGCAGATTTCGAAGAATGATAGGATTGTGTTGCGTAGAGGACGCACCCGGTCCGCGGAAAGGGTAGAAGCCCACCTTTCAGATTTCAGTCTTTGCAACCTTCTTTCAGCCCGATGGGCGGACAACGGGCGCTCCATGAAAGGAGGTCGCTATGTCGACTGATCCGCAGGCGTCACCACGCCGTCTTCCCGACCAACCCAATCTCCGCCATCTGAAGGACCAAGCCAGAGACCTACTCAAGACTGGCGCGGCGACATCAATCACCGATGCACAGTTCAAGATTGCGCGCCTCTACGGGTTTGCGAGCTGGCCAAAACTGAAGGCTCACGTCGAATCCTTCGAGGAGATCGGCCAGCTCAAGCAGGCTATCGACACCAACGACATCGTTCGTGTCGAGGCGATGATGACGCGCAACCCGGCGCTGCACACTGCTCCGCTGGGCTACGGAAAAGATGGGCCGCTCACGTGGGTTGCCGAATGCCGCGTTCCCTGGGAGCCGCCAAGTCCTGTGAGACTGGCGATGGCGGAATGGATGATCACTCACGGATCGGACGTGCACCAGGGAGGTGACGGACCGCTCATGCGGGCCGCGCTCAATGGATATCGCATTCCAATGATGGAGCTTCTCGTGTCCTGCGGCGCCGATGTGAACGCGTTGTGGCACGGACATTTTCCCATCGTCTTTGCCCCATGCGAGTCGATGGATCCTGCGGCTCTCAAATGGCTCCTCGATCACGGCGCGAATCCGAATTGTCGCGACCACCGATACGAAATAAGCGGCCACCGATATCCGGGAACGGCTCTCGACTACCTGATTGCTTCCTACGCGCGTTCAGGGCAACGCCTCAGCGCCTGCATAGATATCCTTATCGACGCGGGCGGCGAAACCAAGTACGACGCGCCACCTGTGTTAGCACTGCTTCGTGGTCACCTGGAAAGTCTGGCTGAGCAGATTGACGCCGATCCCGCACTCGTGAAGAAATGTTTCTCTGAACTCGATTGCGGCCAAACCGGAGGACGTTCACTGATCCTTCAGGGAGGAACGCTTTTGCATTTGGCCGCGGAATACTGCAACCTTAGCGCAGCCGTTCTGCTCCTCGATCGTGGAGCTGACGTCAATGCCCGCGCAACAGTCGATGGTGCAGGCGTTGGCGGGCAAACGGCAATCTTCCATGCAGTGACGCAGTCCGATGATGGGGGCTTACAAGTAACCCAGCTATTGGTTGATCGCGGTGCAGACCTCAGTATCCGAGCGAAGCTTCCCGGAGGCTACGAACGACCGGGTGAGATCGTCGAATGCACCGCCTTGGGATATGCGCTGTTGTTTGGCGGTGACAGTCAGAGGAGAACGGTAGCTCTGCTGCGGGAGCGGGGCGCAACAGAGTAACATCACACCTCGGTCGGCCCACCTGGTGCGCATTCGATCTCCGCATGGTCAGCCAACCGGAAGTTGGAAAACTTTCGCGGGGATTCCGATGCGTCCGACACATGGAGTCTCGCCGGAAAGTATGGTGTTTTAGGTAAAATATCGCTGCCGCTACTTCGTAATTCCTCTTTTGTCTGAGAGTTCCCTCAGCAGACCGGACTTTTGCGTGAGGATTCGTGTGGTAGCGAAAGCGGCTTCAGTTGTCGCTCTGGTTGTGGCGGTCCTGATCGGTTGGCTGTGGTGCGAGTTTTTCGGACACCGTCATATAACAGCCCAGGCTCGCCCAGCCGACTTTAGAAATACCGCCGATGCACTTCAATCCACAAACGCGCCCCTGATCCTTGCCGCCGCCGATCATTACTATTGGCTGAACAACGGGCCAGCTGCCGCACCTCTTTATGCCCGAGCGGACGAGCTGTTTTCAAACGAACGCGATCAGAGAAATGCGCTTCATGCACACGTCGGCCGCCTCCGGTCAGAAGCCGAGACTATGTCCTTTGTCGATCTCTCACGATATCTCGGCGAACAGCTCCAGAGTCCTCTGCTGAAGGACGATAAGGAACTGCGGCTTTGGTGCCTGATTGCCAAAGGCTACACGGACATCGAGCTTGATTACCGCGCGACGAAGCAGGACTGGTTGGAAGCAAAAGAAATCGCAAAGAGTTTGGGGCAGGACCAGTGGGTGACTCGTGCAAACGGTGAACTCGGACTCGTTGCCTTTCTGGAGGGGAATCCGGGACGAGCAGCTCGGCTGATGGGTGGAGCATTGCTTTCGACTATGGCGTCGGGCGATGTTGGCGGGCAGGTCAGATTTCTGGAATTGCTGGGCAGGGGCTTTGAGGAAGTGAATCGTCATGCTGAGGCGATGAGATTTTTCGATCGGGCGATCAAGCTTGCCGATGGCGAGAAGGACTCAGGTCTGCCATTCATGGCCTACGAGGGAAAGGCTCAAGCACTCGTTGCGCTGGGTAAGCCGAGCGACGCGAGGGCAGTAATTGAAGATGCGCTCGTAAAGGCGCGAGCACAACAGAAGCGCGGGCACGAAGCAGAGCTTTTAATTAGGCTCAGCCTCGTCGCAGAGAGCACTGGCGATACTACTCACGCGATTCAGTACTTGGAGCAAGCCGGACAGTTTGCAACCAGTGTCCAGTTTTACAGAATAGAAGCCGACGCGATGGTCGAGTTGGCGAAGCTGTATCGAGATAAGGGGGACCTTGCAACAGCGGATGCCCGCGCGACTCAGGGAGTGGCGGCAAGCCAGCGGGTTGGAGATCGGTACTATGTGCCCAGAAATTTGACAATCCTGGCGGACCTGAAGGCGCGCCGCGGCCGTTTTGGCGAAGCCAACGCCTTGTATGAGCAGGCGGAGGATGTGATCGAAGGGATGCTTATCAGCGTTGATGAGCCCTATTGGAACAGTTCGGTTACGGCCGCGATGAGTCAGACCTATGTTCAGCATTTTGAGCTCGCCGCCAAACAGGGCGATGTGCCGGGAGCTTTTCGAGTTTTGGAACGAGTTCGGGGACGAACGCTTGCTTGGGCGCTTGAAGATCGGAAGGCGTTTGCAACTTCGGAGTCAGACCAAACGGCACCATTGGAAAGCGAAATCGCAACTCTTCAAATGCGATTGATGCAGTCGAACAATCCTGACGAACGGGAGCATCTGCTGGATCAGCTCACCGAGTATGAGCGGCGTCTCGGCTTAGCCTGGACGCGAGGTGATGTCGCCTCTCAGCGGTTGCCGGTCCAACCTGCGTCTCTGGCGACCGTACAAGGTGACCTCAAACCAGATGAGGCAGTCGTGGAATATGTGCTGGACGATCCCAATTCGTTCTGCTTGTCCATGAATAAGGATGGAGCTCATCTGCAGCGGCTACCAGCGGGGCGGAAGGAAATCGAGAGATTAACGCGAGCATACATCGCTGAAATTCGAGAGAAACGCGATGGAGCGGAGATATCGAAGCAGCTTTTCACTATTCTCGTAAGACCGGTGCACGAGCCAACGGACACGACTCGCCTGATAGTTGTGCCAGATGGGGTTTTGAACCTGCTGCCCTTCGATGCTCTACGAGGGGACGATGGTCAATTCCTGATTAGATCGCGCGAGATCACCTATGCGCCTTCGGGCACAATTCTCATTACGCTGCGCCGGGCAGATAAGCAGCAGCCAGCGCCAAGACTTGCTTTGGCTGTTGGCGATGTCGTTTACGAGAACCAAGGGGATGCAAGTCGAAGACTTCCGAAGCCCGCATCTCTCAGTGCTCGCGTGGAACGCGGGATCGCCGACCTTTCTGGAATCGCTCTTCATGATCTTCCGCAGACGCGCGAAGAAGTAGAAGAAATAGATAAGATTATTGGACATGATTCGCTGCTTTTGGTTGGCAAAGATGCGACTGAAACCGCCTTCAAAAAAGAACCGCTCGACCAGTTTCGGATTTTGCACTTGGCGGTTCACGGTTTCGCGGACACGCAGTACCCAGAACGATCGGCGCTTGTCCTCGGCAAGGACTCAAGCGACGACGGACTTTTGCAGGTTCGCGAGATCATCCGACTGAAGTTGAATGCCCAACTCGCGACTCTGTCTGCGTGTGACACTGGTGTTGGCAAACTCCAAGGCGAAGAGGGCATCAGCAATCTGGCCGAAGCATTCCTTGTCGCGGGTGCTCGGTCCGTTTGTGGCAAGCCTATGGAGCGCCGACGATACATCGGCGAGTTCTTTGATGGAGCAGTTTTACAAGCGACTCGCTGATGGAGAGAGTGTCAGCGCAGCACTGCGAAATGCAAAGGTGGACATGCTCTCGAAATTCGGCAATGACCTGAACCCGTACGATTGGGCGGCATTCATCAGCGTAGGAGAAACCTCCACGCCTATTGGAATCCAGAAATGAATTTGACTCTCGACGAGCGCACAAAAATCTTCGATAAGGTCTGCCACTTGGTGCTGAAGAAGCATTTCGATCCAAGCATGAACGGCGTCGGCGGCTTTCGAGAAGGAGGTTCACAAGCTCGTCGCTGAGCTGAAGACCAGCAATACGGGATTTCGCCACGCGGGAATGCGAAACATTCCCGCACGCCATGCAATAAACGCCACTCTTCAGCGAATCGGGGTGAACGGAACAGAACGCTGGATGTTTCAGGATGTCCATCTGGGAGGGCCCGCTTACGCGGCCGGCATCCGGCCCGGTGATTTGTTGCTTGAATGTGGAGGCCGAGAAATCCGGCCGCCTGAAGACTTGAACTTTTCGATCGGCGAATCGGCAAACTTGCTCGTCGAAAAATTGCATGGGAGCCAGCAGATAGTGAAAGTCAACCTGCCCATGCCCAAATCGAAGAAGCATCCTGTCACGGCCCCGCAAGCAGTGCATTCAGAACGACTCACCTACGACATTGGCCTACTCAGAGTCGCGATGTTTCCTGGCGCCATTGGCATTGACGTAGCGAAAGACATTGATCGCGGAATCGCCGCGCTGGAAGGATGCAGTCGGCTCATTGTGGATTTGCGCGGCAACACTGGCGGAGGCATCGGAGGCCTTCGCCTGATGAGCTATCTGACGCCTGGCAAACTCGAAGTCGGTTACAGCTTGACGCGAAAACGACGCGAGCGCGGATATCGCCGCGAAGAACTGACCCGATTTGGACGGATTCCATCACACAAATCAACCCTCTTGTGGCTGGCCGCACGATACGCGTTCGTCGAGAAATCGATCCTTGTGGTTACCGAAGGACTGGGACCACGCAAGTTCCACGGTCGAGTTGTTTTGCTCGTGAACGAGCACACTGCAAGTGCTGGTGAAATGGTTTCTGCTTTTGCGGAGGAAAATAATCTCGCAGTTATAACGGGCACGAAAACCCCCGGCCGATTGCTGAGCGGTAGCGCGTTCAAGGTCGGCCATGGATATATTCTCGGGCTGCCAGTCGCCGCCTACCTGACCTGGCAAGGACGGATGCTTGAAAATAACGGCATAGTCCCGAAATTCCAGGCCGACCTCTCACGAGATGCACTCAGGGAAGGCAGAGATACACAACTCGAAACGGTTGAAATTGCAAAAAATATGTGACAGCTCGACTTGCACTTCGATAATTCAGATCGACACAAGGAGGTAACCAATGAAGGCGATTGTGGTGACGGATCAGGCTGCGGGAATGGCCGGGGTGAAGCTGGTGGAGCGGCCCGAGCCGAAGGCAGCGATAAACGACGTCGTTGTTCAGATTCATGCGTCGGGATTCACCGGCGATGAGCTAACGTGGCCCTCGACCTGGACCGATCGCGTCGGCCGTGACCGGACACCTTCAATCCCCGGACACGAACTGGCCGGAGTGATCACCGCTCTCGGCTATGGCACGACGGGGTTGTCGATTGGACAACGGGTGTTCGGCCTGACGGATTGGTATCGTGACGGCACGCTGGCGGAGTATGTAGCCGTCGAGGCACGCAACCTTGCGCCGCTGCCGGGCGACATTGACTTCACCGTTGGTGCGGCCCTCGTGATGCCGGGCCTGACCGCGTGGCAGGGCCTGTTCGAGCATGGCCGCCTTCTTGCGGGGCAGAGCGTGCTCGTGCATGGTGCGGCCGGCGTAGTCGGTTCGATGGCGACCCAGCTCGCACGTGCGGCCGGCGCGTACGTCATCGGCACCGGGCGCGCTGCCGCTCGTCAGACGGCTCTCGACTTCGGCGCACAGGAGTTTGTGGACCTCGATAACGAGGACCTGGAAGATGTCGGCGGGGTCGATCTGGTTTTCGATGTCATCGGCGGCGACATCGCGAAGCGGTCTGCGGGTGTGATTCGCGCAGGAGGAACGCTGGTGACCATTACCGGCCAGACCGAGGCGCGGCCCACTGGCGGCCTGACTATTGACTTTGTCGTCGTACCCGATCGGGCCCAATTGAGTGAGCTCGTCCAGCGGGTCCGGGATGGTCGGCTGCGGACAAACATCGGCAAGATGACTACCCTCGACGATGCGGTTGCCGCCTTCAACCGGACCGAGCGAATCGAGGGGAAGACGATCATCTGCGGATCGGAGAGAGTGACAAGAAGATTAGCTGCTTAGAGCCTTAACTTGCACTCCTGGGGACTCCGGGGCAGGTCGCGCGGTGGATGTGACTCGGATGGCTTCTGCTCTTGTCTCCGCCTAATCGGCTCGGCCTTGCAAAAGGGTCGGCTATTGTAGATTGGACACATGAAGCTCAAACGGATGGACAACGTAGGAATCGTCGTCGATGACCTCGGAGGGACGATTGATTTCTTTCAGGAGCTCGGCCTCGAGCTCGAAGGGCGGGCCACGATCGAAGGAGAATGGGCCGGACGTGTCACTGGACTGGCCGATCAGCGCGTCGAGATTGCCATGATGCGAACGCCGGACGGCCACGGGCGGCTCGAGCTTTCCCGCTTCCTCACGCCGCCTGTTGTCGCGGATCACCGCAAGGCCCCGGTGAACGCTTTAGGCTACCTCCGCGTAATGTTCGCCGTTGACGACATCGACGAGACGCTTGAAAGGCTCCGCAAGCGCGGAGCCCAGCTAGTAGGCGAAGTAGTCCAGTATAAAGACGCGTATCGGCTCTGCTACATCCGCGGGCCTGAAGGGCTTCTCATCGGACTCGCCCAAGAACTCAGCTGACCGCAATACGAAGGTTGCGGCGCGGGGAACTCACGTGGAGATCGCGGGGCCGTTCCGTTCGAGTCCCGCCTCAGTTGGATACCTCGTTGAACCCACGCCCACTCAGAATCATTGGCACGCACTTTTCCGCTCGCGCTGCTCTGGTTTTTGCCTGCTTCGCAGATGAGACGTGGAAGATGTATGACTTCCTCCGCCCTGGTGTGAGCGCTTCGAATGCCGATCTGAGAACCCCGTTCTCATCCAGCCTCCTCTGCAACTCCTCAGGAATTGGGTACTCCGACACTTTCTTGAGCTCTACCCTCTTTCCCGACTCCTCCAATTCGATGGCCTCGTAGAGGTAGTCCCTTAAGGTCGATCGTAGGGCCGCTATTTCCCGAAGCGAGGTGAATTTAATCCATCGCCCGGCCTGCTGCTGTCCAATCTTTTTGAGTATGTGCTTCGGATCTTTGAGCAGTGCGCCCTTGAAGAACGAGAATGCGCACGATTCCTTGAGCGGGATTACGATCGCGACGTTCTTCTTCAGAAAGGTGAAGCACGGTTTACCCCACTTGAGTTCTTCAGTCAGACCGCAGTCGAGCGCGGTCTGACGCAGCTTTTCTGTTTCCTTCTGCCACTTCTTCGCATAGGGAACTTTCATCGTTCCAGGCCCTTTTCCAAGATCGCAGAATTCACTCAATTCTGCCTCTGCCCTTGTCTTCCCATCGTACGCCTGTGCCCCGCTACTCCTGTAAAGGGTGTCCGCTTCGCTTCCATGAACTGCTCCGCCTGATCGGCTCCGCTGCCCTTGACAGCGCGGGGAGACAGCCGTTCTGGCCCTCCATCAAGGGCAGTGAAGCCTTGAGACAAGGAGCTTGGTATGAATTCTCTTCCAACTATTCCGCTATTTCCCGCTGGTCAAATCGTTGCGACGCCCGGAGCGCTCGCGCTATTAGAACAGGCGAACAGATCGCCATTGGAGTTCCTTTCGCGCCATCTTCGCGGCGATTGGGGCGATCTCTGCCAGGACGACAAGACTGAAAACGAATTGAGTCTCAAACAGGGCTTCCAATTGCTGAGCAGCTATCGCGTGAGCGAGGCTCGGACAATATGGATCATTACTGAGGCTGACAGATCGGTCACGACATTGCTGCTGCCCGACGAGTACTGAGCAGCAAATCAAAGCCCCGGCTCGGCAGCCGGGGCTTATTCGATGCGCTGGGGAAGCGCCCCCTCGATGACGCAATAATAGCGAGCAAAGTGTAGCACGACATCGGCCCGACTCGGCACGGCCAGTTCGCTATACTTTCTTTACGTCTCTTCCCGTGCCGCGATGCTGCACCGAATCCTCACCTAGGCGTACAACAAGTGATCCTTGAGCTCCTTAAGTATTGCAATAGGAACTAGACAGGAGTACGTTGCGGCAACGAGAATTATCAGCCGGATCCATGCAAGTGCAACTGGAGCAGCCGAGCCACTGACAGGAGATCCCGTCCCATTGGAACCCGCGAGGTAATGCCTTATTCTGGGTTCCTGTTGCCTGCGGTCGCTGGCGAATTGATTGGCCGCGCACAAATCACTCGGGCAACCGACTGCTGAAATGAACAACCCAACACCCTCCAAGGACGTAGCGGTACCCGGCCTACTCAGGCCCCCACTTGTGCTCCTGGCCGCGATTGCTGTGGGAGTCGTACTGAACTTGATTTGGTCCTTTCGCTTCATCCCATCGGCGCTGGTGATGGCGGGACCGGTTATTGTTTTCGCGGCGGTGCTCCTCTTCGCCCTTTCGCTAAGGGAATTTCGAGCTCATGGGACTTCCGTGCGGGGAACGGAACGCACCACCACCATTGTCCGCACGGGTCCTTACCGATTCAGCCGCAATCCCATCTATGTGGCTTTCGTTTTGTTCCTTCTTGGATTGGCACTTTGGTTAAACAACCTCTGGCTGCTCGTGGCTCTGGCAGCGTTCGCCAGCTTCATCTCTATCATGATCATCCCGCGGGAGGAACGATTCCTCGAACGCAATTTCCATGTTCCGTATTCTGAATACAAAGCTGCTGTCCGTCGTTGGCTATGAAGGAGAACAATCGCGGACATGACGATGACCTTGTCTGAGGAGACAGCCCACCCATGAAGAGGCGCAGGAAAATTATCGTGGAGATCGCGACCAGCGCAGACGGCTACATAGCCCGCTCGGATGGAGATGTCGCATGGTTGGATCGTCCGCAGCCGAAGGACCACTATGGAATGGGCGTTTTCATGAAGACGATCGATACGATCCTGTGGGGACGGAAGACGTACACCAAAGGTGTTGAGATGGGCATGAAAGACGGAGGGTTCGGCCCAAAGATCAAGAACTATTTGTTCTCCCGCCAGCCGCAAGGGTCACTGCTGCAGGGATTCGAGTTTGCGAGAGAGCCTATTAAGCCATTCATGCAGCGATTGCGCGGGCAGCCGGGTAAAAATATTTGGATGATGGGAGGCGGCGAGATCATTGCTTCGTTTCTGGACGAAGGAGAGATCGACGAGTTCAGCATCCATGTGATTCCGATCTTCATCGGCGCCGGCATACCATTGATTAAGCCCCAGCAAAGGTCCATTCCGCTCAAACTGCTTTCGACGAAGAAATTTCCGGACGGCGTAGTCCATTTACACTATCGTGTCCTGTGAGGCACCGCCCATGAAGATGCCGTACTGTTCCAAGTGCACGATTGGCGAGGATAGCGCTCCGTCGCACGCAATCACAAGCCGTCAACGGTTGGCGCGAGTAATCGTCGGGCTCGGGTGGCTCACGCTGGCGTGGTTTGTTCTCCGTGTGCCGGTTCATGCGATCGCGTGGCCGGCGGCGGTCATAGCTGGATGGTTCGGAGCCTCTCATATCGTTGCCGGTTGGATTGGCTATCCCGATTGCCCTGAACTGGGCGCCATCGCGAGTCTGTTAGGTCGTCGGTATATCCCGACGCGATGCGGTCCATGGGTGGCGCTGGATCGTTGGTTGGAACCGCGAAGCTGAACCCTCACGCTGGCTTTTGAGTAGTCTGAACCCTGTTAGGATCACTTGCCGCCCAAGACTACTCCTCAAGTTCGGTATCTTCTGGCGTGTCAGTCGGGCTCGAAAACTCCATGCGATAGCCGTCAGGATCAGTCACCGGCACAACCCACAAGCGGTTTCCCACCGATGGGCGTGTCCGAGTCTGAATTCCGCGCGATTTGAACTCGCGATACAGCGCCAGCGCGTCTTCGCACTGAAAGCAAAGGTTGACTCCTGTTCCCAGCGTTTCCTTCGGTTGGCGTTCGGGCAAAAACTCCTGCAGCATGATTGCAGCCTCGCCAAGCTCCAGCCAACACCAGCGAATCTTCCCATCAGCCTTGTAATGATCTTGACCATCAGACTCATCTGGAATCCACCAGCGCTTCATTTTGAACCCAAGCCCGTCCACATAGAATCGCAGCGACGATTCCATGTTGCTCACGGCGAAAAACGGCACCGCCTGCTTTACATTCGCGCTCGTCACGGTTTCGACAGGCATCGGTCACCTCCATCGGCCTCACGCCTCATTATGAAATGGAAGCTATGGCGTTGCAAAATCTCTATGTCACTCATTGACTTCACTGACGTTTCTATCGGCGCTAGGCATACAGAAACAGAGATTGTTGCCATCTGGATCGGCTACCGCAAACTCACGCAGTCCCCAAGTCTGATCAACTGGCGCCGTGTGAATTGGTGACTCGGGACGCTGTGTTGTATTTAGACCCCGCCTTCGAAAAGTCTCGTAACGCTCATCAACATCGTCTACAAAGACACGGTTCACAGAGCCGAAAACGCCGTCTCCTGAATGACGCGAAAGCTGCAGTTCAGCCCCGTCCCGGACCAGGTCAATAACTCCGTTGGCCATCTCACGGCCTTTATCTCCGGGCCACTTGTGCTCGAAGTCGAGAACTTCGGTGTAGAAATCTAACGTTCGTTGCAAATCGCTGGATTTGATCACGGGCACAATTTTCATGATGGTCTCCATGGGACAGCATGCCCGAATATCCCCGAAAGGAGGTTTCCCCGCAGAAATCACCTTACGAGAGTGGGTGCGAAAAATGCTGGCAAGAAACAAGACCGCGGAGCGCCCAGAATCACGATGACGTTCTCAGTGGCTTGGGTTTTGAGCAGCTTTCTGCGAATGTTTTTGTTGGCCGGCATGCGCAGCACCAGCTGTCTTCGCGGAACCGGCGGCTCCCGACCCAAGTGAATGATCAGTTCCTTGCAGCAGCGACGAGGCAGTAAACCCAATCAGTATCATTGCAGTCAGCAGTCCCCATACAAGCACGACTGGCTTCCATGGTACGAGAACAAGAAATCGCATAACAGAACTCCATTGACGAAAAGCGGCGCGCAAATATTATAGGACGAAAAATGCGCATCGAGTCATCTGGATGATCGCTTTTTCCCGGTCGTGCCAGCTCGGGCATACGAAAGCGCATGCTTCAAATCAGCGGACAAGTCCATGTCCTCAGACGCGATGTGGGCAATCGGCTGTCCCAAGAACTGTGCTATCTGGGTCCAGCCTTTAAGTCGATCTGGTTGAGCGTTGGACTTCGCAGCGGGACGGCTCTTTTTCGACTTTTGTTTTTTCATGCTTAGGCGTTTATTTCACCTGAACAGGATAGCGGCTCCATTCGAAACCGGGCTGTCGAACACCAAGAAGATACGAACCAGGAGGAACACCCGCGAGATCGATGTCACCCTTCATAACGACTGTGTGGTTTTGCAATTGCGCGATTCCCATTGTGGTCCTGATCTGTTTGCCACCACCACCGAGCAACGCTATTTCGTAGCTTCCTTCTTTGCTCCCGATAGGCAAGTCCAAAACCAGATGTCTTACTCGACGCGAGAGTTCCAGCGGCGATTGACCTATCTCGGCCGGGTTCTCTCCGCGAGCGATCGAACGCTCCCGAAGATCAATTGTCACTGTCGCTGTTTGGACAGAGGGCCGACTGCGAAGCAAGAGCAGTCCTCCGATGACGATGAGAAGAACCGCCGCGGCCGCGAGTGCCATTTGAAACACGCGCCGCCTGCCAGCAGTTGCTTCACCGCGGAATCTTCGAAAGTCCTGAAAGCAAGGAGTACACGCACTCAAGTGGTTTAGCCATTGATCTGCTTGCGACAGCGGAATCTTGTGCTGTGCGATGCCTCTGAGCACTGACAAGTCAGGGCACCCGACTCTCCCTGGGTTTGGAAACTCTTGGGATAAGCCCCTATCAAGCAGATCC
>WNGO01002489.1_pt1 | contig 13552 bp, 6 predicted proteins | sample 5400511 | NCBI WGS metagenome assembly WNGO01 (sample SAMN13153380, study PRJNA577476) | soil metagenome | isolation source: 20 cm soil or saprolite under Garry oak tree replicate 2 | place: USA:California | collected 2016-06-15
TCAACCAGATTTCGAACGATGCCCGTTCCAATTACCACAGCCTGCAGGCGACCCTGACCAAGCGGGTTTCTCACGGGCTTTCTTTCACCACCGGTTACACGTACGCTCATGGCCTCGACAACGCCTCCCTGAATCGTGCTGGATACCTCCCGCAGGACAGCTCGCATCCAGAGAGGGAGTACGGCAGCGCCGACTTCGACATCCGGCAACGCCTGACGGTCACTGCCAGTTACAGTATTCCCGGGATCAAAGGTTTTGCCCAAATGCTGGAAGGCTGGAAGCTCAACACCATCGTGAGCCTTCAGACCCCCCAGCCGTGGCAGACGACCGACACCGGAAACGATTTCCGCGGCGGGGATAGCACGGATCGTTGGGATATCTTCGGGAACCCGGCCGACTTCAGGTCTGGCGCGAATTCCATTCCGTACTGCACTGGCTTCGGGGTCGATCCCGTCACGGGAGCGACTACAACTGGCGGTGTTACCTGTACGCGAACAAGTGGCGTGAGTGGTGGCCTCTATGGGCCCGCTCTCAATTCCGCCGCGATGGCGTCGTCGTGTGCTGCCAAGGCCGCCGATCCCTTAACTCTAGGTATTCGCGTTGATCCCATTACTTTGGCAGAGACGGGGGTGGGCGCTGGCTGTTTCGTTTCCGGCAGCTCGGTCATAACTCCTCCCGCCAATGGAAAGTTTGGCAATATGGGCCGGAATATCTTCCGCGACGCGGGCTTCAAGAACGTGGATTTCTCTGTATTCAAGATCTTCACGTTTAAAGAGCGGTACAGCGCCCAGTTCCGGGTCGAGTTCTTCAACTTGTTCAATCACCCCATGGTTGCCAATCCGTACGGCTCAGCAAATGGCTATGGCGTAGGCAATGACCCCTCGTTGGGCACGGGTTTCGGCTGCGGGTGTGCCACATCCGACGTCGCAGCCGGCAGTCCACAGGTCGGTTCGGGAGCCGCGCGCTCAATGCAACTCGGGTTGAAGCTGCAGTTCTAGTTGGCACGGCCGGTGCGCGGACGACCGTGCCGTGCACCGGCCAACCAACACTGAAGAATCAAATCAGGTGCGCAAACCATAAACGCAGACGGAGGTGAGGGAAAAATCGCCGCGAGGAGGGCACGCTTTTCCCCTACTCGGCCTGGCAGAAAATTCCGCGAAAAATAAAAGCAATTTCAGCCGCAATTGGAGAGCTCAGTAGCGGTAATCGATAGTGACGATGAAATAAACGCCAAGCTGCTGCCCGCAGCTTTTCTTCCTCGGGCAGATGCTTGCTCCGCCGAAAAGCAGGCGGGCAAATCTGGTGAATGAAAGCTTCAGAATACAGCCCCAGTAGGCCGCCGGCCACATGGGATTTTGAAGTGTGTCCCGCCAGCAACAAATTTAAGGTTGACAACCGATCTTGAAAGGTGTATCCCTCACAACAAGTGAGTGTGTTCTGGGTGGGGGGTGTTCGAGTGGATTTATATCCCTACCATACTCATGTTATCGCCAACATAGCGATCGGGCCTGCGGTGGTCGGGGTGCATGTGCACCCCTTTGGTAATCAAATGAGTAAGTATAACAAACAATATTCATATTCAGTAGTAACAGGGCTTGAGAGGTTTGGCACTGTATAGCTGCATTTCCTTAATTGGGGAAACGGGCCGGCGACACCGGAATTTACATTCGCAACGCGGAATTTTACTTTTACGGCTTTTTTCAGAGTCGAGCTCTACTTTTACGCTGAACGCTTACCCTGAGCCCTTTACCGCCGCGGGGGTGAAAGCGAAGGGCTTCAAGTGAAGCGTGGAGCCCGCCGGAACAATGTGGGAGCAGTTGTGGATCTAACAAGGGGTGAAGCACGGGGCCAGGTTCTAGACTAACCATTTTGGACAGGAGGTCGAGAAATGAGTTCTTTAAGTTCAACGAGCAAGAGATCTTGGGGTGTTGGATTGCGGAGAGCTGCGCAATTGGTGTGTGGAGCGATGGCGGTGCTTCTGCTCTGTCTGCCGCTATTTTCACAGGGCAATGCCGGCCGGATCATGGGAACTGTCACGGACCAAAGTGGGGGCGTCGTATCCGGCGCCACGGTAACCGTCATCGACACGGATAGAGGTGTGACAAAAACTTTGGTGACGAACGACGCCGGGGAGTACAACGCTCCTAACCTGACTCCCGGCAATTATAAGGTTCGCGCCGAGGCCAAGGGATTCAAGGTCTTGGAGCGGCAGAATGTTGTGCTGGAGGTAGGTAAGGAAATTCGAGTCGACCTGACCGTTCAGCCAGGCGAGCAAGCGCAAACCGTCACGGTCACCGAATCGGTTCCGCTGGTGGAGACCACCACCGCCACCCTGGGTGGAACCCTCGACAACGCAGAAATCAGCGACATGCCTTTGAATGGCCGCGACTACCAGAATCTGTTGGCGCTGCGCCCGGGCGTGATGCTCCAGCCCGGCGGCGGACCCTGGACCCAGAGCACCAATGGCGTCCGTCCCGATCAATCCGTCTGGCTGATCGACGGCGTCATCAATTCCAATTTCTTTGACGCTCGCCCCATCGCCGGAATGCCAAGCCCGATCACCGATGGGGCGACGATCCTGCCCATCGACGCCATTCAGGAATTCAACCTTATGGAGAGTCCTAAGGCCGAGTACGGCTGGAAGCCCGGCGCCGTGGTGAACGTGGGAATCAAATCGGGGACCAACCAACTTCACGGCTCGGCTTACGGGTTTTACCGCAGCGCTGCCTGGGATGCCCGCAACTACTTCAACGTCGCTCCATTTGCGGACGGAAGTTGCGCGCTGGGCGGTTCGGGTCAGTGCAACAAATTGCCGACTCAATTGAAACAGTTCGGCGCCACGGCGGGTGGGCCGATCAAGAAGGACAAACTCTTCTTCTTCGGCGCCTATGAGGGCCTGCGCGACAACATCGGCAACGCGTTTGGCACCACGGGGGGCACCGGCGTTCCCGAAACCGGGTCTTCCAACGGGGATAAGGCCAATAACATGGCGGCTGCGCTCAACGCTGTGGTTGCGGCAGGCATAACGCCGAGCCCTGTCAGCCTGGCCTTGACGGGATGCACCGTGGGATCGACCCCAGCCGGCACAACGTGCGCAGGCGGCTTTTTCCCGGGTAACCCATCGAACAGTACTGCCTTCCTCAGCACTTTCCCCAACGTCAATACAAGTAACAATGGGGTGGGGAAAATCGACTACCACATCAACGACAAGAACACCGTCAATGGTGACCTGCTGATCGGCAGATACATTGGAGACGGAGAAGACCGCGGTTTCATCAATAAAGTCTTCACGAACAATTACATAATCAACACGTGGACAGCCTCCGGCAATTGGGATTACTCCCCCACCTCCACCTTGGTGAACGAAGTGCGGTTTGGCTACAACCGCATGACCTTCCTTACGGGGAGCGACGACGCCTCTATTAATAACCCCGTCAATACGGGTGCTGTTGTGCCCGGCCTCCCGACCATCAGTGTAGGCGACGCGAAAGGTACGTTTGGTCTGCTGGGGACTTGGCACAATCGTCCCCAAGCCATATCCCCCAACCCGTATTGGGATGCTATAGAGAGTCTCTCGTATCTGGTGGGCAAGCACTCCCTCAAGTTCGGTGGCGAGTTCGCACACATCGAGGCCGATTCCAACATCCCGGATTATGGACGAGGCCGTATTAATTTCGTTGGGGGCAAAACCGCCGGCCTCACCGACTGCATTATTAATAGTGCCCCGGCTTCGTGTGGACTCGAAGACCTTTTCGCGGGCAATCCGAGTGGTGGACAGTTCTTCGTCGGCAATGCAAACCGCAGGATGACTTGGACGAACACCGCGGCGTTCGTTCAAGATGACTGGCACCTGTCCCCGAAATTTACGCTCAACCTGGGCTTGCGCTACGAATACAAATCGCCGATCAAGGAAGTCAACAACCTCTGGGCAAACTTTGACCCGACATCAGCCACGGGACTTGTTCAGCAGGGTCAGCCGGGGCACAATACGATGTGGAATCCCGATCGCGGCGACTTCTCTCCACGCCTAGGTTTTGCTTATGACGTTAGTGGCAAGGGGACGACCGTAGTCCGGGGCGGGTTCAGTATCATGTACGAGTCGTTCACAGCCGTCGAGTGGATGAACCAGAACCAGTTCCAGAATTCCTCGGCAGTCAGCCTCGCCGCTAACCCGACGGGTGCCCTTATCGATACCGGGAGTTGTTTACCTTCCCAGACCTGCACGTCTTTGGGCGGCAATATCGTGGTGAAGGCCAACAAATTTAAAGCCAATCAACTCACTTGGAATGGCCCTGGCACCGTGTTTCCGTCGAGTACGACCATAACATGTAGTGCCGCAAGCCCGTGCAACCTCATGGCCGTCGACCCAAATCTCAAAACCCCCTACGTCATGAATTTCAGTCTCGGTGTCACCCACGCCTTCGGCAACAACCTCTCTTTGGAGGTTGGTTATGTCGGCAACCTGGGCAAGAGACTGACTGGTTTCAGCGACATCAATCAGTGCCCTGCAAACACGGGCAACTGCGTCGCTCCATACGCCAATAAGTTCCCCTACATTGGGTTTATCAATGAGATGACGAACGACACACACTCCAACTACAACAGCGTGCAGACAACCCTGACCAAGCGGATGTCTCATGGGCTGTCTTTCATCGCCGGGTACACTTTCGCACATGGTCTCGACAACGGTTCCCTGAATCGTTTTGCCCTCCTCCCGCAGAACGGAGCGAACCCAGGGGCGGAGTATGGCAACAGCGACTTCGACGTGCGGCACCGTATGACTTTGACGACCACATACAACATTCCCGGGATCAAGAGCTTTGCGCAGTTGCTGGAAGGTTGGCAGGTCAACGGCATCGTTACTCTTGAGAGCGCCCAGCCGTGGACCGTGAACGACTACACCTACAATTTCAGCGGGACCGGGGATAACTCGGATCGTTGGGATTTCTTCGGGAACACTTCAGACTTCAAGGGTGCCCAGACTTCCATTCCCTGGTGTGGGGCTCCCCCGAAAGGAACTCCACCGGCCGACATCATCAGTACTACCCAGGGTTCAATCGCCTGCCAACAGACTAGTGGTGTCTACGGCTCAACGGCTTTTGTTAGCCCGTCCCAAGCCACGTCGTTGTGGAGCCAGTGTACAGCCAAGGCTGCGGATACAAGTGCCACTGGATCGCTCGCTACGGGTGGCTGCTTCGTTTCCGGAGGCTCGGTCATGACTCCTCCCGCCCCGGGAACCTTTGGCAATATGCGCCGGAACATGTTCCGGGACTCAGGCTACAAGAACGTGGATTTCTCTGTCTTCAAGAACTTCACGTTCAAGGAGCGGTACGGCGTTCAGCTCCGGGCCGAGGTCTTCAATCTGTTCAATCACCCCATCATCGCTAATCCGTACGGCGCATCGAATGGTTCGAGTGGAGGAAATAATGACCCCTCGCAGCCCTCGGCTTTCGGCGCGGCGATCGGAACCCCCGACGTCGTGGCCGGGAACCCGCTCGTTGGTTCAGGAGCAGGCCGGGACATTCAAGTCGGTCTGAAGCTCAAGTTCTAATCTAGTTGGCGCGGCGGGTGCGAGGGAGAATCTGCCCTCGCACCGGCCAACCAACACTGAAGTAGCAATTCTCATCTGCAAACTGCTGGCGCGACCAGCTTTGAGCAACAAGCCCTGTAAAGTGAAGGCTCCCCTTACTCCGCCGGGCAGAAAAATCCGCCAAAAAATAAAACAATTTCGACCGTGCATGGGAAGCCTGGAACGTGAGACTTCCTTCCGGCGCGCAACGCGCGCGATGCTGTTGCGGCGGCGACGTGTGCGGGGTCTACGCGCCGTCCCGGCTAGACGGGACGGCTTCCCGCTCGCCGCGCTGCTTTGGCGGGCGAGTGGGGCGCCGACGACTTGAAGCCCGCCGGAATAGAGCATGCCCCGCAGTCTCCCCCAAAGTAAAAGTAATAAATGTTGACAGCCGCCCACGAAAGGGTGTATCCATCACTACAAGTTGCAAGTAAAGATGCTCTGGGTGGGGCACTTGGGTGGACTTATATCCCTGCGACGCTTATATCATCGCCAATATCGCGAACGGCTTTGCACGGATCGGGGTGCCTGTCTACCTCTTTGGGAATTACTAGTTAATTATAAGCAGTAATTCGAGAACCAGGTTCGATGATAGAGCAGTGGGGGACTAACCAGGGGTGATGCTCGGGACCAGATTCCAGACTGACAATTTTGGACAGGAGGTACAGAAATGATTTCGTTGCGTTCAACAAGCAAGAAATCTTGGGGTGTTCGGGTTCGGAGAGCTTTGCAATTGCTGGGTGGCATGATGGGCATGGTTCTGTTCTCTCTGCCAGCGTTTTCGCAGGGCAATTTCGGCCGGATTCTGGGAACTGTCACAGACCAAAGCGGCGGCGTGATATCGGGCGCCACGGTGACCGTCCTGGACAAGGACAGGGGTGTTTCACGAACCCTAACCACGGATGACGCCGGAGCGTATAACGCTCCCAACCTCACCCCTGGCAACTATACGGTTCGCGCCGAGTCCAAGGGTTTCAAGGTATTTGAACGCCAGAGCATCTCGTTGGATGTGGGCAAGGAAGTTCGTATCGACGCCACGCTTCAGCCCGGCGATCAAACCCAGACGATCACGATCACCGAAGCGGTTCCTCTGGTGGAAACCACCAACGCCACGCTGGGCGGCACGCTCGAGACCGCGGACATCGCCGATCTGCCGCTGAATGGCCGGGATTACCAAAACCTGTTGGGCCTGCGCCCGGGCGTCATGCTTCAGCCGGGTGGCGGACCTTGGACCCAGAGCACGAACGGCGTCCGCCCGGACGAGTCGGTCTGGCTGGTCGAGGGCATCATCAATATGAACTTCTTCGACGCCCGCCCGGTGATCAATATGCCGAGTCCGTTCACCGACGGAGCGACGATCCTGCCGATCGATGCCATCCAGGAATTCAACCTCATGGAGAATCCCAAGGCGGAGTATGGCTGGAAAGCCGGCGCCGTGGTGAACGTGGGAATCAAGTCGGGGACCAACCAGCTTCACGGCGCGGCTTATGCGTTTGGCCGGAGCGACTCCTTCGACGCCCGCAACTATTACAACGTCCAAGCGACCAGCGCCGGCTGCTCGGTTGGGCCTGGGCCAGCTTGCGATAAGTTGCCGGTACAGTTGAAGCAGTTTGGCGGCGTGGCGGGCGGGAAGATCATAAAAGACAAACTCTTTTTCTTCGGCGGCTATGAGGGCCTGCGCTCCTTCCTCGGTTCCGCGTTCGTTAATAACATCCCAACGACGGCGCAAATGCAGGCAGCGATCCAGTCTCTGCAAACCCACAGCCCAGTAATACCGCGAAGCGCTGTCAGCGAGGCTTTGCTGGGTTGTACCGAGCCAACAGCGCTTACCGCGACCTGCGGCGCGGCCACCGGCTTTTACGCACCACAGACCGTCAACGCTTTCCTCAGTTCCTTCCCCGTCACGAATGTCAGCGACAACGGGGTGGGGAAACTCGACTGGCACCCCAACGACAAGAACGCGGTCAGTGGCACATTCTTCCTCGGCAACTACACGTCCTCGGGAGAAGATCACGGGTTCGTGAACCAGGCGTTCACGGACAATGCGCCATTGCGCGCGTGGACGGTGGCCACGAGCTGGGTCTATACCCCCAACTCCAACGTGGTGAACGAAATGCGGTTTGGCTACGACCGCACGGATTTCGCCTTTCAAAACATCGACGTTAGCAGCAAATTCTATAACGTCGCGGGCGCTGGCCTTCTCAACACTGGCATAGCCTACCCCGGAGGATTGCCGAATATCAACTTTAACGGCGAGTTCACTGGCTTGGGCACGTCCACAAACCGTCCCCAAGTCTTTTCCCCCAACCCGTATTACGATTTTCAGGACTCGGTCTCGGTTTTGAAGGGTAAGCACTCCTTCAAGTTTGGCGCCGAGTTTGCACACATCGAGGCCGATGCCGCCATCTACGTCAACGGCCGGGGCACATTCAATTTCAACGGCGGCGCAGCCTTTCCAGCAGTCGGTTCCACTCCAGGATCGGATGCACTCACCGACTTCTTCGCCGGAACTCTGACGAACGGTACTCTCCTCAGCGGCAACCCGCAAACCAAATTGACCTGGATGTCAACCGCTGGGTACCTTCAGGACGACTGGCGCGTTACGCCGAAGTTGATTGTCAACCTCGGACTACGCTACGAATACGTTACGCCGATGAAGGACGCGAGCAACAACCTCGGCACCTTCGATCCGGCGCTCGGAATGGTGCAACAGGGGCACGGGACCGATAGCGTCTGGAAAGGAGATCACCGCGCCTTCGGGCCACGCCTCGGCTTTGCGTACGACGTGAATGGCAAGGGCACGACTGTGGTCCGCGCCGGGGCCAGTCTAATTCACTCTTCTTGGGTTCTAACAACCTTCATGGGGGAATTCGGTCTCCAGAACGATGGTTCGACCAGCCTTGCAGCCGTGCCCACGGGAGCCATAATCACATGCAACAAAGTAGCAGGGCTAGTGTTTAGCCCGTGCCCGGCCACCGGCGGCGGGACAGACACCCTTCAATCCGCGACGCTCGGTGCCACCCAAATGTGCTGGGACCCCGCGAGCGCCTCAAGTTGCGGCAATCCTGGCCTGACAGCGGCTTTCCCGGCTGCCACTGCGCAGTGCGGAAATGGCATCGGCACTGCCCCGGGCCCGTGCGATATCATGGGCACGAACCCCAATCTCCGCTCGCCCTTCGTCGCGAACTACAACCTCAGTGTTACGCACACGTTCGGCTCCAACCTTTCGGTCGAGGTCGGCTATGTCGGCAATCATGGCTACAGATTGCTTAATTTTGCCGATATCAATCAGGCCCCCCTCGGTGCAGCGTATTGCATGAATCCCCTGACGCCAGCGCAGGCCGCTGATGCGTGCAACGGCACACCAAACAACCCCGATGCGGGCCTCGCCCTGCAGGAAGCACGGCCGTTCTATTCCAAGTTCCCCTACCTGGGTTTCATCAACTACGCGACCAACAAGTCCCATTCCCGGTACGACAGCATCCAGGTGAGCGTGAACAAGCGGATGTCTCACGGCCTGTCGTTCAATGCCGGATACACGTACGCTCATGGCCTCGACAATGGCTCGCTGAACCGCTTTGGCGGGTTGCCGCAGAACAGCAACAATACCCAAGCCGAATACGCGAGCAGCGACTTCGACATCCGCCATCGGTTTACTTTGACGGCCACTTACAACATTCCCGGAATCAAAGGGTTTGCCCAGATGCTGGAAGGCTGGCAGATCAACTCCATCGTGAATGTGCAGACGGCCCAGCCGTGGGCGGCATGGGACGGCGGGGATAACATCAGCGGGACCGGCGAAAACGCCGATCGCTGGGACATCTTCGGCAATCCCGCCGACTTCCCGTCCGGCAAGGTCAGCATTCCCTACTGCGGCGCCCAAAAGAGTGGTGGCAATTTGCTTCCTTTTGATGCTAATACAACTGCAGGCGTGGCCGATGTTGCCTGTAACATTACGACCGTATACGGCCCTGTTCCCCTCTCCGCGTCGGTTACTTCGTCGGCGATTGCAGGGTGTATAGCCCACTCCCCTGCCGGGGCACCGCTGGGGTCGACTGGCTGCTACGTGTCCACAAATGGGAACTCATTCCTGGTTGCTCCCGCGTTGGGAACGTACGGCAACATGGGACGGAATATCTTCCGTGACTCGGGCCTGAAGACCGTGGATCTCTCGATATTCAAGAACTTCAAGTTCAAGGAGCGATATGGCGCACAGTTCCGATTCGAGGCCTTTAACATCGTCAATCGCCCCACCGGTGCCAACCCGTATGGCGCATCGAGCTTCGTCAATTCCGGGAATGGCTTCCCGGGGGGCGGAACACTCGGCTATGCGGGCTTGACGCCTGACTGGGCTGCGGGCAATCCGCTCATCGGGTCGGGAAGCCAGCGCGTGATGCAACTCGGACTCAAACTCAGCTTCTAACCGGTTCGGCCGGTGCGAGGGAGAATCCACCCTCGCACCGGCCAACCAACACGGAAGCAGCAATTTTCCCCTACAAACCGCAAACTCAAACGGCAGTGAGGAACAAGCATCGCGAGGAATCCGCCTTTCCCCTTAGCCGCACGAAAGAAAAGTCCCCTCAAAATAGAAGTGATTCGAGTTCTCCGGCGTAACGGCGCGGCCCGGCGACGGCGGCGAATTCGCTAGTGTCGTTCATGGCATGATGGGCTCTATTCACGAACTGCCAATCACGCCTCAGGTAATGAGCATGCGCTAGAGGTGCAGTGCCGGTGATAAGCGAACCAGCGGTAGCCACCGTCAAGAATTCGTGGAAGCCCGGGTATCTTAGCAGTCGCGAAGAGCGGCCAGGCCCACCAGATTTGTCGCCCGAGATATACGATGGTTTTGGCGCCGGAATAGATTTCGCATTCACAGGTGACGACTTGCATCTCGCGCAGCAATTGTTCAGCCGGCAATGCGAGAAGGACAGCAACGCGGGGATCTTGCAAAGCCGCGAGGCCGAAGCTGCGGTTCTCGAATGTGCGGCGGAATCGCCGCGCCAGAGAAGTACATATGTTGAAATCGCGATCGAAGTAGATCCAGCCTCGCGCGGCGTGCCTGCCTTTCGTGTCCGTTACGTCTGAATTGAGAGAAATCATCGTCCACCAAAAAAGGCTGCTTCTCATCTTTTCTCCTTTCCGGCGGGCTCCACCTCGCCGACGCGCCACTCGCCCGCCAAAGCAGCGCGGCGAGTGGGAAGCCAGCCTGCCTAGGCAGGACGGCGCGTAGAGCCCGCACCCATGGGGAACGCTGAAATTGATGCGATTGAATTCCGTGTCGCAATGCTAATTCTGAAAGAACGCAGCTTCAAGGTTCTTACGCGTTCGGGGCGCGGCGTTGTCGATTATTTGACAGGTGTTTCCGTAGAGCGTCGATAATCTCCTGCCTCCGGCCATCGTGAATCTCCCTGCTGAGTTCCTCGAGAGCGATGTGAACGACATCGTGATGGTGAATTTCTTCCGGCGCGACTTCATTGCTGAGGTCGAGCCAGATGCCGTGGAGCAGGTCGATTTCCTTGTTGGTCAACCGCGGAGCGTGTGGACCCAAATAAAATACGTGTTCCTGCCCGGACGGCGAGTAGATTTCAAGCGTCAGCTGGGGTCTCGGTTCAGGGAGCGATTCCCAGGCCAGGCCGGCGATGCGAGCCTCATCGGCGATCGCTCGCCAGGATGAAATACCCAGTGCGATTGTGGATGATTGAAGATTTTGCGCGGCGCGCAGGATGCCTTCCCACTTTTCCGTCGCGGGGGCGACAGCCAGATGAATGGACTTGCCTCTCTTCTCCGCCAAACACAGGGCGCGGGTAAACAACTCCTGCTGATTTATGCTGAAGAGGTCTTCCTGAGAGAGTTCATTGCCTCCCGAACCCGCGCGGCTAAGAACCCGAAGGTGAAGGACCACAACGTCTTGCTGGCGCGGATTGACCCGGTCCAGCACCGCGGCGAGGTTATAAAGCGTATTGGAGTTCCGGATCATCACGAGCGCGTTCCCAGGGCGAACGCAAAGAGAGGCAGGAGTCAGTTCTCCATCGGATTCCAAGTTAAACATGTCGAGTTCCTGGTGCTTGGCGCCATGTTTAAGAGTGATTTTCTCGGAGATCTCAAATATTGTAAAAAAGATTATTGTGAACGCCACGCCCGCAATGGTTGCCACTTGCTTGACCTCCACGTTGCCCACCGTGAAATTCAGGGGCACACGAAAATCCCGCTTTCCTGGCTGCTTGTACCGAAGTACCAGCACCGCCAAGCCCTTCATCGAGAAACTCCACATCACGCCAAACGCGTACGCCTCGCCCAGGATAAAAATATCTCCGCGACTCAAGATGATGGTGAGAAGCTGCAGACCCACGACGAGGTTGAGCATTCGATAGGAGGTCCCGAACCGGGGATGCGGGTGGCGGAACCAATGCGGGAGGATGCCGTCTTCCGAAACCCTGTTCAAGACGCCATTCGAGCCTACAATGGCGGTATTGACGGCTCCGGCGAGCATCAATACGCCAACGAGCACGACAAATCCTTCAAATCCAAGTCTCAGGTTATAGGGTCCGACAAAATTCATGGACAGGCCGCTGATCAAGTTGCCGAAATACTGGGGCCGAATCGCGTCCGGAATAATCATGGAAGCGAAGAAGGAGACGCCGGCGGTGAAAACGAAGCTGTAAATAAATATAACAAGGCCCGCCTTTTCCAGGTTGCGGAGTTTGGGATGCTCGACTTCGCGATACACCTGGGCCAGCGTTTCCTCGCCGCTCATCGCCAGGACAGAGTGCCCGAGGCCGATGAGGATTCCGATAAGGGCGACCGTATGCGGTAAGCTGCTGAGGCGCAGCCAACCAAGGGCTTCTGGCGCAAACGTCAGATTTGCCTTTGCCGGCAATGGCGGGAGATGAGCGCCCCGCACCCAAACGGTCAGGATGCACCAGGCAATCATCACGACCACCATCACAGTAGTCACATACATGATCCGCAGCGCTTTCCCACTGGACTCCGGAATCCCCTTGATGTTCTCCCACCAGAAATAAATCGTCACCGCAATGGCAAACACCGCCGACGTAGAATTGATCGGCAGCGTAAGATTGACGTGCGAACGGGCGAACAAGTCGTTCAAGAATCCCGTCAAATATTGGCCTGCGGAAACGCCGCTGATGGGCCCGGTCAGAATGTAGTCAAACATCAATGCGGAAACTGAAAATTTCGCCAGCGTGCTGCCCATCGCCTCTTTGACCACGCGATAGACACCGCCGCGCACGAACATGCTGCAGCTCTCGATATACATGGACCGCACGGCGTACGCGAACAACATGATGGCAAGGATGAACCAAGGCGCGGCCTTGCCGATGGCTTGCTCGGCGATTGCACCCGCGTAGAAGGCAGAGGACCCGAGGTCGTTGAGTACGATGGCGGCCGCCCGCCAAAAAGAGATGAATGACAACATCGCGGTCGTCGCAATCACAACCTTTGGAAGTCCGGGTTTCTGGGCCACGATCGACGACTGTGTGGAGCTATTAATGGACATAGTGACTTTAGTTTGGTATCCGCTTGGAGGTAGTTACCGTGGCGGGAACACTCTCCTTTGTAGGTATGAACAGAACTCGATGCCCAAAGGCATGGAGCAGGCAGGCCAGCTTTTGTTCCCTGGTGCGCGGCCAGCGCTTCTTGCCACCCACGAGAACAACAGAATCAGGTTCGAGAACGTTCAGCACGCAAGGTTCTAGGTCCCTGCAGAGGCATACCCGAATCATGATCTCCATGTCCTCGCAATACGCCCCCACGAGGGACTGGAGGCGCTGTTCCGTGAAAGCTCTGGAAACCGGAGGAGCTGTTACCAAAAACTGGCGCGGCACGACCTGAGGGGACCAGAGCACAATCCGGGCATCCAGGCAGCGAGCCCATCGGCTTGCCGCACGTAGCGCTGCATGAGTCCCGTGCCAGGTCGTAAATATGACATTGACGACGAATTCCGCACCAAGCCCGTTGCAGCTG
>WNGO01004360.1_pt1 | contig 13552 bp, 8 predicted proteins | sample 5400511 | NCBI WGS metagenome assembly WNGO01 (sample SAMN13153380, study PRJNA577476) | soil metagenome | isolation source: 20 cm soil or saprolite under Garry oak tree replicate 2 | place: USA:California | collected 2016-06-15
ATCCTGGATTTCTCGCAGGATCTTACGCATCTCATTGCGCGCGCGCTCGTCGATGATGCGTGGCCCTGAGACGTAATCACCAAACTCAGCAGTATCGCTAATGGAGTAACGCATATAGCTCATACCGCCCTGGTACATGAGGTCGACGATGAGTTTCATTTCGTGCATACATTCAAAGTAGGCTACTTCTGGCTGGTAACCAGCCTCCACCAGTGTCTCGAAGCCGGCACGAATGAGGGAGGTGATGCCACCGCATAGGACGGCCTGTTCTCCAAAGAGATCGGTCTCGGTTTCTTCTGCAATGGTGGTGCGGAGCACTCCCGCGCGGGTGCAGCCGATGGCGCGGGCATAGGCTAACGTCAAAGCTTCCGCGTTGCCAGTGGCGTCCTGGTGAACAGCCCAGAGGGCAGGGACCCCTACACCCTCGCTGAAGAGGCGGCGCAACATGTGACCGGGACTTTTAGGGGCGACCATCGCCACATCGATATCAGCGGGCGGGACGATTTGTGAGTAGTGCAGGCTGAAGCCATGGGCCGTCATGAGCATTTTGCCAGGAGCGAGGCCGGGGCGGATATCTCGCTCATAGACTTCGCGGTGATACTGGTCGGGGATCAAGACCATGATGACATCAGCCTGCTCAGCTGCGGCAGCTGGCGTCATGACTTGAAGGCCGTCAGCCTCTGCTTTTGCGCGGCTCTTGCTATCAGAGGGGAGACCTACGACTACATTGCAGCCATTATCGTGCATGTTGAGGGCATGGGCATGACCCTGGCTGCCGTAGCCGATGACGGCAATACGTTTCTTTTGCATCAATTCGAGGTTGGCGTCTGAATCGTAATAGATGTTTGGCATAGTTGAGATTACTCCTCTCGCTTGAATTATTCGTACACTTCGCTGGTACCGCGGGTCATTGCCACGCAGCCGCTGCGGGCGACTTCGCGGATGCCATACGTTTGTAACAGGGTGACCAGTTTTTCTATTTTGTCGGCGCTGCCAGTCACTTCGAGTGTGACCGTTTCCTGGTTTACGTCCAGGGCATGCGCGCCGAAAAGATGACCAAGTTCAATTATTTCGTTTTGATGCGCCGATGTGCTGTTGACTTTAATGAGCGCTAATTCACGCGCAACGGCCTGCTCGGACGAAAGGTTGACAACATGTCGTACATCGACAATCTTGCGTAGCTGCTCCACCAGCTGTTCGACTCCCACCTCGGAGTCATTCATAACGACCGTGATGCGCACCACGTTTGGAAGCTCACTACGCCCAATCGCGAACGTTTGCATATTCGAGCGGCGGCGACGCAGAACACCAACGATACGGTCGAGCACACCATGGCTGTCATTGGCAAAGAGGACCAGGATGTGTGCTCGACTACCGTCCTGGGAGGCGTTTTCCTGGCCCGCTCGCCCGGGGGGAGCAGCGTGTCTAGTCATGACTGGAATTTTCCTCCACGTGTTCTTCAATCATGTTCGTAATGGCAGAGCCAGGAGCTACCATGGGGTAGACGTTTGACTCCGACTCAATAACGAAATCAATAATGACGGTACCCTCGGTTTCCATCGCTTTGTGTACCGCCGCGGAGACGTCTTCACGCTGCGTAATACACATTCCGGTGAGGCCGTAGGCATCCGCCAACTTCACGTAGTCGGGTCCAGTGATAGGGGTCTCTGAATAGTTGCGCGAGTGGAAGAACTGCTGCCACTGGCGAACCATGCCAAGGTAGCCATTGTTCATGATAGCGACTTTGATGGTGACACCTTGTTGTTGCAGGGTAGCCAGTTCCTGTATGTTCATCTGGATACCACCATCGCCAGCCACCACCCAGACCGGCGTATCGGGAATGCCCATTTTGACGCCCATGGCGGCGGGAAGAGCAAAGCCCATGGTGCCCAGCCCACCGGAAGTGATGTGGCTGTTAGGGCGCGACCAGGTATAGTGGCGCGCGGTCCACATCTGGTGTTGCCCGACATCTGTGACGATGATAGCTTCTCCGTTGGTTTCCGCTCGAATGGCCTCCAGGATAGAAGTTGGATCGGGATACTGCTGATCGCGCTTGACGTTGCTGGCGAGTTCAGCGTTCCGGGTTTCCCATGAACGTATTTCGTTGATCCAGGAACGATGATCTGCCTGGTTCACAGCCATGGTAAGAGCGGCGAGAGCGTCTTTGGCATCAGCGACAATCGGCACTGTCGCGACTTTGACCTTGTGCATTTCGGAAGGGTCGATATCTATATGGATAATGCGCGCGTGAGGGGCAAACTCACTGACTTTGCCTGTGACGCGATCATCGAAGCGCAAGCCCACGCCGATAAGCACATCTGCCGTGCCGATGGCCTTGTTGACATGAGCCGGGCCATGCATCCCAGGCATGCCAATGTTGAGGGGATGCGAATCAGGTAGTGCACTGAGACCAAGCAGCGTGGTGATGACAGGGATGTTGGTTTTCTCGGCAAAGGCGCGCAATTCATCATACGCCCTCGATAGAATGACACCGTGACCAGACATAATTATTCGAGCTTGAAGGCTTCGCGGACAGTGTCAGCGAGGTCTTCGATGTTGCGTACCAGGAAATTGTGCTTGGTAATGGGCTGTGTCACACCAATGACATCGGTCTCCTGGAAAGCGTCGCGCCCGATAAAAGGACGCGCTACCTGTCCAGTGATGGCAACGATGGGGGTCGAGTCCATGTAGGCGGTAGCGAGCCCAGTGACCAGGTTGGTGGCGCCGGGACCACTGGTTGCTACACACACCCCGACCTTCCCAGTCGCGCGAGCGTAGCCATCGGCGGCATGGGCCGCGGCCTGCTCGTGGCGCACGAGCACATGGCGCAAAGTGGAGTACTCGGTGAGAGCGTCATAAAAGGGCATGATAGCCCCACCCGGGTAGCCATAGAGCAGATCTACGCCTTCACGCACCAGCGCTTCGCAGAGTATCTGGCTTCCGCTCAGCTCTCGAGCGTCCTCCAGGCTTTGCTGACCTGTCCCCCTAATTTGATTTGTCCCAGCATTCTGCTTTTGCGTAACTGTCGCAGCAATAACCATGAACGATGACTCCTTTTGCATTATGAGAAACAATAAAAAAACGAGAACCCCCGAAACGGGAGGTCCTCGTTAGGTTACCTGCTCTGGATTGGTCGCTTCGTTGCTTCCTCTAATCTCCCTGGGATATGCCTTGCCTTGTGATAAGCCCTACCAGACCTACAAGTCCAGTAAGGCCGCTAAGGCCAATAAGGATCCCAAGTACTACAAGAAGAATGGCAAGTATGCGTGCAACTAAAGAAACCGACGTATAAACGCCGGTTCTGATGATAATGATAGATGCAGTAGCAGCCATACAGAAACACATTCCCTGCATAGCAGAGGGCGTACGTTTCGCGCGGTCCTGGCCAGCAGTCATTGCTGGCTGTGTTGCTGCGCTAGACATTGCCGACATAAATATACTCTCCAAAGAATACTACTGCGTTTTCAAGGGTTATTTCGCTCCATGAAAGAAAAATCTCAAGGGAGGAATTCGAAAGCAGCATCGCTAGAATTCATACTCATCTGAGATATCTTTACTGCTTAAAAGAGCATACACGAAGTGCTGTACTCTTGTCAAGTCCAAAATTTTAGGATTCTTCAATTTTGGGGTGATTTTGGGAGAGCTAAGGAAATTTTAAGGTTGATTCATCTTTCATTTGCCCTAAAAATAGGTCAAATGACACTCATCTCCTGATAACATTCCGAGGTATACTATTGTTCAGTAAACATTATCTCCCGCAGCCTTTAAGGTGAGCGTTTTTTCGTAGTTTATTGCTCATCAGAGGCATCCCTGCAGTCGAGGGAATGAAAGAGGAGGCATTATGACGTTACGAGGTCTTTATCGTTTTTATCTCTACGCGGTTTTCATCGCTATGTTGCTGTTCGCAACGTCTGGAGTGATACAGCTCCTGACGGTGCTGCTCCAAAGTGTATTCAAGGACCCAAACAATACACCCAGCGGCGCAAGCCTGGTACAGGCGCTGGTGTATGGAATAGTATCGTTGATTACAGCGGCGCTGTTTGGTGGTTTGCATTACTGGCTGATTCGCCGCGATATGCATAACGATCCCATGGCTGGGAATAGTGCTGTACGCGCCTTTTTTCTGAATGTTGTAGAATTGATCAGTCTTCCATTGGCCGTGGGCTCAGGAACATCTATGATCTCGGCCATAGGGCAGCACAATGCAAGCGGACTAAGCAGCTCGACAGCATTCACCATTACTTTCCTTGGGCTATGGTTGTTGCTCGAATGGGAACGACGACGAGTCCCGGCGAGCTCAGGAACTGCGCTTGTATTCCAGAGGCTGCACCTCTATGGCACGCAACTCATATTACTTTTCATCCTCACTTCTAGCTGGCTCCAGTCGATAGGGCAACTGGTGGATAAAGTTTTCTTCGGTGGAGCAGGCGCGTTAGCTACATGCGCTGGTAGCACTGGATGTCAGGGGTCTGACCTTGCCGCTGTACTTGCCAATGTGATAAGTACACTCTGGGTAGTGTTGTTCTGGATAGGCTACGGCTGGCTAAGCCGCAATGATACGGCTTCTGCGTTTCGCAGGGTGTTTCACTTCATTGGTTTTGGTTTTGGCATCATAACGGTGCTGGTCGGCATCTATCGAGGGGTAACACTGATTTTTTTACTAGCCCTCTTCAAAGGGTCCTTACCGGCTAACTGGGCAACCGCGATTGCCCTTTTCATGGCAGGCATCGCTTATATTCCCCTGGGTCTCCTGCTGCGCATCCGCAGTACGCGGGCGGCATTTCTCGTACCCCTGCGAGGATTCACTTTTGCGCTGCTTGGCGGTGGAATACTGGCGGGGGCCATTGGTGGGGCAACCGCGCTCTATGCATACGGAACAGCAGCGCTCGGTTCTGCCCTGGATAACTGGGTCTATGTCGCACAGACGGGTATGGCTGCATTCGTAATTGGTGTGCTGATCGTGGGGATTTACCTGTGGACAAGCATACGTGAAGGTTTCTTTGGCAGTTTGAAGCAGCAGGGAGCAGAGGCGAAGCCCCCAGTGAGAGAGGTATACGTAGTAACACATGACCTGGCACAAGCAAATGGAGCACCTGGCCCGTCAGCGAAGGAGACACAGGCTATGCAAGCAGGGCAAGTGACGAGGGTCGCCACAACTCAGTCTGTCGGGGAGATTGTAGACGAGTTGTTAGTTGGGAAGATTAGCCGTGACGAGGCGGTAGCGCGCATCGAGAAGGTAGTTAAGTGACGCATCAGATACATAACTATGGGAGTGGAGGGGCAGCATCTGGTGGTGGGAGTTCGAGCGTATCGCTATACTGTGAAGCAAGGGTAGGACATTCGGAATTGTCGGGATGCCACCACCATAGGCGTTGAATCACCTCTCTTGCTCCAGGAGTCCAACGAAAATCAATTTCGCCGATATTGGCATAACCAATGATGTGTACACCTGCTTTCCACTTGCTCAGCCATTCCTCATGGTGGAAAAGCGCCTCCGTGAGCCTGTTCTTACGTTTCTCCAGCCTGCGCTCTACTATGCTTGCTCCTTTTATTGACCCGCGCACAATGTGATGCGCTCCCCTGGGTAGCATTTCGGGAGCCTGTTCAGCGGCAAGTGACCTTCTCGCCAGTTTGTGCCTGGCTATTTCAAGTCTTCCTTCCGCGAAGGCTATTGCTCTTATGGCTATACGCTTCAATCTGAATGTCAACCTTGCAAGAGACATGCGAGGTCTATGTCTCTGATCAAGGGCCAGATCCTTAACATTGAGGGGGTTCATCGAGTCAGGAATATAGCGCAAGCGATAGCTCCGGTCTGGCAGCGTGTCTTTGAACGCCCTCTTTGGCCAATTCTTTGCCGGTAATACTATTTCATAAGGGGTTCGCAAGGCGTCTAAAAACCTTGGCACCGACCACCAGAAGAGCAGGGTACGTGAGCGTATAATTGTGAGCATTTTTTTCAGGATATGGCGTTTACCCGTTTCTACGTCCCAGGCAAAGAAATCCAGCGTTGGCATACGGGTTCGTCTCAAGAGGTGGTAGAGATACGGGTAGCCTACAGCAAGCGCGGCCATCTGAGAGCTTGAGCCTTCATTGCGTAAAGGGCTGGATGTGTAATCAATGATTTTGGCAGTAGCGGAACTCGCATGATCCCAATAATCCAGGCTCGCAGCAAAGGCGTAATGAACATCTCCGGAGAGAAAGACGACTCGTTTCATGGCGCTTACAGCGCAGAGTAAGGCTTGAAAGGTCCCCCACTCTAAATTCCACGCCTCCCGGTCATAGGCGTAATTATCTTTGATGCGCAACCGGCTCCAAAATTGAATAGCCTCCATAAATCCCACGCCGAGCACAGGAGCAGCAGAAATAATAATGGTTACCTCTGCGTCCTTGCGCTCTGCAGCAACTATCTGTCGCTCGATCGCATCGGGAGCCAACAGCCCCGGGAATTCGCTTGGGGAGCGGTAGAGGCGTTGGGTGCGAGTATCGAGGACGATCAGTTGATAGCGAGGAGCTGAATAGGTATAGTACCAATGGAGTGCCCGGGGGGAATGCGGCAGTTCGCCGCTACCTTCAAAAGAGGCAGGCAAACCGATAATTTCGGCGATGGTATCCTCCTGCCGGTCCAGTTCATCACCTCGATTAGTATCAATGGCTTCAAGGAGGGCGATACCATTTGGCTGATCAAATTGATCAGGAGTATTGCCCCACGCCTGGAACAAGGCATACGCCGTAATGGCGTTACGCACGACGCGACGTCCCAATGGGCTGCTCAGAACTCTTCGGCACCATGCGCCGTCCAGGAACCAATCATCGGTCACGTCGTGGTCATCACAAATTGTATACGTAGCGGTGTTCGCCAGCGCGCGGCGCACTTGTGGTAAAGTAGAGCGAAATGCACGCAGCCTTTCCATGTGATCTGCGAATGTGATCTCTGCTTTTTTCTGTTTTTCAGGCCGAGGTCGCGCCTCAGGATACACATTCCATACATCTTCGGCACCGGGCAAGTCTTCTGGCCAGAGCACATCCGACCAGGCAAAAAGGTACATGGCAGCGTATTCTGCAAAGGCGAGCAAGTGGTTTTCAGGCGTGGACGTGGTAAGCATAGCCTTGTTCTGCACCACCTCTCTCCGTCCTCCTGGTGCCAACATACGAGCGGGTATTTGTACCAGCGGGAGCACTTCTTCCTTGTTTCCCTCAAAGAGAATATTGCCTGCATCTATCAAGGCAAACAAGAGCGACGCGGCTACATCATCTCCGTAGATCTGATCACCAGTCATAAAAAGCTGTTGAGGGCGGTCTGCCAGGTTCCCGGGGGCACTCTCGAGCATGGTATCTACTGCCGACAGCATCTCTTTGCCAATACCATGCGGTTTGCGGCAGGAGCCATGAAGTAACTTGACCTGGTTCAAATCTTCATGTGGCAAGACGAAGCTGGGAAGTGGATACCCGGGATACACCAGGCGATGAAGCGGATCAGCAGATGAAGGGTCAATCGTGAGAATGCCCGGCGTGTCAAGATCAGTAAATGCCTCCGGTACGTAACTTTCAGGTGTGTTATCAGGTTGAAAGAACATATTATAGTAATAGAGTTCACCCCAGGCCAGTTGCTCTTGTTCGTTCGTGGTAGAAGCTGTGACAGCTACAATATGCAAGTGGTCACCGAGGCGGACTGTTTGGCGCTTTCCCTCAAAGCGCTGTACAAGGTTCCCACCAGCATTTCTGGCATAGATACGCAGAATGACCCTGCATGATGCCTTCAATGCCAGCCAGACAGTAACGGCCCTGGGCTCAGCGCGCCGCAACATGGGACCTGCAAGAATAAGTGGTAAGGTTGAGAATCTTTCTGCTAATGGTGTCCAGGACATGTGATGCACTCCTCCAGATTTAGTCTTTGTCCAGGCCAAGTGGAACATCCCTTAAAGAGGTGTACCTGGCGCCGGCTCGCATTAGTTCGCTTTTCATGACACTCAGGTGGCGTACGCGAACGAGGGGGGAGCGCGGCTGGCTATCTTGTACAGCGAGCAAACGCTGCAGGCGCTGTTGTTCTTCCGGCCTCAGGGGCGCTTTGATACGCGCGAGCGTCAGATGTGGTGCAAAAGGACGTGTATCAATTTCAAAGCCACGTTGCGCGAGCTCCAGGTTCAACTGGTGATGGAGAAGCTGAAGGTTACCGGCAGGTTCTTCAACGCCGATCCAGATGACACGAGGCTGGCGTGGTGAACCAAAGATACCCGCGTGCGAGAGACGGTATCCAAAGGAGGGAATCGACCGAGCGGAGAGTTCAGCCGCGCGTGTTGCTTCAGCCAATTGCTGATCATTCAATTCGCCGAGGAAGGCGAGGGTGAGATGAATCCCCGCAGGATCAACCCAGCGAGGGCCGGGCAGATCCTGCGTCATGTGGTGAATTATCTCACCCAAATAGCGTTGCAGAGATTCATCTTGCTCGAGAGCAATAAATGTGCGTGTCATGCGGCAAAAAGCATTGCGTCAAGTTCTGTACCATCAATCGTTTCAACCTGGATCAGGTGCTCGGAGATAGCGATGAGTTTGTCTTTGCGCTCACGCAGAATGTTGATTGCAGTTGTGTAGGCCTGTTCGACCAGGAAGGAGACCTCCCTGTCAATTTTGGCCGCTGTCTCGGGGCCGATGGAAGTGCTGCCATCTGGTTCCACTTTGAGCGCAACGTTTCCCAGGGGACTCATACCAAATTCACAGACCATGCGGCGAGCTATATTCGTGACATACTCGAAGTCCTGGCTGGCACCTGTCGTAATATCCCCGAAAATAAGCTCTTCAGCGGCACGCCCTCCCATCGCGCCGGCCATCTTCGCCAGCAGTTCTGAGCGGCGCATGAGATAGCGATCCTCAGCCGGAGACTGAACGGTGATACCGAGGGCCATTCCCCTTGCTATGGCTTGCACCTTGCGCACAGGATCAGTACCTGGCATGGAGCGCATGACAATGGCGTGTCCCACTTCGTGATAGGCGATAATGGATTTTTCAGCCTCTGTAATCACACGGCTCTTGCGTTCGGGGCCGGCCATAACGCGCAGGATTGATTCTTCGAGTTCTGGCATGGAGATGAGTGATTTGCTACGGCGTGCCGCTAAAAGCGCGGCTTCGTTCAACAGGTTGGCGAGGTCAGCACCGGAGAAGCCAGCCGTTTGACGAGCAAGTTCATGCAGCGCGATATCGCTTTCAATAGGTTTGCCTTTGGCATGAACCTCAAGGATGGCAAGGCGGCCACGGATATCCGGTTTGTCGAGCATAACCTGGCGGTCAAAACGTCCTGGCCGCAGCAGGGCAGAGTCAAGGACATCAGGGCGATTGGTCGCGGCGATAACGACAACGTTGGTCTGCCTATCAAAGCCATCCATCTCTACAAGCAACTGATTGAGCGTCTGTTCACGCTCGTCATTGCCTCCGGCGTTGCCGTTGTTTCTCTGGCGACCAACGGCGTCGATTTCATCGATGAAAACAATGCAAGGCGCGTGCTCTTTGGCCTCTTTGAAGAGGTCTCGAACACGTGCCGCACCGACACCAACGAACATCTCCACAAATTCGGAGCCGCTCACGCTAAAGAATGGGACGCCAGCTTCACCCGCCACAGCACGTGAAATAAGTGTTTTACCTGTACCCGGTGCACCGACCAGGAGAACGCCCTTGGGGATACGCGCACCCATTTCGGTAAAGCGTGAAGGTTGTTTGAGGAAATCGACAATCTCCTCAAGTTCAATTTTTGCTTCTTCAACACCTGCCACATCGTTAAAGAGAATAGAGGGGCGAGATTCGTTAAAACGCCTGGCTTTCGATCGCGCAAAAGGAGCAGCATGTCCCCCTATACCTGAGCGACGCATGATGAAATAGATGCTGCCAACAACAAGCACTATTAAGACCAGGTCAATTAGAGCCTGTGACAATTGATCGCTCTGACCACTGTCGATGGTGACAGATACACCGTCATGCCGAAAAATATCTGTAACTGTCTGTCCATCTTCTTTGAATGCACGATATTTTTGACCATTCGTACCTGTGGCAAGAATCTGGTTGCCACTGATCGACACAGTTTTTATTTTGTGCTGATCGGCCATATTGAGCACGTCAGTAACTGGTTTATCTACCGTACTGTTACGCCCCGCTGTGAAGTACCCAACACGTAGTGCTACAAATCCCAGGATACCTATTCCAAGGAGAATAAAGAAGGCTGAAACACCATAGCGTATCAAGCGCGAGTATTTCCTACTAGCTTTCTGAGTAGACTTGGGATCACGATTATTTTGTTGAGGTGGTTTCATACAGTAAAGTTTCACCCTTCTAGTGTTGAACAAGTGTGGGCTAAAAAACTTTCACTACGATGGGACTATCTCTTTTTGTATCCCGGCACGTCATTGTGGCTCAAGTCAACAATACGAGGTAAGTATAGCGCAAGAAGTACCAATGATCAAGATGTTTGCCTGTAAGGTATTTACAAAATAGTACTTCTTCACAAAGCAACGTGAATAGTTACGGGGGGCAGTTATATATACGTATCCACATCCGTAACTTTCACACTATGGTTAAAGGATGCGGACGAGGGAGCTTTCAACTTTCCTCCAAGCTCTTCGTAGATGTGATATGGTATTCATAAGATAATGAATCTCGATTTATTCGGCACTCCATCGCCGGGGAAAAGTGAGAGGGTGAAGGGACATACCACACCTGGCTTACGGGCAATCACCTTACGTACCCCGCTTCGATGGTGGCCTCCATCTATTCACTTGCGCGAAGGGAAGGACGAGGTAGCACATGGAGGAGTCACTCAAAACGAACAACACTGAAGCGGCAACATCGACACAGAGAATTACTAGCAAACTCACGGCGGAGAATGCTACCACCAATACACAACAACCGCAACAATCACAGCAGACCACGGCAACTAGTGACGGGCAAGACACGTCCTCCAAAGCGATTGACAATCTGCAACTCGTGGTAATCGAGGGGTTTCAAGTTGGGCGCGGAGTGGCGCGGATAGATCCAAGTGATATAGCACGCTTAGGATGTCAACCTGGCGACATTATTATGATTTCGGGGGGGCGCACTACAGCGGCAAAGGTTGTGCCAAGCGCTATTGTTGAGCGTGGGCAACAGACGATCCAGATGGATAGTAAAGTTCGCCAGAACAGCGCATCAGGACTAGGCGAGCGTGTCACCGTGTGGAAGGCGAAAGTGAGCAATGCAGAGAAGGTCACGCTTTTGCCTTTGAGCGCTGGCACACCAATTCAAGAGAGTGATCTACAGTATATTACGCGCTACATGATTGGCTTGCCTGTTACTATTGGAGACCTGCTACAGGTTGGGACGCCTGGAAGCGCCCCACGAGAATTTCTAATTATCGGCACTACTCCTGCCACACCGAGCTATGCCTTGCGAAAAAAGCGCAGTACCGGGGACCTGGATGCGGTCATCCCTCCAGTAATGCCACAGCCGGTGACAGCGACCGAGGCGGTAGTTGTGCAGCAGGGCACCATTGTAAAAGCGCAGGCAAGGGGGGCGGCCCATGGAGCACCAGGGCGGGTCAGTTATGAAGACATTGGTGGATTGGGGAAAGAACTGCAGCGGATACGGGAAATGATCGAGTTGCCCTTGAAATATCCCGCTGTCTTTGATCGACTGGGGGTTGAGCCACCCAAGGGAGTATTGCTCTATGGCCCTCCCGGAACAGGCAAGACGCTGATCGCTCGCGTCGTGGCAGCGGAGACAAACGCATTTTTCTCGATCATCAATGGGCCTGAAATCGTGAACAGTGTCTACGGGAAAAGTGAGGCGCTGCTGCGCGATGTTTTCCAGGAGGCACAACGGCGCGCACCGAGTATCATCTTCATTGACGAACTAGACGCGCTGGCGGCAAAGCGCGAGAGCTCGGGTGAATTAGAACGCCGTATCGTGGGTCAGCTGCTGACCCTGATGGATGGTATGGCTTCGCGAGGCCAGGTAGTAGTGATTGGCGCGACCAACCAACCCAATACGCTCGATCCAGCTTTGCGACGTCCTGGACGTTTTGATCGCGAGATCGGGCTACGCGTGCCAGATGTGCGCGCACGAGCAGAGATATTGCATATTCACAGTAAGGACGCAGCCCTGGCAAACGATATTGACTTTCCAAGACTGGCACAACTGACACCCGGTTTCGTCGGTGCAGACCTGGAGGCGCTCTGTCGCGAGGCAGCGATGATCGCCTTGCGAAGGGTATTGCCGCATATCGATTACCAGCGGGGCTATATCCCCTACGAGACGCTCGTTAACCTGAATATAACGATGGCAGATTTCCAGGCCGCTTTACGTGAGATCGAGCCTTCGACGACCCGCGAGGTGTATGTCGAAGTGAGTGAGACTTCCTGGGATGACATTGGAGGGATGGAGAGGACCAAGGAGCTATTGACCGAAGGGGTCGAATGGCCGTTACGCTTCCCCGAAGTCTACGCCAATGTCAAGGCTGAACCGCCACGAGGAGTGCTTTTATCAGGTCCTCCGGGATCGGGGAAAACATTGATTGCGCGGGCGTTGGCGAACCAGTGCGAGGCAAGCTTCATTTCCATTAAGGGACCTGAACTGCTCTCAAAATGGGTTGGCGAGGCTGAAAAGGGTATCCGCGAGGTTTTTCGACACGCCAAGCAGGCAGCTCCATGTATCATTTTCTTTGACGAGATTGACTCGCTTGCTCCCAGGCGCTCCGGTGATGCAGATAGGAACTTCAGCAATGGAGTTATAGCGCAGTTACTCACCGAGATGGATGGCATCGAGGGACGCGAAGGGGTCATCGTGCTGGCCGCGACCAACCGGTCTGAACTCATCGACCCGGCTTTGTTGCGTCCTGGCCGTTTTGACCTGGTTGTTGAGCTGGAGTACCCCAACGAGGAAGAACGGCGGGCCATCTTTGCAGTACATACGCGAGGGAAGGCGATTGCGCCGGATGTTACTCTCGAAGAGTTAGCAAGCCTGACAGCAGGGCGAAGTGGTGCGGATATTGAGGCTATCTGCCGACGAGCTGCGTTACTTGCCCTGCGTGAATGGATCGCTCCCAAGATTGCTATGACTCGTGTCCAGGTTACCGAGACAACCGAGGAAGGGAATGCAACAAACGGCCAGGAGAGCGAGACGCCAGAGGAGCATGCCTCCTTACCGGCACAACCCTCCAATCGCTTCATGATTCGACCCGAGCATTTCGCGCAGGCCATTGATGAGCAACGCGAACGCTATGCAGTGCAAGAAATGGCCGAAGGGTCGATAGCCAGGCAGCAAGCAGGACGTCAACGGCTGCTTGAGATGGCCTCCGATATGAATGCCGATGGGCGTCCGCCGCTAAGAGGGCTTCGTCTCTGGCTCGCGCGCCTGTTCGGGCTGGTGCCACGAGAGACGTAGTTCGGCGAAAGATAAGAAAAGCGGAGAAGCAGAACAAGCACCTGATATAATCAAGTGCTTGTTCTGCTTCTTCATTTAAGAAATTTCGGCTATGCCGCATGAGATGTGACATTACAGGACATATAACCGTTCTTTAAGTATGGAGGGAAAAGGC
>WNGO01002116.1_pt1 | contig 13549 bp, 11 predicted proteins | sample 5400511 | NCBI WGS metagenome assembly WNGO01 (sample SAMN13153380, study PRJNA577476) | soil metagenome | isolation source: 20 cm soil or saprolite under Garry oak tree replicate 2 | place: USA:California | collected 2016-06-15
GTCTACGACATCTCATCGAAGCCGCCCTCGACCATCGAGTGGGAATGAACGTTCTGATCGTGGGCGGTGGTGCGCGCGAGCACGCCCTCACCTGGAAAGCCCGGCAGAGCCCGCTGACCGAGGCCGTCTATTGCGCCCCCGGCAACGCGGCCACGGCGGCGATCGCGGTGAACACCGGCCTCGAGGCCACCGATGTCGATGGGATCGTGCGTTTTGTCTCGGAGCGCGACGTGAGCCTGACCGTGATCGGTCCGGAGGCCGCGGTCGCCGCCGGACTCGCCGACCGGCTCACGGCAGGCGACCGTGCGGTCTTCGGGCCGTCGGCCGCGGCCGGACGGATCGAAAGCAGCAAGGCGTTTGCCAAGTCGCTGATGGCGCGTGCCGGTGTCGCCACCCCCGCCTACCAGGTTTTCGCTGACCCGGGCCGCGCCAAGGATTTCGTCCGTGGGGAGCGCCGCGCGTTCGTCGTCAAAGCGGATGGGCTCGCCAAGGGAAAGGGCACGCTGGTGCCGCGCGATGCGCAGGACACGCTGGAATGCATCGACACGCTGATGCTCAGCAAGTCGGTGGGCGCCGCGGCCGACCGGATCCTCCTTGAAGAGAAGGTCGACGGTCGCGAAGTTTCCCTGATGGCGATGGTCGATGGGGATCGCGTCGTACCGCTTCCACCGGCGTGCGATTACAAGCGGGCGCTCGACGGCGACAAGGGACCGAACACCGGCGGCATGGGCGGATACTCGCCGGTCTCGTTCTTTGGCCCGGACGAGGTCGATCGCGCCGTCGCCGATGTCCTGCTGCCCGTCGTGCACGCCCTGCGCCAGGACGGCACACCCTATCGCGGCTGCCTCTACGCCGGCCTCATGGTGGGTCCGTCTGGCGTCCAGGTGCTCGAGTTCAATGCCCGCTTCGGCGATCCGGAGGCACAGGTCGTTCTGCCCCGACTGGAGGGCGACTTGATTCCGCTGCTCGAGGCCACCGCGCGCGGCGCGCTCGGCGAGGCCAGACCATCGTGGTCGAGCCGGTCGAGTGTCGGGGTCGTGCTCGCTTCGCACGGATATCCGGGGACGTACCAGACCGGCTTTGCCATCGACGGCCTCGGCACGATCGAGCGCGACGTCTATGCCTTCCATGCCGGCACCACCGCCGGACCGGGTGGGTATGAGACGGCGGGGGGGCGCGTGCTCACGCTCGTCGCACTCGGCGACTCGATGGGCGAGGCGCGCGATCGCGCTTACCGCAACGTCGATCGGATCCGGTTCGAGGGCATGGGCTACCGGCACGACCTGGCGTTGCGGGAGATCGAGTCGGCGGTTCTCCAATGAGCGCCGCGCCGCTGGTCGGGATCGTCATGGGCAGCGAGTCGGATCGTCCGACGATGCAGCGCTGCTGCGAGGTGCTCGACGGCTACGGCATCAGCTATGAAGTCGTCGTCCGCTCGGCGCACCGCGACCCTGAGGGTTGCCGTCAATGGGCGACGCAGGCCGAAGGGCGTGGACTCAAGGTCCTGATCGCCGCCGCGGGCGGCGCGGCGCATCTTCCCGGCGTGGTGGCGGCCTGGAGCCTGCTGCCGGTGATCGGCGTGCCGATGTCCGCCGGCGCCCTGGGCGGGCTCGATGCGCTCCTCTCGATGGCGCAAATGCCGGCTGGCATCCCGGTGGCGACGGTCGCCATCGGTGAGGCTGGCGCGAGAAACGCCGCGCACCTGGCAACCGGCATCCTGGCGCTCAACGATGGGGTCGCGCGCGAGAAGCTGATCAAGAGACGAGAGGAGAACCGAGCGAAAAAACCGGTCTGAAAACCGGGCATACAATAGCGGCGATGCCAAAGGTCTTGATCACCGAGACTGTGCTGCGCGACGCGCAGCAGAGTTTGGTGCAGGGACGGCTCAAGCTGCAGCACGTGCTGCCGATCGCGAAAACCCTCGACGATATCGGCTACCACGCCCTCGACGCCTGGGGTGGTTGGACGTTCGCGGCCCAGGTGCGGGCCCTGAAGGAAGATCCCTGGCAACGGTTGCGCGCGCTGCGAGCGGCGATCGTGAAGACACCGTTGCAGATGTTGATCCGCGGACAGACCCTGCTCGGACAATCCCACCAGCCGGACGACGTGGTGCGTGCCTTCATCGAGCAGGCGGTCGAAGACGGCATTCGCGTGATCAAGATGTTCGACCCGCTCAACGACCTGCGAAACCTCGAAGTGCCGGTCGAGGTTGCTCGCAAGGCAGGTGCCCGGGTGATCGGCGCCCTCGTCTATAGCCCCAGTCCGGCCGCGGACGAGGCGCGCGTGGTCAAGTCCGCCAGCCGCCTGAAGGCCATGGGCGTGGACTGGATCGGCATCGAGGACGTCGCCGGGATTCTGGCTCCGGTCGATGCTCGCGGGCTGGTGGCCGCGATCACGAGCGCGACCAGGTTGCCGGTCACGATTCACTCGCACTCCACGACGGCGCTGGCGCCGATTTCGTACTTCGCGGCCATCGAAGCCGGGGCGACCGGCATCGATACCGCGCTCTCCGCGCTCGCCTGGGGCGCCTCGCAACCCGCGACCGAGACCATGGTCGCCAGCCTTCGCGACGGGCCCTACGACACCGGCCTCGACCTCAATCTGATCGGCCAGGCGAGCCGGTACTTCGACGAGATTCACGACGAGTACCTCGAGTTCCAGGACCCGATCGCCTTCCGCAACGATGTCCAGGTCTTGCAACATCAACTGCCGGCCCCGGTGCTGGCGGTCCTGATCCGCAACCTTCGAGAACGCAACGCCATCGACCGCTACGACCGGCTGCTCCAAGAACTCCTCCTGGTGCGCCAGGAGATGGGTTATCCGCCGATGGCGGCGCCCATCAACCGGATCGCGGCGAACCAGGCCCTGGCCAATACGCTGAGCGAGAAGCGGTACCAGCACATCGAGCAGCCCTTCCGCGACTATGTCAAGGGCCTGTTCGGCGAGCCGCCCGGCCCCATCGACCCGGAGGTTCGCAAACGCGCGCTGGGCTCATCGAATGCGATCACGCTTCGTCCGGCCGACCTCCTGCAGCCGGGGATCGACCGCGCGCGGCGGGAGATGCGCAAGCAGGGGTTGAACCCATCCGGCGTGGACCAGGTGCTCACCTACATCCTGTTTCCCGAAGACGCCCCCAACATCCTTCGCCCTGCGGGCCACCGAGCCGAGACGCCCGCCGCAGCGGCGCCCACCCCGGTGCCCGAGGCGCAACCCGCACCACAGCCTGCCCCCCTTGCACCCGGGCCGGCCGCCCCAACCGAGGCGGCGGCCCGCGAGTTCACGGTCGAAGTCGATGGCGAACCGTATCGGGTTCGCATCCTCGGCGACGGCGCGGTGCCGACCAGCGCGGCCGTTCCTGCCACCTCGGGCCCAACGCCGGCGCAACGCGCCGGTGGCGACGGCGCCATCCAGGCGCCGATGCAAGGCATGGTGGTCAAGGTCAAGGTCGCGCCCGGCGACCGCGTCCGGCTGGGCGACGTGGTCGTCGTGCTGGAGGCGATGAAAATGCAGAATGACATCGTGGCAACCGTCGGCGGGACGGTGCGGGAAGTCTTCGCCAAAGAGGGAGCGATCGTCGCCCCCAACGAAGTACTGATGACGATTGGCTAGCGTCACCAAGGTTCTGGTCGCGAACCGCGGCGAGATCGCGCTTCGCGTGATGCGAACCTGCCGGGAGATGGGCATCCCGGCCGTCGCGGTCTACGCGGAGCCGGACGCCCGCTCTCCCCACGCCATCTTTGCCGACGAGCGGGCCTTGCTGAGTGGGCCGACACCGCGACAGGCCTATCTCGACTTGGAGCAAATCGTGCGCACGGCGCGCGAGCACGGCGCCGATGCGATCCATCCCGGTTATGGCTTTCTGTCCGAAAACCCCGCCTTCGCTGAGGCGTGCACCGGAAATGGCGTGACCTTCATCGGTCCGCCGGCGACCAGCATGCGGGCGATGGGCGACAAGGTCGAGGCCCGCCGTCGGATGATCGCCGCGGGCGTCCCCGTGGTGCCCGGGACGGCCGCGCTTGCGGATGAAGCCGCTGCCGTCGCCGAGGCGAAACGGATCGGCTACCCGGTGATGGTCAAGGCGGCCGCCGGCGGCGGCGGCATCGGCATGCGGGTCGCCAAGGGGCCCGGTGATCTCCCGGCGGCGTTCGAAGCCTGCCGCCGAGCGGCGCAAAGTTCCTTCGGCAGCCCCGACGTCTACCTGGAGCGCTATCTCGAGCATCCGCGGCACATCGAGATGCAGATCCTTGCCGACGATCACGGAACGACCGTCGCGCTGGGTGAGCGGGAATGCTCGATCCAGCGGCGGCACCAGAAGTTGCTCGAGGAGACACCGGCCGTCGGCCTCAGCGCGGCGCGCCGGGGTGCCATGGCTGCGGCAGCGGTCAAGGCTGCGGCGGCGGTGGACTACCGCAACGCCGGCACCATCGAGTTCATCGTCTCAGGAGAGGAGTTCTACTTCCTCGAGATGAACACCCGCCTCCAGGTCGAGCATCCGGTGACGGAGTCGGTGCTCGGCATCGATCTCGTGCGCGAGCAGATCCGCATCGCTCGTGGCGAACGGATCCCGGAGGGTGGCTATCCGCAACCCCGCGGCCACGCCATCGAGTTTCGGATCAACGCTGAGGATCCCTTGCGCAACTTCATGCCCACGCCCCGCCGCGTCCAGCGCTACGCGCCGCCGAGCGGACCGGGCGTGCGGGTCGACAGTGGCATCAGGCCGCACCAGGAGATCTCGCCCCACTTCGACTCACTGTTGTTGAAGCTCATCGTCTGGGCAGAGGACCGCGAGTCGGCGATCGGTCGCGGGCGGCGTGCCCTGCAGGAGTTCGTTCTCACCGGGCCGAAGACCACCATCCCATTTCATCGTGCGCTCCTCGAAGAACCGGACTTCCACGCCGGCCGGATTTCCACCAGCTTCATTCAGGACCATCCGAGCCTGCTCCAAAAGACCCGGGAGTTTGAGGCGCAACGTGCGCCGTTCGAATCGCTGTACGGGGCGGGTGAGGTGGCGGCGGCCATTGCCGCCGGCGTGGTCCTCAGGGGAGAGGGTTAGCGGCTGATCACCAGCGAGGCGTGGTATTCGTCGGCCATGGTGACGCCGTTGATGTCCGTCACCCCGGTCGTCACCACCAACTGATAGGTACCGGGACGCAAGCTCAAGGCCAGGGTTGCAAGGTGGTTGTCAGCATCGAACGTGATCCGCGTGTTGATCGGCCGGCCGTCGAGGCCCCTGACCTGGATGGTGTCGGTCGTCACCGTCTCGGGCCGTAGGTCGGCGTCAAACCGGACTCGAACCTGACTTCCCGGATCCGCAGGCACGATCTCGACCGAAACGACATTGGGGCCGTGGCCGAGAGCCACGGCGGGCGTCGAGCTGACGGCGTCCACCAGGTAGCGCTGATCCTTGAGGACCAGCGTGAGCTGCTCTTCGAAGAAACTCCGCTGCACTCCGGAGCGGGAGACGAAGATGCGGACGCCGACGAGGAACTTATTGGGATTGGAGCCGGTCAGCTGGACGGTGACCGGATAGTACCGGTCGTACTTGCTGCCCGCCGGGCTGAGGAGCGACGATGCGCCGCCCTGGTACGCGCTCAGTCCGTTGGCATCGAGGCTCTCGCGCGCTGTGGTGCTATCGCCCTGCAGCCGCGCCCGCATGAACCTTTCGACTTCAGCCATCGCCTGCTTCTGCGCGGCGTCGGATTCCGAGGGCGCGGTGCTCGCGGTCCAGAACGCCCGGCCCCCGGCTTCATCCTGCCGCGTGAACAACACCAGGTCGCCACGGGGTGACCACTGGGGGCTCGAATACTCCTGCGGGGAGCCAACGTCTCGCAGCCCGCTGCCATCGGCATTGATCAGCATCAGTCGCGAGGCGGAACTGCTCGCCCCCACCGGTTTGCCGGCGAGCATCAGCGCGGCGCCGTCCGGAGCCCAGTTCAAATCCGACCAGGTCTGGCCGCTTGGACTGGTCGCGATCCGCTGCGCGTTCTTTCCGCCGGTTGCGACATAGAGGTAGCTGCCCGACGGTTGCGGTACGGCAAAGGCCAGATCGCCCTTGGGGGACCAGGCAAAACCGGTCGCGCCCGCCGGCAACGGGCTCAGCGATCCCGACGCCAGATCCATCACGGTCGACCCATCGAGCGATTCGACCGCCAGCAGTGAGCTCACACTTGACCCGGCCAAGCTGCCGCGCTGCATCCGGACGGCGCGCCCGTTGACGTGCCCGCCGTGGACGTCAACGATGACAAGCTGGCCCTGGTTGATGTAGGCGATTCGATCGCTCCCGATCCAGACCGGCGCGCGATCGGGGACACTGTCGAGGGTCGCGATCGTTCCCTGCGAGTTCCCTTGCAGGTCCCAGATCCCCAGGTTGGCTTTGTTGGCGGAGGTCACCTGCCAGGCGGCAAACACGCCGCCCGACGGCGCCGCCGCCGGGAAGCTACCGCCGGGAACGACGAGACGGATGGGCGCGCTGGGGGTGCTCATCAGCCAGATGTCGGTGGTCGCCGGCGCCACGGCGCCCGACGCCGTGGCGGTTGCGGATGGGCTTGGCGATGACCCAGGGCCGGGCTGACCCGTCGGCCGGGTGACGAGCAGCTGGCCGTTTGGCGTCCAGGCGCCGTTGAACACGGTGCCGGCGTCAGCCAGCCGGCTCTCCTGGCCAAAGCTGACGTTGGCGCTCAGGTAGGAGGGCGGGATGACCGGTGCGACGGGCGCTTTGACCGTCGTGAAGTGGACCACCACCGGCGTGGGTGCCGGCGCCGGCCGGGGCGTGCTGGTCGGATTAGCCGGGTTGGGGGTGGGCGGGACCGCCCGCGGCTTCAGGCTCACGGTGTAGGTCGTGTTCGGCGCCAGCGGGTGATCGGGGATGATCACCAGGTTCTGGCCCACCCACTGCTTCGTCACCGAGGTGGCCGGTTCAATGACTACCGTGTCAGCGATGGCGTTCTTGTCGATCGGACCGCTGAATGGGATCACGATCGGCTCGGCGGTTGCCACGTTTGTCTTGTTCTGGATGCCCCTCAGGTCGGCCGCGACCATGCCCGACGTCGACTGGTTCTGGAGATAGATCTGGATACCGAGCACCACGAGGAAGCCGGCCGCCACCGCGGCCATCGCCGGCGCCAGCGTCTTGGGGCTGAGGTTGAAGGGGAACCCGCGCCGGGCCGCCCGCGGCTCGAGCGTGCGACGGGCTTCCGTCATCAGCCTGGTCCGCAGGTAGGTGCGGAAGTTCGGATCCAGCGGCGGTGCGGCCGGCCGGGACATCTTCAGCAGGTCCACGACCTCGCGGTGCGCCGGGTCCTGGAAGAGCTCCTCGAGCTCGGGATCGTTCATCATGTCAGTCCAGCCTCGAATTCGGGCGGCAGCTCGCGGCGAAGGCGTTCGACGGCGCGATGCAGGAGGAGCTTGACCGCCCCCGCGCTCTTGCCCATGATCTGGGCGATCTCTTCGATCTTCTTGTCCTCGCCGAACTTGAGCACCATCGCCGCCCGCTGGTGGCGGGGCAGCTGATCGATCGCCGACCAGACGCGGCGGCTGCGATCGCGGCGCACGACCTCGTCGTCGACGTTTGGCGCGCCGCTGGGCAGGCTGGCGCCTTCCTCGAGCTCCACTTCGCCGTGCCGGCCGCGGTAATGGTCGGCGATCGCGTTGAGCGTGATCTGGTAGAGCCAGGAGGAGAAGGGATGGCCCGAGTAGGTGTACCGCTTGATATTCCGCAGCGCCTTGAAAAACACCTCCGACGTCACATCCTCTGCCAGGGACTGGTCTCGAACTCTGGAATACGCAAAGCGATAAATCTGCGGGAAGTAGCGATCGTAAAGAGCCCCGAAGGCATCGGGGTCTTCTTTCGCCCGCTCAACGAGTTCCCGCTCTTCAAAGTCCGGCATCAGGGCACCCCACAGGGCGCCCGCTGGAGATTGAACGGGAGGCCGCCCCTCTTGGTTACGTGTTGGGCCAATTTACCAGCAACTCCCCGTTAGATCAAAAGTCGCCAGCGGTGAGGAAGGTTACGGAAACCGAGCCCGCCGGCCCACGCGAGCGGCGCAAGCCGTAGGTCGTTGGTGGCCGGCCACGGCCGTTATAATCAGGCCGTCACCGACGGCCCGCCACCCCAAAGGAGACCAGCCGCCGATTGATCCCTCGATACGCTCACCCGGAGATGAGCGAGATCTTCTCTCCAAAGCAGCGGTACGAGCTGTGGCTGCGAATCGAGCTCACCGTCTGCGAGGGTTGGGCCGACCTGGGCGAGATCCCGAGGTCGGTGCTGGAGCGGCTTCGCCAGGCGCGTGTCGATCCCGACCACATCGCGCGACTCGAGGAGCGGGTTGGGCACGACGTGGTCGCCTTCCTCGATTCCCTTGCCGACTCGATTGGCGGCGAGGACGCCCGTTACCTTCATCGGGGCCTGACCTCATCGGACATTCTCGACACGGCGCTGGCGCTGCAGCTGGTGCAGGCCGCGGACATCCTATTAAAGGATGTCGACCGGCTGTCATCGGTCATCCGTCGCCGGGCGGTCGAGGAGCGGAACACCCTGATGGCAGGGCGCACCCACGGCATTCATGCCGAGCCGGTGAGCTTCGGCTTCGTCCTTGCTGGTTGGCTGGATGAGCTCGACCGCGACCGGCAGCGGCTGGTCACCGCCCGCGAGGACATCAGGGTGGGCAAGCTCTCCGGTGCGGTCGGCACGCACGCCACCATCGAGCCGCGTGTCGAGGAGTCGGCGTTGAAGAAGCTGGATCTGCGCGTGGCGCCGGTCACCACCCAGGTGATCGCCCGCGACCGCCACGCGGCCTACCTGGCGACGCTGGCGGTGCTGGCCGGCGGCCTGGAAAAATTCGCCACCGACATCCGGCACCTGCAGCGGAGTGAGGTGGCGGAAGTCCGCGAGCCCTTCGGGGCCGAGCAGAAGGGGTCCTCGGCGATGCCCCACAAGCGAAACCCCGTGCTCAGTGAGCGGATCTGCGGCCTCGCGCGCGTCGTGCGGGGCTATACGCAGACGGCGCTGGAAAACCAGGCACTCTGGCACGAGCGCGATATCAGCCATTCCTCGGCCGAGCGGATCATCTTCCCGGACGCCTGCACGTTGCTCGATTACATGCTGCAGCTGATGGCGGAGATCCTCGAGGGACTGACCATCGACCGCGAGCGCATGCGCGCCAACCTTTATCGCAGTGGCGGCGTGGTGTTCTCGCAGCGCGTGCTGCTGGCGCTGGTACAGAAGGGAATGTCGCGGCAGGACGCCTACCGCGTGGTGCAACGGGCGGCGCTCAGCGCCCTCGACGGCGGACAGGACTTCAAGGCCGTCGTCGGGCAAAGCCCGGAGGTACGTGAGCGGCTCACCGCAGCCGAGCTGGCCGAGCTCTTCGATCCCGCGTTCTACCTGCGTCATCTCGACGTGACGTTCGATCGGCTCGGCATCGAACCAGTCGCCGCATCTCCCTCCCCAGCTCGCGGGGGAGGGCAGGTTGGGGGCTCATGACGCCCATCCTGACGACCTCGCTGCCGCTCCCACTGCACTCACGAGGCAAGGTGCGCGATACCTACCGTCTCAGCGATCGCGAGCTTCTGATGGTGTCCACCGATCGGATCTCCGCCTTCGATGTGGTGTTGCCCACACCGATTCCCGAGAAGGGACGGGTCCTCAACTGGCTCACGCACGGCTGGCTGTCGGAGACGACCCACCTGATCCGAAACCACATGGCGGGGGACCAGTCGATCCCCCAGGAACTCCTCGACGCCGAGCCTGACCTCCGGGAACGGGCGATGCGCGTGGTGATGGCAGAGCCGATCATGTTCGAGTGCGTGGTTCGCGGCTACATCTCAGGATCGGGCTGGAAAGACTACCAGCGCACTGGCTCGATCGCGGGTGACCGGCTGCCGGCCGGCCTGAAGGAGAGCGACCGCCTTCCCCAACCGATCTTCACCCCGGCCACAAAAGCCCTCACCGGGCATGACGAAAACATCTCGCGTGCTGAACTGGCCAGGCGGACCGGTGCGGCGCTCGCCGAGACCCTCGAGCAGGCAAGCCTCGCCCTCTATCAGTTCGGCGTTGCGCGCGCTCTCGATCGTGGGCTGATCCTCGCGGACACGAAGTTCGAATTCGGCTTTCACGACGGCGAGGTCATCCTGATCGATGAGGTGATGACCCCGGATTCCTCGCGCTTTTGGGATCTCGAGCGTTATGAACCGGGCGGGCCGCAGGCGTCCTTCGACAAGCAGTACCTGCGCGATTATCTCGAGGACCTGGGCTGGAACAAACAGCCGCCCGCTCCGCCACTCCCCCACGAGGTCGTCCAGGGGACCAGCGGACGCTACCTGGAGGCGATGCGACGGCTCGCTTTCCGCTACGCGGCGGCGCGGCCATGAGATACCGGGCCGAGGTCTTTGTCACGCTCAAGCCCGTCGTCAATGACCCGGCCGGCCTCACGATCAGGGGCGGACTGTACACGCTCGGCTTCGACTCGGTGACCGAGGTTCGCGCCGGCAAGTATCTCGTGCTGACGCTCGACGAAACCGATGCCACCCAAGCCCACGCGCGTGTCGACGCCATGGCGAAGCAGCTCCTCGCCAACGCCGTCATCGAGGATTACCGGATCGAGCTCGAGCCGGTTGGTGAGCCGGTTGACGAGCCGGTCGCCACTGGGGACGCTTCCGCTTGAGGACCGGGGTCGTGGTGTTCCCCGGCACCTGGAGTGACCGGGATTGCGCCCATGCGGTTCTCGACGTGCTCCAGGAACCGGTGCGCTACATCGATCATCGTGAGCACAGTGTCGACGGCCTGGAGCTCGTGATCCTTCCGGGGGGCTTCTCCTACGGAGACTACCTGCGTTGCGGAGCCATCGCTCGCTTCGCTCCGGTCATGGAGGCGGTCGCGGACTTCGCGAATCGCGGCGGCCTGGTGCTGGGCATCTGCAATGGCTTTCAGATCCTGCAAGAGGCCCGCCTGTTGCCCGGCGCGCTCCTGAGGAACGCGTCATGCGAGTTTCGCTGTGAATGGGTGTACCTGCGGGTGGAGCAGAGCAATTCCGCCTTCAGCCTCGACAGCCGTCCTGGACAGGTGCTCCGGATTCCGATTTCACACGGCGAGGGCAACTTTTTCGCCGACCCGGATACGCTCGCAGCGATCGAACGCAATGGCCAGGTGGTCTTTCGTTACTGCGGCCCCGACGGCCGGGTCACGGCCGACGCCAATCCGAATGGGTCACTCCACAACATCGCCGGGATCGCTAACGCTGGGGGCAACGTCGTCGGCATGATGCCGCATCCAGAACGGGCCTGCGAGTTGCTACTGGGGAGCGATGATGGGCTGGCCATCTTTCGCTCGGCGATCCATGCCCTGGCCAGGGTGCCGGCCTGATGGCCGTCGCGATCAAGCCGGAGCAGCTGCGGGCGGTGGCGCTCAATGCGCAGGAATACGGCGCAATCGTCCAGGCGCTCGGCCGCGACCCCAACGACCTCGAGCTTGGAATATTTGGCGCTCTCTGGAGTGAGCACTGCGCCTACAAGACGTCGAAGGCGTTGCTGCGCCAGCTTCCGACCGAGGGGCCGAACGTTCTCCAGGGACCGGGCGAGAATGCCGGCGCCGTCGACATCGGCGATGGGCTGGCGGTCGTCTTCAAGATCGAATCACACAATCATCCCTCGGCCATCGAGCCCTACCAGGGGGCGGCAACCGGCGTTGGGGGAATCCTTCGCGACATCTTCGCCATGGGAGCACGGCCGATCGCGATCCTCGATGCGCTCTATTTCGGTCCGCTCGATTCAGGACGCGGCCGTCACCTGTTTGATGGGGTCGTCGCCGGCATCGGGGGCTATGGCAACTGCTTCGGCTGTCCGACGGTTGGCGGCGAGGTGTACTTCGATGAGGGGTATGCGGACAATCCGCTCGTCAACGCCATGTGTGTTGGCCTGGTTCGCCACGAGCGGTTGCGCCGCGCCAGCGCCGACCGAGCCGGTGACGTGGTCCTCCTCGTTGGTGCCGACACCGGGCGTGATGGGATTCACGGCGCGACCTTTGCCTCGGTGGAGATGGACGAGCGGTCGGCGGAGCGCCGTCCGGCCGTCCAGGTCGGCAACCCATTTCTCGAGAAACTGCTCTGCGAAGCGTGCCTGCAGCTCAATGAGCTGGATGGCGTCACCGCCATCCAGGACCTGGGTGCGGCCGGCTTGACGAGTGCGGCCGGGGAGCTGGCTCACCGCGGCCGGCGCGGGATCGATATCGACGTCGACCGGGTGAGCCGCCGCGAGCAGGGCATGTCCGCCTACGATCTCATGCTGTCCGAGTCACAGGAACGGATGCTGGTCCTCGTGCGGCCCGACGCGGAGGCAGCGGCGCGCGAGGTCTTCGATCACTTCGAGCTGCACGCGGATCGAATCGGCACGATCACCGGCACCGCACGGATGCGCGTGCGCGAACACGGCATCGTAGTCGCGGATGTGCCCTTGAAGGCCCTGATCGACGGCGTTCCCCTCCGCTCCCCGGCGGCTGCCTTCGCGGAGAAGCGCCCGGCGCCGGTGATGCCGCTGGTCGAGGAACCGGAAGCCATCCTGCTGGACTTGATCGGCAGCCCGAACCTTAAAAGCCGCCGCCCCATCTACCGCACCTACGATCACCAGGTGCAGGACAACACGGTGATCGGCCCAGGTTTTGACGCCGCTCTGCTCCGCGTGCCCGCCACCAACAAGGGCCTAGCACTGACCACCGACGGCAATTCGCGCTACGTCGCGCTGGACCCCTACGAGGGCACCACGGTCACGAACTGCTTGAACTTCGGCAATCCGGAACGGCCGCAGATCTTCGGCCAGCTGCAGGAGAGTGTCCGAGGCCTGGCCGATGCCTGCCGCGCCCTGGAGCTGCCCGTCGTGAGCGGCAACGTCAGCCTCTACAACGAGACCAGCGAACGCAACATCCCCCCGACGCCGGTGATCGGCATGGTCGGCCTGCTCGATGACCTGTCTCTTCGATGCCCGGCCGGGTTCCAAGACGATGGCGATATCGTCTTCCTCCTGGGCGAGACGCGCGAGGAGCTCGCCGGAAGTGAATATTTGCGACACCTGGGCGCGCCTCTCGAAGGCCGGCCACCAATAGTGAGTCTCGAGGCGGAGCGTCGCCTGCAAGCGGCGATGCTCGATTCCATCGGCAGAGGGGTGCTACGCTGCGCCCACGATGTTTCCGACGGAGGACTGCTGATCGCGCTGGCGGAAAGCGCCCTCTTCGGTGGCCGCGGGCTCCGTTGCCCCGGTCTCGCGGGGCCGGTCAGCCGCGAGGCCGCCTATTTTGGTGAGTCGCAGGGTCGAATCGTCGTCAGTGTCGCGCCGCGCCGCGTTCCCGAGCTGCAGAAACTGATGACCAAGCATCACGTCCCACTGCACGCGATCGGCGTCGTTGGTGGCGAGGATTTCCAGGTGGGATCCGACATCCGCATCTCATTGGACACGCTCCGGCAAGCCTGGGAGACGCCATTTTGATGCGCCATGTGATGGCCGACGAACGGATGCACGAAGCATGCGGCCTGTTTGGTATCGACGCGCCGGGCGAGGACGTTGC
>WNGO01001863.1_pt1 | contig 13546 bp, 10 predicted proteins | sample 5400511 | NCBI WGS metagenome assembly WNGO01 (sample SAMN13153380, study PRJNA577476) | soil metagenome | isolation source: 20 cm soil or saprolite under Garry oak tree replicate 2 | place: USA:California | collected 2016-06-15
GCAGAAGGCATCGCAGACCAGTGGCCCTGTCAGCCACTAGCGCCCGGGCGGCCGTCAAGGCCGACATCAACGTCACGCCGCTGATCGACGTGATGCTGGTGCTGCTGATCATCTTCATGATCGTCACGCCCCTGATCGCGGCCGGATTTCAGGCCACCATTCCGCGCTCGCAGAACCCCGAGAACCGCCCGGAAGGCTCGGACGAAGTCCGGCTTGGGATCGACAAGGACAGCAAGTTCTGGCTCGACCTGGGCAGTGGGCCGAAGCAGATCCCGGACGACCAGCTGCCCGAGCGGCTCCAGGCCATCTACGAGACCCGCACGCAGGACAAAATCCTGTTTCTGAAGGCGGACCAGAACATCGAATTCGGCCGCGTGCAGCAGGCCATCGAAATCGCCCGCAGCGCGGGGGTGCGCGTCGTCGGGGCCATCACCGAGCAGAAACAGACGCTCACGAAAAAGAAAGAAGGGAGCTGACCGATGGCGATGGGGTCCACCGGCGGCGGCGAGGGGCTCAGCTCCGAGATCAACGTCACGCCACTGATCGACGTGCTGCTGGTGCTCCTGATCATCTTCATGATCACCCAGCCGATGTCGCGCAAGGCGTTCGACGTGCAGGTGCCGCCGAAGCAGCAAACCAAGAGCAAGACGCCGCCCCAGGCCCAGATCGTGCTCGAGTTGCGACCCGACGGGTCTTATGCGATCAACGGCCAGCCGTACCAGCCCAGCGAGCTCGATCGGGCGTTTCACCAGATCTACGACCCGCGCCCGGCGAAGCTGCTGTTCATCAAGGCGGCACCGAACCGCAAGTACATCGACGTGATGCAGGCCATGGACATCGCGCATGGAGCGGGTGTCCAGGTCATCGGCTTCACGCCTCCGGAACAGGCCAAGAAATAGTCGGCGGCGCCGGGGTCGCGCCGTGGTGTAGGGGCGCAGCATGCTGCGCCCCTACATTCGTTGTCGGGGTATACCAGACACATCGTGAACCCACCCTTCCCCGACCGCCCGCCGCTCCCCGGGCTCCGCTTGCCGCTGGGCCGTCGCCGATTCGGGCCGGGCGCTGCGGTGGCGGTGTTGATCCATGCGACGGTCGTGGGGGCCCTCCTGATCCGCGGGAACGAGATTCCGAGACGAGGGCAGGGTGGGTCGCGAGCGCCGGGAGAGGCGAGGGTGAACTTCTTCGCCATCCCGGCCGGGGCGCCCGCAGCCGTCGACATGGCGCTGCCGGCGCGCCTCACCCCTTCCGATCTGTCCGCGTTGCGCCGCATCCACGTCGAGCTGCCGCCGGTCGAGCTGCGGCAGACCACGCTTCCCCCGCCCCCGTTCCCGGCCGCGCTGGGCGGTGCCGGTGGGAACGTGGGTGGAGGGGGTGGGGGGCGGGTGACGGGGCTGGGGACCACGGGCGGGGTCGGCGTGGGGTCTGGAACGGGAGACGAAGCGAGTTACATTTTTCCCGCCTCGCCGCGCACGGCGATTCTGCCGCCGCTGGCCCGGGTGCCCGGCTCGGTGGCGGGTCGCACGTACCGCGTGAAGTTCTGGGTCTCGGTCGAGGGCCGCGTCACGCGGGTGGACGTGGAACCGCCCATCGCGGACGGGGCGTACGGTCGGGAGTTCCAGCAGCGCATGATGGCGTACCAGTTCTACCCGGCCCGCACCCGGGACGGGCGGAACGTGAGCTATGTCGTAATGGTCCCCCTTCGCATCGGTAACTAGCCCGCCGCTAGCGCGGGCTCCAAGGAGCCACAACCTACTATGCTGATGGTTCTCGTCCTCGGGCTTTCTGTCCTCGCCCTGGCCGTCGCCTGGGGCCTGCGGGGCTACGTGCTCCGGCAAGACAACGGTACCGCCGACATGCGGAAGATCTCCGACGCGATTCAGGAAGGCGCGGAAGCCTTCCTCCGGCGCCAGTATCGCACGATCGGCACACTGAGCATCGCGCTGGGGGTGGTGATCTACGTCTTATACGCGTTCTTCCGGAAGCCACATGCGGATGAGCCGGCGGCCGCGACCCTCGCGCTCACGACCACATTGTCGTTCGTGTTCGGCGCCTTGTGCTCGGGCGTCGCCGGCATCGTCGGCATGTACGTCGCCGTGCGGTCGAACATCCGCACGGCGAGCGCGGCGCGCTCCAGCCTCAACAAGGCGCTCCAGATAGCACTGCGGGGCGGGGCGGTGAGCGGGTTGTTCGTGGTCGCCATGAGCCTGTTCGGCGTCGGTCTGCTCTACACGGTGCTCGAGGCGCTGCACTTCGAGCCGACCAAGATCCCCCTCATGATCGTGGGCTACGGCTTCGGCGCGTCGTTCGTCGCGCTGTTCGCGCAGCTGGGCGGCGGGATCTACACGAAGGCGGCCGACGTGGGCGCCGATCTGGTGGGCAAGGTGGAGGCGGGAATCCCCGAAGATGATCCGCGCAACCCCGCCGTCATCGCGGACCTGGTGGGCGACAACGTAGGCGACTGCGCGGGGCGGGGCGCCGACCTGTTCGAGTCGACGGCGGCCGAGAACATCGGCGCGATGATTCTGGGATCGGGGCTCGCGCTCGCGAATCCCGGCGTGTTCAGTGCGACACAGGTCGTGGGCTTGATGCTGTTCCCGCTGGTGGCACGGGCCTTCGGACTCGTGGCCTCGATCATCGGCGTGCTGGGAGTGAAGGCCCGTGAAGACGAGGATCCGATGCACGCGCTCAACCGCGGCTACATGTGGACCGCGGTGCTCGCCGCCGCCGGCTTCGTGGGCGGGACCTACTGGCTGCTCAACCCGCCCGGCTTCCCGGCGGCGTGGTGGCACTTCGCGCTGTGCGGCGTGATCGGCATCGCCACCTCCATCGCGTTCGTCTACATCACGCAGTACTACACCGAGTACCGGTACCGCCCCGTCAAATCGATCGCCGCCGCCTCCGTCACCGGTCCGGCGACGAACATCATCGCCGGCTTCGCCGTGGCGCTCGAGTGCACCGCGCTGCCGACGTTCACGATCTCGGCCGCCATCATCGCTTCCTACAAGCTCGGCGCTTCGAGCGGGCTGGCCCACTCGGGCCTGTTCGGCACGGCGGTGGCCACGATGGGGATGCTGGGCACGGCGGCGTACATCCTTGCGATGGACACCTTCGGCCCGATCACCGACAACGCGGGCGGCATCATCGAGATGTCCCATCAGCCCGAGGACATCCGGCGGCGCACCGACCGGCTCGACGCCGTCGGCAACACGACCAAGGCGCTCACCAAAGGGTACGCCATCGGCTCCGCGGCGCTGGCCGCGTTCCTGTTGTTCTCCGCGTACCTGGACGAAGTCGCCGCCCTCGGCTCACCGCTCGCCTCGGTCGACATCTCGAAACCCGAGGTGTTCGTGGGAGGTCTGCTGGGCGCCATGCTGGTGTTCTGGTTCTCGGCGCTCGCCATCAGCGCCGTGACCAAGGCCGCGGTCAGCGTCATCCAGGAAGTACGTCGCCAGTTCCAGGCCGATCCCGGGATCCTCAAGGGCACGTCGCGTCCCGACTACGGCCGGGCGGTGGACATCGTGACCGTTGGAGCGCTCAAGGCGATGGTGGCGCCCGGGCTGCTCGCCGTGGGCATGCCGATTGTAGTGGGGCTGGTCTTCAAGGTGCTGTTCCACGTCGGGGCTGAGACCGTGGCGGCGTTCCTGATGGTGGGCACCATCGGCGGCATCCTGATGGCCACCCTGCTGAACAACGGGGGCGGGGCGTGGGACAACGCTAAGAAGTTCATCGAAACGGGCGAGTACGGTGGAAAAGGGAGTCCGACGCACAAGGCCGCCGTGGTCGGTGATACCGTCGGCGATCCGTTCAAGGACACGGCCGGTCCGTCGCTGCACGTGCTGATCAAGCTCCTGAGCACGGTCACGCTGGTGCTAGCGCCGCTCTTTGTCTAGCGCACAGCTCTTCCGTCGCAAGACCGTCGACCAATGCATCGCCGACAGCGCGGTCGGCGGCGGGCTCAAGCGCTCGCTCGGTCCTCTGCAGCTCACCGCGCTCGGCATCGGCGCGGTCATCGGGGCGGGAATCTTCGCCGCGATCGGGACCGCGATCTCGGGGGATTCCGGCCATGTCGGCGCCGGCCCGGCGATCGTGGTGTCGATCCTCCTCGCCGGTGTGACCAGCGCGTTTGCCGCGATCACGTACTCCGAATTCGCGGCGATGATCCCCATCTCGGGGAGCGCGTACACCTACGCCTATGCCACGCTCGGCGAGCTGGTCGCGTGGATCATCGGGTGGGACCTGATTCTCGAGTACGCGGTCGGCAACATCGCGGTTGCCATCGGATGGGCGGGGTACTTCGATTCGCTGCTGCGGGGCCTTGGGGTCGAGCTGCCGCGCTGGCTCGTGACCGACCTGCGCACGGCGCTGGGCGACCCTGCATTGCTCGCTGCCGCACCGCACCTGGGGCCCATCCCGATCGTCTTCAACCTCCCCGCGCTGGCCATCGTGGCGCTCATCACCTGGCTCCTCATCATCGGGACCAAGGAATCGGCCCGGGTGAACACGGTGATGGTGGCGATCAAGGTGGGGATCATCGGGCTGTTCCTGTTCGTCGGTCTCAAGTACATCCGGCCCGAGCTGTGGACCACGCCCAGTTTCGCGCCGAACGGCCTGAAGGGGATCAGCGTCGGCGCCGCGATCATCTTCTTTTCCTACATCGGGTTTGACGCGGTGAGCACGGCCGCCGAGGAGGCGAAGAATCCGCAGCGCGACATTCCGCGCGGCATCATCGCGTCGCTGATCGTCTGTACGGTACTGTACGTGGCCATCGGGCTCGTGCTGACGGGATTGATTCCGTGGGACAAGCTGAACGTGCCCGATCCGCTGGCGGTCGCCTTGCAATACATCCACGCCGATTGGGCCGCCGGCATCCTCGCGCTCGGGGCGGTGGCCGCGATGACGTCGGTCTTGCTGGTGTTCCAGCTGGGCCAGGCGCGGATCTTCATGTCGATGGCGCGCGACGGGTTGCTGCCCCCGTGGGCCGCGCGCGTGCACCCGAAGTACAAGACACCGCACGTCACCACGATCATCACCGGAGTGTTCGTCGCGCTTTCCGCCGCGTTCGCTCCGATCGGCTGGGTGCTGGAGCTCACGAACATTGGGACGTTGTTCGCCTTCGTGTTGGTGGCGCTCGGCATCGTGGTGCTGCGGCGTCGCGAGCCGGACCGGCCTCGCCCGTTCCGGACCCCGTGGGTGCCCGTCCTCCCGCTCGTGTCCGCGGCGTTCTGCGTCTACCTCATGATCAACCTGCCCTTGCTCACGTGGGTGCGGTTCGGTCTGTGGATGGCGATCGGCGTGACGATCTACTTCCTGTACGGGGTACGCCACAGCCGGGTGCGCCGCCTCGGGCTCGATCAGCGGTGAAGCTCCACACCAAGATCATCATCGGGCTGCTGTCGGGCGCCAGCGTCGGCATCGTGGCGAACGCGTTCGCGACCGGGGCGGACTGGGTCGCGTGGATCGGGATCCCCCCCGAGTGGGCTGCCGATAAGGTGCAATGGGTGGGCAACAACGTCGCCGGTCCGGTGGGCCAGATCTTCCTGCGGATGCTCCTGATGACGATCGTGCCCCTCGTGTTCGCTTCGCTGACGCTCGGCGTGGCCGGGCTCGGCGACATCCGCAAGATCGGACGTGTGGGTGGGCGGACGATCGCGTACTTCTTGGTTTCGACCGCCATCTCAGCGACGATCGGACTGATCCTCGTCAACCTGGTCCGCCCTGGGGTCGGGCTTGATCCCGCCCTGGTCCGGGAGCTGCTGGCGACTTACCGCGCCCAAGCCCAGGGGCTGCAGGCGGGCGGGGGAGGCAAGTTCGGCGTCGACATGTTTGTGAACATCGTGCCCAGCAACCCGATCAAGGCCGCGGCGTCGCTCGACATGCTGGGGATCATCTTCTTTTCCCTGGTGTTCGGCGCAGCGTTGACGATGCTCCCCGAAGAGAAGACCAAGCCGATGGTGCGCGTCCTCGATGCACTGGGCGAAGCGATCGTCAAGATCATCGACTTCGCCATGCGGCTCGCCCCCTACGGGGTGTTCGGGCTTATCTTCGTCGTGACGTCCCGCTTCGGCTTCGCGCTGCTGCAAAAACTGGGGCTGTACGTCGCCGTCGTCCTCGTGGGACTCTTCCTGCACGGCGCCATCTCGATCTCCGCGCTGGTCCGCGTATTCGGCGGTCTCTCGCCGCGCGTGTTCTACAGTCGAATCCGGGCCAGCATCGTCACGGCGTTCTCCACCAGCTCGAGCAACGCCACCCTTCCGACCAACATCGCCGTCGCGGAAGAGGAGTTGAAGATACCGCCCAAGATCGCGGGCTTCGTGCTTCCCCTCGGGTCGACGATGTGCATGAACGGCACCGCGCTGTTCGAGGGCGTCACCGTGCTCTTCCTCGCGCAGGTGTTCGGCGTTCCTCTGACGCTATCGCAGCAGGTCGTGGTCATGTTCCTCAGCGTGATTACGGCCGTCGGCGCCGCTGGTGTCCCCGGTGGATCGCTGCCGTTGCTGATGGGCGTGCTGGCCGCCGTGAACGTGGAGCCACTGACGATTGCGATGATCATCGGTGTGGACCGAATCCTGGACATGGCTCGGACCACGATCAACGTCGTGGGGGACATGAGTGCGGCGGTGTACGTGGCCCGAACGGAAAGCGAGTGGGATCCGCGATCCGTGAGCGCGGACGCGAAGCTAGCCGCCTGATTCCGCCGCCAGTTTCAGCGCCCCGACCGCCGAATCGATTCGGTCGGGGATGAGTCGGGCCCGCTTGAGTGCGGCGCCGAGCCGCGCGCGGAAGGCGGCGGTGAGCGGCGACTGCGGCAGCAGCAGGCCTCCCGCGATGGCGACGGGCACCGGCCCCGTGCCCGGAAAATGTGGTACCAACACCGCGGCCAGCTCCACGAGCTCGTGCGCCGCTTCGTCCACCGCCTGGCGTGCCACGCCTTCGCCTTCGCGCGCGGCGTTCAGGACGTGCGGCGCGAGCGCTGCCATCTGGGTCGGCGTGGCGGTGGCGGTCCACCGCACGAGATCATCGAAGTGCTGGAGGCCCAGCGCGCCCAGTAACCGCGCCAGGAGGGTGGATCCTTCGCCTCGGCCGTCGCGCGAGCGGGCCGCGACGTCGAGCGCGCGGCGCCCCAACCAATAGCCGCCGCCCTCGTCGCCCAGCTGCCAACCGTAGCCCCCGGCGCGATGCAGCTCGCCGGAGGGGTCCCGCGCGTAGGCGATCGAGCCGGTGCCAGCGTTGACGAGGATGCCGGGGCCGGTGCCGAACGCCGCGGCGAGGGCCACCTCACCGTCGGCCAGCACCCGCACGTGCCGCGCCACGCCGGCCTCGACGAGCGCGGCCTCGAGCTCCGCCTGCTCCTGGCTGCGTCCTGCGCCGGCGGCGCCCACCACCGCGCGCTCGACCGGCAGATCCAGTCCTGCTTGCGCGGCCGCGCGACGTGCGGTTTCCGCCAGCACGGCCGCCGACTTGGCCGCACCGCTGGGGCGCATGGCAGCGCCCGGCCCATCCGCGCGGCCGAGCACCTCGCTCCGCGTGCCGATGACGACCGTCGAGTGGGAGCCGCCGGCGTCTGCACCCAGGAAGACGGCGGTCGGGCGGTCAAGTGGACGGGCGGAATGTGGTGTCACGCGGAGAGCGTCTGCCGTCCGACCATCGAAGACACCATCCCCACCGCCACCGTCACCGCGGTTCCCAGTGGCACGAACCACGGCCAGGCGAGACCCGGCAGTACGCGCCACGGCAGCCCCAGCACGATCGGGGTCATGGCGAGGACGCTCACGACGATCGCGACGATCACGTCGCGCTCGCGGGCGCGCGGCCAGAGCCCGCCCAGCAGATAGGTCCCCAGCAGGCCGCCGTAGGTGATCGAGGCGATGCTGAGGGCGAGCTGCACGACGGGCGTGTTTTGGTTCCGGAACGCCATGGCACCCGCCACGAGGACGGCGGTCCACATCAGTGTGAACCAGCGGCCGACCCACAGGAGGTGCGTCGGGTCGTGGCGACCGGTGAGGGGCGCGTAGAAGTCCTGGGTCGACGCGGAGGCGAGGGAGTTGACGGCCGAGGCGTGGCTGCTCATGGCGGCGGCGAGGATGCCGGCGATCACGAGCCCGGCGAGCCCGGCCGGGAGTCGGTTGATCGCGAACGTGGGATAGAGCGCGTCGCCCCGCATCGCGGGCCCCGGATCCGCGCCCGCCAACCACAGGCTGGTCCCGACGAGCAGGAAGAGCGCGAATTGCAGGATGATGAACACCCCGGATCCGATCAGGGCCCGCTGCGCGTCCCGCAGGCCCCGGGCGGCGAGGAGTCGTTGCACGATCAGGTGATCGGTGCCGTGAGAGGCGCCGGCGAGCAGTGCCCCCCCCAGGACGCCGCCCCAGAACGTGTAGAGAACCTTGAATGAAGGCGTGAAGTCGAGCGTGACGAGCTTGCCCGCGTCCCAGGCTCGGGCGAACGCACCGACGCCCCCCGCCAGATGCGTCGCCACGATGAGCGTCGCCGTGCCGCCGACGAGGTACACGCCGAGCTGGATCACGTCTACCCACACCACGGCGCGCAGGCCGCCGACCCAGGTGTAGATCACCGTGACGATGCCGATGGCGAGAATGCCGGCGGCGAGGCTCCATTGCGTGATGATGGCGAGCGGAATCGCGGTGGCGAAGATCCGGACGCAGTCGGCGAGGGCGCGCGTCAGCAGGAACACGCCTGAGGCGGTCCGCCGTGCGCCCGTCCCGAAGCGCCGCTCCAGCCGCTGATAGGCCGTGTCCTGGGTGCCCTCGAAATAGCCCGGGAGCAGGAACGCCGCGACGCCGATCCGCCCGACCAGGTACCCGAACGACAGCTGCAGGAAGGTGAGGTCGCCACGAGCGGCGAGGCCGGGGACCGAGATGATCGTGAGCGCCGACGTCTCGGTCGCCACGATCGAGAGCATGATGGCCCACCACGGCAGGCCGCGGTGCCCGAGGAAGTAGTCGCTCGCGTCGCGCTGGCGCCCCGCGAGCACCAGGCCGAACACGACGACCGTGGCGCAGTACACCGCGATGACGGCGATGTCGAGCGATCTCACCGGCGGGCCCGGTCAACAAAAAGCCCGCGACGCGCGCGGGCTTGGAATGCCGACCAGCAGGGGGCCAACGGCCTCACACCGTGAACGATGATCCGCAGCCGCAGCCGCCCGTGGCGTTGGGGTTCTCGAAGGTGAACCCCGACTCCTGGAAGTTGCTCTTGTAGTTCAGGGTGACGCCGTTCAGGTACTGGGCGCTGAAGGCGTCGACAAAGCACCGCACGCCGGCCGTATCGATGACGATGTCGTCCTCGGCCGGCTTGTCTTCGATGTTCAAGCTGTACTTGAATCCCGAGCACCCGCCCGGCAGCACCGCGATCCGGAGTCCGGCGCTCTCGGGCGAGACATTTTCCTCCGCCATGAACTTCCTCACCTCGGCCGCTGCCGACTCGGTCACGGTGAGGGTGATGGGACTCGTGTGTTGCGTCGTGGCCATTGCGATCCTCCAGTCACGTGCGAACTTAGACAGTTCCTTCGGGCAAGTCAACTCTCTGGCCGCGAGGCTGCCGCCACTATGCGACTTACGTTCGCCGACTGGTCGGTCGTCGCCCTGTACTTCCTGTTCAACCTTGGCGTAGGCCTGTATTACAAGAGCCGAGCCAGCCGCAGCACGGCGGAGTTCTTCCTTTCCGGGAGAAACGTGCCCTGGTGGCTGGCCGGCACGTCGATGGTGGCGACCACGTTCGCGGCGGACACCCCTCTCGTCGTCACCGGCCTGGTGGCGCGCAACGGGATCGCGGGGAACTGGCTGTGGTGGAACCTGCTCGCGAGCGGGATGCTGACGGTGTTTTTCTATGCCCGCTTGTGGCGGCGCGCCGGGGTGATGACGGACATCGAATTCTCGGAGATCCGCTACGCGGGACCGCCCGCCGCGTTTCTGCGGGGATTCCGGGCCCTGTACTTGGGCCTGCTCATGAATTGCATCATCCTCGGCTGGGTCAACCTCGCGATGGCGAAGATCCTCCAGCTGGTCTTCGGCATCTCGAAGGGCGAGGCGCTGTGGATCGTGGTCGGGTTGATCGTCCTGACGTCCGCGATCTCGACGCTCGCGGGGCTGTGGGGCGTGCTGGTGACCGATTTGTTCCAGTTCGTGATCAAGATGGGCATGGTGATCGTGCTGGCCGTGGTGGCGGTGCGCGCGGTGGGGGGAATCGAGACGATGAAAGCGAAGCTCGTGAGCGGGGGTCAGGGCTCCGTCTTGAGCTTCGTCCCCGACGTCGGCTCCGCGTGGATGCCCATGCTCACCTTCTTCGTCTATATCGCGGTGAACTGGTGGGCCACGTGGTATCCGGGGGCCGAGCCCGGCGGCGGCGGCTACGTGGCACAGCGGATGCTGAGCGCGAAGGACGAGAAGCACTCCCTGCTCGCGACGCTGTGGTTCAACGTCGCACACTATGCCCTGCGCCCCTGGCCCTGGATCCTGGTGGCGCTGGCGTCGCTCATCCTCTATCCCGGGCTCGCCGACCCGGAGACCGGTTACGTCCGGGTGATGATCGACTATCTCCCGTCATCGCTCCGTGGGCTCATGGTCGCCGCGTTCGCGGCCGCCTTCATGTCCACGATTGCCACCCAGCTCAACTGGGGAGCCAGCTATCTCGTGAACGACTTTTATCGTCGCTTCGTGCGGCGCGACGCGAGCGAGCCGCACTACGTGGCGGCGTCGCGCGTCGCCACGGCGCTGCTCACGGTGATTTCCGCGGCCGTGGCCTTCCGCATCGAGTCGATCGGGGGGGCGTGGAAGCTGCTGATCATCACGGGCGCCGGGACGGGCGCCGTGCTGCTGCTGCGCTGGTACTGGTGGCGCATCAACGCCTGGAGCGAGGTTGCGGCGATGATCGCGGCGTTCGTGGTGTCGGTGGGGTTGCAGACGATCGGGGGGCTCGACAGCGACCGGCCGTTGGACTTCGCGCACATCGTGCTCATCACCGTGGCCGTGACCACCGTCGTGTGGCTCGCCGTCACGTTCCTGACGCGACCCGAGTCCGAGCAGACGTTGCTGGCTTTCTACCGCCGCACCCGACCCTCGCGGGCGGGCTGGGGACCAGTCGCCGCCCTCGCCCCCGACGTGCGCCCGTCGGCCGACGGCCTCGCCAACCTGGTCGACTGGGTCGCCGGTTGCGTACTGGTGTACGGGGTGCTGTTCGGCTCGGGAAAACTGCTGCTGCACGAGACGCTGCCAGGCGTGGTACTGCTCGGGGTCGCCGCCATCGCGGGCGGGATCATTTATCGCGACTTGTCGCGACGCGGCTGGCAGACGGTGGTGGAATAGCGGCGCGGGCTAGAGCTCCGGGTGAGTCAGGGCGTCGGCCACGAGGTCGGCGACGCGGGCCCGCACCCGGAGGATCGCCATGTTCGTCCGCGTGGGGTTGACGCGGTTCGTCAGCAGGACGATGAAGAGATCGCGGTCCGGGTCCATCCACATCGATGTGCCGGTGAAGCCGGTGTGGCCGAAGGAGCGCCGCGACAGCTTCGCGCCCGCGCTGGAGTAGCCCGAGTCCGCTGGCGTATCCCAGCCGAGGGCGCGCGTGGAACCCGGTGGAAGGTTCTGACGCGTGGTGAATTCCGCGACGGTCTCGGCGCGAGCCAGCTGCAGCGTGTCCCACGCCCCACCGTTCAAGAGCATCGCGGCGAAGCGGGAGAGGTCGGGCGCGTTGGAGAACAGCCCCGCGTTCCCCGAGACGCCGCCCAGCCGCGCCGCGCTCTCGTCATGCACTTCGCCCCGGATCCAGCGGTGCCGGAACACGGTGTCGTGCTCGGTAGGCGCGATCCGGTCCCGCGACGAGGCGGGGGGGAGGAACCGCGTCGCGGTCATACCGAGCGGTCGGAACACCCGCTCGGCGAGAAAGCGGTCGAACGGCTCGCCCGTCACGCGCTCCACGGCTTGCATCAGGACGATGGCGCTCAGGTCGGAGTAGCGGTAGCTCGTGCCCGGCGGCGCGACGAGCGTCGTCGTGTCCACGGCCGCGAGCGCCGCGGCGCGCGTCGCGGTGGAGTCGTACAGCGGGAGATCCGCGACCAGGCCTGCCGAGTGGGTCAGGAGCTGCCGTACCGTGACGCGATCCTTCATGGCCCCCCGGAACGCGGGCACATAGCGGTCGACCGGCGCGTCGAGATCGAGCTGCCCCGAATCCACGAGCAGCATGCAGGCGGTCGTGAGCCCCACCACTTTCGTGAGTGAGGCGATGTCGTACGACGTGCCGGCGTCCACCGGGCGCGGGTCATCGATTCCGTAGTGGCCGACCGGCGCGAGCAGCGCGAGCCGCCCGTGACGCCCCACGGCGAGCACGGCACCCGGGAATGCGCTGCTGTCTACCTCGGCTCGGAGGTACGCGACCACGCCTGCCAGGCGCGTGCTGTCGAAGCCGAGCGATGACGGCGCGGCTCGCGGGATGCCCGTTGTCGCCGGGACCGGAGCATCCCCCCTGGACCTGGTCCTGCTACACGCGGTGATCAGTGCCACGAGCGTAAGCGTGGCGCGGCGCCTCACGGCTGAGTCGCGGGCACCGTCACGCCCCAGCCGAGAGGGTAGTCCGGCGGGATGCGAGCCGGGAGGTGGCCGCCGATCGGCACGCGGCCGAGCAGCGCGAGCGCCACGGCCCGCTCGGAGGCCCGCACGCCGCTCCAGGCGATGAGGTAAGACCGCACCGCCGGCGTCTGGTTGAGAAGGTAGGGGCTGCCGAGCGACACCAGCACGCTGGGGCGGGCGGCGTCCGTGACCGTAATGAGCTGGGCGAGCGAGTCCGGGAGGGCGATGTTCCCCTTCCCCGAGATGGGCCGCACGTTGGCGACGAACACGGTGGCCGGCGCGCGCGCGATCGTGGCCCGCGCGGTATCGTACGACAAGGTCCCCGACATCGGCCACAGCCGGAAGTACTCGACGGTGTCGCCGCCCTGCCGCAGCAGATCCGTAAGCAATTGGCCGACGCCGCTGTTCGCTTCGTCGGCGTACGCGATCAAGGCCACTCGGCCGCGATGCGCCCGCAGGGCGTGCAGCCGTCCGCCCACGTCGCGCACCAGCGTGAGCGACCGGACCGCGACGTCATTGGCCGCCTCCTGGAACCGCTTGCTCCCGACCACGGGCGGGATGGAGTCGAGCGCGACCGTGCGGCGCTCGAACAGGCCGAGCCGGCGTTTGATCTCGAGCACGCGACGCACCGACTGTGCGAGGCGCTCGGACGTGACGCGGCCGGTCGCCACCGCCGCCGTCATTGCGCGGACCGCCGAGTCGGGATCGGCCGGCATGAGCAGCAAGTCCGAGCCCGCGAGGAAGGCCCGCACCGTCGCTTCGCCGGCGCCGTATTTCGCCACGATCGCGCCCATCGTCAGGGCGTCCGTCGCGACTAGGCCCGGGAAGCGCAGCGAGTCGCGCAGCAGCCCGGTGAGGACCGCCGCCGACAACGTCCCCGGCTCGTTCGAACCGGTGAGCGCGGGGAACGCGATGTGCGCGCTCATCACGACGTCCGCCCCGGCGGCGATGCCGGCGCGGAACGGGAC
>WNGO01001867.1_pt1 | contig 13529 bp, 11 predicted proteins | sample 5400511 | NCBI WGS metagenome assembly WNGO01 (sample SAMN13153380, study PRJNA577476) | soil metagenome | isolation source: 20 cm soil or saprolite under Garry oak tree replicate 2 | place: USA:California | collected 2016-06-15
CCAGTCGAGGACCGGCGGCACGATCAGGGCCGCCGCCAGCGGCAGCCGCAGCCGGGGGACGACGGCGGCGGCGGGCAGGGCCAGCGGCCACCAGGTGCGCGCGACCGCGCTGCCGAGCAGCCGGCCGGCCGCGAGGGTCCCGCGGCCCGCCAGCCGCCCGGCCAGCGGCCAGGCGTCATCGGTGAACGGGCCGATACGCCGGGCGAGCAGCGCCGCCGCGGCCCCGGTGATCGCGGCGCCGGTTCCGGGCAACCCCGCCGCCGCGGCGGCCCAGGCCAGCGCGCTCCAGCCGGACATCGCGCACGCCGGCACCGTGCCCGGATGGCGCAGTTCCAGCGGCGCCGCCGACGTGCCGTAGTCGCGGCGCCGGCGCAGCCAGTCACCAAGCCGCACCCGGTGCTGGTGGCCGACGGCCGCCCGGGGCTCATACCTGATGTGCCAGCCGGCCGCCGACAGCCGCCAGATGAAGTCGACGTCTTCCCCGACCGGCATGTCCTCCGCGAACCCGCGGCCCGCGGCGGCGCGGCGGACCAGCAGCGCCGCGCCCGGCACATACGGCACCCGCGCCCCCGGCCGGACGATGCTCTCCACCGGCCCCATGTCGAGGGCCGACGCGGCCGCCTCGTACCGCGCCAGCCAGCCGCTGCCCTGCTCATGAGCCCTGATCCGGGGCGCCACGGCTCCTACCGCGGGGTCGGCGAAGTGCCGCAGCAACGGCGACAGCCAGCCCGGCCGGGGGACGCAGTCGGAATCGACGAAGGCGACCAGCGGCGTGCGCACGGCGGCGAGGCCGGTGTTCCGGGCGGCGCCCGCTCCTCCGCACCGGTCGCGGCGCAGGCAGAGCGCGTCGGCCGCGGCGGCGGCCGCCGCCACGGCAGCCCGGTCCGCCGACCCGTCGTCCACCACGATGACCCGCATGCCGTCCAGGCCGGCCAGGCACCGGGCCAGCTCGGCCGGGCGGTCGCGCACCGGGATGACGGCCGTGACCTCGTCCGGCTTCGGGCCCGGCGGGCCGCCGGCCGGGTCCGGGTGGGCGAGCCCGGCGTCGAGCAGGCGGCGCGCCAGTTCCTGCGCGGCGGGCCGGCCGGGCACCGGCACCCCGTCCCACCACCCGCGGGCCAGCGCGGCGCCGCGCGGGCCGAGGCGCAGCAGGCGCAGCGGCGCCCCGCCGACCAGGACGGTCCCGCCGGCCAGGCTGAGCAGGCCCGGGTCAGGCCGCAGGCGCATCCCGGCCGGCACGGGTGACCGGCCGGGCCGGGGGATGAGGTCATCTCCGGCCGGGAGCGAATGCCCGGGGCGGGGTGTGGCACTGGCTGGCACAGTATGGAAGCATATTTCCAGTGATCATGCCGCCGTGGCCTGGCGCCGGGGCGGCGACACGGGAGGCGCCCTCATGAGCACACAGAACGCCGGCACCGAGGCCCCCGCCGAGGTCCCTGCCGAGGTCCCCGCCGAGGACCAGGACGTCGCGGAAACCGAGGAGCTGCTGGTCGAGGAGATCTCCATCGACGGCATGTGCGGCGTCTACTGAGCGCCATGACGGCGGGGCTCCATGATGGCCGGGTTTGACGTCGGCCGGGCTTACGAGAAGCATCCACAGGTCGCGATCAGGCGCGAGGGGTTCGGCGGCCTGGCCTACCACTTCGGGAACCGCCGTCTGGTTTTCCTCAAGGCCCCGGAGCTGGTCGCGCTCGTCGAGGCCCTGGGCGACTACCCGAGCGCCCGTGAGGCCATGGCCGCATGCGTCCCGGAGCCGCGCCGGGACGCATGCGGAAAGGCCCTGTCCAGCCTCCTCGCCTCGGATGTGATCCGGCCGCGGCAGCAACCGGGCTAGATCTCCACCCTCACGCCCGTGAGCGTGATTCGGCCAGCCCGCGGGCGACCAGGACCCGGGCCAGGTGCTCGCGGTACTCGCGGTCGGCGTTGATGTCCTCGGGCGGGCTGGTTCCCTCCGCGGCGTGGGCGGCGGCATCGGCCGGTGCGGCGCCGCCGGCCAGCGCCTGCTCCACCGCGCCGGCCCGCAGCGGCGTCGACCCCATGTGGATCAGCGCCACCTGATCGCCCTGCACGGCGGCGCCGACGATGGCCCAGTCGATGGCCCGCTTGGTGAACTTCTGGAACGACCACCCGGCCTGGGCCGGCCGGGGGATGCGGATCTCGGTCAGCAGCTCGCCGGGCTCCAGCGCGGTCTCGAACAGCCCCTCGAAGAACTCCCCGGCGGGGATCTCGCGGCTGCCGGAGGGGCCGCGCGCGACCAGCGTGGCGTCGAGCACGAGGATCACCGCGGGCAGGTCACCCGCGGGGTCGGAGTGCACCAGCGAGCCGCCGATCGTGCCGCGGTGGCGGATCTGCGGGTCGCCGACCTGGCCGGCGGCGTGGGCGAGCAGCGGCAGCTCGCCGCCGAGCAGGCCGGAGTTCGCCACGTCGTGATGGGTGGTGAGGGCCCCGACCGCGATGTGGCCGTTCTCCTCCCGGACGTAGGAGAGCTCGCTGAGCCGGCCGATGTCGACCAGCACCTCGGGCACGGCCAGCCGGAGCTTCATGAGCGGGAGCAGCGAGTGCCCGCCGGCCAGGAATTTCGCGTCCTCGCCGCCCTGCGCGGCCAGGCTCAGGGCCTCGTCCACCGATCCGGCCCGCTGGTAGGTGAAGGGTGCGGGGATCACAGGCCTTCCCCCCCATCGGCCGCGGCGAGCACGGCCCGGACGATGTTGTGGTAGCCGGTGCACCGGCACAGGTTGCCCTCCAGCCCGGTGCGGACCTGCTCCTCGGTGGGCCGTGGGTTCTCCGCGAGCAGCGAGACGGTCGCCATGACCATGCCCGGGGTGCAGAACCCGCACTGCAGGCCGTGCTCGGCGTGGAAGGCCCGCTGCACGGGATGCATCTCGCCGTCGCCGTTGGCCAGCCCTTCCACCGTGGTCACCTGGTGGCCGTCGGCCTGGGCGGCGAGCACGGTGCACGACTTCACCGACTGCCCGTCGAGCAGGACCGTGCAGGCCCCGCACGAGGTGGTGTCGCAGCCGACGTTGGTCGCGGTCAGGCCGGCCACGTCCCGCAGGAAATACACGAGCAGGGTCCGGTCCGGCACCTCCGCGTCGACCGTGGTGCCGTTGACGGTCATGCTCACCTTCACTGGCTGTTCCTCGCTTCTTTGATCGCGGCCCATACCCGTCCGGGTGTGGTCGGCATGTCGATGTGGCGGACGCCGAGGTGGCTGACCGCGTCGATGACGGCATTCTGCACGGCGGGGGTGGCGCCGATCGTGCCCGCCTCCCCGATCCCCTTGACCCCCAGCGGGTTGACGGGAGTGGGGGTCTCGCTCACCAGCAGCTCGAAGCTCGGCAGCTCGGTAGCGGTGATGGCGGCGTAGTCCGCGAGCGTGCCGGTGAGCGGGTTGCCGTCGGCGTCGTACACCATCTCCTCCAGCAGCGCCTGCGCCGCGCCCTGGGCGATGCCGCCGTGCCGCTGCCCCTCCGTCAGCACCGGGTTGACCACTATCCCGGCGTCGTCCACGGTCACGTGCCGCACCAGGGTCACCTTGCCGGTCTCGGTGTCGACCTCGGTCACCGCGACGTGGGCGCCGAACGGGAACGTGGGCTGCGCCTCGGTGAAGTGGACGGCGGCCACCAGGCCATCCGGCCCGGCATGGCCGGCCACGTCAGCCCAGGTCCTGCCGGATTCCGGGTCACCGCGGACATGCCACAGGCCGCGGTCGGTGTCGAGTTCCAGGTCGGCCTCGCTGGCCTCCATCATGTCCGCGGCCAGCCGCCGCGCCTGGTCCTTGACCTCCAGGGCGGCCTTGTGCACGGCCATGCCCCCAAGCTGCAGCGACCGCGACGCGTAGGTGCCGGTGCCCAGCGGGATCTCGTCGGTGTCGCCGTGGAGCACGGTGACCTTGTCCATGGGGATCCCCAGATCCGACTGGACCAGCATCGACCATGCCGTGTCGTGGCCCTGGCCGTGCGGGGAACTGCCGGTGTAGACCGTGGCCGTGCCGTCGCCGTTGACCACCACCCGGGCGGTCTCGCCGTTGTCGGCGTCCGCCGCGGTGATCTCGACGTAGCTGGCCACCCCGATGCCGAGCTGGACCACGTCCCCGCGCTCCCGCCGGCGTGCCTGCTCGGCCCGCAAGCCGGGGTAGCCCGCGCCGGCCAGCACCTTGTCCAGCGCCCCGATGTAGTCGCCGCTGTCGTAGTGGGCCCCGCACGGGGTCTGGTGCGGGAACTTGTCGGCCGGTAGGAGGTTCTTGCGCCGCACCTCCGCCGGGTCCATGCCGATCTCGGCCGCGAACAGGTCCATCGCCCGCTCGATCGCGGCGGTGGCCTCCGGGCGGCCGGCGCCGCGGTAGGCGGCGATGGGCGTCGTGTTGGTCACCACGACGCGGTATCCAACCTCGACGTGAGCGATGTCGTAGGGGCCGACCGCCATCAGGTTGGTGAGGGTGGGCAGGAAGCCGCTCATCCGCGGGTAGGCCCCGGTGTCCTGCACGACGTCGAGCCGGTAGGCCAGGACGCGCCCGTCCCTCGTTCCGCCGATCTTGATGCTGTGCTCCTGGGCGCGCCCGTGCGTCATCCCGACCAGGTTCTCGCTGCGCGTCTCCACCCACCGCAGCGCCCGGCCGGTGTGCCTGGCCGCCCAGCCCACCAGGATCGCGTCCCGGTCGATCCCGACCTTGGCGCCGAACCCGCCGCCCACGTCCGGGGCGACCACCCGGATGGCGCCGGGGTCGAGGCCGAAGGCGCCGGCCATGATGAAGCGGCTGATCTGAGCGTTCTGGGTGCTCACCCACACGGTCAGCCTGTCGCCGGTCCACATGGCGGCGGCGGCCCGGCCCTCCATGGGTACCGGCGCCACCCGCTGGTTCACGATGTCGTGCCCGACCACGACATCGCAGCCACCGAACGCCGTGTCGCCCGCAGGATGCGCCACGACTACGTTCGACCCCGCGTCGGGGAACAGCAGCGTCTGCCCGGCCAGCGCGTCGGCCGCGCCCACGATGGCGGGGAGGGGCTCATAGTCCACGCTGACCAGTTCGGCCGCGTCCTCGCCCTGGTAGCTGTCGTCGGTGAGCACCATGGCCACCGGCTCACCCACGAACCGCACCCGGTCCACCGCCAGCAGCGGCTCCTGCCACACCCCGCCCATCGGAAGGGGAGCGGCTTCGCTGCCCGGGGGCGGCCCGCCCTCTGGCGGCGGTGGCGGCGGCGGGATGTCGTTGATGTCCTGGTAGGTCAGCACGGCGATCACGCCGGGCGCCGCCAGCGCCGCCGAGGCGTCGACGCCGGTGATCAGCGCGTGGCCGTGGTGGCTGCGCACGAACGTGACCCGTGCCGCCCCCGTCAGTTGCGGGACCCTGAGGTCATCCACATAGGTACCGCCGGCGGTCAGCAACCGCGGGTCCTCGATCCGCACCACCCGGGTGCCCAGGATGCTCATCTAGCCTCCGTAACTTCCAACGCCTCGTTAACTTCCAACGCCTCGTTCAAACCGGTCAGCCGGGGACGGCCTGCAGGTGGCACGTCCCGCGGGGTGCGCTACAGCATGCGGCAGCGGCCGGCCGCCTGCTACGGCACATCCCACAAGCTCCCACCGGGACCATTGTGCTCCGGCCACGACCTGTGCGCCCCGGCCGCGACCGGCCTTTGCACCTCCCCGCCGCGACGCCATGAGGATACTCACGCCAGGACCGCCAGGAGCGGCCCCAGCGCGGCAACATCGCCCTCATGGATGGTGAGCACCACGCCGCCGACCAGCGGGCGCGCCTCGGCGAGCAGATCCGCCGCCAGGCGCAGGCCGGTCGCCCTCGCCGCCGCCTGCCCCGCATACTCCATCGCGCGCAGGGTGGCGGCAGGCATGTTCACGTCCGGCACCTCGTGCGCGAGGTAGTCGGCCTCCTCGAAGCTGCGCAGCGGCGTGATGCAGGCGAGGACCGGGACCCGGGCCCCCTTGGCGCCATCGGCGCCAAGGGCGGCGGTCATGTGCCGCAGCGAGTCAAGCTCGTACAGGGGCCGGGTGAGCAGGAAATGCGCCCCCGCCGCCACCTCAGCCCTGACCCGCTCGAGCTCGGCCCCGGCGTCCGGCGCGCCCGGGTTGACGCGGCTCCCGATGCAGAAGGATGTCTTCGTGGTCAGCGGCAGGCCGTCGAGATCCCGGCCGGCGTTCAGGCCCGCGAGCAGGGCCACGAGGCCGGGCGAATCGACCTCCCAGATCCCGTCCACGGCCGGGTAGTCGCCGAGCACCGGCGGGCTCCCGGTCTCGCAGATGACGCTGCGGATGCCGAGCGCGTGCGCCCCGAGCAGGTCGGCCTGCAGGGTCATGATGGTCTTGTCCCAGGTCGTCATCGTGACGATGGTTTCCGCCCCGCCCTGGGCCTGGAGCTGGACCGCCATGCCGAGGGAGTCGCGGTGGGCCCGGGGATTCTCCGGCGAGGTCACCGTGAACAGGTCGAGGCCCTGTCCGCGCAGGGCGGTCACGGTCTCGGCGGGGATGGCGCCGCCGTCGGGAGCGGGTATCTCGGCCGCGACGACGAAGTCCCGGGCGGCGAGCCGGGCGGCGAGGATGCCCGTGCCGGTGCTTGCCCCGCCCGCGCCCGCCGCGCCCGGGCCCGCCCGGGCCGGCCTGGGCGGCCGGGGCCGGGTGCTGGCGCGCGGACCCGGCACCGGCAGATCCGAGACGTTCGCCGCCGCCGCCTCGATGTGCGTCGGGGTGGTGCCGCAGCACCCGCCGACCATGGCCGCCCCGGCCTCGGCGAACCGGCGCAGGTAGCGGGCGAAGTAGGTGGCGTCGATGCTGAACTCGAACCGGCGGTGGCCGACCTTGCGCGGCTGCCCGGCGTTCGGCTGCGCGCTGACCGGCAGCGTTGAATACCGGACCAGGCTCTCCACGACGGCCAGCATCCGCTGCGGCCCGATGGTGCAGTTGGTGCCGAGCATGACGATCGGCAGCTCGCCGAGCACGGTGGCAACCTCGTGCGGCGTCTCGCCGCCCAGGGTGCGCCCGTCGTCGGCGAAGGTCGCCTGCGCGACGATGGGAAGATCGCAGACGCCGCTGGCCGCGGTCACCGCCTCGGCGAGCTCGTCCAGGTAGCCGAACGTTTCCAGGATGATCAGGTCGACCCCGGCGGCGGCGAGGGAGCGGATCTGCTCGGCGATCACGTCCTGCCGCTCGGCGGCGCCGACCTGGCGCCGCTGCCGGGCCGTGACCGCGGGCGAGACCGAGCCGGCGACGAAGACCTCGCGGCCGCTGCGCTCGCTCATCTCCCGGGCGATGCCGACGGCGGCCCGGTTGATCTCCTCGGCCTGGTCGGGGTAGCCGTGGCCGGCGAGCCAGAGCCGGTTCGCCCCGAAGGTGTTGGTCTGGATGACGTCGGCGCCCGCGGAGATGTAGCTCTCGTGGATGGCGGCGACCAGCTTGGGGTCGGACAGGTTGACCTCGGGCAGCGCCCGGTCGAGTGCGCAGCCCGCGGCGTGCAGCATCGTGCCCATGGCGCCGTCGCAGACGATCAGCCGCTGCCCGAGCGCGTCGGTGAACCTCGCTCCGCCGGTCATCGCTCATCCCCCAGCGCGTCCAGGATCTCCAGGGCCACCTGCGTGGTCAGGCGGTCCCGGTAGCTGTCCATCGACAGCCCCGTGATCTCCTCGATCCGCTTGATCCGGTAGGCCACGGTATTGGGATGGACGTGCAGGAAGCGCGCCGCCCGCTGCGGGCTGCTGTTCTCCCGGAGGTAGCAGGCGAGCGTGGCCAGGTACTCGGCCCGCCGTTCGTGCTCGCCCGGGGACAGGCTGCCGAGCACTTCGTCCGCGAACGACCTCAGCTCCGCCAGCTGGGGCACCTGCAGCAGCAGCCGGTGGATGCCGAGGTCGGCGAAGGCGGTGACCGTGCCGGCCCGCCCGATCCGACGCAGCGTCTCGATCGTCCGGTGCGCCTGCTCGTAGGAGCGGGTGATCTCCTGCGGGTCGTTGCACGTCCCGCCGATCCCGATGACCACCTTGGTGTCGGGGAACAGCTCGGCCAGGCGGGTGATGCAGGTGGTGCCGAGGCGCTGGGCGTCCAGGCCGCCGCCGGGCCCGTCCCCGGGCACGGCGGCCACCAGCACGACCTCCGATTCGCGCGCCGAGATGATCACGTCGGGGGCCCGGGTGGCGACGAAGTGCTCGATCACGTCCCGGACCCGCTGCCGCAGCGCCTCGCCGTCCTGGGGCGGCCGCGGGTCGCCGATGTCGAAGGCGATGACCATCACGTTGTGCTCGCGGCCGGGGTCGTATCCGAGGTGGGCCGCCCACCGCTGGGCGTCGCCGTCGTCCCGGCCGCGCCCCAGCAGCAGGCCCTCGACCAGGTCGTCGCGTACGCGGCGGGCGGCGGCGGCGACCACGTGCTCCCGGCCGAGTATCACCCCGCAGATCGTGGCCGCGTGCTCGGTGACGAGGAGGTTCATGTCCTCATCGCCGCCGTTCTCCGGCAGGTCCAGGGTGATCAGGTGGGCGGGCACCTCGTCACCGACGAGGATCGGCGCGACGATGATGGCGGGCATCCCGCCGACCCTGGGCAGCCACAGGGAGCGGTGGCCCTGCCGCGACGCCCGCAGGACCTGGCCGAGGCGCGGGTGGACCAGCGCGTCGGCGACCATGACGGCGGCCTTCTCCGGCGCCGCCCCGGGTGCCGCGGCGGCCATGACGTCCATGACCGGGCTGACCACGGCAACGGTCGCGGCGGTCCGGTCCGCGAGCAGCTGGGCGACGCTGGCCAGGTCCGCGTCCTGCAGCGCCAGGCCGGACAGCTGGCGGTACACCGTCACCAGCTCGCGCAGGACCATGTTCTCCCGGCCGAGATCACGAGAGGGCCCAGCTGGCACGGCCCGGCCCGCGGCGGGGACGTTGTCCGTCACAAGCGCAGCATATGACCGGAATCGGGAATCGTCCTTGTGGCTCAGCACAAACCCCGGCCGCCGCAATATGGCCGGCCGGCCGCGGAAGCCCGCCGGGGATCTTGACAACCGGCGGCCCGGCCGCGCACATTTCAGGAAGTCTGCAACACCCCTGACCAGCCGGACATCCCTCCGCCAGCGGACGGCGAGCCCCGGGAAGGTGGCCTGGATTGCTCGAGTACCGGGATATCTACGCGGGTGGCCGCCTGCTGCCATCGGCGTCACCGGACACGATCACGGTAGCCAACCCGGCCACCGAGGAGATCATGGGTGCCGCCCCCGCGGCCTCGGGCCAAGATGTCGACATCGCGGTGCGCGCGGCCCGGGAGGCCTTCGACTCCGGTCCCTGGCCGCGCGCCGACCGGGCCGAGCGGGCAACGGCCATGGACCGGCTGGCCGCGGCGCTGGAGAACCGGGCCCAGGACACCGCCTGCCTGGTGACCGCCGAGATGGGCATGCCGATCACCGCCTCCCGGCTCCACAACGCGGAGGTCCCGGTCACCATCCTGCGCTATTACGCCGCCCTGGCCCGCGCGCTGCCGCCGGAGGAGGTCCGCGCTGCCGTCAACTTCCGCGGCCACACCATCGTCCGGCAGGAACCGGTCGGCGTCTCGGCGGTGATCGCCCCGTGGAACTACCCGCTGGCGCTCACGCTCTCGCAGCTGGCCCCGGCGCTGGCGGCCGGCTGCACCGTCGTGCTCAAGCCCGCCGCGCAGACCTGCCTGAGCGCCTACATCCTCGCCGAGGCCTTCGAGGCGGCGGACTTCCCGCCGGGCGTGTTCAACCTCGTCACCGGCACGCACGAGGTGGCCGAGCTGCTCGCCCGTCATCCCGGCGTCGACAAGGTCTCCTTCGCCGGCCCGGCGTCGGTCGGCCGGCGGATCGCTGTGGCCTGCGGCGAGACGTTCAAGTCCGTCAACCTCGAACTGGGCGGGAAGGCGGCGGCGATCGTGCTGGAAGACGCCGACCCGGCGGCGACGCCAGTGGCGCTGGGCCGTCTGGCCTTCGCCAACTCGGGGCAGACGTGTTTCGCCGCGTCCCGGGTGCTCGCACCCCGGTCCCGGTACGAGGAGACGGTGACGGGGCTGAGGGAGCAGGCAACGGCCATGGCGGTCGGTGACCCGATGATGCCAGAAACCGCCATGGGACCGCTGGTCAGCCCGCACCGCCGGGCGGGCGTCGAGGCCTACGTGACGGCGAGCACGGCCGCGGGCGCGCGGGTCGTCACCGGCGGGCGGCGCCCGGCGGCACCGGTCCGCGGCTACTACTACGAGCCAACGGTGCTCACGTGGGGCTCGGCCCCGGCCGCCGCGGTGGCCGCCCGGGGTGAGGTGTTCGGCCCCGTCGTCACCGTCATCCCGTACGCCGGCGAGGCCGAGGCGGTGGCGATCGCCAACCAGGCCGGCCCGGGGCTGGCCGGCACGGTCTGGACCTCCGACCCGGACCACGGGGTGGACATCGCGCGGCGCATCCACGTCGGCACGTTCGGCGTCAACCTGTACGTGCCCGACCTCGGCTCACCCTGGGGCGGCAAGGCCGGAGGCCAGGGCAGCACCTACGGCCCCGAGTGCCTGGGCGCCTACCTGAGGCCCAAGTCGGTGTTCCTGCCGGAGCGCTACCCGAGCCCGGCCTGACGGCGCAGCGTCTCCGCCTTGTCCGTGCGCTCCCAGGTGAACTCGGGCTCGCTGCGCCCGAAGTGGCCGTAGGCGGCCGTGACGCGGTACCGCGGGCGGCGGAGGTCGAGATCATCGCAGATCGCGGCCGGGCGCAGGTCGAAGTTCTCCCGCACCAGCTCACCGATCGTGGCCCGGCTGACCTTCTCCGTGCCGAACGTGTCCACCAGCAGCGAGAACGGCCGTGCCATGCCGATGGCGTAGGCGACCTGGACCTCGACCCGATCGGCCAGCCCGGCGGCCACGACGTTCTTGGCCACGTAGCGGGCGGCGTACGCGGCGCAGCGGTCCACCTTCGAGGGGTCCTTGCCGGAGAACGCGCCGCCGCCGTGGCGGGCGAAGCCGCCGTAGGTGTCCACGATGATCTTCCGGCCGGTCACGCCGGCGTCGCCGACCGGGCCGCCGATGACGAACCTGCCGGTGGGGTTGACGTAGAAGCTGTCGCGCAGGACCGCGGGGTCGTACAGGCCGGCGGGCAGCACCGGGATGACCACGTGCTCCCACAGCGCGTCGGGAAGCTTGTCCTCCGCGCCCTCGGCGTGCTGGGAGGAGATGAGCAGCTTCTCCGGACCGGCCGCCCGCCGGAGTCGTAGCGGACGGTCACCTGGGTCTTGCCGTCGGGGCGCAGGTAGGGCACGAGGCCCGTGGCGCGGACCTCGGTCAGCCTCCGCGCGAGCCGGTGCGCCAGCGTGATCGGCAGCGGCATGAGCTCGGGGGTCTCGTTCGTCGCATAGCCGAACATCATTCCCTGGTCGCCCGCGCCGGCCCGGTCATACGGGTGCTCGGGCTGGCTGGTCCGCGCCTCCCGCGAGGCGTCGACGCCCTGCGCGATGTCGGGGGACTGCTTGTCCAGGGCGACGAGGACGCCGACCGCGTCGGCGTCGAACCCGAACTCGCCGCCCACGTAGCCGATGTCGCGCACGCACTCGCGGGCGAGGCTCGCGTAGTCCAGGACGGCCTTGGTGGTCAGCTCACCCGCGATCACGATCAGGCCGGTCGTCAGCAGCGTCTCGACCGCCACCCGTGAGCCCGGGTCCTGCGCGAGCGCGGCGTCGAGGATGGTGTCGGAGATCTGGTCGGCCATCTTGTCCGGATGCCCGCCGGTCACCGACTCCGAGGTGAAGACAAAGCCGCCGGAGTCCTCAGTGCTCATCGCCCAGTCCCTGCCTTGTTCCTGATCGGTGCCTTGTTCCTGATGGAGCGGGAGCCGGCCGGGGGCCCGTCGTGCTGGCGGCCGGACAGCTGTTCCTTGCGTACCTGGGCGGTCCCGGCCACCAGCGCGCGCAGCTTGGCGCGTGCCGCGTCGGCGGGAAGGTGACGCAGCCCGCAGTCGGGGTTGATCACCAGCCGCTCCGCCGGGACGAATTCCAGTGCCCGGCGGATGCGGGAGGCTACCAGATCCGGCGGCTCCACGTCGGCGGTCTTCACGTCGATCACCCCGAGCCCGACCCCCCGATCCCATGCGTACTGCTGGAACAGTCGCAGATCGCCGTCGCCTTTGCGGGCGAATTCGAGCACGAGCTGGTCGATGTGCGCGGCGAGGACGGCGGGGAACAGGAAGTCGTAGTGCCCCTCCCACAGCGGCCTGGCGTAGCGGTTCCCGTAGCACACGTGCAGGGCCCAGGTGGCGTCCACGCCTTCGGTGACGATGTTGACCGCCTCGATCGCCAGCTCCACGGCCTCGGGGTACCCGGCGAGGAAGGGCTCGTCGATCTGCAGCAGGTCCGCACCGGCCGCCACCAGCGCCCGCGCCTCCGCGTTGAGCCACCCGGCGAGGGCCCGCACCAGGCCGCCGGGGTCGGTGTAGGCGCTGTTGCGGATCCGGCGTGACAGCGAGAACGGGCCGGTGAAGGAGAACTTGATGGGCAGCTGGGTCTGCTCCCGCGTGAACGCGAAGTCCGCGGCCAGCCCCAGGCCCACGCCCTCGCCCGCCGGGTCGGGCAGCGGCCGGGTGACCGCCGCGTCATAGTAGTCGTAGTAGTCGGTCTTGGCCCGGTGCGGGATGTCGACGCCGGGGATGCGGGTGAGCAGGTAGTCGATGTCGTTGTCGCGGCGGAGCTCTCCGTCGGAAACGATGTCCAGCCCGGTCAGCTCCTGGTCTTTGAGCGCCGCCTTGATGGCGACCTCGTGGATCTCATTGAGGTGCTGGGCGCTGATCCGGCGCTGGTAGTAGTCGGTCTTGAGGCGCTCGAGCCACTCGGGGACCGGGTAGGAGCCGACGACCGTGGTGGGGAGCAGCACGGCGCGGCCGGCCCGGCCGGCCGGTGGCGGGTTGCGCGCGGCCATCGCGGTCAGTCCCGCACCTGTGCGGTGAGCGTCTTGACGTTCGACCCGGGACGGGCGGCGAACGGCGCGATCTGGACGTCGAACCCGCGCCGGTTGCCCATGAGCTGGAGCAGCGGGCCGTTGACCCAGTTCACCACCGAGCCGTCGTACTTGCCCGGCCCGTAGAACCCGGCGTGGTACTGGGCCGGCTCGGTGAGGAAGAGGTCGTGGCACAGGAGCCGCCCGAACGGGTGCAGCAGCGGCAGGGTGCCCTCAAAGCTGGCCAGGGCCCCGTTGCTGGCGTGCATCCGGATGTCGCCGCTGCTGCCCAGCAGCGGCCGCAGGATCTCCCCGGTCAGCGAGGGGGAGACCTGGTAGGCGTCGAGCCCCTCCAGCGGGACGTAACGCTCCTGCAGGCGCAGCGCCGCCCAGACGTCACGCCAGAGGGCCACCGCCTGGCCGGCGCCCGCGAAGGTCTCGTGCTCGGCCTCGGCCAGCAGGTCCGGTCCCAGCCGGAGCAGCCGCTCGGCCAGCACGCCGAGCCCGCCGCGGGGGGGGCGGTGGCGGGCCGCGATCCGGCCCGCGTCCTCGTCGCTGAGGTAGGCGCGGACCTGGACCAGGTAGGGACGGCCCCCGATCGTCGCCAGTTCGTCGGTCGGCAGGTTGTCGTA
>WNGO01002933.1_pt1 | contig 13527 bp, 15 predicted proteins | sample 5400511 | NCBI WGS metagenome assembly WNGO01 (sample SAMN13153380, study PRJNA577476) | soil metagenome | isolation source: 20 cm soil or saprolite under Garry oak tree replicate 2 | place: USA:California | collected 2016-06-15
TGCCAACACTCGGATCCACCTCCACCTGCATCCCTTCAATGTCCGGGCCATGTTCGGGATTGCTTCCCGTAATGCGCGAGTGGACAAACACGCCGCTATTACCAGCCGCCTCGCCCCTGAACTTGAGGCGCAAGTTGAAGTCGCGATATGTCTTTTCGGTCGTTAGATAGCCATATTTGTTGGCGACGCTCTCGCACAGGATAGTGCCCTGCTCCACTTCTCCGCGCCGTTATTTTTCCAGCCTGTTAAATCCTTCCCGTTGAAGAGAGACACCCAGCCACTCTGCGGCGAGGACTGCGCCACAATCACAGCTCCGAACAACACTGCTGCGGCAAGAACCGCTCCCAGTCTGCCTGGTCGAAGGAAACTTATCACAAATTCAGCGGAGCTCCAGCCTGTTCCTTCGCTCACCCCAGGGTCATTGGCCAGGTGGTTTGATTCCCATCCGTCCGTTCGTCTCGCCGGCTTCCAAGTCTCGGATGCACAGCTTTATCAGGTCGCTCTGGTCGCATTGATAAATCTGTTTCAGCGGGAGATCCGTGTCGTCAACTTCATACTCTCCGGACGCCATGTCTTCCGCGTCATCCGTCGAGGAAGTCACGGCTGGGCTTCCCTTCCGAACGCGCACGCGGAATTCCCGCGAGGCCGGCTCATAATTCGCGTAGCTGAAGCAATGTCCGATGCAGGCACGCTCGACCGCGTGACCGGCAAATGAAATCCGTGAATCCGCGGGAGCCCGCACCGTCACGATCACACGTGTCCCCGCCAGCAAATCGCTTACTAACTTCTCTGCCTTTGCTTCCAACTGGTTCAGCCAGGCCGTGTCCTGGTACAGAAACGCAAAGAAAACGGTGGCACAGATGCCGAAGCCGGCAACGTGCCATCTTCGTGGCTTCAGGCACGCAAGAAACCAAAGGCCGAGAATCGCGGAGATGGTCGTAAGCCTTGAGCCAAGCAGACCAATCCAGCCGCCATGAATCGATGACCGCAGATTTTCGGGGAGCAACGCCGTCGCGAAAAGCGCCACCGCGTAAAGTTCGAAAGGCAATTCGAATGGCTTCCAGAAAGAATTCTCGTGCCGACGCGCATAGAGGTCCACCGCCACGCAAATCAATCCGAATATGAATGCGGCTGCGGCCAGAAAGAAATAACGCCTTCCGTATAGGGCCAGCTGATCCGCGCCGTTGTAGAAATAAAATGGTCCGCGATCCCAGTCGGCAAAGAGTGAAGGCCGCCGCGAGACGTACAAGGAAACCGCGGCGAACGCGCCCGCGGCCGCCAGCGGCAGCATCAGTTTCCACCGGCCCGGCAATTTTGCTCTGACCTTGATGTAGGCGAGTGTTCCGACCAGCCAGAGAAATCCGATCGGATGCGCGAGCAGCGCGAGTACCGCGAACGAAATTGCCGCCATCCATTCGAATCGCCGCGCGTGCCAGACAATTGCCAACCCAAAGCAAGCAAGTCCGAGCGACAAATAGTAATTCATGAAACCCATGCTGAAGGAATAGCCGTAGGCCAGCATGGCGATGCAGGGCGCGAGAAACCACGGCGGCCGATCGGTGACCGCCTGAATGAACGCGAACACACCCCAGAAAAAAATTAGCAGGCAAGCGGAAACAACGATCTTCTCGGCTGACGCAAGCCCGAGCCAACTCGCAACTCGAAGCAACGCAACATCAAACAAAACATTGTTCCACTGCTTCGCGATGTACAGGCCCGGGGCTTGTCCCTTTTCGATCAGTTGCGCCAGCCAGGCGTTGTAGACATGGCTGGCCAAATCCCCCGCCTCGATGCGCCGATGCCACCAGCACGGAATAAGAAGCAACGCAGAAATTGCGAATCCCGCAATAATCTGGGATCCGAAAAGTCGCCAGCTTGCGGCGAGTAAGCTTTTGCCCTCGATAAATTTCTCGGCCAAGTGCAGACCTCGCTCTAGCACACCATGTCGCGCGGCATTCTACTATCTTCCGCCTGCGGCGGACGCGCTCAACCTGAATTGATCGGGCGACAATGCGAAGTCACACACCCAGAGCGTTTTGAAAATCAAGTTTCAAGAACTAAAGATGGAGACTTAGGGTGAATTTTACTTGGAAGCTTGGTTTTCGCCCAGGCGCTTCAATCGATCGCGCAAGCGCCGCTGGAGCGGCGTGGGCGTATTGGGATTGAATGCCACAAGATACCAGAGCGGCTGGCTGCGGTCCCTGCTCAGCCATGTGAGCGTGTTCGCGTCGGCATTGGGGTGTCGGGCGACATTCTCGCGAATCGCCCCGTAGGGATGTCTCGCCAGCTTGTTCAGCGTTTTCGCGTTGGCGCGCGGGTGCTCGCTAATCAGCCGCAGCAAGTAATAATCTTCTTCCGGCGCTTGCTTCACTAGCTTTTCCAACATTTCCGGCTTGGCATCGGAGCTCAGAACCAACCCGATTTTTTCATCCCAGGCAGTATTAATTTGATTCAAATCGCGAGTCCGCGCGTGAATCAACTCTTCTAGAATGCGCCGTTCCTGCTGCATCCGCGCGATCGGAAGATCCGTGCCCTCGAGAGAATCGAGTACGCGAAGAAGGTGCTGCCTCTCACCAAAAACAATCTGAGAGGTGCGCGTGTTTGCGCCTCTTTCCTTCTCCTTGTGCTGAACCAGGTCGGAACGTCGCATTGTTACTGCCGCATTCAAGTCACACGCCACACGAAAGGATCAACTCACTTCCTTGTGGCTTCACGAATTATGTTCCCGGTGCGCGATGCGGTAAAGTTTGCAGCGAACCGCGTGTGCCCGAAGTGCAACTCCGGTCCCGCGCTTTGCGGCGTTCTTTTGACTGGTCAACGAGGGTAGAAACGATGTCGGCATTTGAAGAGCATAAGGAAGAGCTGGAAAAATTCGAGCAGATGTTTGGCCGCGAGCGTGGCCGGCTGGCGGTGTCACTCGACCGTTTGACCAACGCGCTCGTGCTGGTGGGCCAGCACGGCGTTTACTGCACCAGCCGGCGCAATCCCACGGTGCCGGCGATGGACCTGCGCATCATCAATCAAGAGCTGGTGCACGCCAAGGAATTGGTGCAATCGGTGATGGAAGAGATTCGCCAGTCGAGGCAGAAACCACAGAATTAATCTCACAGTTTCTCGACTAAGCAGCACGTTTCATCAATCCCAATTTTGTCGAGTACTCCGGAAATGCCCAGACCTTTGCGATTCCTATTCAGGCTGCAAAAAGGGATTCAAGTGGCGCTCGTTCCCGATGGTCGTGACGGGGCCGTGGCCCGGGTGAACGATGGTCGCGTCCGGCAGGTGCATCAGTTTTGTGCGCAGCGACTCCATAATCTGTTCCATGGAGCCCCCCCACAGGTCGGTGCGCCCGATGCTCCCGGCAAAAAGCGTGTCGCCGGAAAAGAGCTGCGGCGCGTGAAGCGCAATCTCTTCGGATTCATCTGGCGCCACAATTTCTCGCGAGTTATCGCGAGCAATTGTTTTGTTCAAAAGATCCTCGACGGAGATTTCATCGCCGGCCTCATGTTTAACGCTGATTTTCTTCGGTGCAGCGGCCGTGACTTTTCCTGCGTCATGCGGGAGATACAGCGAAACGCTTCCAGGCGTGTGCCCCGGCGTATGAATCACCTGCGCTTCAAACGGTCCCCAGCGAAGAACGTCGCCCTCTTTCAGCAACTGATCCACGTCGGTGAGCTCCGGAGGTATGACGCCCAGGAACGCCGCCTGCTCGTCCATCGCCTGATAGAGCGGCAGGTCATCTCGGTGCATCAGTACGGGGGCACCCGTGTATTGATGAAGTTTGTTCAAGCCTCCGACGTGATCGATATGCGCGTGCGTGCTGACGATAGCTTTCACGATAAGCCGGTGGCGCCCGATCAGGTCCAGGATGCGCGTGACTTCGTCGCCAGGATCCACCACCAGTGCTTCGCGAGTGGCGGGATCGCCGATGATCGAGCAATTGCACTGCAGCATCCCTACGGGGATGGTGATGTGAATCAAGCCCTCAGTAACGGCACTGAGTGCGCGCCGGCCGTCGCTCATAGGCGGAAGTATATCATTGGAGGAGAAGCTGGGTGCCACGGCGATCGCTGCGCCGAACCACTTACGGGACCCCAGATTGGATTGCTCTTTGTTAGACTAAACCCTGGAGGATGCGCGAACTCTTGGAAACGGCTGCAACAGGCACGGCGATGAACACTCCGCTTGCGGCGATCCACCTTGCCGCAGGCGCGAAGATGGGCGTTTGGTTCGGATGCGCGCTGCCGGATTACTTTAGTGACCCGGCCGCCGAGTATCGCTCCGCACGTGAAACCGTGGCGCTGATCGATAAGAATTACCGCGCCTATCTCTCCTTCACCGGGCCCGATCGCGTGCGCTACCTGAACGCGATTCTGACCAACAACATCAAGGATCTTCCCGCAGATCACGGCATCATTTCGCTGTTGCTCAATCCACAGGGGCATATTCTCGCGGAGATTGAGACGTACGCATTTGAGGACCGGCTCCTCTGCGTGTCCTACGCTACGATTCGCCAGCGACTCATCGAATGGCTCGAAAAATACATCATCATGGATGACGTGACGCTCGCCGACGAGACGCCACGCCACGGCACCCTCGCGCTGGAGGGCCCCAAAGCCGCCTCGATCGTCAAGGAGGTTTCCGGCGCCGATCTCGCCAACTTTGACGAGCTCTCCTCTCACGGCGGAGCTGTCGGTTCGATTCCCTGTCGGATCACGAAGCGCTCTCCGGGAGGAGTCTCCGGCGCGGAATTCTTCACCGCCAGTGAAAGGCTGGCCGAGCTCTGGCAGGTTCTTTTGGATGCGGCTCGCTGGCACGGCGGCGGGCCAATAGGGTACACGGCGCTGAATGGCCTCCGGCTCGCCCAGGGCGCGCCGTGGTTCGGCTACGACTTTGGCGAGAAACAAATCCCACACGAAGCAGGATTGCAGGACAGCCACATCAGCTACACCAAAGGGTGCTACACCGGCCAAGAAATCGTCGAGCGCGTGCGCTCCCGAGGCCAGGTCAACCGCCAGCGCGTACGCCTTGCCTTCTCCGGCGATGTTGTGCCTGAAGAGGGCACGTTGCTCACTCTTGACGGCAAAGAAGGGGGCGTTGTCACTCGAGCCGCGAGGACCTGGGACCCGACGCGAATCCTCGGCATGGCCTACGTCCGCAAAGAGGCTATGACGCCGGAAACTGTGCTTCAGTGGATCAACGGAACCGCTACGATTACGAAGTGAGCCGGAAGAGTGTCGAGGGACTTGTGAGTTCGTAGACCAATTACTGCGTTGTTGTCATGGGAAGAGTGAAACTCATCCTCGGGCTAGCCGTTCTTGCATTGGCCATCATCGCAGGCTGGCAGATTGCTTTGTGCGAACTGGCCAACCTTGAGTTCCATGGAGAACTCGTGGACCTTGCGGCACAAGGCGGCGCCCGAATCGGGTTGCTCTCTTTCAATACAGATGAGGAACTCCGTGACGCCGTCATCAGCAAAGCCAAGACGCATAAGATTCAGCTTGAACCTGAGCAGGTGACACTGGAACGCACGGGTACCGGCCCAACGCAGATCATATATCTTGCTGCGGACTACAAAACGCGTGTGGCGCTACCTGGATTTTCCTTCACGCTCCACTTCCATCCGTCAAGCGCAAAGTAAGCCATTACTTGGCTGGCGTCCGAGGTGTCCTGACTATCGGCCTCCGACCCTTGCGGCGCGAGCTCCAAAGCTCCAGGCCGACGGCTCTGAGGAAGCCGCGTCCCCAAATGCCAATCAGCAGAGCGGCTCCGAAAAGGAACACGGCGTCGAGGCTGGCCAGGTCTCGCCGGGTCCAATAGACACCCTCCTCGACCCGAAGCCAGAGCGCAAACTCGTCCAGGGTGAGAGCAGCGCCCACACCGTAGAGCAGGGACATCAAACGGCTCGCCAAGAGAGACGACGACTTGGCTCCCGTCCCCACTTCGAGCAACCAGCAAAACCCCACCGCTAGCAGAAGCAGAATCCCCCAGACGAGATGATGGATATGCGTCCCGCCAATGTAGACATAATGAAAAGGGCCAGTGTTACGGTAAGCGGCGTAAGCCATTGAGCGCGCTACCCCGAACGTGACGAAGAATCCGATAGCCGCTAGAAGAAGCCGGCGGTTCGGCCGATCACGGACATGTAGGTGAAAGAGTTCGCCGACTTTCGGATTATGAAGAAGCAAAAGGACGACGGCGACGGTCCCAAGAACAGACAAACCGAGCAGCCAAGTCTTGGCCAGCATGATCGCGCCTTCTCCCAGTCCCTAATGGTGCTCTGCACGGTGAGCGGGACGTAGGAAGTATATATTTCGAGGGAATGGAGTCGCATGGAATATCTGAAAACACGCCTGGAGCTAACGTGATAACTTTACCTTACACGCTGAAACGGCAAGCGGGGAGAGTCGTGCCCCTCGCACAATATGCCTGGTTGATAGTGTCGGCCGCGATTTAGGGATTGGCCGGTTCCTGCCTGGGAACATTCCGCGTCAGCTTGCGCATGACAAATTCTTGCAGGAGGTTGACGGCAGCAGATTCGCCAATCCCGATTAGAGTGTTCTCGAAGGTTAACTCCGCTCCGCGGCTGTCCGCTGGATAGTAGAGATTGGAGATGCCGCCTGCGGCGAGGCTTCCGAGGATAGCCGAATAATCTGCCTGCCAGTGTCCGTCGTCGCCCTTGCAAATCACGGAATTGGCAAGCGCATATAGAATCCGCGATCGCTTACTGCCGCTTCCCTTGTAGAAATAACGCGGATCTTGCTTCAAGAGCGATGGCAGTATGGCGCCTCCGATGTAGGTGCTGGCCACAAAGTCCGCGTAGGAAGCCCCGAATCGCTTTCCATAACCTTGTGCGCCTTGGCCATATCCGCTGAAATAGTTTTGCGACTGCTGAATTCCCGCAATCGCCCCGGTCACTACGAAGCTAACCGGGTCCACGGTGGTCTTCCAGGCCAGTTCGAACTTTTGCTTCGAGCTAAGAGGGACTGCATTGCGGTCGTAGCTGACATAAAAATTTGGAACCACGCCGAGCACTCGCTGCTTCTCTTCCGCCTTGATCTGGTCTTCCGCCACTTCGATCCGCGAGGGGACGACACGCACCTCAGTGACAGCACTGGCAAGGGCCATGGCGATCTGCGGGACTGTGTAGCTCTCCCCCGGCCGCAGAATTCCTGAGGATGACTGCGTTGTGAAGCCCGCTGACGCGACGGTGATCTGGAAGGACCCGGGGGCAACATTGGCAAAGGAGAACTGCCCATCGTCACCAGACGTAACCTCTTGGTCTGGAGATTGATCTTCGCGGGAAAGCTTCACCCGGGCTCCGGGGACGGCGGCTCCCGTTTGGTCAACAATCGTCCCGCGGATGTTCCCTAGCAATTGCGGATCGGGCAGATGCTCGGCCGCCGACTTCCCCGTCCCCTGAGACTGCGCCGCAGCAGGAAAGCCCCAAGGCAGGAAACCCAGGCTTAGCGCCAACACCCAACCCGCGTATCTAGGCATAATCGTGACCATCCCTCTTCACTATGATGCTATGCCCGAAGATTTGGATTCCCGATGAAGTAAACACCCCAGGTGTCGGTTGATGCACCTAGGCTTTTGGTTTCCGGCGGGCCAATTGGAAGGTCATGTGAAGGATCAGGTTGCGGTCTTCATTGGAGAGACGACCGAGAAGCTGGCGCAGGCGCTTCAAAAAGTCCGCCGACTCACCATCGCCTCCCCATTCCCCGCGTCGGAGGAGAGGCCTTTCGGGAGCGAGGGAATCTCGGGTGGCGTTTCCCCGTCGTAAAAGAGCTGGTACATGGGAACTTCCAGAGCGCGAGCCATTTTTTCCAGCGTCTCGATGCTCAGGACGGCGTGGCCGTTCTCAACACGCGAGACGTAGCAGCGCAGCAGGCCGGTGCGCTTCTCGATGTCACCTTGCGAGAGGTCTTTCCTTCTCGCGGATAGCGCGTAGACGATCTGAGATAACCATAGTGTTCTATTTATATCATATGATTCATCGGTAGTTAGATGATTTACTCAGCGGACTGCAAGCCGCCCCCTCGAGAGGAAGATCGAAGCAGATCTTGGCGGAGTGACTCACTCAAACTCGCGGCGAGGGGACGATTGCTCCGGGCCGACGCGGCCAGCGGTGATTTCGGCCCTGAAATAGTTTTCGCCGAGGATGGGGGAGCCCGCGAGGCGGCGAAGCATGGCGATCTGGCCGACGTGATTGAGAGCGTCGGCAACGGGGCCTTGGAAGATTCCTTCCACTGATCCGTGCAGCGGCTCTTCGGAAGCCAAAAAGTCATCGCACTTTTTTACGGCCGCAAAAAAGCGCTCGATTTCGGCGTTCCAGGGCAACGGCGTGGAATCGTGCCAGGCCTGCTGCCCCTTGGCGATGGAGAGCGCCCAGTCAAACAGATCGCCCATATGCGCAAGGATTTGCGCGGGCGTGCGAGTCTTGTCTCCGATGTGGAAGCTGTCGAAGTGTGCCGGAGCGCTGCGCAGAGTCTTACCGCCGCGGTATGCGACAGTGGCCAGAGTGTGGCGAAGAAATTGACGGGCAGAATCGGATGATTGGTCCATTGAAAAACTCCTGGAACTTGCCTTCCGGAAAGGCACGGTTACGAAAACATGACAGCAAAGAGTTTTAACACAGAGGACTCAGAGAACACAGAGGGATACGGAGAAAAACAAGAGCAGACGGCGAAAGGCGGTACCGGAGCCGAGCGTGGGATTGGGCGACGACGGTCAGCGTTACTGCTTGGTGTAAACGCGGACATAGTCGACGAGCATTTGCTGAGGAAAAACCGTGGTGGCGTCGGGCGATCCGGGCCAATTGCCGCCAACGGCGACGTTCAGGAGGATGAAAAAAGGATGATCGAAGCTCCAAGCACCGCCAGCGGGCCATTGGGATTGCGTAAACGTAGCGTAGAGATTCGAGTCAACGTAGAAGCGAATGGCGCCGGGTTCCCACTCAACAGCATAAAGATGAAAATCGTCGGCAAAATTCTGGCCGGAAGGAAGGCTGAAAGGCGCGGTGGCATCGCTCGTTTGGGCCACGGAGCTGGAGCTGTGGAGCGATCCGTGGACCGTGCCGGGCTCCTTGCCGATATTTTCCATGATGTCGATTTCGCCGCACTTGGGCCAGCCGACGGAACCAATATCATTGCCAAGCATCCAGAAGGCGGGCCACATTCCCTGCCCCGCGGGAATTTTGATCCGGGCTTCGAAGCGGCCATAGCCTTGGCTGAAGAGACCCTGCGTTTTCAGGCGAACGGAGGTGTAATCCCGCGTTGTGCCGTCACTGCAGGCATAAGTAGGTTGATGCATCGCGGTGATGACCAGATTGCCGCCCTTTAACTGGGCATTCTGCGTCAGATTGGTATAGCACTCGAGTTCGTTGTTGCCCCAGCCCTTGCCACCCGTGTCGTAGGTCCACTTGGAGGAATCCGGGGAAGAGCCGTCGGCGCCATTGAACTCATCGCTCCACACGAGCTTGAAGCCGGCAGCAGGAGGAGGTTGAAGCGTTGCGCCGCCGCCGCAGCTCAGCGATAGGATGGCTGCCGCGAGAAGAATGGGAACTGCAAGACGCGTTTTCATGAGCAAGATTTTAGCCCGAATCGTGGCAGGCGGGCAGGGATCAAGCGAGATTCACGGCGCGCTTGAAAGAGCCTTTCTCGGCGTCGATTTTCCTCTGGAGCTGGAGGATGGCGTAAAGAAGCGCTTCGGGACGCGGCGGGCAGCCGGGAACGTAAACATCAATGGGGATCACCTGGTTGCAGCCCTGGACAATGGCATAATTGTTGAAAACGCCGCCGGAAGTGGCGCAAGCGCCCATGGAGATAACCCACTTGGGCTCGGGCATTTGATCGTAAAGCTGGCGGATCACCGGTGCCATTTTTTGCGAGACGCGGCCGGCGACAATCATCAAATCGGCCTGGCGGGGCGAGGGGCGGAAAACTTCGGCGCCAAAGCGCGCGACGTCAAAGCGAGCAGCGGCCATGGACATCATTTCAATGGCGCAGCAAGCCAATCCGAACCCGAGCGGCCAGATAGAACTCTTGCGCGCCCAATTTACAGCCTTATCGAGCGTGGTAAAGATAATGCCTTCGTCCTCGAGAAGCTTGCCGAAGTCGTCGGGTTTGGTCAGCGTGACGTGTTTGCCGAGAGATGTACTCATGGTGTTTCTTCTACGCCATTTTCGCACAGCGGGCGGTTAGAGACAAATTGCTAGTTCAGTTTCCGGAGCCGGTACGTAGCACGGCACGAAGGTTTGAGGACAAGTTAAATCACTGCAATTATTGGTGGAGAGGATCACCTACTTCTATGTCTAGATTCTCATTCCCTTGGCGCTCGAAGACATACTTCGGTGCCGCGATGTGCGCAATTCTGGTTTTGACTCTCATTGGACACCGTGTTCTTAACGGCTCGCGCGGTGAACAGATTCATCGGCAGCTTTTCGCGGAATCCCGTTCACTGGAACAAATGCCCAATTCGATTTTGTTCGGGTCGGTTGACAGTTTTAGCGTATGGAATTCCCATAAGGGATTGGTGGACGCGAAGTGCACCACTGCCGCTGACTATAAGTCGATTCAGGAGTTCTACGATCGGGAATTGGCTACACGTGGGTGGAAGCCCGTTGGTACGCAATATCTTAAAGTATGGGGGCGAGACTACGGCGGTAAAGAAGTGGACTACTGCAAGGGTCCGTTGTCCGCTTCACTTGAATTCCCCGGGCAAAACCGGGCTATCACTACACATACTCTATCAATTTTTCTTGGGGGCTAAGGTCCTGCGAATAGGCGCAGCTGACCTTGCTCAGCGGCCTGAGCCAAGGCTCAAGAGGTCAGTAAATAGTCGGATGCAGAGACGGAGCGCATGCGGCGAAGGTAGGAGACGACGGAACCGGGCCAGAGCGTGGTGATTTCGCCAGTGCTTTGGTCCTGATACCAACTGTGGCAGCCTCCGGATTGCCAGACGGTGCCGGACATGCGGCTATAAATTTCCCGGACAAAGGACTGCTGGATTTCGGGGCGGACTTCCAGCACCCGCTGCTTCCGGCGCTGCATGAGTTTCAGGCAATTCATGGTGTAGCGAACCTGGGCTTCGATCATCAGGACCACGGAATTGTGGCCGAGGCCGGTGTTGGGACCAAGAAGTATGAAGAGATTTGGGAAGCCATTGACGGTGACGCCGAGATAGGCGGTCATGCGTTTGCCCCAGGCGTCGTGAATTTCCACCCCGCCCTTCCCTACCACGCGGCATCCGATGAGCGGCTCGGTGGCGCGGAAGCCGGTACCGTGGATCAGGACGTCGATAGGGCGTTCAACGCCGTCGCGCGTGACGATGCTGTGCTCGCAGACTTCGGCGATTCCATCCGTGACGAGTTCGACATTTGAGCGGTTAAGAGTGGGATAGTAGTCGTCGGAAACGAGGACGCGTTTGCAGCCCAACTGATATTTCGGGGTGAGCGCCTCTCGGAGTTTGGGATCCTTGATCCTCCGAGCCATGTGACGGAGCGCGATGGCCTCCGCTTTTTTGCGGATGGATTCGTTGCCGAGAAATCCGAGAACGCGAAATTCCTGCCGCCAGAAAATGTATTGACGGAAGGCCCAACGCGTCAGGGGCACACGGCGAAAGCGTTGCTTCCACTTTTCGGAAATAGCAAAGTCCATGCGCGGAACGATCCATGGCGGCGTTCGCTGGAAAAGATAAAGCTTGCCGACGTGGGGTGCGATTTGCGGGACGAATTGGATGGCACTCGCCCCGGTGCCGACGACGGCGACGTTTTTTCCATCGAGGTCCACGCTGTGATCCCAGGTTGCGGAATGAAAAGCTGGACCTTTAAAGCGCTCGAGGCCTCTGAACTCCGGATAGTGCGGGACGTGCAAGGCGCCCATGCCGGAAACGAGCACGCGCGAACGGAAGCGCAGGCCATCAGCGGCAGTGATGTTCCAGGCACTCTCGGATTCATCCCAAAACGCTTCACAAAGGCGAGTGTTTAGGCGGACATGCGGAGCGAGACCGTAACGCTCGACGCAGGACCTGAGGTAGTCGTGGATTTCTTGCTGGCCGGGATACATGCGGGTCCACTCCGTTGATGGAGCGAAGGAAAACGAATAAAGATGCGAGGGAATATCGCAAGCACAGCCCGGGTAGCGATTATCCCACCAGGTTCCGCCGATATTGTTGCTCTTTTCGATGATCAGGAACGATTTCATGCCGGCTTCGAGAAGTTTGATGCCCATGCAGATGCCGGAAAAGCCAGCGCCCACGATGAGGACGTCAACCCCTGGGAGGGCAGAGTTTGACAAAGTAGCGGCGGATTCGGTCATGCGCGGGACCCCACTTCTTCCTGGCTCGATTCCGCGGGGGCAACGTGCGCGCGGAAAAAGTCGGCGCTTTGCCGAAGCGATTGGCGGGCTTCGGGGATCAGATGCGGGGCGAGCTGCCAGGCATGCGGAACAACCGGCCAAATTTTCAGTTCGACGGAAACGCCTGCGGCGCGGGCGCGCTCGGCGAGGCGCGTGGAATCATCGCGCAGGACTTCGTCCGCGCTGACGTGAATCAGAAGCGGCGGAAGTCCGGCAAGATCGGCATACAGGGGAGACGCGAGCGGATTGCGCGGATCGGTATCGCCAAGATAGTAGCGCGCCGAAGCCGCGACATCGAAGCCGTTGAACACGGCGCAGCGGTTGGAGTTGGTTCGAATGGAATCACCGGTGGCGGCGAGGTCGGTCCAGGGAGAAAAGACCGTTGCCGCCGCTGGAAGCGCCTCACCAGCGTCGCGGAGAGCGAGCATGAGCGAGAGTGTTAGCCCACCGCCAGCGGATTCGCCCGCGACGACGATGCGGTCCGCCGGATAGCCAGCACTCAGAAGCGCACCGTAAAAGGCAACGGCATCCTCCACAGCAGCCGGAAACCGATGCTCAGGCGCGAGGCGATAGTCCGGAGCAAAAACGCGAAATCCGTGGAGCGCATAGTACGCAGTGATAGGACGGTGCGTCTCCGCCGAGCAGCCAAAGTACCCGCCACCGTGAAGATAGACGAGCACAATGTCGCCGGGCATTGGACCTTCGAGGCGTTCACCGGGGACGCCGCCGAGATGTGCGGAAGAAATCTGAATTGTTGGCGGAGCCTTATAAGCGTCGGGGCGAAGAATCTGGCGCGCGACGCGATAATCGCGCACGCCTTTCAAACGGCGCTTGACGCGCCATTTGACAATCAAGACTGAGAGTCGCGCTTGAAGGCTGACCGCCATTCCCTGCCGTCACATTAGGAGTTTTAAGACGGAGAGAGGATATCACTCCTGTGATTTCGTGGTGAAAAGGAAAGCGGCGAGGCAGGTGCAACGAGATGGAATAGGCCGGCGAAGCAAGGGCGTTGTTTCGCCGGCCGGGGCTGCGGCGCTAGGAGTGTGTCCGAGAATTCATCTTTACTTCTGCTGAATTCACTTGAAAAAGAGTGCAAGTGTGTGCGAATTATTTGGAACCATGGCAAAACCATACCGAACCTACCTTCCCGAACAAGATTTGCTTTTACCTC
>WNGO01002110.1_pt1 | contig 13524 bp, 11 predicted proteins | sample 5400511 | NCBI WGS metagenome assembly WNGO01 (sample SAMN13153380, study PRJNA577476) | soil metagenome | isolation source: 20 cm soil or saprolite under Garry oak tree replicate 2 | place: USA:California | collected 2016-06-15
CGGCGGTAGCGGGTGCGGCCACGGCGATGGTCGCCCGCAAGCTGCGGGACAAGGCGCGGAAGATCGCATCTCACCTGCTCGAGGCTGCCGAGGAGGACCTCGAGTGGGAGAACGGCAGGTTCTACGTCAAGGGTTCAACGGACAGGGCGAAGACGATCCAGGAGATCGCGTTTGCCGCCTACTCGAACATTCCCGAGGGCATGGAGGCGGGGCTCGAAGGCGTTCACTACTACGACCCGCCGAACATGACGTTCCCGTTCGGGACGTACGCGGTCGTGATCGACGTCGATAAGGGCACGGGCCAGGTCAAGGTCCGTCGAGTCGTGGCGGTCGACGACTGCGGAGTACGGATCAACCCGATGATCGTCGAGGGCCAGATCCACGGAGGACTGGCCGAGGGCTACGGCATTGCGTTCATGGAGCTGATCACCTTCGACGCCGAGGGCAACTGCATCGGCTCCAACTTCATGGACTACCTGCTGCCGACCGCCTGGGAGACGCCGCGCTTCGAGCTCGGCGAGACGACAACTCCGTCACCGCATCACCCGCTCGGCGCCAAGGGCGTCGGCGAGTCGCCTACGGTCGGCTCACCGGCCGCATACGTGAACGCCGTGATGGACGCTCTCTCGCCCTATGGGGTGACCAACATCGACATGCCCGTCACGTCGGACAAGGTCTGGGCCGCGCTTCGTGCGGCGGGGGTGAACGAATAGCCGACGACGTTTTTGACCTCCTGAAGGAGTACGAGGCCGCGGGCACGCCGTGCGTGCTCGCGACGGTCGTGCGCTGCGAGGCGCCGACCTCCGCGCATCCCGGCGACAAGGCAGTGATCACGCCCGACGGGCGCCTGCGAGGGTGGATCGGAGGCAGCTGCTCCGAGCCGGTAGTGAGGCGAGAGGCCCTGCGCGCGCTCGGCGACGGCTCTCCGCAGCTGATCCATATCGTGGGAGGCGACGAGGTGAAACAGACGCGCAAGCGTGGAGAGCTGATGATGGCCACCACGTGCCCAAGCGGCGGGTCGCTCGATATCTTCATCGAGCCCCGATTGCCCAGACCCCTGCTCGTTGTCTTCGGAGACGGCCCGGCGGCGAGCACGCTCGTCAAGCTCGCCGAGCTCACCGGCTTTCGGTCGCGCGCCGTGAGCCAGACCGACCTTACGACCCTCCAGATCCCGACCGGCGACGCACACGTCGTGGTCGCAACGATCGGCCACTTCGACGAGGACGCCCTCGAGGCGGCGCTGGCCTACCCGGACGTCGAGGTGAGCCTCATAGCCAGCACCCGGCGCGCCGCCGCGGTGAAGGAGGAACTGCTGCGACGGGGGCTGGATGAGCACACGATCGCGCGCGTGCGAACGCCCGCGGGCAAGGTGCGGGGCGGAACGCAGGAAGAGATTGCGCTGCTCGCCCTGGCGGAGGTCGTGGCGGGACGGCGCAAGCGTGGCTCGAAACCTGTCGCTGTCGAGATCTCGCCGGTCACCTTTGTCACCGATCCGGTGTGCGGGATGACGGTTGACCCGCTGACCAGCCCCTACAAGCTCGTCTCGGGAGACACGACGTACTGGTTCTGCTCGGCCGGCTGCCGGGCGACTTTCGAAAAGGCGCTAGCTTCCGCCTAGCACGTCTCCCGCGCGCAGGCGTTCCAGGTTCTGCATCCGCGCCTCCGCGCGGGGGCCCAGCTTGCCCAGGACCGCGGTGACGACCGCCTCCACCACGGCGATCGCCCCCACAAGCGAATCGAACGGGCCAACCGTTTCGACGCTCGTCACCAGCACCTGACGCGCGAATGCCGAGGCCGGCGAAAGCCACTGGTCCGTGAACAGGATCACGTCGCAGCCACGTGCCGCTGCGACACGGGCGCAGTCGATGGTGTCGGGTTGGTAGCGGCGGTAGTCGAAGACGACCAGCAGGTCGGACCTCCGCATGTCGATGAGCTGCTGCGCCGGCGCGCTGCGCTCGGCATCGACGAGCCCGATCCCGGGACGCAGGAGGTGGAGCTGCGCCGCCAGGTAGCGGGCGAGGGGGGCGCTCACCCGGCCGCCCAGCACCATGACGCGGCGGCGCACGTCGGCGAGAAGCTCGATCGCCTCCTTGACGTCGCGTTCCGAAAGCAGGTCGAGCGTCGCCGTCAGGTTATGGGCGGCAACGTCCAGGGCGGCTTTGACGGCCGACCCGTGCTTCGTTGCCGGTTCCTCGCGGTACCGCTCGAGGGGCGAGCTCAGCCGTGCCTGCACCTCGTCCCGGAGGTTCTCCTGGAACTCGGGATAGCCGCGGAACCCCAGCTTCGCGATGAACCGGGTGACGGTCGGGGGGCTGACGCCCGCGCGTTCCGCGAACCGAGCCACGCTCTCCAGCCCCGCGATCGGATAGGACGCGAGCAGAGCTCGGGCCAGGCGTCGCTCGGCTGGGCTGAGCGAGTCAAGATGCTGGCGGACGAGCTCCCCAACTCGGTGGTCCGTAACAGACATTACATTTCGTCCCAAACAGGGGCGATCAGGTACATTCTTGACAAAACCACGACTTGTGCTCGTAATCTTGTCAGCAAAGCCATGCCACGTGAAGAGCGGCCTCGCATCGGGATCACGACCAGTCCGCGCCGCGGCGCCGACTACTACGTCGCCTACAAGCGGGCGGTGGAGGCGGTGGGCGGGGAGGCCGTGGACCTGCCGCCGGGTACCGCTTCCCTGCCCGACCTGGACGGCTTGCTGCTCCCGGGCGGTTGGGACGTCGACCCCGCCCTTTACGGCGAAAAGCCGGACCCGAAGGTCGGGCCGATCGACCGCGAGCTGGACGACACGGAGCTACGTCTATTCCGCCAGGCGCGCCAAGCGAACCTGCCTGTGATGGGGATCTGCCGCGGCCAGCAGGTCATCAACGTCGCGATGGGTGGATCCCTCCAGCAGCACCTCGACGGGCACGAGGTCAGGCAGTTCGGCCGCAGCCACCTCGCGCACGCGATCGAGGTCGAGCCCCGCTCTGAGCTTGGTCGCGCGGCCGGGGATCAGAAGCTCCGCGTCAACAGCCTCCACCACCAGGCGATCGACCGGCTCGCGGCTGGTCTCCTGCAGACCGCGAGCGGAGAGGACGGCACGGTCGAGGCGGTCGAGACGGAGGACGGACTCATCGTCGCCGTGCAGTGCCACCCCGAAGAGCTCGCGGCCGACCTTCCCTGGGCGCGCAGGTTGTTCGAGCGGTTTGTCGAGCGCGCCCGAGCTCGTAAATCCAGGGACCCCCGCGAAATCTCGGCGTAGCCTCCGCTCTCGTTTGGGACATCAGACGCTGCGGTCGTAGCGCTCCCGCTCCCAGTCCGTCACGGTCTCCTGCCACGCTCTCAGCTCCCACCGGCGCGACGTCGCGTAGTAGTCGCTGAACGTCTCGCCCAGGCTGCGGCGCAGCACGTCGTCCCTCGCGAAGGCGGCTAGAGACTCTTCAAGCGAGGTGGGTAGCACGCCCAGGTCGGACCGCGAGTACGCGTCGCCGACCACGGGTTCGGGCGGCTCGGTGCCTCGTTGCAGTCCATCGGCTGCCGAGACGACGATCGCCGCGAGCGCAAGATACGGATTCGCGTCGGCTCCCGGCCGCCGGCACTCGAAGCGGCACAGCTCAGGCCTGGGCGAGGGGATCGCGCGCACAGCGCACGAGCGGTTTTCGACGCCCCAGCTGACGTTGGTCGGGGCGAAATAGCCCGGCACCAGCCGCTTGTATGAGTTGATGGTCGGGTTGAGGAGGAGAGACGCCGCGGGCAGGTGCTCCAGCACTCCGGCGATGGCCGGCCGCATCGCGTCGCCGCCGGCAAACGCGTTCGCTCCATCGCGCCAGCACGAGAGGTGGACGTGGCCGCTGGACCCTTCCTCTCCGGGAGCGGTCTTGGCGAGAAAGCTCGCCCGCATACCCATCGAACGGGCGAGCTCCTTGACGGCAAACTTCAGATACGCCGCGTTGTCCGCGGAATCGATCGCCGGCCGGGCGGCGAGATTGAGCTCGATGAGCCCGGGTGCCGCTTCCGTGTGCACCGCCGTGAGATCGACCCCCAGGTCTTCGAGCGCGGGCCGGAGCGCGCTGACGAACGGGTCGATCGCCGCGACCTCGCCGGCGCTGTAGCTGATCCCGCTGGTCACGAGGCGATCGTCTCGATCGCGCAGCCGCACCTCGTATTCGATGGCCGCCACGGCATCGTATCCGACGTCCCGCAGCTGTAAGAGTGCGCCGCGCAGCACCTCGCGCGATGCGATCTCGCACCGGCTTCCATCGGGCCAGCTCGGCGTTCCCAGACAGATCCTCCAGCCTGGGCGCCACCGCAGGTCATGAAGCGTCGAGGTGTCGGGATGCACGACAAGGTCCGCGGCGCCGGACCGGATGCCGAACTTTTCGTAATCGGAGATGGGCACGTCGACGGGATCCAACGCGAGGAGGAGGTCTGTCATCACCGTGCCGTGGCGCACCGCGGCCTCGAACGCGTCGGGGCGCAGAGCCTTACCGCGGAGCGAACCGTTGGCGTCGGGGATGACCAGGAGGACGAACTCGACATGCTCGGTCGGCCGGAAATCGACGGTGCTCGGCCCGGTCTCGACCTCGGTCCGCATCATGTTGCCGCCACCTCGCGTAGTGTCGCCGCCAACCGTTCGATCATCATCTCCAGCTCTTGATCGCTGCTCGTGAACGCGGGCGCGAACACGATCTCATCGCCCGCATAACCGTCGAGCGTCGAGTGCGTCGTCGTCACCAGCAGGCCGTGCTCCAGGGCGACATCTTCCACGCGCTCGTCGGCGTGCATCTCGTCCGGCAGATCGACCAGCTCGATTCCGAGCAGGAACCCGCGGCCGCGGACCTCGGCCACGATGGGGTTGCCGGCCAGAGCCGCCCGCAGCTCGTTCAGCAGGCCCGGACCCCGCTGGCCTACTCGGTCCACCAGTTTCCGCTCCACGAGCTCGTCCAGGACAGCAAGCCCTGTGGCGCACGAGATCGGCGCCCCATCCCAGGTGTGGCCAAGGTCGAAATAACGGGAGCCTCGGTCGATCGCGTCATAGACCTGCTGCTTGCACAGCATCGCGCTGATCGGCGCGTAGCCGGCGCCGAGCCCTTTGCCCACGGTCACGATGTCAGGCTCGATCGGCAGCTGCTGGTACGCGAACCAGCTTCCGGAGCGGCCCATTCCCGTGACGACCTCGTCGAAGCAAATCAGGAAACCGTGTTTGGCGCGCCGCTCTTCGAGCCCTCGCCAGAACTTGTCGGGGGGCGAGTATGCCGGGCGGGCGGCACCGCTGATCGGCTCGCAGAAGAACGCGGCGATGGTATTCGCGCCGGCTTCTTCGAGACGCGCGTCGAGCTCGCGGAGTGCGCCGTCACCGGAGGCATCCATCGCGATGTGCAGGTGTGGCGAGAGATACGGCTCAAATGGATGCTGGAGGGAGCGCGTCCGGCCGGTCAGGGCGAGCGTCGCCATCGTCGAACCGTGATAGGCCTGCGCCGGCGAGATGACGCGCCATCGCTCGCCCTCGCCGCGGTCGACGTGGTAAGCCCGAGCGAGCCGCAGCGCCGCCTCGTTGGCCTCCGAGCCGCTGGAGGCAAAGCGGACGCGCGCCATCTCGGGCGCGGCGGTGGCGATCAGCCGCTCGGCGAGCTGCTCCATCGGCTCGTTGGTGAAGTGGTCCATGTAGAAGTACGCGATCTTCTCCGCCTGCCGAGCGCCGGCGTCGACGATATGGCGCACGCCGTGGCCGAGGTTCGCCGCCATGGCCCCGCCCGCGCAGCCATCGAGGACTTTCTTGCCGTCCGCGGTGTAGAGCCACACGCCTTCGCCGCGCTCGATGCTGGGGTACTCAAGGTCGAGAAAGCGCGGGAACGTGCTCGTCTGCGCCGCGGTGATCATGTGCGTCGCGCACCGATCGCGATCTCGTCGCGGAAGCGGTCGAACAGGCGCCATGTCAATCTCCGCGAGTCCGCGGCGCGACGCTGCGTCTCCTCGAGCAGACCCGCTGGATCAACGCCCTCGGCCTCCAGCTCATGCGGGTAGGCGCGCACCCAGTCGGCCATGATCTCGGGCGTCACCTCGGGGTGAAACTGCAAGCCGAGGCTGCGGCCAGAGACGAACGCCTGCGGCCCTGCGTCGGTCTCGGCGATGACCCTCGAGCTCGGCGGGGGGCTGAACGTGTCGAAATGCCACTGGAACCACGGCCCGGCGCTGACCAGGTCCGGATCGGTGGTCCGCACCGGCAGCCAGCCGATCTCAGCCGTCTCCGAGCGGTAAAGCTTGGCGCCAAGCACTCGCGCGAGCATCTGGCCGCCGAAGCACAGCCCGAGGATTGGCACGTCAGCCTCGCGGGCCTGCTCGAACAACCTGGCCTCTCGCGGCACAAAAGGAATCGCGTCGTCGAAGGCGGCGAACTCCGACCCCAGGGACACGACCAGGTCGTAGCCGCGGGGATCGAGCGCTCGATCGTCTTCATCGATCCGCACGGTCTCGACACGCGCCGACTGTTCGTGCAGCCATGTGGTCATGAGGCCAGGCGGCGTCGGCGCCTCGTGCTGGAGGATCAGGACGCGTGGGCTCCACGACCCGCTCATCGCAACTCTTCGTCGACCGAGCGCGCCACGGTGCGGATTGTTGCGGCAAACCGGGAGATCATCTCGTCCAGGTCAACGTCCGGCGTGGTGAACGGCGGCGCGAAAAGAGTCTGGTCTCCGGCGAATCCATCGCGCGTCGGCATCGTCGAGTAGACGATGACGCCCATTTCCATGGCCGCCAGGTCGATGCGTCTCGCGACGCCCAGCTCCGGGGGCAGGAAAGAGCTGCCGTCGCGCGGGTCGACATACTCGACGCCCAGCAGGAATCCATGGCCGCGCACCTCGCGAACCATCGGGATCTCGGCGAGCGCCGCGGCCAGCTCCTCGCGCAGCCGTGGCCCCACCACGCGAACGCGCTCGATCAGCTTCTCGCTGCGCAGCACATCGAGCACCTTGAGACCGACGGAGCACGACACAGGTGCGCCGTCCCAGGTGTGACCGAGCGTGAACCGTCGGGAACCGCGCGAGAACGCCTGGAACACGTGGTCCGCGCATATGACGGCGCCGATCGCGGCGTAGCCCGCGCCCAGACCCTTCGCGGTGGCGATGATGTCCGGAGCAAGCGGCAGCTTCTCGGCCGCGAACCAGTGCCCGGTGCGACCGACGCCGGTGACGACCTCGTCGTAGCAGATCAGAAACCCGTGGCGGTCGCGCCGCTCGGCAAGGCCCTGCCAGAAGCGTGGCGGCGGTGTGTATGCCGGCAGCGCGGCGGCCGTGATCGGCTCGCAGAAATAGGCCGATACGTTTTCGGGGCCCACCTCTTCGAGCACCTGGTCCAGTGCGGCGAGCGCGGCTTCTCCGCTCGGATCGAGACGCCAAGTGCTCGGGGGGATGTGGCGACCGGATGGCATGTACGGTCCGAATGGGGCCTGCAGGCCGGGCCGTCCCGTCAACCCCAGCGTTGCCATCGTCGGGCCGTGATAGGCCTGAGCCGGGGAGACCACCTGCCATCGCTTCGCGTCGCCGCGTTCGACGTGGTAGCTCCGCGCCATCTGGATCGCCGTCTCGTTCGCTTCGGCGCCGCCGGTCACAAACCTCACGCGCGTCATCCCGGGTGGTGCGATCTCCACCAGCTCCGCGGCCAGCTGCTCGCGCGCCGGGTTCGTCAGGCGCTCGTTGTGCACATAAGAAAGACGCGAGGCCTGTGCGGCGGCGGCGGCGATGATGTCGCGCCGACCATGACCCAACGTGGCCGCCATCGAACCTCCGCTCATCGCGTCGAGGTAGCGCTTACCCGTCGAATCTTCGACCCAGGCTCCGTCTCCACGCACCACCACGGGATAGCGACGGTCAAGTTCCAGTGGAAAGACGCGCGTGGCGTCACTGGCAACTACCGCGTCACGCCGCCGGGCGCGCGCAGGGCGCATCAAATCAGCCATCGAACACTGGCTTCAGAGCGTAGTAGACGTCCCTGTAGCGACGGTACGCGTCGTCGTAGATCGCGCGCCGCTCAGGATCGGGAAGGTGCTCCTGGGGCCGGTAGCGAACGAACGCGCTGACGGCCGCGGCGACGTCGGGCAAGACGCCCGAGCCGACCGCCGCCAGGATCGCCGCGCCCGTGGCGGTCGTCTCGATGTTGTCGGGCACTCGCACCGGAAGGCCCGTGACGTCGGCTTTGATCTGCCGCCACAGAGCGCTCTTGGCTCCGCCTCCCACGATGGTCAGCCGGCGCACGTCGAGGCCGGCGTCGGTCATCGCCGTCAGGATGTCGCGCAGCGCAAAGGCGCTGCCCTCGAGCAGGGCGCGGGTCATGTGAGCCTTGGTGTGGGCGAGGCTGAGGCCGTAAAAGACACCGCGGGCCGCGCCGTTCCACTCTGGCGCCATGGCGCCCTGCATGCATGGCAGGAAGATCAGGCCCTCGGCGCCAGGCGCCACCTCGGCCGCGGGAGCGGTGATGTCGTCGTACTGGTCATCGGTGGAGCAGAGCTGATCGCGCCACCAGCGCAGGTTGCCTCCCGATACGAAGCCCGGGTTCTCGAGCAGCCAGCTGTCAGGATCGCCGTGCGGGTGACACTCGACCAGCATCGTGCGGTCCTCACGCGGCGCCGACGACACCGCGCACACGGGTTCCGCCGTGCCCACCACATCGCACACCTCGCCCGGCGCGAACACGCCGGCGCCCAGTGTGGCCGCCATCTCGTCGCCGCAGCCAACCACCACGCATGTATCTGGCGCCAGCCCGGTCGCCCCGGCGAAGGCCTCCGTGACTCGACCCACCCCATGAGTTCCGGGTACCAGCTCCGGCAGCATTCGCGGATCAAGTCCGACCGCGTCCATGACGTCGGCCGACCAGCGACGCGTCCGATGGTCGAGCAGCGCCAGCGACGATGCGTTGGAGTAGTCGACCATCGCCACGCCGGCAGCCTCCTGCACGGCAAACGAGCCCGGAGGCATCAGCTTGGTCGCCTGAGCAAAGATCTGAGGCTCCTCATCCCTGATCCACAGCGCTTTGAAGACGGCGTGCGACGAGTCCAGGTTGGTCCCGGTGTGCATGTAGAAGGCGTCGCGGGGCAAGCGCTTCGCCACGGAGGCCGCCTGTGCCTCGGCGCGGCGGTCCATCCAGATCATCGCATTGCGCAGCGGGTTGCCCTGCCCGTCGCAGACGACCATCCCGTCGAGCTGTGAGCCGAACGAGATCGCTTTCACCGCCGACGGTTCCACCTGCTCGAGCACGCGGCGAATCGTCGAGTGCAGGGCTTTGATCCATTCCCGCGGATCCTGTTCCGCCCAACCCGGGTGGGGAAACAAAACGTCATACGCCTGATAGGCCGACGCGACCAGCTTGCCGTCAGCGGAGTAGAGCGCGGTGTTGGTGCCCTGGCTTCCTACGTCGCAGCCGATCACGTAGGGGCCGGTCACTGAACGATGACGACTTTCAGCCCCGAGCCCGAGCGGATCGTGTTGAACGCCTCGTCGATCTTCTCCAGGGGAAAGCGATGCGTGACGACCGAGGCGAGCTCATCCCGCCGTCGCTCGAGGTAGTCCATCGTGATCCGGTACTGGCGGTGGGTGGCCCCGTACGCGCCAAGGATCGCCAGCTCCTTGTAGTGAAGCTGGTTCATGTCGAGGGAGGCCACCGGGTCGTGCTTCGGCAACCCGGCGAAGTACACCACCCGCGCGCGCTTGGCCGCCATCTCGAGGGCGGCCTGCTGCGCCACCTTCGATGGAGCCGCGACGATGACGCGCTCCGGACCGCGGCCCTCGGTCCGCTCCATCGCGGCCGCGACGCCGTTGTCGTCGCCCGCGACCCACGAGTCGTCGACAAACGAGCCAACTGCGCGCAGAGCGACGTCCAGACGCTGCCGGTTCACATCGGTGAGGAAGACCTTGCCGGCGCCACGGTCGCGGGCCATCACCGCCTGCCAGCAGCCGATCGGACCCGAGCCGATGATCACCACCGCGTCGCCCAGCCGCACGTCGAGCATCTCGATCCCATTCAGCGCGCAAGCGAACGGATCGGCGACGGTCGCCAGGTCTGATGGCAGGTCTGGGGGGAGCGGGATCAGGTTCTTGATGGCGATCGGCGGCACCGCAGCGTACTCGGCGTAAGCGCCGGGGTACGGGTCGTAGCCGTAGAGGAGGTGCTCGTCGCACAGGTTCTGCATCCCGTCCATGCAGAAGCGGCAGCGCCCACACGTGAGGATCGAACCGAGGAAAACGCGATCCCCCTTCTTCATCCCCGGCGGAAGGGCCGCTTGCGGGCCGACCTCCTCGAGGATGCCCACCGGCTCGTGACCCAGGATCCAGGGAGCCGGGGCGCGCGGGTCGCCGTTGAAGAACGTTCGCGCGTCGGTGCCGCAGATGCCGCAGGCCTCGACCCGCAGGAGCGCGCCCTCCGGGTCGAGCACCGGCTCGGGCGCTGGGCGGATCTCCACCATGTCGACGCCGGTCATGAATGCGGCTCTCATCGAGCGGCCACGGTGCCGAGGTCCTGCTGCAGCGACTCCATCGCCTTGTTCGCGGTCCATCTCTCGCGGATCACGCGCGACAGCGCCCGCGTGATTGCCTCAGGCGAGCGGTGCATGAAGATGTTGCGGCCGACGGAGCACCCGATCGCCCCCACCGATATGGCCGACTCCATGCGGCGAAGCAGCTCGTCGTCCTCGAGGCGCGAGCCGCCGGCGAGGACCACCGGGATGCCGTTCGCAGCCTCCACCAGCTTGCGAAAGGATCCCTCATCACCCGGCCAGTTGGTTTTGACGATGTCCGCTCCGAGCTCGCCGCACAGCCGGACGTTGCGCCGCAGGTACTCGAACCCGTACCGGTTCTTGAGCTCGTCGACCGAGGCGTAGGTGGTGGGAAACTCGGCCTCGGCGATGAGCGGGACGCCGTATGACTCGCATGCTCGGCCGACGCCGGCAAGAGTGCGAATCATCCCCGGCTCGCTCGCTGCGGCCAGCGCTGTGAACAGCACGACGGCGTCCGCTCCGAGGCGTGAGGCCTCCTCGACCTCGGCGATCTGGACGACCTCGGGCTCGCCGCGCTCGGGGTTGGCGGACGCCGAGAGGAGAAGCGCGAGGGATGTCGTGGGCGCAAAGGCCGGCTCCGCGATCCGGATCATGCCCTTCGACATCATGATCACGTTGGCGCCGCCAGCGACCGCTTCCTTGGTTCGCGTTTCGATGTCAGCCAGCGGTTCGAGGAACTGGGGCGACGTCATGCCGTGATCCAGCGCGCAGATCACCGACACCCCCGCCGCATCGATGACGCGCTTCATGCGCATCGACTTGCCGACACTTCTGATCACGACAACCTCCTTCCTGGTCCGCGCCGCAGCACGGTGAACTCGAATGCGTCGGCGAGGTGGTACTCATACGAAGAGAGCACAGGCGCTCCGTCCTCCGAGTAGTCGACCTGCCAGATCGCGAGCAGCAGCTCCCCGCGCGGTATGCCGAGCCGCCGCGACACGGTGAGATCGGCCCTCACCGGACGGAAGCTGGCGACACCGTGATGGATGACCAGCCCGAGATCTCGCTCGAGCACCTCGTAGATCGACCGAGTGAGCATCTCGTCGGCGAGCTGCGGGCGTTTCGCGATCAAGCGTCCCGGCAAGATGTCGCGCGACAGGACGACCGGCTTGCCGTCCGCGGTGCGCACCCGCTCGACCACGAGCACGTCCGAGCCCGGCTCGAGCTCGAGCCTGCCGGCCTCGCTCACGGTCGCGGGCTCCATCGCGTGGCGGGCCTGCTCGATGCCCGCCTGCATGCCCGCGGCGCGGATGGCGTCCGTGACACCGAAGTTGAGGTCCAGGCTGTTGGCGACGCGCCGGCCGTCGGCGACGTACGTGCCGGCGCCCCACATCCGGCGGACCAGGCCCTCGCTCTCCAGCGCCCGCAGGGCCTCGCGCAGGGTGGCCCGAGAGACGCCGAGCTCGACGGCCAGCGCGGGTTCGGAAGGCAGTCGGGAGCCGGCCGGCAGCACGCCGCGGTCGATCCGCTGCGTCAGCTCGTCCCGCACCCGCACGGCGCGCGGCCGGGAGCGCTCCTCGAGGTGTCCGGTCGGCATTGGCCCACCCAGTATGTTGTCCGACAACTCCGGGGTCAAGGTTAAGAGATGTCTGGTCGTCGGAAGGGCCCGCTTGACTTGGAAATGGGGCTCCAATAGCATTCGCGCACACCATCAAAGCGTCAGACAACTTGACCACGGGGGCCGCCGGAAACGGCGCCCGTAGAGGGGGTAATTGACTTGTCTGAGGAGCGGCGCAAGGTAGGGACGGTTGCTTATCGGGAGGCGAGCCCGGCCTATTTCGCCAAGCGGGCTCTGAAGCGGCACGCGGCCTTCTGGTCGTTGTGGTCGCTCGGTGTCGCGGCGGTCATCTCCGGCGACTTCTACGGCTGGAACCTTGGCTTCGGCGTCGGCGGTTTGGGAGGCTTCCTGATCGCCACGGTCGTCATCACGGTCATGTACTACGGCCTCGTGTTCAGCATCGCCGAGATGTCGCCGGCACTGCCGCATACCGGGGGCGCGTATTCGTTCGCGCGCTCAGCTTTCGGGCCCTGGGGTGGGTTCATCACCGGCCTGGCCGAGAACATGGAGTACGTCATCACGCCGGCGGTGGTCGTCGGTGCGATGGGTTTTCTGTGCCAGGCCATCGTGCAGACGCTGTTCAACGTCCAGGGCGACCCCTGGTGGAACACCCCGTACGTGTGGTTCATCATCTCCTACATCGTCTTCGTCGCCATCAACATCCGCGGCATCGTGGCGACGATGCGGTTCACCGTCAACATCCCGCCACAGGCGGGGCAGTCGTGGTTTCTTCCCTTTGGCCTGGCCGGCATATTCCCTGCGATCCCGTTCGCGATCTGGTTTTACCTCGCGATCGAGGAGCTGCCGCTGGCGGCTGAGGAGTCGCACGACCCCAAGCGCGACATCCCGCGAGCCGCGGTCTGGGGCCTCACCACGCTGGTCATCACGGGGGTTCTGATCTTCTTGCTGAACCCCGCAATTGGCGGTGGCGCGAAGGCCCTCGGGACCTCCGCGACCCCACTCTTCGACGGCTTCAAGGCCGTCTACGGCGACAACGCCGGTGCGGCGTTCCTCGCGTTGATAGGCCTGGCCGGCCTGATCGCAAGCTTCTTCACGATCATCTACGCGTACGGCCGCAATACCTATTCGCTATCGCGCGCGGGCTACTTCCCGCACTTCCTCTCCGTGACGCATCCCACGCTGAAGACGCCGCATATCGCGCTCATCGCAGGCGGTGTCGTCGGTTGCGCGCTCGCGATCATCCTCACCTTTCTCGGCACTCAGAAGAACCTCGTGGCCGGACAGGTGGTCGGCGCGCTGCTGTACATGGCGGTGTTCGGCGCAGTCATCTCCTACGCGATGCAGTGCGCCTCTTTCATCTTCCTTCGCCGGCGGCTGCCCAACATCGAGCGGCCGTACAGGAGCCCGGTCGGTATCTGGGGCGCTGGAATCGCCGGCGTGATCGCGGTCATCTCTTTGATCTCGCTCTACTTCA
>WNGO01002771.1_pt1 | contig 13523 bp, 11 predicted proteins | sample 5400511 | NCBI WGS metagenome assembly WNGO01 (sample SAMN13153380, study PRJNA577476) | soil metagenome | isolation source: 20 cm soil or saprolite under Garry oak tree replicate 2 | place: USA:California | collected 2016-06-15
CGTCACGGCGGAATTCATTCTAAACGTGTTCGGCAACATCAACCACTTGCTCGGCAGCAACTTCGATCGCGGCAAGATGCGCTACCATTCCTGGTTCAATCCGGAATGGCGGCAGATCGAAATGTACGCCGTCGCCAACGAACCGCAAGAGGTTCGCTTCCCCACCGTGCCCACCGCGTTCCAGTGGCAAAAGGATGAAAAGATTCTCGTCGAGATCAGCCGTAAATTCGATCCGGTCCGCTTGCAAGAGCAGCTGCGCTTTTTTGATTTGCGCGCGGTCGAGCACTACACCGACGCGAACCAGTGGTTCTCCGTCATGCTATTAAAAAAGGTCGCTAAAGCGGACGGATCCTGACTTCGGGCGTGCCCTGGGGCAAATCCTGAAGCGCGATAGGACCGTGCAGTTGGCGCAACGTCGCCGCAAAGTAGCCGCCGGCAAATCGACCGCCTTGTGCCTCGAACGCCCGTGGCAATTGAATCCACGGAATCGCCGGGTTCACGTGATGGATGCCATGAAAATTAAAATTCAAAAGTATTTTGGCCAGCGGCCCCGCTAGCTGTAAATTCTTCGCGTAGAAGACGTCGCCCACCGGCGTTTCGTAGTGATAGATATTGTCGAGAAATGAAATCAGGAAGCCACGCCCCAGCAACGTCATCAAGAGTAACGGCCAGTTGTGGCCGTAGCAATAAAACCCCAGTGTAAGCCACGACATCGTCAATAGCCCATCAACGCGGATCTCCCGCAGAGCCTCGGGACGCAACCAGTTGTCCATCAGCAAGGCGCTGACGGAATTTGGCCGAAGGTATCGCCGTTTAAATCCCGCGAGCCAAAGCTTTGGCAGAAAAAAATAAAGCGGGCTCAAAATCTCGACGAGATACAGCCCGATAAAAATCTGGAAATAGTATCCCGGCGCGGCCGCGGCTTTACTTCCCTTCTCACTATCATAGTATTCCGTACCCTCGACGGGCAAACGATTCAACTTGTGATGCACTAAGTGACTCATGCGCAGGATGCGAAACGGCGAGCCAAAAAGAATCGCTAAAAAGCGCCCGAAACAAGCATTCACTCTCCGGTTGGGATGAAACAAATCGTGAATCGCTTCGTGGATCAAACTCCAAAAGGGATTGGTCAAAAGTCCCAGCGCCACTAACATCCACGCCCACATCAAATTCACCGGCAGCAGCCATAACGGCAAGAGAATGAATTGAAATAGATTCAGGGCGGCATAAAAACACGCGAGGCCGAAATTGATTTCAGTCGCGATGCCCCGGTTGCGGTTGACGTAGGCGATTGATTCCGGAATAGCCGTCAAAACGGTATCCCCCAACTTTGCGTTAACGGCGCTAAGCTCAAGAGCACGACGACACCAGAACCGGCGATGACGGCGCCTGAAACTCGATGAACCCAGAATAGAAACCGGAGACTAAATCGATCGTGAAATGCTGTAAGTCCGATAAATAGTCCCACCCACCACAGGGCGGAGCCGGTGAAGACGCCGACCGTCAACGTTGCCGCCGCGATGTAACGGCCATGCAGGCTCGGCACGTGCCAACCGGCATAAATCGCGACGAACGAGAGTACGGTCACCGGATTGGAAAGGGTCAGAAACAAAGTCGTCGCATAGGCGCTCAGAAGCCCGTTAATATTATTGATCGGCGCCTGGGAGACGGGCTCGGTTTTATAGATCTTGTAGCCCAAGTAGCAAAGAAATAATCCGCCGACGAAGCGCAGCGCCAGCTGGTGCTCGATAAGGAATCCGGAGATCAAGGAAATCCCGAGCGCCGCGATGCCCGCGGCAAGAGCATCCGCCGTGGCCACTCCCAATCCGGAGAAAAACCCGCACACCGGGCCCATCATCAATGCGCGATTGATGCACAACAAGCCGAGCGGTCCAACGGGGACGGCAACGACAAGACCGATCACTATTCCTTCTATTAAGAGATAGATCGACATTGAAGGCGGCGATTTGAAAATTCTCAACGGGCGCAACGAAAACCGATGTTATGATGCCCCGAGCGAAAATTACGTGAAACGGATCGACCTCGATGGGTCGTGGTCAATTCATCCGCTCCCGAGTCATGGCCGCCTCCTCTTGTGCCGCGCACTTGCTCTTGAGTCAAGTCTTCACGCCCGTCGGCAGCGCTATACGGATAGGGCCGATAGGCGCTGCTGACCCACTCCCAGCCGTTGCCCGCCATATCTAGAACACCGTAAGGACTCACGCCCTTTGTCAAACTACCGACATCGCGGAAATCGTTCCAAGGCGCGTTGAAATGAGCGCGGGTCGGGTCTGGCTCCTCGTTCCCCCAAGGATATTTGCGCGCGTCCGTGCCGCGCGCGGCTTTCTCCCACTCCGCTTCTGTCGGCAAGCGTTTTCCCGCCCACGCGCAATACGCAGTTGCGCCGTACCAGGAAACCTCGACGACGGGACGATTTTCATGACCGGCGTCGGCCAGCCATTTGCCGTCGCGTCGATGAACGCGCGCATCGTTGTCGTCGACGTCGTAATATTTTTCGCCGCGCGGACTTTGCGGTCCGATGCCGTTGAGAAACTGAGCGAATTGACTGTTAATCACTTGGTTACGATCAATCGAAAATGCCCCAAGCTTGACTTTATGCTGCGGCCGCTCGTCCTCCGGCCCTTCGTTGTTTCCCATGAGAAATTCTCCGCCTGGAATACGCGCCATTCCGGCCTCACCCTTAGATTCCGCGCCCCGCGCGCTCACGCAACTCAAGATAAGGATCGTGATGAACGACACTAGACAACAGAGGGGCGCCAAATTCGAAGTCATCTCTGGAGAATCGTTATTTAACGGTGATCCTACGCGACCGAAACGGCCTTGGCAAGAATAACTTGTTCGCTTGGAAAGACTATGACAAGTTTTATGGTGATGAAAGAAGCGAAACTTTTCCACGGCGCGGCCTCGTCGAAGGCTTTTTCGGTCCGCCGTGGGTCGATGGCGCAACGCAAAGCCATGTTCAAATTCGGCGCGGCGCGGGGGATGAACACTTACCTTTACGCGCCCGTGCTGAGTTGCGAGGAAATTCACGAAGAAAAACGTCAGTATGGATACAAAAGTCTGCCCCCTGCTCTTGCCCCAAGAAATTCAGCGCTACATCTAACTGCTAATCCCGAGGGTAGACCGAATCCCTACCTAACAGAAGCAAAACCCGATCTTCACTAAACCCTCTCGCGATTGACACCTCGCCGGTTCGGCGATATAGCTCCGTCAGAAAAACAATTTGTCTGAATTTCTGTTAAAGATTTCCACAAACTTGAATGCCGCGGCCATGCAGCAGGGACGCCCGCCCCATGCAACGCGCCAGCGAATTAGAATCTTATTCTGGCTTCATAGGAGACAATGTCATGAGTACCGCGGAAAAAATTAAATCGGAAGACAAATTCGTTAATGCCGATGGACTGAAGCTTCGCTATATCGAAGAAGGCTCAGGACCGTCGGTGCTGTTTCTCCATGGCGCGTCGCTCGGCAGCTCGGCGGACGTGTTTCTGCGCAATCTCGGGCCTTTTGCCAAGGCCGGATTTCGCGCGGTCGCCTTTGACCTTCCCGGTTTTGGCCTCTCCGACATACCCGAAAAGCAAAGTGTGCCGCAGCAACGCAATTCCATCCCGAAATTCATCGATGCGGCGCGCCTGGGCAAGACCGCGCTGATCGCGCATTCACGCTCGGGCGGCTTTGCGGTTCAGCTGGCATTGGAAGACCCCAGCCGGTATTCGCACGTGATCATTCTTGGCACCGGCTCGCTGCTGCCGCTGCAGACCGAGGCACAGGTCGGCAGGTACGAAGCGGTACAGGCTCGCGTCGACAAGGAAATGGCGCAAAAGGAACCGACGCTGGAGGATGCCCGCAAACTTCTGCAGGCGGACACCTTCAACCATGCCTTGATCTCGGACGAAGACGTCGCCATCCGCCATAGCCGCATGATCGGCCGCAATTTCATCGCGCACCAGGAACGCCAGAATCACGACGCCCCCGCGGGCGCCCCCAAGCCGTCCAAGCCGTTATGGGAGAGGCTCGCCGACCTGAAGCTGCCGCTATTGATGATATTTGGCCGCGAAGACCGTGCACACGCAGGTGAACGCGCCGAATTGCTGAAAAAGCAGCAACCCCAGATCAACCTCCACATTGTGAATGGCTGCAAGCACATGGTGCATTGGGATGCCTTCGACGACCTGATGCGCCTGGGCGTGCCGTTTTTGAAGAGCTAGCGAGCCACGTGGGAAGAAATTTTTCCCGCAAAGGCGCAGAGGCGCAAAGATCGGAGAGTTTTACCTTTCCTCTCTAAACTTGGCGACTTTGCGCCTTTGCGGGAGATACTCCGCGATTTGGTTTCAGCTTCGCTGCGCTGGCTAGCATTGCCGTCCGTATCAAACAATCACACCGATTAACGACCCCAATCTTGTTCCTCCAGCGTTGCTGTGCGAAATTAGCGCGGCATGAACGCCGCCAAAACTTTTCACCGCCGCGGCATTGTCGAAGGCTTTTTCGGTCCACTGTGGTCGATCGCGCACCGGCGGCGGCTGTTCGCATTCGGCGCGACGCGGGGGATGAATACTTATCTCTATGCGCCCAAAGACGATCCGTATCATCGAAAGCTATGGCGACAGCCCTATCCTAAAACGCAATGGCGTGAGCTACTGCGGTTGATTAGAGCTGCGCAAAAACAGCAAATCGATTTCGTCTACGGTTTTCATCCCGGCGAGGGATTGTACTTTGGCGACGATCGCGTCGTTCGCATCCTTCTCCGCAAAGCGCGGCGCTTTTACGACGCTGGTGTACGCACCTTCGCCGTCCTGTTCGACGATATCCCGTCGCGCCTTAGCGATCCACGCGACCGGCGCGCATTCAAGAACAGTCTGGCGCGCGCCGAAGGGACTTGGATGGCAAAAATCATCGCCGCCCAGCCGGCAAGCTGGAGCGCTGTCGAGTGGTGGATTTGTCCTTCTTATTACAGCGAAGATGTTCTGCTCGAACGGGTCTTCGGCCAATTCGAACCGGAGTTTCTCGAAACTTTGGCGCAATATCTGCCGCCAAACATCCCCTGCTTCTGGACCGGGCCGTCGGTGGTTTCAAAAAGCATCACACTCGCCCACGTACGGCGCATCGCCAAGAAGATTAAGCGACCGCTGCTCCTGTGGGACAACTATCCGGTCAACGACCTGTCGATGCGCGACGAGCTGCATATCCGGCCGCTGACGGGTCGCGATCCACGCTTGCCGGAATGCGCCTACGGCTATCTGAACAATCCATTGCTCCAGGAACAGTTGAGCTTCCTGCCGTTGGCAACATGCTTTGACTACGCCCATGCGCCGGCCAAGTACCGAGCGGAATCGTCCTGGACGAAAATCGTTCGCCAGCGCTTCGGCGCCGAGGCGTTACCTCATTGGCGCGCGCTCAGGAGTTATGCTGAAGCGAGCATCGCCGCCAAAAAGGATAAACACGCGCTGCAACTCACACCAGCCGAGACGCGTCGACTGCGGGCGGCATTCGCCTACGTCGAACGCAATCGCGGTCGACGCTGGGTGAAAGAACTGGCACCGTGGCGCGCGGCCATGTTGAAACTGATTTCAGGTTTGTGACGGGTGGCGATATGCATTAAATCAAGTAGAATAAATTCTTGGTGAATTGACTCGGTCAAGAATTTCTCGCGACAAATACCCAATGCCAACGCCGATCTCCAGCGCAACTGCCAATCCCCTCCGTACCATGAGCGTGCGCCAATTGATCGCAGCTATGCGCGAATTTCGCGCGCGCACCCTCGCCCTCGTCGCCGATCTCGATGATCGGCAAATGATCGGTCCTCGGCTCGCCATCGTCAATCCGCCGCTCTGGGAGATCGGCCATGTGGCGTGGACTCAGGAATTTTGGGTCCTGCGCCACCTGCATGGCGAGAAACCGATAGCGCAACATGGTGACCGGCTATACAACTCTACCGATGTCGCCCATGACACGCGTTGGGAACTGCTGCTGCCGAGCCGCACCGATACGCTGGCTTACATGAACGAATTGCTCGAGCGCTGTATCGCCGGTATCGACGGCAAGTCTGAGCTATCACCCGATGAGTTTTATTTTTATTGGCTAACCACGTTTCACGAAGGCATGCACGCCGAAGCCCTCGCCTATACGCGCCAAACGCTCGGCTACCAACCACCGCCGTTCCTCAAGCCAACCGCCTTTGCCGACATCGATGAGCGCGCCTGCCCTGGCGACGTGGAAATTCCCGGTGGCCGCTTTACCATCGGCGCGACCCAAGATTTCCCCTTCGTCTTCGACAATGAAAAGTGGGCGCACGGAGTCGACGTCAAAGCTTTTCGCATCGCACGCACGGCGGTAACCAACGGGGAATTTCTCGCCTTCGTCGAAGACGGCGGCTATCGCAAGGCGCAATACTGGAGCGCCGAGGGATGGCGTTGGCTGGAAACCGGCGGTTCGCCGGCGCTGGAGAAATCCTTGGCGAAATTCTTCAACAAAGATTTCGCCAAAAACTTCGCTCCATCCGATTCTGGTGCGCGAAGCGATCATCCCGTCTATTGGCTTCGCGACGAGAACGGTGGCTGGCTGCAACGGGTCTACGACAATTTCGTTCCCCTGAACGAAAATTTGCCGGTTATCCATGTGAGCTGGTATGAAGCCGAAGCCTATTGCAATTGGGCCGGGCGGCGTCTTCCCAGCGAAGCGGAATGGGAGGTTGCCGCTTCAGCCGAACCGAACGGTGGCATCCCCGGCTTTACCGAGCATCGCCGCTATTTTCCCTGGGGCGACGTGGCGCCAACTTCTGAACAAGCCAATCTCGATTGGCGTCAACCCGGCGTCGTCGGAGTCGGCGCTTACTCTGCCGGCGACAGCCCTTTCGGCTGCCGCCAGATGATCGGCAATATCTGGGAATGGACTGCCGATGATTTTCAACCTTATCCAGGGTTTATCGTCGACCCTTATAAGGAATACTCAAAGCCGTGGTTCGGCACGCACAAAGTCCTGCGCGGCGGCTGCTGGGCGACGTCGTCGCTACTCATTCGCAATACCTGGAGAAATTTTTACACTCCCGACCGGCGTGACGTCTGGGCCGGTTTCCGCACCTGCGCAAAATAACCGCCGGCATGAAAATACAGCTCGTCACACCGGCGCCGTTGAACCTCAACAACGGCAACAAAATTACCGCCGTCCGCTGGGCCGGCATCTTCAAGAAACTTGGACACCGGGTGCACGTCACGCAAAACTATGACGGCAAACCTTGCGACGTGCTCATCGCGCTTCATGCCCGCCGCAGCGCCGACTCCATCCGCGGCTTTCACGAGTTGCATCCAGAGCTACCGCTGATCGTGGTTCTCACCGGCACAGACCTTTATCGCGACATTCGGCACGATCTCAATGCTCAACGATCGCTTGAGATGGCGAGCCGTCTTGTCGTGCTGCAAAAAATGGCTTTACGTGAAATTCCCAAGCCTTTACGGCGGAAAACCCGAGTAATTTATCAATCGGCCGAGCCCATTCGAGCACGCCGATCCCGCGCCAACGGCATCTTCGACGTTTGCGTCGTCGGTCATTTGCGCGGCGAGAAAGATCCTTTGCGAGCAGCAATGGCGGTACGCGATCTCCCAGCGCAATCGCGTATTCAGGTGACTCACATCGGTCTCGCTCTGGATCCGCAGCTGGAAAAGAAAGCAAAGCAAGAAATCAGACGCAACCCACGTTATCGTTGGATCGGCCACCTTTCACATGGAAAAACTCGCCAACGCTTGGCGCGCAGTGACCTCGTTTGCATTACTTCCAAGATGGAAGGCAGTTCCAATGTATTGTCCGAGGCGCTGGCGTCCGGAGTACCGGTGGTGACAAGCCATATCCCCGGTCTGATTGGAACCTTGGGGAAAAATTTTAACGGCTTCTTTCCCGTCGGCGATACTGAAAAACTCAGTCGCTTGTTTCTGCGCGCCGAGAACGACGCGGATTTTTATCGTTCACTGCAGCGTCACTGCCGGCGCCTTGCTCCCTTGGTCAAGCCGAAGCGCGAAATGGCTGAGTGGCGGCGCCTCTTGCAAGAATTGGCCTAGAGGTTTTTTCAAGCGTCACTTCAACTATGCCGATCTTCCTGAATCCAGCCTCTCACCCACGGCAGAAAGAAATAAGCTGGCGTCGACAACAAGAAAGTAATCGCAAAGTAGTTGCCGTAGCCGTAGCGCTCGGCACCGAGACCGCTGATTCCTCCGACCAAGCGGCCGGTTAAAGAAAATACCGAAGATAAGAAGGCATACTGCACCGTGGCGTGCTCCTTTTGGCAGACGTTCATGAGAAATGCAAGGAACGCTGCCGTACCCAAGCCGCCGCTGAAGGACTCGAACATCGAAGCGCCATAGAGACCGAAGCGCCCGAGATTGAACCATTCCACCAAGGAGTAGCCGAGATTGGACACGGCCTGAAGCAATCCGAGAAACCAGACGCCGTGAAAAATACCGTAGCGCGAGATAAATGCGCCGCCCATCAACGCGCCGACGACGCTGAGAACGATGCCCACGGTGGTTGGAAACAAACCGATCTGAAACATCAGATCTTCCGGTACCGGCCAAATCGATTTGCCATAATCGACCCAAAACGGCTTGACCATCGGGCCGATGGCAAACTCGCCGAGCTTATAAGTCAGAACGAACAAAATCAGCGGAACCACGCGCCAGGTTCCTGCCCAGCCGATAAATCCTTTTAACCAATGCTCGCGGGCTTCTTCCGGGACAATCTGGCGGGGAATCGTCAGGACCGCAAATCCCAGCAGCGCGAATATTACGCTGGCTAAAATGAACAACGAATTCCACGGCAATACCGCCGCAAGAAATACTAATCCGCCGCCAGCACATACGAGCGCCACGCGGTACGCCGACGCGCGCACGCCGTTGGCCGCGCCCTCTTCGTCGCGACTGATCAATCCGACCGAATAAGAATCGATGGCGACATCTTGTGTCGCCGATAGCGTCGTCAAGCCGAGCATCAAAACCAATACGATGACGCCGACCGCCGCAACGTTGACGAACGGCAGAGCAAAAAGAACAGTGGCGATGCCGAGCATGCACGCCAGCACCCAAACGCGCCTATCGCCGTAACGATGCACAAGCGGCGACCAGAAAAACTTGAGCGAATAAGGTAATTCAAGCAACCGCAGTCCGCCAATCGCGCGCAGCGAAACCCCATGCAGGCGAAAGTAAACCGGCAGCACTTCCCATAAGATCGCCGCCGGCGCGCCCTGAATGAAATAAAGCAGCGCGACGATCCCGAGTTTCTTTCGCGATGCTGGAGAGCTTTCGCTGACGCCCAACATCTTCCAAAACCAGCCTGACATATTCATTCTTATATAAAGGCAAACTCGGGAACTTTCCAACGCATCTTGGGTTAGCCGTCGAAATAAACGGGCAATAGAACACTTCGTACCTGAATTGAGGCGAGCAAAATGCGCTAATAATATGCGCGCCGAGAACACCGTCACAAGTTGCTGTGGGTTGCGGAATCGCGCAAATAGGCTTTGAAGCAAGACTGTGAGCCTGCTTGACTTAAACCGAAAAGGTATTTACCGTTGACCTCGTTTCCACGCTGTGAAAGACACGCTCATGTCAAAACGAGGCTTCTACATAGTCGCTCTAACGTTGATTGCCTCCGTGTTTTTTACGGTGGTTGTCCACGCTTGCTCTGACTTGCGTTCCATGCAAGCGGCCCTGCAAACACCCTGCAACCACAGTTCGTCGCAAAATGAACCACGCAGTAAACCGGAAAATGACAACTGTGACTCCGTTCGTTACGGCATGCTTGCTATCCAAGCTTCGTCTTCTGACACGGAACTATCCAAGCTCTGTTCGATCTCGCTTCAAGAAGTGTTGTTCGTTGCCTTTCCGCTGCCCGACTCTCTGCCCTCTTTTTGGCGATCTCAAGCTCCTCCTTTCTCCGGGCTTGGAACTTCGCCGCATCTTTCTCACGTAGTCCTCCGCATCTAGGTTCCCACTTTCTTTTCTGCAAAACCGCTCCGCAGAAAATGTTCGGAGCAGAGGCATCTCCTTGTCCAGTTCGCAGGAGTCCTTTCGCTATCGATTGTTGGGGGACCGGATGAAACTATTCCTTTCAATTATAATCGTGGGCGCAGGTATATTTGCCGGCGCAAGCGCCCGCGGCGCTGATGCCGAAAACGAGCTGCGTCTCTCACAGGCCATCGATGAAGCTCTTAAGAATAATCCCGAGATTCACGTCCTTCAAAACAAGCTCCAGTCGGCGCATGCCAGAGGCAATCAATCTACTTATCTCGAAGATCCCGAGCTTAATCTCGAAGCTTGGGGCATACCGCTAAATCGACCGGCGAGTATTCGCAGCTCAAATCCAATTGTTTTGGGACTACGTCAAAAGGTCCCTTTCTTTGGCAAGCGGGCACTGAAAAGCGAGATCGCTGGAAGCGAAGTTCGCATGGCCGAAGAGGACCTGCGCGCAAAACAGGTCGAAGTCGTCGCCAAAGTCAAAAACGCTTATGCGGATTACTTCTTGGCGGGAAAAAGCATTGAGATTGCCAAAGCGCATTTGGAGCTGATTCGTCAGGTGAGTTTGACGGCCGAGAATCTGTACAAAGTGGGAAAGGCTCCCCAGCAGGATGTCATCAAGGCATTGTTGGAACAGACGGACCTTCTCAACAGATTAAACATGGCGGAACGAGAACTGGAGACCACGAAAGCCAGACTGAATACGCTTCTAAACCGCCATCCCGACGCTCAGCTCGGTCTTCCGGCAGAAATAACCTTAGCACCGTTGCGTCTCTCATTCACTGATTTGGAGAGACTCGTCCTCGAGAATAATCCCGAGTTGGAAGGTATGGAACAGAACGTGAGGAGATCGGAAAAACTTATCGAACTGGCGCAGAGAAATCAAAAATATCCCGACTTCATGCTCGGGTTACAGTATTGGGTCGCTCCCGACCAAAAGCAAAAGCACATGTACACTCCGATGGTGTCTTTGACCATTCCCTTCTCACCTTGGACCAAAGGCAAACACGATTACGAGGTTGAAGAGGCGATGGCCGAGCGTCAGGCGACGAAGTCACAGCACGACGCGATGAAAAACGGTGCATTGCTTGCAGTGCGGGAGATGTTTACCAAAGCACGCGCGGCAGAGAAATCCGTAGCTTTTTATCAGGATGGACCATCCGGGAAGCACGTCTCGGTTATTACAAAGCGTTGGTCGAACATGAGCAGAGCATAGTGGACATAGAAAAAGCCGTAGGAGTGACGCTCCCGCGGCAGGTGAAAAACTGAACAACGAAGGGAGATGCAAATGGCAACATCAAACACTTTCAAAATTATTGGCGTGATCGTACTCAGCGGCGTTTTATTCGCTGCGGGTTATTTCTGGGGGCAAAGCAAACAGATGGGCACTGGGCGGCCGTCGGAAGGCAACGACATGGCCGGCATGAAGGGCATGAGCGACATGCCGGGAATGACGGGTATGAACATGGCGCCCGGCACGGCGATGGTGAGCCCCCAGATGCAACAGCTCATGGGCGTGCGGACGGCCATCGTCGAAAGAAAAACGCTGAACAAAACTGTTCGCGCCGTCGGCACTGTTACCTACGACGAGAGCAGAGTGAGACAAGTGTATAGCAAAGTGGACGGCTGGGTCGACAAGCTTTACGTCAACTCGACGGGGGCGTTCGTTGGCAAGGGACAGCCTCTGTTTGCGATTTACAGTCCCGATCTTGTCGCTACGCAGAGCGAGTATTTGATCGCGAAAAAGAATTACGAAAGCCTGGCAACGAGTTCCATTCCAGAGGTGAAAACCGGCGCATCTTCGTTGGTGGCGGCAAGTGAAACTAGGCTTGCGCTTTGGGATATTTCCGAGCAGCAACTGCGCGATCTCCAACAAAAGGGCGAGGCGCAAAAGACCCTGACGCTCTATTCTCCTTACAGCGGCTTTGTCATCAAGAAAGACATCAGTGAAGGAATGAAAGTGATGGGCGACAAAGAGCTTTACACAATCGCCGATCTTTCGAACGTATGGGTCAATGTGGACGTTTACGAGAACGATATTCCGTTCATCAAAGTCGGCCAGCGAGCCGACATCACACTTTCCTATTCTCCCGGCGAGCCGTTAACGGGTCGCGTGTCTTACATTTATCCCTATCTGGATGAGAAGACGCGCACCGTCAAGGTGCGTTTGGAGCATCCGAATCCCGGCTACAAGCTCAAACCTGAAATGTACGTAAACGCGGAGATCAAGATTCCAGGCGAAACACGGCTGAGTATTCCGGAAGAGGCAGTACTGGATTCGGGAATTAGAAAAATCGTTTTTCTCGATAAGGGCGACGGCCACTTCGAAGCTAAGGAAGTAAAGCTCGGGCCAAAGATGGAGGGTTTTTATCAAGTGACGTCCGGCCTTAAAGAAAGCGAAAAGATCGCCGCCAGCTCGGCGTTTCTATTAGATTCAGAGAGCCGGTTGAGCGAGGCCATGGGCGCGATGGCTGGGATGTCGGGCATGTCCATGGAAGGAATGGCCGGGATGGCGGGCATGGAAGGCATGAAGATGGAGACTCCCATGAAGGCTGGGCCGATGGAAAAGAAGGTCGGAGATCTGACGCTCACACTCTCGACCCAACCAGCGAAAACTAAGGCGGGCGAGAATACCTTGCGGCTTAAGGTTACCGACAAGAGCGGCAAACCCGTCACCGACGCTCAAGTGTCGTTCCAGTACACGATGACGATGCCAGGCATGGCGCTTTCCAAAGCCGAAGCCAAACCCTCCAAAGACGGCTTCTACGAGACCAAAGCGAATTTCGCAATGGCGGGTACATGGGATGTGACGGTGATTGTCGTTCGGCCCGGTCAGAAGGAAATTAAAGAAAACTTCAAGGTAACGGCGCAGCAATAGAGAGACCCGATGATCGAAAAAATTATCGAAGCCAGCGCGAGAAACAAATTTCTCGTCTTTCTCATGGTTATTTTTCTCGGCGCCTGGGGATTGTGGGCACTCAAGAACACGCCTCTGGATGCCATACCCGATCTCTCCGACGTTCAGGTGATCATCTATACACCATGGATGGGGAGAAACCCGACCATCATCGAAGATCAGGTAACTTATCCGATCGTGACCACCATGATTTCCGCTCCCAGAGTAAAATCCGTGCGCGGCTTTTCCGACTTCGGCTACTCTTACGTTTACATTATTTTTGAAGACGGCACCGATATTTACTGGGCCAGAAGCCGCGTTCTCGAATATTTGAATCAGGCGAGCGGTCGCCTGCCGCCTGGTGTTACGCCGACATTAGGACCGGATGCCAGCGGTGTCGGCTGGGTCTTTCAGTACGCGCTGATCGATGAAACGAGGAAACATGATTTAGCCCAGCTGCGCAGCCTTCAGGATTGGTATCTGCGCTATCAGATCGGCAGCGTCGAAGGCGTGGCGGAAGTTGCCAGCGTCGGCGGATTCGTGCGGCAGTACCAAGTCAATCTGGATCCGAACAAGCTGGCAGCTTACCATTTGCCGGTGAAGAGCGT
>WNGO01003970.1_pt1 | contig 13520 bp, 11 predicted proteins | sample 5400511 | NCBI WGS metagenome assembly WNGO01 (sample SAMN13153380, study PRJNA577476) | soil metagenome | isolation source: 20 cm soil or saprolite under Garry oak tree replicate 2 | place: USA:California | collected 2016-06-15
TTACCTCGACACCCTTAACAAACACCACCTGACTCGAAATTTGGTCCATCGCTTGGAGCGTTTAGGCTATGCCGTGACGCTAGAGCAGAAAGCTGCGTGATCTGCACAACCGCCCGCTGAACTCTATTTTCATAGCAGCCGTGCATAACGTCGACTTCACAGGACTTGGCAAATTATCTGGAGGCTCTTGCCCTTGAGATGTATCTTCGCCAGTATTCATCATCTATTTTGGACGTTTCCCGTCTTCGGGACTGAGGACAGGCTTCTCCATACATGTCGGCCCTCGTGTCCGTTTGGACTCTGCCAACAGGATATTATCCTATTGGGAATTACAGGCTTTACCGGATTGTCTAGTACTAGTGGGCGCGCTATAGGTTGAACTAGATTCTCGGCCCGAAAAACCCTTGTTCCCAGTAGGTGTCGGTGGAAGTCGCTCGAACTCGGCCCAAACTTTTGATGCTCGGCGCGGACGCGCTGGTGTGGGATAGTGTGCGCGTTATGCTGGGCAGTATGGGGTATCACTGCGTCGTTGCGTCAACTCTCAAAGAGGCGCTCTCGCTTCTTAAGGTGCAAAAACCTGATGTTGCCATCCTTGACCCGCGGCAGGTAGGCTCTCCGCCCGCCCGGATGGTAGCCGCCTTCCACAAGATGATTCCCACTTTACGAGGCCGCACAATTGTTCTCACAGATAAAGAGAGCGATCCAGAACTCCTTCGAGTGCTCGATGCATATTCGCTTCCCCAGGTTCCTCGGCATCTCCTCCTGCAGGGGATTTGGCCCAGCTTGGATTCGTTACTACGCGGGAATATTGTGCACCGCCAAATCACGCAGAGTGCGCGACTCGTCCTGGATAGTTTTCTCCAGCCGCTGGGCGCCGATGTCCGATATTCGCAGCAGTTCTCCGCTCGCAGACTCCTATACGAATCCGAGAACCTGATAGCTGACCTTTCGCTCGAGCCGCAAGTTGATTCGCAGCGCATCACGCTGGTGGGCCAGGTTCTGGACGCCACCCAGCCGGCGCGTCAGCTGGCTAGCTTTTCCATAGTGCTTCAAGGCCAGGCGGGACCTATTACCGTTGCAACGACGAACGAGTTGGGTGAGTTTCACTTTGACTTTGACTCTGAACCCGGCCTCACGCTGGAGATAGGCGTCAAGAGAGACCACTGGATATCGCTCGAGTTACCCGATCCAAGGGGCGCCATCAAAGAGACCACGGAAGAGTCGCAATTACCGGAGACAGCCGGAGACTCCGAGGGTCGGAAAGACATGCTTCCCAAGAAGAAGAGGCGGTGAGAGCCATGAGGTCCAAAAGGTTCTGGGGCTTCCTGCTTTTCTGCGCACTGTGGCCTGTCCAGGCCGCTGCCGAGAATCGATTTATTGTACGTGCCCCTTCCGGCGTCGGTTTGCTCCAGGCGGTTTGCGCGCTCCAAAATTGCACTGTGGTTCTCCGAGGACCGACCGGTGCACTGGATGGCACGCTGAACCAGCTCTTCTTGGTTACTACTCCCGACACCGTCGATCCAATAGCTTTCCTGAATATTTTGCTGAGCATGCCAGGCATAGTGGCGGCCGAGCAGGACCGGGTAATCTCCATGGTCGGCGGGCAGAACAACGTCCCCACACCACTTCCTATTGGACTGTTGTTGGACAGAAGTTCAGTCAATTATTTCAACACATCAGTGTGGAATTCCTATGCGAACCAACCCGCCGCACAGATTGTCCGCCTGGCGGAAGCGCAATACACCTTTCAGGTGTCCGGGAGCGGCATCGTCGCGGATATCGACACCGGAGTGGACCCCACTCATCCGGCCCTGCAACCCGTTCTGGTGCCGGGTTATGACTTCACCCGGAACCAGGCTGGTGGTTCCGAGCTCACGGATTTTGCGTCCCCGCCGCCACCCCCTTGCCCGAATTGCCAGCTAGCTATCGTCAATCAATCTAGTGCCGCGATTTTGGATCAGTCTTCGGCCGCTATTCTGGACGGCACGGGGTTTCTCTCCGACATTGTGAGCGGCATTTATTACGCCGTGCAGAACGGAGCCTACGTCATCAACATGAGCTTTGACACGCAGACCAATTCCCCCGAGTTCTCCAAGGCTTTGGATTATTCTAACGGGCAAAGGGTCATTAGCGCGGCCTCCGCGGGGAACGATGGTAAGATCGAGATTGTTTATCCTGCGGCATACCAAAACGACGTGATGGGAGTCGCGTCAACGAACGACTTCGATCAGCGTTCCTCTTTCTCCAACTTTGGCAATGCCATCGTGCTGGTTGCTGCCCCCGGCGAAGCCATCATTACTTCGTATCCTTTCAGCACCTATGCGGCCGGGTGGGGAACCTCCTTTAGTGCGCCCTTCGTTTCTGGCGGGGTTTCTTTGCTGCGGGATCGCCAACCCAGTACCAATCAATTGCAGGCCGCCGCTGCTATAGCTCGTGCGGTATTCGTAGGCCCCGATATGGGCCACGGCCGGTTGGACTTGGTCCAAGCATTCCAAACTGGAACTCCAGGCCCGCCCGGACCCCCAGGTCCGCCGGGACCTCCAGGTCCACAAGGGTCTCCAGGACCACTGGGACTGACCGGGCCGATGGGTTCCCAGGGACCTCAAGGTCCTCAGGGCCCCCCAGGACCACTGGGACCGACCGGGCCGATGGGTCCCCAGGGACTTCAAGGTCCTCCCGGGCCGTCTGGAAGCCAGGTATGGCAAACGTTTCTGTATCGCTTGAATTCCACCTACGCCGCTTCGACATTTTCGCCCGACACGGCAATCAGGGTCACGCGCATTCAGGCGGAGGCCGCGAACCCACCTAATAATTGCACTACCAACGCCGTGATTTCACTGAGTGACGGAACCCCGGCTGGAACTGGGACCCTGGCGATCACCGGCGCGGCGAACGACTCCGGACCGATTGCCTTTAATTATTCGGCCGGGGCCAATCTCACGCTGAGCGTCAGCACGGCTGCCTCCAGTTGCAGCAGGTCTCCACAGTTAGTTAATGCCCTGGTGCAATACAAATCGCAGTGAAGTTCGTTGCGGCAGACCACGCCTGAACGATGCCGTTCGCCGCCTTGATGGTCTCTGGGACAGCTCGCGGGGGAAAAGTCGGCTACAAGAAAAAACAGCATTGCAGGAAGGCCATCGACATAGCGACCGCACAGGCGAAGAGTTTCCGAATATCGTTACTGTGGCCTTCGCATGCCTCGCGTGAATGCAGGCGACCGGAAAACCGGGTTGTTTACGAAGAGGGGTTATTAATTCGCGCCAAGTTAACGTAATCCGTCAGGGGAAATACCCCAACGGAAGTAAGCCCAATAGCACGGACGCATCTAAACATTGCGCCCAGACCTTTCAGAGGGCCCCACGGCTCATAGCTTCATGGACCGAAATGCAGAACTATGGGCGGCGATTACTAGCCGCCGAGTTAGTGTTCTGCTGCCTATCCTAGTGATGCTGTCCGCAGCCGCTTTCATGGCGCTGTTTGAGATGGGGAAGGATCTGCTGTTTCCGTCCATCACACTGTGGCGATCTCACCTCTTCACAATTATCGCGAGCGGCGCCATTGCGACAGTGGCTAGTCTCTTTATTTATTACAAGTTTCGCGCGATCGCCGAATCCTACCGCAAACTTGTCGAGCAATCTCCAGATGCCGTGTTGGTTCATCGGCAAGGCAAAATCCTCTTTGCGAACAAGGCCTGCGTCTCACTTTTCGGGGCTTCATCCGCTGGTGAACTCCTCGGAAGGCAAATGTTCGACTTCGTACATCCGGATGATCGCGAAGCCGTGAGAAAGAGGATTCGAGAACACGCCCGCGACTTTACGAATGTCCGTCAAAACGAGACAAGACTGATTGGCCTAAATGGAAAGGAAGCCTGCACGGAAGTAATGGCATGTTCGATCACCTACCTCGGACAAGCCTCGATGCAAGTGGCTTATCGTGATATTTCACTGCGGAAAGAAGCAGAAAAGAGGTTGCTGGAAAGTGAAGCAAGCCTGGCGGCGGCACAGCGGGTCGCACATCTGGGTAGCTGGCAGCGGGATCTCATTGATCTAGACGATTGGGCGCACAATCCGTTGCGTTGGTCGGACGAGATGTTTCGTCTCCTGGGCTACAACGTTGGCGAGGTCGAGGCATCGAGAGCGAACCTCGATCGGGTCATCCACCCCTCTTGCCCAACGGTACCGAGCGCAACCTCTACTCGCAGGCCGACATCGTCTACGACGAGAAGACCAACAGGCCGTCGAAAATGGTTGGGATCGTTCAGGATGTCACCGACCGGAGGCGGTCTGAGCAAGAATTAATCGCAGCAAAGGAAGCTGCCGAGGCGGGGAGCCGGGCGAAAAGTGAATTTCTAGCGAACATGAGTCATGAAATTCGCACCCCGCTGAATGGTGTCATGGGGATGACCGATCTAGCGCTGGAAACCGACCTCACTCCAGAACAGCGCGAATATTTAGAGACGGTGAAACTCTCGGCGGATTCTCTACTCACCGTAATCAATGACATCCTCGATTTCTCCAAGATTGAGGCGGGAAAAGTAGACTTGGAGTTGGACGATTTCAATCTGCGCGAAAGCCTGGAAGCGACACTGAAAACGCTAGCGCTGCGGGCGGACGAAAAGGGGCTGGAGCTTCTATGCGAGATGGCTCCGTCCGTTCCGGACGTCGTCCGGGGAGATTCCAACCGGCTCCGCCAAGTCGTGATTAATCTTATTGGGAACGCCATTAAATTCACAGATCAGGGTGAGGTGGCATTGAACATTCACGTCGAGGCCGAGGAGGGTGATGACCGAATCATTCATTTTACTGTATCGGACACAGGGATTGGAATTCCTCCCGAAAAGCAGAAATTAATCTTTCAGCCTTTCGCCCAGGCGGATACCTCAACGACGCGGAAATATGGCGGAACCGGCCTCGGATTGACGATCTCGAAACGCCTAGTGGGATTGATGGACGGTAACATGTGGGTAGAAAGCGAAGTAGGGCGAGGAACCCAGTTTCACTTCACGGCACGCCTCAAGACGTCAGAGAAACCGATTGCAGTCGGAACGACGGCCCCACCTGAGACGTTAAGGGGCGTGAAGGTTCTAATCGTAGACGATAATCAGACGAACCGGCGGATTCTTGAGGGAATGCTGAAGCGCTGGGACATGAAGTCGACATCTGTGGAAGATGGAGAAGAGGCGCTATCGCGCCTGTCCATAGCCCAAAATGCGGGAGAACCGTACGCACTGGTCTTGACGGACATGCACATGCCGAAGATGGACGGTTTTTCTCTAATTGAACAAATCCGCCAAAGGCCGGAATTTTCCACGGCCATAATCATGATGCTCACTTCGGCGGGCCACAGAGGGGACGGAGCTCGATGCCAGGAGCTGGGAGTAGCAGCTTACTTGTTGAAGCCCATCCGGCAGTCCGAGCTGCGGGAGGCCATTGCGCGAGTGCTGGGAGCCCCAGCACAAAAAGGCGCAATTCCCCTCGTCACTCGATACTCGTTGCAAGATGCTCGCGATCCCCAAACTATCTTGTGGGTGCTCGTGGCGGAAGACAATGCCGTGAACCAACTGCTTGCGACCCGATTACTGGAGAAGCGCGGACATCGCGTGGTGATGACTGCCAACGGTCGCGAGGCGCTTGAAGCGCTCGCAAAAGACAAGTTCGACCTCGTCTTGATGGACGTGCAGATGCCGGAGATGGATGGACTGCAGGCTACCTCGGAGCTTCGGAAAAAAGAAAAAGAGAAAGGTGACGGAATCCATCAGCCCGTAATTGCCCTAACCGCGTACGCTATGAAAGGCGATCAGGAGCGGTGCCTGGCGGTAGGCATGGACGGCTACCTCACCAAACCGATCGCGCCACAGGAGCTCGACGCGGTCCTGGAGATTTATGTGGCGCGCCGGGCCTCTGCGACGACTACGCCGGAAATCGTTGAGCTAAGCAAATGAACAAGAGGGTGGTCGTGTTGGCAAGGCAGAGACATGGAACTCAAAAGAGTTCAGCGATCCTGCGGCGAAGCGGGATTCCGCCCGGGAAACGCTAGTGCTTTATCGGAAGCGCGCTTCCCGCCAAGGCTGCGGTGGTGGCAGGGTGCTCTGGGGCGCTGTCGATAAAACCGTAATGAGAGGGAAACGAATGAAGTCATTCATGACGCCACGTTGCAGCATGACTCGCGGGGTGTAGCACGCCAAGCGTCCGCCGCGCCAACGGCTTCGTTCAAACGGGATTACCGGAAACTGGATTACCACCGATTGTGCATGGGCATGACGCGGAACACGACCGTGAAAACCCAAAAATCGAATTAAAATCAAGAGTTTCTGAACATTTGAATCATCTGAAACGCCTGAAATGGGCGGCGGATTCATTCTTGAATTTAGATTGATTTCAGTGGGGCGCAGCCGTAGCTTGAAATCAGGGCACGGAGGTGCCGCCAATGCGCATCATGATTTCGGGCTCTACTGGATTTCTAGGAACGGCACTGATTGATGTGCTGGGACGAGAGGGGCATACGATCGTGCGGCTGGTGCGGCCAGGTACCGGGAACCGGGAGGTAAGCGGCACCCCGGCGAAAACCGTGCGCTGGGATCCTGTTGGCGGCCAATTCGATGCAGCGACCGCCGAGGGCGCGGACGCGCTGGTTCATTTGGCCGGCGCATCCATTGCGGATGGGCGATGGAATGCCGCGCGGAAGAATCTATTGCGCACGAGCCGTATCGAAGCCACCCGGCATTTGATCGGAGCGCTTTCGAAGTTGAAGCAACCGCCGCGCGTGATTGTGGCGTCGTCAGCAATCGGCTATTACGGTGATCGAGGGGATGAAACACTCACGGAGTCGAGCGCCCCAGGCAATGATTTTCTTGCCGGGCTTTGCCGCGAATGGGAATCGGAGAGTGCGCGCGGGACTGAATTCGGCGCGCGCGTGGTGATGCTACGATGCGGAATTATCCTGGCAGCGCATGGAGGCGCGCTGCCGCGGATGGCTTTACCGTTCAAAATGGGCGCGGGAGGGCGGCTCGGGGACGGCCGGCAGTGGATGTCGTGGCTGACGCTCGCGGAGGCTGCCGGCATATTCCGCTTCGCGCTTACAAATTCGGGGCTGGCTGGCCCAACGAATGCCGTGTCTCCGAATCCGGTTCAGAATGGTGAATTCACGCGCATTCTGGCGAAGACGTTGCACAGGCCCGCCCTCTTTCCCGCGCCGGCAATTGCACTGCGTCTGGCATTGGGGGAAATGGCTGACGCGCTGTTGCTGGTCAGCCAGAGGGTGAAGCCTACGAAGCTTGAGCAGTCCGGCTACCGATTCGCACAACCAGAACTGCCAGCGGCGCTCACCGAGGTTTTCCGCAAACAATAATCATGGCTGAATTTACTCTTCAAGCCTCCCGCGCGGCCTCTGCTGGAATTTCAGATATCCAATTGTGATAGCAACGTTTCGAGATTTGAGCTATCGACAGTTAGGTCGGACGGTTTGGCGGCCAACCCTTCTATTTCATCGAACGCTTGAAACAGGCGCATCTTGGCGACGGCGTATTCTTCCGTGCCGGTGAGCTGCTGGCCGGATTGGGCGGACCATATCTCCAGCGCGTCCTGGCGAACGAAAATGCGCACAGGAAATACTTTCTGGCGATCCACCGAAACCATATAAACGTATTCCGTCCCTGGGGACGAACCGCGGCGGCTTTTTTCCACTTCGTAAAAATAATATTGGTAGACGTAGCCGGTAGCTGCGGAGTAGCTCTTTACACGGTGGACCGCTTCGGGACGGGGCATGGATGAATTATTCAAACCATTCGAGGGTGTGTCAACTATTGATCTCGCGCAATGGATCTCCCGGAAGTTAGCCCGGCATCGAACCACGCTCTGCACCGATCTGAAATTGTCCGATGGCCGACTTTTCCCGATTTGAAACCGAATTCGACGCTACACGCACTTTCATGCTGTACGCCTCTGTTCGCGTTCCCGCACTTACCGCAAAACGATATTCCGAGCAAATTGCGGATGGGTCAGGACTTATTGGCACATCTCTCCTCTTCAAATACGGATCGGGTCAACCCGCCTTAAGCGTTTCCGCGAATTCTCCGATCTGGCAGAGCGCGTGCAACCCTTTGGCACATGGAATGAGACGCGGCACTCGGCGGGCGCAGCAGTTTGACGAGCGTTCCAATTCGTTGGCGCCCCGCGATTTTTTTTCGCCGTGTCTCTCCTGGGCTGTGGCGGAGCCGTTGGCCCGGTTTCGCCACAGCCCCCTCCCCAAGAAGTAAACGTCAGCCTCATACCACGCTCGGCTTCATTGCTGCTCGGCAGACCACAACCATTTACAGTGTTGGTCAGGTGCTGTCTCAAACATGTGTTTGCGGCGACCCAATCTGCCCCTAGTACAAAAAAGAACCCGGCCTGATCGGGCCGGGTTCACCATTCGAGATGGATTCCACGGAAGCTTACTGGGCGGTCGTGTTGACCCACGAAACGCGGAAAGGGACAATCGGTTGCGGAACGGCGGTGTTAGTGGTGGTTGTGGTCACACTCGCCGTGGGAAAAAACGGCGGTGCGAACCCATTCGCGAATCGTTGATCGAACCAGATATTTCGCGCACTCATGTTTCCTACTTTGGCCTTGTTGGCAATGCGGCCGCCGACGATCGTTAGAGTGTTGATCGAGTTCCCTAAGGCATCCAGCCCGCCCGTACCGCCGTTGGACATTGCGGCGATGGATGCGTCGATTTCCATGTTATTGCCGCCACTCGAGGGCAGGAGCTGAATGTCCCCGCCGGGGGTGAAGATTCCCAGGACATTGCCGGGAACTTTGGGCGAAGTAATGAGGGTGTCCGCGGGATTCAATGTGACCGGCTCAGTCGAGTAGGTAAGGCTTCCAGTAATGGAGATGGTGCCGGTCGCGGTAACGGTGACGGCTGAGTCATTCTGAATGGCCGGGCCCGAACTGGGACCCGAGAGGCCTGTCGTAGAAGTGCTGCTGCTTGAGCAATCGCTGCAGATATTGCCATTGACGTAAACCATGGCAGCCTCGGTCGCGGGAGACGGGCTCAGAGGAGTCGTAGAGGGAAAGCCAGTTATAGGCCCTAATGTATTTCCATTGTTGTCGGTCATCTTTGTCTGTTGGTTAGTCAGATCAACTGTAACGGTAGTCGTCGTGCTTCCCTGTTTGATCGTGAATACCTGCAGTTGACTGTTGCCCGGCCCCGTTGCCGCCGTGAGCGTGACTTTATCCGCGCTTCCCTGGATATAAATGCCTCCCCCCGAAAAACATGGGGGGGTTGAACAGGCGCCAAAGGAATTATTAGTGTATGGAAGAAAGACGCCGCTGGTCGGTTGTGTCCCTATGGCTGGCCAGGGAGTACCTCCGATATTCTTCAACGCGCGCGCGCTATCAGGGGGAATGCCAGGTGCGGCCATCTCAGCTTGAGTGACCGGGCAAGGAGCAACGCAGGCGCCGATGCCGTCCAGAACGGCGCGCGCCTGGCTGGAGGAATCCGTCGGCAGCGGAATTTTGGGCGCGCCAAGGTTGAGTCCGCCATTAAACGTCGGATTGATTGTCGTGCCATCAGCCGTGTTTGAAGTCGCGGACGACCTGACGCAGTCGGTGCTCCCTCCATTGGTGTGATTATAACCGACTTGGCTGTTATTGGCGCCGACAGAGCCGGTGAAAATATACTTGGTCGAACCCACTTGGCCGGCATCTCCAAAATTCCAGGACTCATTCGAGAAGAATTGGCCGGACATCGTCCCCGCCACAAATGATCCGCTGCAGAGCGCATATTGGTCGAACAATGTTCCATAGGCCGCAAAACTCCTCTTCTGTGAGGTGACGGGATTGATTTGGAAAGTGAGAGTTAAGGTTCCATTCTCCACCACGGTGTTCTGCTCGTTGGCCCGCGACTGCCCTATGACTGTAATTTGATAGGGGTACGTATAGGAAACATTCGTCGTGATGGCAGTAACAGTGCCGCAACTAATCGCCGGAGTGCATGTGGGCTGGCTGCCTGCTGGAGTGTTTGGAGCTATGAGCCACGTTTTTGTTCCGGTCGAGTCGACTTTGAATTTCCCGGGCCAGGAGGTCGCGGACGGCGTTGACCCCGTATCGAGAATCGATTGATTGGCGCCGAATCCGGTTGAGGTATTGAGCAGATTGGTTATCATGGTGTTCGGGGATGTGGTCAGAACCGGCGAACCGCTGGAAGGTGTATAGCCAACCGGGACGGCCGCCAAGATCTGGTTCTGGAGGTTTTGCCTGGCGGCATTCAACCCGGAATCGGACGCATAGAAGGACCCGCGCGCGTTGCGGTAGTATCCATCAATCAATGTGTCGGAGGAGGTTGCGATCACCATCGCGAGCGTCATCACGGTGAACAGGCTCAACAACAGAAGCGCGATGATCAGCGCAGCGCCACGGGAGTTTTGCCGGTGCATCTTGCAATTATTGTAGGGTTTCATCATTATCCTCGATCCTTTGCCCTCAATTGCTAAGGAAGGCTGGACATGTTTCGTGGGTTAACCACAATGGAAACTCCTTGAATCTGATAGGGACCTCCGTCGAAAGTATTCCGGAATACGAACGTGGGATCCTGCACCGGGGGAGTTCGCCCAACAAGCGAAATCATGACCGAACGGACCTGCGTGTAGTCGTATCCGGCACCGCCGCCAAAAGTGGAAGCGTCGAAATTGTACGTGTCTGTGTTGTTACTGACCAGCGCCGCGCCTACTTTGAACCCGATGATCTGGTTCGCAAGAGCCACTCCGCTACCCGGAGCTGTTATCGCGCTCGCCGTGCCGGCCAACACCAGGCGCCTGAGCGTCGGGTTGGTCGAATCGGAGGTGATGTCGACGTAATAAATGACTGGCGCCAAGCGAATCACATAGTCCGCGGCACAGAATTGGGCAGTTGTCTGATCGCTAGAGTGCACCGACATGTTGGTCTCATCGTCCGAGGCGGCGTTCGTGCCATTCGCGGCGGTCGTGACGGAATGCGTCAGAAGTACATACGTCGTGCCACTGACGACGACCGTGGTGGGGGCAGAGGTGAGCCTCACCGTCGTATAGTTCGAGCCGGAGGCCCTTACGAGCAGGATCTGGTCCCCATTCTGGAATTGGGCCGCAAAGGTGGCAGCGGTGAAGAGGGCCGGCGGCAGGACGTAGATTGTTGTGCTGGAGCTTGTATCCACCGTGGTGGTCGCGCACGTGCCGGCAACGACAGGCAAGGACGCCGACGTTGACCCACTCGCCAAAGGATTCACCGGCGGCGTGTTAAGATCCGCGGCAATAACGGTGAACTGGTCAAAACAGTTCGCCCCATACGTCGTTCCCGAATGGCAATCCTGAGTCGACGATACAACGGGGATCGGGTTGGTGATTACTACGCCCACGGGCCAGTTGGGGGTATTAACAGCGCTGATATAGCCGGCGCCACCATTAACGATGTCGGTCTGCATTTGAGCGACTGCATTCCTCATGGAGATATTCAACGCCGCCAGGCCCTGCTGTTGATTGAATAGCGGCTGATGCTGCGCCATCAATCCAAACGCCGCCGCGGAAATCACGCCGAATATGGCCATCGCCAGCAACAGCTCGATCAGCGTGAATCCCGCCATCCGCCTGCCTCGGCGCTGCAAAAATGATTCGGTATTCCGCGTAGAATTCCTCATGGCCTCACCATGCTCATCTGGAAGCTGACCCCCGGCTTGACCGCCGAGTTTGAAAGCGTCACCAGGACGGTCACCCGGCGGCTGCCGGTCAACGTAATGCCGTTGACGACGGGATTGGATTCGATCAGCCAACGGCGGTGGAACTCGATGATCCCGGAACCGGACGGGGCCGCCGTGGTGGCAGTCGTGTCCACGTATCCGGTGGCGTTGTGTATAACATTTGAATATGTCGTGGTAGTGCCGTTGTTGCTGGCAATCGTTTCGGAGACATAGCCATTTGTGTTTGATAAGTTGACATCGTCGTAGTAGTTGATCGCCGATGGCGGAGCGTCTGTTGTGAGGCTTCCGCCGACGGCGACGTGCGGGTCCACGGCGGGCCAATGGCTCAAATCCTCGAGTTTCTCGGATACCAGTGTCGTCGCCAAGCCCATGTAGCGCGCCCTATCCGTCCCGCTCAGGCTCTGCGCCACTAGACCCGCCATCGCCGTCAGCCCGACGGTGAGGATGAATATGGCGATCAGAACTTCGATCAGCGTAAGTCCCGCTGCCCGGCCCCGGTTAGGGGCAAGTGGGCTGCGGGTATTTAGGGCTAATCGATACGTTTCCATAGTTGGTCACCGATATTTTTTGGCAAACTCCCTGATAAGCTACGTTGAAAACCAGTGTGCCGGTCGTCGCCTGCACAAATCCATTGGGCCTGAAATTCAGCGTCGTATCCGCGCTCAAAGTGACTGGAAAGGCGGAAAACGGCGTGGCACTTCCCACGTTTGAATAGGGTCCGCCGACACCAGTTGGCGAACTCTGAATTTGATAAGTATTCGCCGCACTGCTGAACACCACTTGGAACGGATAGCCTTCCATCAACGCCTGGTAACGCGTGGAGTGAACGGCCCAGGTTACACTCGATATGGCGCCCTCGAGGCGATAGTTCCGCAGCCCGGAACTGATAGAAGGAATGGCAATGACCGTCAAGATGGTGCCAATCGCCACGATGACTAGCACCTCGATCAATGAGAAGCCTCTGGAGCGCCCAAGGAGTTTCCTGCTCGCCCTGTTGGCCAAGTTGTTTTGTAACTGTCGCATTGGTTCAACCCTCCTGATTTGCCTTTATTCGGGCTGGCGCCTGGATTTGGTGTGCTTTAAGTAAAGGCCGCTCCCGGAGGGGCACGAACCCGTATTCCAGCGGGCTCCAAATAGAGCCTGCACTGGTTTCCTCCCTAAGCCTCCCCTGGCGGGTTCTAAGTTGTAGAGAGCAAATGTCCGGCCAATGCCAGAACAACGTGCAAGTGGTTCTATATAAGTAGGTTAGTACATTTTTTTGGAACTTGGAAATACCACTTCCGGTCAACCTATGGGTGAAAACTGAACAAATCGAGTCCTGCCATTTAGGAGTAAATTGAGGGAACGAGGCCGACCGATTTCTTGCCGTTATTGCTCTAAGGAGAACCTAATTCGAGGGATGTGGAAAGATGTGAGGATTTGTTACAAGTTGATCTTCTTATGGAATTCGCCGCTCTGCAAATTGGCTGTAAGCCACTGCTAATAAAGCCGTTGTAGCGTCACAGAGATTGGCACCCAGAATGCTTAAAGACAGGTGCGAAGCAGTGGATCTATAACAATGCGAAAGCAAATACGAAAAAGTACTACAGATACCGGTGAATCCGGAAATCTCGGATTCACCCTGGTCGAAGTGTTGCTAGTGACAACAGTTGTGGTTGTGGTGGCCGCCATAGGTATCCCCACGCTCACGACCATAACCAAGAATTTAAGGACCCAAGGTGACGCTCGGGATCTCAACGGAGCGATCGTTATGGCGAAGATGCGGGCTGCGTCGGATTTCGCTCGCGCACGTGTGTATGCCGATCTTTCCG
>WNGO01001872.1_pt1 | contig 13514 bp, 7 predicted proteins | sample 5400511 | NCBI WGS metagenome assembly WNGO01 (sample SAMN13153380, study PRJNA577476) | soil metagenome | isolation source: 20 cm soil or saprolite under Garry oak tree replicate 2 | place: USA:California | collected 2016-06-15
ACCCAGGTCACCTTTTTCCCCATCCCCGAAGCTGCCGAGCGCGAGGGGTTCCGCGCGTGCCGCCGCTGTCATCCTGCCGACGCGCCTGGCGCCGACGCCACCGTAGCACTGGTGCGCGAAGCTGCTCGTGCAATCGCTGCCGGCACGTCGCCGCGCGGCGAGCCCCGCCGGCTCGCGCGCGCATTCAAGCGAGTTCTGGGGATCACGCCTCGGGCCTACGCCGAGGCGCACCGCACGGCGCGCTTCAAACAGGAATTGAAACGGAGGAAGCACGTGAGTCCCGCACTCTATGAAGCCGGATACAGCTCCACGAGCCGAGTCTACGAACATACGCACGAGCAGCTCGGCATGACGCCCGCGACGTACGCCCGCGGCGGTGCGGGTGTCGGCATCGCCTACGTCACCGTACCAACATCCCTGGGGCGCCTGCTCGTTGCGGCAACCGAGCGCGGCGTCTGCCGCGTCGCCCTCGGCGACGACGCCGCAGTGCTCGAGGCCGAGCTGATCGCCGAGTTCCCCGCCGCGCGAGTCGTCCGTGACAAGAGCGGCAAGCTCACCGCGTGGGTCAGCGCCATTCTCGCGTATCTCGATGGTCGCGAACCGGATCTCGAACTGCCGCTCGATATACGGGCGACGGCATTCCAGCGGAGAGTATGGCAGGAGCTGCAACAGATTCCGTTCGGCGAGACACGCACCTACGCCGAAGTCGCGCGGGCGATCGGACAACCGAAAGCGACGAGAGCAGTCGCGCGCGCTTGTGCAACGAATCCAACGGCCTTGGTCATTCCCTGCCATCGAGTGATCAAAGAAGGCGGGGATCTTGGCGGATATCGGTGGGGAGTCGAGCGGAAGAGATCACTGCTTGAAAGGGAAAACGCGGACATGCAAAAGCTAGTTGCACAGACGCAGCAGCGGTAAACTGTCTGGAGTCAACGGGACAACCCTCGCGCGGGTGGTCCCGTCGACCGATTCCTCATGACCGCGGTGCGTCTGCAGCCTAGTCTTTGCATGTCCTCGTTTTTACTTCACTGGGATCCAGTAGCTCACTTTCACTGCAAGAAAATTGTCGCCCGTCGCCCGGAACGAGTTTACCAGGTCCCCGAATCCGACTCCACGAGTCGTGGCCCGGGAGCCATCGCGATTCTGGGCCCACACCACGTACAGTGTGCTCCCCGGCCTCCATTCCCACCGCAAAACGGCATTGCTGTGGAACGACAGGATGCTGAAATCGGGATTCGGAATCTGCAGCGTGTCCGCGCCACCATTGTCCGTGACGGTGTAGTTGCCGCCCGCATCACGCGCGATCGTCGTCCCGGCTGTACCGTAGTGGCGCAGGTTGAAGGTGCGCGGTCGCGGGAGCTCTCCTAGCCCGTAATAGTGGCCGTTCGCCGCGAACGGCTCGCCGTAAAGCTCGAGGGTGAGCTCCGGGCCAATCGTGTAATTGGCCCGCAGCTCCACAAGGAACGTGGGCTGATCGATCTGCGCGAAGACGTAGCGTGACCCATACGTGGCCACCGGCCCGTGCGTACTCGTATCGAATGTCGCCACCCACTGCCGCGGGAGGATCCAACGCACGTAATTGGGCGCCGCGGAGAGCTGAAATCGGCTGGACGGCCGGATGGAAATCTCGCCGCTCAGCCGGTAGGTCTCACCTCCGAGCTCGTCCTCACCGTAGTAGACGCGACCCGTCCACGAGGTGTTCGCGCCGAAATTGTTTTGCAGCCGCATGACCCAGTTCCAGCCTTGCGGGGTCGCAATGGTCGGCCCGCCGCGGGTGGCAGAATGGTCGAACGCACGCGGCTGATAATCGATGTACGAGCTGAGGTTCCAGAAATTCTTGAAAGTCACTTCGCCATAAAGCTCGGTAAACAGATACTGCCGGGTGCCGCCGAAGTCATATTCGGTCACCGCGTTGACATTCGCGGCGTAATTCTGAAACCAGGCCCCGGGTTTCGTCTGGCGATAGATCAGTCCCGCGAATCCGGTCCGACCATCGGCGTTCCCGAGGCGACCGGCGTCGTTGGGATCGTACGCCGGAGATTCCCAGGCGTATTGGAGATCGTACAGCCAGTTGCCCTTCCTCTTCCGGAACCAGAGACTCGCGACCGACCCCGTGAGCGTGGTGCGGGCGGGATCGTAGGTCAGGTAACCAGCATCGGGGCGCTGGAAGTAGTGCACGGGCGAGCGCTGCACGCGATTGATATCGGCGGTATCGCCGCGCAAATGACTGAAGCCGGCCCAGCCACGCAGCTCGTAGGCTCCCCGATCCCAGCGCAACACCCAGTCGGCACCGCCGGCGTAGGCGTGCTTCGTGTATCGGGGCGCCAGGAGGCTATCGACGCCACGGTGCACCGTGGTGAGCGTGACTCCAATGACCGACTTCGATGCCCCGAGTTCCTGCTGCACTCGCATCACCCCGTACCCGGCGGGCGGTACCAGCTCGACTCGACTGAACGTGTTCGTGGTGGAGTCATATATCCGTGCCGATTCGCGCGAAGTCACCGCCGCGAGCGCGCCCAGCGACATCCCGCTGGCCAGACGCCCGGTCACTTTGGCCGCACCCAGGATCGTGGCATTCTGGGGGCAATCCACGAAGTCCCCGCTGGCATTGCACGACGGCCGCGCGCCGATGCGGCGGGAGTAGAAGTAGGACGGGCCGCTGCCGCGTAACAGCTGATTGCCCTCGGTGAAGAAGGGCCGCCGCTCATCGAAGAACTGCTCGAACCCCGTCAGGTTCACGAACGCTGGGTCGGCCTCGACCTGACCGAAATCGGGGTTCACGGTCCCATCGAGCGTGATGTTGGGGCCGAGACCCATCTTCACGTCGGCGCCCGCGCGACCCGCGAAGTTGACCCGATTGTTGAACGGATCGTTCGGGTGGACGCCGCTCAGCAGCCGCGAATCGGCGGCCCCGTACGGCATCACTTCGAGCCGGCGCGTGGGCTTGACGCCCTCGATGCCCACGAGCTGCCCCATGAACGACGACCATCCGGTGCGGTCGGTGGGCACCGGGATCCAGTAGTCGTCCTCGCTCGTGACGGGATTCCACCGGTTGGCGTTGAAGCCCCACACTTGCACCGGCTGATTGGTGAACCGGAGCTGCGAAAACGGGATCCGCATCTCCACGGTCCACCCAAGCGCGTCGATGTTCGCTTTCGCTTCCCAGACGGGGTCGAATCCGAAGTTCGCGTCGTTCTCATCGTCAGACGCATGGTACCAGTCTGCCCGCACCCCGGACGCCGAGACACCGAACGAGTACGCGGTGCGCTTGTCGTGGTAGCTGTCGAACGACACCCACATGCGTTCAGACTGGAAGGTGTTGTCGCGGCGTGAGAGCGGCGCCTGAATCTTGGAAGGATCACGGCTGAACATCCGCGCGCCGACATAGATCGCATCGTCGTCGTAGAGAATCGCGATGCGCATGCTGTCGCTGGGCGGCGCGCCCTCGCGCGGGCGTTTCTGCACGAAGTCACTGATCCACGCCGCCTGCGCCCACGCCGGATCGTCGAGCCGCCCATCGAGCGTGATGGACGTACCCTGTAACCGAACCGCCCTGACCTGCTTGGCCGGTGGTGCCTGCAATGCGACGGAGGCGGCGAGGCACAACGCCACGAGGCTCAATCGCGGCTCAGCGCCTCGAACACCCGGCCGCGGTCGTACTGCGAGCCGATGGATCCGGCGTCCTCGCGGATGGCCGCCCGGATGGTGTCATCCATTTTCACCTTGCTGATCACCGCGATCAACAGCTCCGACAGCTCGTGATCCGACGAGATGCCCTTGGCCGACTCGAGCACCGCCAACACGACCGGCCGCGGCAGTTCGCCACGCTCGACGATGCTGAGTAACGTGCGGCCGTGCTCGTAATCGGAATTGAGGTTCTTGGCGGCGGCGAAGAACGCCGGCCGCAGCGCCTCGTCCAGCACGTACGCGCCACCGACTTTCGTCAGCAGCTCCGCCAGCTCGAAATCAGAGTTGATCGTCTTGGCCGAGGTGAGCACGTCGGCGAGCATGGCGGGGCTGGTCCCCTGGCGGGCGACCACGGCATCCAGGACGCGCCGGTGTTCGTAGTCGGACTGCAAACGGTTCGCGGCCTTGAAGAACGCGGGCCGGACCGCCTCGTCGATCGGGCGGGCGTCATTCAGCTCGATCAACAATGTGGCCAGCTCGTAGTCGGAATTGATGTCCGCCGCTGCGTCGAGCATGCCGGCCTCCATGGCCGGCGTGAGACCGGGTCGCGACAGCGCCGCCGTCAGCACGCGATGCCGCTCGTAGTCCGAGCCGATCGATTTCGCGGCTGTGACGAAACCCGCCTGCATCCGTTCGGTGAGCGGCTGCTTCTGGGAGACGGCAATCAGGAACTCCGCCAGCTCATAGTCGCTGTCGATCGATTGACCGGCGAGCGTGACGATGCGCTCGTACCCTGCGGCATCCAGCTTGCCGCTCTCGACGGCGGCCTGGTAGTAGATGCGCCGGGTGTAGTCGCCGGTGAGCTGGCCGAACTCGTCGATGAGTCCCTGAATGCCCCGACGGTCGAGAATCCAGCGCGCGCGCTCTTCGGCCATGAACCCCGTGCGCCGCAGCAGGAACGTGAGCGTCTCGTTCAGCCAGGCTTTCGCGTCGTCGTCGAACGCCCGGACATCGCCATCGACCTTGTAGACGCGTTCGAGTTCAGTGCCGCGGCGCTGAATCGTCACGCGGCGATCGTGGGCGCCGTAGTCCACCTCGATGACGATCCGTCCGCCCGAGGCCAGCGTGGCGATGTCGGTGAAATCGTCATTGAAGGTGAACTTGCCGTCCGCGTCGAATGTGACCGCGCAGTGACCGGTGGTGATGCTGAGCGTTACGACGTCGCCGTCGCCCTCATGGCTATGCGACGAACGACGAGAACCTTCGGCGCTGCAGCCGCGGAGCGTGTCCATTCCCGCAACCGGTTGACGCGACGCCACCGCCAGCAGCGGCGCGGCCGCGCGCTTCGCGGAGGAGGTCAGGCCTCGGGAAGGCAGCCGCGGAATCGTGTCGATTGAGCCCCCACTGGAGGCCGACGCCGGCTCCGCGACCCGTGGTGCGGCGGCTGCGAGCGGCACGACGACCGCGATCGCCGCGATCCACGCCGGCAATGCCGAGCGCGCCGACAGTGTGTCGCGACTCCGCCCGGTGTCGAGCACGTCGATCAGGCGCGTCGCGAGCTGCGCGGGCCGAGCCATCGCGACGCTGGCGAGCGAAGTCGCGCGCGCGGCGCGGAGGCCGCGCGCGATCTCGAGCAGATGCGAGGCGTACTCCGACGGGGTCGCGCCGGCGCGCAGCACGTGATCGTCGCAGGCGCGCTCCCGCTCTTCGCGCAGCCGCGTGGCGGCGAGCCACACCAGCGGATGGAACCAGTAGACCGCGCAGGCGATCCGCGCGATCAGCTGAATGAGGAAGTCGTGGCGCTTCACGTGCGCCAGCTCGTGCAGCAACACGTCGCGCCGCCGCGCCGGCGTCCAGTCGTTGGCTTCGGCGGGCAGGAGGATGGCGGGCCGGCGAATGCCCCACGTCATCGGCATCGCGGGCCCCTGCGATTGCAGTAACCGCACGTGACGGCGCAGGCCCAACTCCAACGACAGCTCGTCGACCAGCATGAGCCACGCCTCGTCTTCCACCGGCCGCGTGACGCGATCGAGCCACATGATCCGCGCGATCCCCACGGCGAGCAGGATCAGAACGGCTCCCACGCCGCTGAGCCAGACAGGAAACACGAGCGCGGTCCAATCGGGCGTCAGGCGCCAACGCACGGGTTCTGCGTCGATCGTGCTGGATGGTGACGGAGTCGGCGCATGGACCGTCGGTACCACGCGCGCGGCTGGCTGCGGCTCGGGTTCCGCCGCGCGCGGAGCGAGGTGCTCGGCATTGAAGGCGACCGGTACATCGAGACGCGGCCAGAGCGCGAGTTTCCAATTGGGCAGCAACGCGGAGGCGAGAGGCAGCGCGAGCACGCCACCACAGGCAAGTGTCCACACGAGGTGCCGCAGTGACGCGGGAGAGCGCCGCAGGAAGACGGTCACGACTGCCGCCAGCACGAGCAGCACGGTCGCTTTGACAAAGGCATCAGCGAGGATCGCGATCATGTCAGCGGCCCTCCTTCCGCGCGTCAGCGATGAGTTGGCTCAAGCGGGCCAGCTCCGCGTCGGAGAGGCGTGTGGAAGAGAGATCGAGCAGCGCCGCGACGGCCTGCTCCGTGGAACCGTCGAAGAAGGTGTGCAGCAGCTGTCGCAGCGCCGATTGCCGCGCTCGCTCGCGCGGAACGGTCGGCACGAACACGTAGCGGGGGCCGTCCTCCTCATGACGGAGATGGCCTTTTTCCTCGAGCACGCGCAGGAGCGCGCGCACGGTGGAATAACTCGGCGGATCCGTGAGCTGATCGAGCACCTCGGCGGCGGTGGCACGGCCGGTCCGGTAGATCACGTCCATGATCTCCCGTTCCCGACGGCTCAGCTGCGTGTTCGTTTCTTTGGACATTGCCGATCCCCCAACGGTTGGATGCTAAAAAATTAGCACTTACTGCTAAGAAAGTAGCATTGGGGGGTTTCTTGTCAAGCGAGGCGGCCTCCATACGAAGGACTTCGTATTGACATATACGAAACGCTTCGTATGTTATCGGTTCCATGCCTCCTCCCCCGACGATTCGACCGACCAACGCCGAGCTCGCGATCCTGGGTGTGCTGTGGCACCGGGGGCCCAGCACGGTGCGTGAAGTGCATGAGGCGTTGCGGGAAGGGCGGGAAGAGAGCGTCGGCTACACCACGATTCTCAAACTCCTCCAGATCATGACCGAAAAGAAGCTCGTGAAGCGCGATACGCGCTCGCGCACGCACGTCTATGCCGCCGCCGTTTCCGAGGCAACCACCCGCGGGCATCTGCTGTCTGACCTGGTAGAACGGGCGTTCGGAGGGTCGTCGCTGGCGCTCGTGCTGCAGGCGTTGTCCAGCGCCCGCGCGACCCCAGCCGAGCTCGAACAAATCCGACGCCTCCTCGATGAGAGGAAGGGAGATTCGCGATGAACGCAACTCATGCGCTGGGATGGGCGCTCGTGCATTTCCTGTGGCAAGGCGCCGCCCTCGCCATCGTCCTGGGCGTCGCACTGGCACTGATTCGGCCCACCGCGGCTCGGACGCGCTACACCTTCGCGATCGTTACGCTGGTGGCGATGCTTGTCGTTCCCGTCGCGACCACGCTGCGACTGTACGAGCCCACGGTCGTGTCCTCGCCCGCGACCACGGCACCATCTTTCGAGGTGAACGCCTCCCCCTCCCTGCGTGCAGCAGGTGCCGGCGTCAAGTCGCTTCCCTCGCTCACGGCAGCTTCCCAATCGAAGAGCGCCGGACGATTCACGCTGCTCCGGGATCGACTCGAGCCCGTTCTGCCGTGGCTCGTCGTCACGTGGATGCTGGGCGTGTTGATCCTGTCGGTACGCCTGGCCTATGGGTGGATTGCGGCGCGCCGGCTGCGGACCCGCGGCACACGCGACGTCTCCGCCGCGCTCCAAAACGTGCTGGCGCGGCTCGCCGCGCGGCTGCGCGTGAATCGCCCGGTGCGCCTGCTGGAGTCATTGCTCGTCGAGGTCCCCGCCGTCATCGGCTGGCTGCGTCCCGTGGTCCTCGTGCCGGCCAGTGCGCTCACCGGTCTGACGCCGCAACAGCTCGAGGTGTTGCTCGCGCACGAGCTGGCTCACGTGCGCCGCTACGACTACCTCGTGAACCTCTTTCAGTGCGTCATCGAGACGCTGCTCTTCTATCATCCTGCGGTGTGGTGGGTATCGCGCCGCATCAGGGAGGAGCGCGAGCACTGCTGCGACGATCTCGCAGTCCGGGTGTGTGGCGATCCGCATCTGTACGCGACGGCGCTCGTCAGCATGGAGCGCATCCGCGCGACGACTCCCCGGTTGGCGCTTGCGGCCACGGGCGGTGGAGGCTCACTGATCACACGTGTCAGGCGTCTGGTCCTCCCCACCACTGCGCGCACAGAGTACTTCCCGCGTTGGACCGCAGGCCTCGCCGGCGTGCTCGCGGTGACGGTCGCTTTGCTGGCAACGGGAAGTGATCGCCTGGCAGTCGCGAGCGCGACGCACATCGCGGCCGATACGACCCGCGTGCGGCCGGATACGGTGCTGCGCCATCCCGATCCATCGCAACCACTCGCCCAGCGCTGGGACTGGGCACGCAACCAGGCCCGGCAGCTCAACCGCCACATGTATTGGGTCGGTTACACGATCAAGCGGCCCGTCTGGCTCGAGCACTCGGTGTACGTCGATCGCGGCATGGAGGTCACCGGTCAGAACATTACTATCAGCGGGCGGATGTACGGCAACTTCCAGGGCTTCATGTTCCGCGGCGTGCGCCTCGCCCCTCTGACCGGCGCGGGGGATTCTGACGACATCGCCTTGCTGTTCGGCTTCACCGATCAAAACGGTAAGCCCGTGTTGACGCATGTGCATGTGGCAAGCGCTTACTTGCCGGTGGACTTCCGCGGTCGCTCGCTGCTCTGGCTTGGATCCGCCACGGACGCGCAGAGCCTGCCGATCGTCCAGGACTTGTTCGCTGCGGCGTCGAATCCGGATCTGCGCGAGGATGTCGTTTCGGCGCTCGGGATTCACGGATCCAGCGACGTGGTCGTCCCGCTACTCGTGCGGCTGCTCACGGGTCGCGAGGCGGACGGCGTGCGTGAGCAGGCCGCCGAATGGCTGGGATTCCATCCTTCGTCCGCCGCGGTGGTCGCGCTGAGCACCGCTGCCCGCACCGATGCGTCGGGCGACGTGCGCCGGCGTGCGTCCGAGTCGCTGGGAGACAACACGCTACCGGCAGCGACCGATTCCAGCATCGCCATCGCGAAGACGGCGGGTGATCCCGACGCGCGCCGCGCGGCGGTCGAGGGGCTCGTCCAGAAATCCGATGATCGCGCACACACGGCGCTCGTCTCGATCGCGCAGAATGATCGCGACGAAGATGTCGAGCGGGCGGCCGTGGAAGCCCTCGGCGAATTGTCGAGCGGGCGCGGGCTGCCCGCCGTCCGCGAGATCGCGCGCAATCATCGGAGCTCGGACGTGCGCCGTACAGCGGTGGAGACGCTGGCGGAACACCTTCCCCCTCCCGAGGCCATCGCTCTGCTCGAGTCCATCGCGACGAATGACGCGAATGCAGACGTGCAGCGCACTGCCGTCGAAAAGCTCGGGGAGCTCGCGCCGACCGCGGAGACGGTGCGATTCTTGTCGACGTTGTTGTCGAATAGCCGGACCGAGGACGTCCAGCGGCAAGCGCTCGAGACGCTGGGAAATTTGAAGGACGAGCGCGCGTATAGCCTGCTCGTCGATGTCGCGCGCACGAACCCCTCGAGCGACGTGCGCCGGAAGGCGATCGAGACGCTCGGGGAAAGCGGACACCCCGACAGCGTCCTTGCCGTGCTCAGCGATCTCGCCCGCCGCACGAATGATCCCGAAGCGGCGGGGGAGGCCATCGAGGCGCTCGGCGAAATGAAGGGCGCCCGGGCCTTTGCGGTCATCGCACGAGTGGCGCGCACCCCCGGTGACGTGGACGTTCGCCGCAAGGCGCTGGAGACCTACGTCGAATCGGCGTCCAGCGACTCCGCGCTCGCGTTGCTCAAGTCGATCCTGGCGAGCAATGCGCCCGAGGACATGAACACCAAAGTGCTCGAAACGCTGGAGGAGATGGACGGGGGCGCGGGAATTCCGCTGCTCATCGAGACCGCGCGCTCCCATCCGAACCGCGATGTCCGGGCCGACGCCCTCCGCCGTCTGGCGGAGAGCGACGACCCGCGTGCTCAGAAGGTGTTCGACCAGACCCTGCGACGCCCCTAGGGCTGACGGGCCTCACTCGAAGTGCTGGCGGCGTTCTCGCTGCCCAGCCGGTGCTGCTGATACCAGCTCAGCATGTAGAGCTGCGTCCGGAGGAAATTCGACGGCTTGGAGCTGGTGCCGTGATACTCGCCGTTGAAGCGCAGCATCACGACGGGCACCTTCAGCATCTTCAGCGCCGAGTAGTACTCCTCGGTCTGCGGGATGGGCGTCCGCAAATCGAGCTCGCCGGTCATCAGCAGCGTCGGCGTCTTCACGTTGCCGACATATGCGAGTGACGACTGTTTGATCCACTGCTCCGGCTTTTCCCAGAATGGCGCGTCGAAGAACCCATAGGTGAAGAGCGGGACGTCGGTCTGCCCCGCCATGCTCATCCAGTCGATGACCGGACACCGCACGGCGGCCGCCGCGAACCGCGTCGTATGGCCGATGACCCAGCTCGACAGCACACCGCCGCCCGAGCAGCCGCCGACGTACATGCGCTGCGTATCGATGTACCCGCGTCCCACGACCGTATCGACGCCGGCCATCAAGTCGTCATAGTCGACGCTCGGATAGGCGCGCTCGATCGCATTGCCAAACGCGCTGCCGTAGCCCGTGCTGCCCCGCGGATTCGTAATGAGGACCACGTAGCCATTGGCGGCGAAGTTCTGCAGCTGATAGCTGAACGCGCCGTTGTACATCCCGTGCGGCCCGCCGTGGATCTCCATGATGAGCGGATACTTCTTGGTGCGATCGAATCCGGGCGGCTTGATGATCCATCCCTCAACCTTCGCGCCGCCGGTCGATGTGTACCACACGTCTTCCTCCGACCCCAGCTTGATCCCCTGCAACACATCGGCATTCACGCTCGTGAGGCGGGTGATCGGCTGCGCGCGGCGAAGATTGAATCGGACGACGTCGGCGGGCTCATCGGCATCGGAACGAACGCCCACCGCGTTGAAGTCGCGCGACACGGACGTCAACGAGAGCATCTGCTCGCCGTCGGTGACGCGCCGGTTGCCACCCCGGAGTCCCGCGAAGTACACGTTGCTGGTGCCTTGCTCGGCGAGCGCGAAGAACACACCGCTGCCGTCGGGACTCCAACGGACCGCGCCAGGATCACGGTCATATGTCGTCAGCGCGCGCAGGCCACTGCCGTCGATCCCCACCGTCCAGACTTCGTCCGCACGATAGGAGAACGTGCCGTACTCGTGACCCGTGAACGCCACGCTGCGCCCATCGGGCGACACGACGGGACCCGTCCAGCCGCCCTTCTTCGAGACGAGCGGGCGCACCGCCCCGCTCTGCACGTCGACCGTGTAGAGATACGACTCGCGGTAGCGATAGTCGGCGTCCGCTTCGCGCAGCCCGTCGAACACGATCGTGCGGCCATCGGGAGTCCAGTCGTAGCTCGGCGCGCCGAAACCGCCCAGCTCGCTGGTCCCGAAATCGCCCTTCGTCAGCTGCCGCGGCGTTCCGCCCTCGGCCGGCACGAGGAAGATCTGGGTCGTGCCTTGCTCGACGTACCCGGTTCGATCCCGCCGGTAATGCAGCTTGTCCACGATGCGGGGCGCCGGAGTCCATTTGGCCCCTTCGGGCGCGGCCGGCATGCTGATCTTCCACGGCGTTTCGCTCTTCACCAGCATCGCGAAAGCGACGGAGCGGCCGTCGGGAGACCAGCTCAGGTTCGACGGGGTTTCGCTGACGTGGGTGATCTGCGAGGTCGCGCCTTCCGCGTCCATCCAGCGCACGAACACCTGCGTGCCCTTCGGCTCACCGTCGGCGAAGTAGGCGATGCGCGTGCCGTCCGGCGACCAGCGCGCGCTCGAGCCCTTCACGAGGAAGCGGTTGCGCGAGCCGTCGGCGTTCATGATCCACAGACCCGCATCCCAGCGGTCTTCGATCTTGTTCACCCAGCGGCGCGTGTACAGGATCTGGGAGCCGGCGGGCGAGACTTGCGGATCGGCGACTTGCTCCCAGTCGAGATAGTGATTGACGGTGAGCAGCGTATCGGATGCGGTTTCTTGACTCGAAGCAACGGACGGGACGACGAGGAATGCGGCCAGAATCACGGATCGCATAGTGCCTCCGCGGACGGCGGAATGAAGGATGTCTCTAAGAAAGCCTCGGAACACCGATCAGGTAACTCCCCCGCAGTGGCGACCACCGACCCCGAAAGTCCCCGATCTCCCAGTCGTAGGTGTCGAGTCCCTGCACCAGGTCCTTCAGCTCGGCTTTGGAGTAGGTCCGCAGGCACGAGACGACTCCGTCGAATGTCCCCAGGATCGGTAAGACGGGCGGCAGGTAGGTCCATACGAACCGAGACCAGCGCCAAGGACGCATGAACGGCACCGACACGAGCGTGCCCAGCCAAGTGAAGGCAACCACTGCAATCTCGAGCGGGGCGCGGCGCGCGATCTCGAACACCCCGATCCCCTGCCCGCGCTGCACCGCGTCCGCCAGGATCGACCGGGCCTCGGCCGGTCGGAAATGGTGGAAGGCGGTGAAGATCGTCCGGAAACCGTCGAGCTCCGCGGGCACTGCCCGCGCGTCTACGCGAGTTACCTCCTCATGGTGCGGATACAGGTCCGTGAGAAGCACTGGCACCCCGACTCGAGCCGCGAGCCTGCGCCACGGGCCCCCAGCGCCCGAGCAGAGGTCAACAATCCGGCGCGCTTTCGTGCGTTCGAGCGCGCGGCGCAGCAACGGACCCACCGGATCGTAGGCACCGGCGAGATTCTCGCTAAACGCCAGGAAGTCAGTCAGCGCGTCGCGCAACGACGGCGGACAGGACGCTAGGTCGTGGATCTCGGCGAGGTGCAGTCGCATCACGGTAAAGGTACATTTCGCGCCACGTGAGCCTCCGCACCACGCCGTTTCATCCCCGCACAGGTCCGCTGTCGGAAGGTCAGGCCTGGCGGCGTTGGGCCGGCTACGTCGTCGCCAGCTCCTACGAGCTGTCGCACGACCGCGAGTATCACGCGATCCGGAACTCCGCGGCCCTGTTCGACGTCTCGCCGCTCTACAAGTACCTCGTCACCGGCCGCGACGCGGCACGACTGCTCGATCACGTCGTCACGCGCAACATCGGCAAAGCGAAAATCGGACAGGTGCTGTACACGCCGTGGTGCGACAACGAAGGCAAGCAGATCGACGACGGCACGGTGTCGGTGCTCAGTGAGCAGACGTTTCGCATGACGTCCGCCGATCCGACGCTGCGCTGGCTGCATCTCAACGCGTCGGGTCTCGACGTGAAAATCGAGGACGTTTCCGAGTCCACCGCCGCACTGTCACTCCAGGGTCCGAGCTCGCGCGCGATTCTCCAGATCGCCGCCGAGCGCGATCTGTCCGCGCTCAAGTACTTCCGGCTGACGAGCGCCAAGATCCGCGGCATCCCCGTCACCATCTCGCGCACCGGCTATACGGGGGATTTGGGGTTCGAGGTCTGGGTTGATGCGTCGCAGGCCGTCCCGCTCTGGGATGCCCTGATCGAAACCGGCACGCCTTACGGCATCACTCCTGCGGGCATGCTGGCGCTCGACGTCGCGCGGATCGAAGCGGGGCTGCTGCTGATCGAGGTGGACTACTTCTCTTCGCGGCACGCGTTGATCGAATCGCAGAAATCATCGCCACTCGAGCTCGGGCTCGGTTGGACCGTCGCGGCCGACAAGGAGCGCTATAACGGGCA
>WNGO01001874.1_pt1 | contig 13511 bp, 11 predicted proteins | sample 5400511 | NCBI WGS metagenome assembly WNGO01 (sample SAMN13153380, study PRJNA577476) | soil metagenome | isolation source: 20 cm soil or saprolite under Garry oak tree replicate 2 | place: USA:California | collected 2016-06-15
AGCAACGACCGGAAACGAGAGCGAGTCCTTCCAGTGAGATCATGGTATCGCGTCCCCAATCGGTGAACCAGTGATAACCGGCGATTACTGTTCGCACTTCATCGCCCGCGGCGTGAGCGCGAGCAGCTTCTTCCGCGCGACCAGCCGGCGTGATGATAAATTGGTCGCCAGCAAAAACGAGCTCGGCCGGAAATCCACCGCGCGCTTCCGGCAGCGCATCATCCAGCATTTTCGCGCGCCGTTCTTCTTCCGCCGCCGTCGCCCCTTCGGGCGCGAGAACATTAATGATGTCCCATTCTTCGGTCGAACCGATGAGCGCGGCCATGTTGCGCTCGTGCATATCGACATAAAAAAATCCTGGGCTCCAGAGATTGCCTTCGTAAGCGTAACCCCGACTTTGCTCGATACGGTAAACGACTTGGTGAATGATTTGGGGTAAAACTGTGAATTGCGCGGGATCATTTGCCAGTTTGATGCGCAACGGTGGCAATTCGCTTTGCGCGTCGCTGATTTCGTAGCGATCTTCCATCGCACTCAAACGATAGGGTGCGGCCAGTCCTTCATTCACCGGCGACTCGTAATGGCGGAAGAAAAAGGCGGGTCGCAGCTCTAGCCGGGGGCGTTTTTCGCCTTCGAGAATGCGATAGATGACGTGAACGGTGTTCTGCAAATGCAGCATCAGAATGCGTTTCTCAAGAACGAGATCGCGCACGTGATAGGTCCAGACCGGCAATCCATTTTCGAGGCGGAATTCATGCAAATAATCGGCGGCGCCGAGATTTAGTTGACCACCGGCGCGCTCTTCCGCGCCGAGCGAAATGACGTCGTCATCACCGAAACGCAAGAATTCGGAGACGTGACTCCACATCACCATGCGGCCGTGTGGCGCCGGAAGCGCGGCGATGAGCAGACCATGATAACGCCGGGTGATCGCACCTGAGATAGTTCCAGAAGCAAACCCGCCGAGTCCATTGGTAACGAGCCACTCGCGCTCAAGGAGCAATTCTCGCGAATGGCTCGTTTTGTCCCAGGGCAGGGAGCGGGTGGTGAAAGCCATCTTGTCCGGGAATCTAAGATCCGTTAGAAATCACCTGACCAAGATTGGAATTGTTTCTAACGGGGCGCGGCGGCTGCCATGCTGCCGCAATTTGTGCTTTTGTAAGTTGGGCGACTTGGCAGTCGTGCCTTCCCGTGAGATCGGCGCTTGAGTCGATGGAATCGTTAGCATTTTTCTAGCGTCGCTTTGGTTGCTTGCGCGGTTGCTTTCGTCGCTGCGGCCGAAAAACTAACGCGGATTCGGCAGGCAACACCCATTTTTCGTCTGTATCGATATCGACCGCACCCGGACCGCCATAGCGCCGCGAGTCGCTCGTCCAAAGAATTTCCCACGTGCAATCTGCTGGCGGTGCCAACAAAGGCTCTGGCACCGGCGTCAACTCTTCGCGGCCCCCGAAATTAACAATCAGCAACCGATCGTCGTTAATTTCATCGAAATAACGTAAGGCAAGTGATTCCGAGCGGAGTTCGGCACCGTCAATCCCGCCTTTACTTTCCTGACGTAGCCGCGAGTCATCATGCCGCAGTTTGATTAAATCTCGGTGTAAATTAGAAAACGCGTGATTTTTTTCGCGCTCATTCCAATCAAGCTTGCAGCGTCGAAAGGTTTCGATTTCGTAAGGCACGGCGAGCGTCACTTCCGTTGAGGCAGCGGACGGGAATTGCGCCAAAAACTCAAAGCGTCCTTTTTTCACCGCCTCCCGCAATTTCTCGTCGCCTACTTCGCTGAAATAAAGAAATGGGGTGGAGGCACCAAATTCTTCGCCTTGAAAAAGCAATGGGGTCCACGGACCGAGCAACAGCAAGGCTGTCATCGCGCGATAACGCCCAGGTGAAGTTTGCAAGCGCAGCCGATCGCCGGTCGCGGAGTTGGAAACCTGGTCATGATTTTCGAGAAAGGAAACGAATGCCTCAGGTTTCAGATCTAGACTGGGATATCCTCGCGGCGCCTCCTGCCATGAATACGCCTGTCCTTGATAGAGATAACCATACTTTGCCGCAGAAATAAATTCCTGCGGGCACCCACGGTAATCGCTGTAGTAGGCTTCGTTTCGACCGGTGAGGGCAACAACGGCAGCGTGATGCCAGTCGTCATTCCATACTCCATCAAGGTGATCGCCGCCTTGCTCTCGGGTCCGAATCAATTTTGCCTCCTGGAGTTCATTTTCCGCAAACAAAAGGATGGATCGCTTTCCGGCCGCCTCCCGCGCCGCGCGCCCGATCGCTCCCACGATGTATTCTTGCGATTTGTCATGAATGCTTTGGGTCGCATCGAACCGGAAACCGTCAAAATGAAATTCCTCGATCCAGTAACGTCCATTGGTGATAAAGAACTCGCGGACTGGCCCGCAGTTTTTCCCATCGAAATTAATCGAATCGCCCCATTCGTTTTCGCGTTGGCGATTGATGTAATCGTCGGAGTAAACGCCGAGATAATTTCCGTCGGGTCCGAAGTGATTGTAAACGACGTCGAGAATCACCCCTAACCCGAGGGCGTGTGCCCGATCAATGAATGCGCGCAAATCTTCCGGCGTTCCGTAGAGGTGCGCCGGCGCAAACAAGTCGACACCATCGTAACCCCAGCCGAAGTGCCCGGGAAAATCGGCGATCGGCATCATTTCCAGCGAGGTAATGCCATCGTTCTTCAACAGCTCGAGTTTGTCCGCGGCGGCGCGCCACGTTCCCTCCGGGGTGAATGTACCAACATGAAATTCGTAAATGACCTGGCCGGCTAACTTCACGCCGCGCCAGTTTGCGTCCGTCCATTTGAAAGCAAATGAATCGACGACATACGAGCTGCCGTGCGGCCCGTCCGGCTGAAAACGTGACGCCGGATCGGGATGAAAATTTTCCGATCGATTCAGCCGAAATCGGTAACGCACGCCAACGCCACAAGTGACCGTCCCCGAAAAATAACCGTCCCGCTCTTGCGTCAGGGGATGAAAAGTGCGCTCGGCGCTTCTCTGAGAGGAAGGCTCCAATACGACGTCCAGCGTGTTCGCCTTTGGCGCCCAAACGCGAAAGTGCGTTTCGTTTTTGCTGATAATCTCCCCACCTATGGGATAACGCCGTTGCATTCTGCTGTTTTTTCGTCGTGAATTAGGACCGCGGTTGTGCGCGATTTCGCTTCTCCGGCAAGGGCCGCGCGATTTAAATCATTCCGGTGAATCAAGCGCGCATAGCCAGTAATGTTCATTTGCTCGAGCATTCTCTTGTCGCGGCCAAGATGTCGGTCTTGCGCGATAAAACAACCGGGACTGCGCAATTTCGTCGTGCGCTCGAGCAGATTGCAATCTTGCTTCTGGCTGAAGCCTCGAAACGTTGGCCGACTCTCCCGATCGAAATTGAGACTCCGCTTGCCCCGATGACCGGCGCAACCCTGGCGCGGCCGGTGGTATTCGTGCCAATTTTGCGCGCGGGCCTTGGCTTACTCGAAGGAATGTTGCGCGTCATACCCGAGGCCGGAGTTGGTCATATCGGACTCTATCGTGATGAAGTCACGTTGCGGCCGGTCAATTATTATTGTCGTTTGCCCGCCAGCCTGGCACAATCACATGTTCTATTGCTTGATCCGATGCTGGCCACCGGTCGCAGCGCAACGGAAGGGGCGACGCTTTTGAAAGCCCAGGGCGCAACCAGTGTTCAATTCATTTGCGCGGTTGCGTGCGAAGTAGGAATTGCGCAATTGCGAGGCGCGCATCCGGACATTCCGATCTATTCCGCCGCAATTGATCCCGAACTTAACGAGTTTGGGTACATTGTGCCGGGCCTTGGCGACGCGGGCGATCGCTATTTTGGCACTCTATAGCTGTCGGAGGGGCACTTGCTGCCGTGCCCCTCACTTTTACTGGAAGGAACAGTCGCCCCTGATTATTCAGCTAGTGTGACCTTATCTACGATCAGGTCGCCGCCCTGTTTAACGTAATGGACTTTGATCCGAAGATTTTTTGTCAGAGCGGGCGCCTGGATCGTCTGCCCGTCCTTATCTACATAAGTAACTTTCTTGGCAAACTTGTAATGAACTGGCTCACCTGACCCGGTATCAAGGACCAACGCGCTGTCCGGCGTATAATCGGTAATTTTGCCTGTGCTCTCTGTTCCGGTCACAGTCGAGACTTGAGCATTTGCGATAGCGACGAAGAGAACGCCGGCGCATGCGAAACCAATCAAGGATTTAATCATACTAATTTTCCTTTCTCCATTCCAACTGTGCGCCCACCGCTCTATTCCTAACGATGCAGCGCCTGTAATTATATCGTCCACCACAAACCAGTTGAGCGTGTCTTGCGGTGAACTCGAAGGCGGCCAGACGTGGACAGATGCCGGTGTTTTCGGCAAACTAAAGTGTGCCTGAAGAAGGAAGCGAAAGTCGCAGTTTCCGTATTATCCCGTTAATCTGCGCATTGCTCGCGATCGCGTTGGGCTTACTCACGCTTATCGGGTGGATTTCGGGGGTGCCATTACTGGCCAGTGTTCGCGCCAGCTATATTCCGATGGCGCCGAGCACGGCTTTTTGTTTCACCTTAATTGGCGTTGGACTGATTGCGCACTTGTTGAAGGCAGCGTTACGCTGGATTCCACGGGTTGTTGCATCGGTCGTGCTTGCGGTGGTGTGCGCGAAATTGGTCGAAATTTTTGGCGATTTAAACTTTGGCATCGATCCCTGGTTCGTGCGTAATCCCGGACTATTCGGCGCAGTCCCGACCGGACGAATGGCACCGATGACTGCCATAAACTTCCTTTTTATTGGAACCGGCCTGCTCGCTCTTACTGGGAGGCAACCGGCAAAATTCGCCGGTCCTCTCGGTGCACTCGCCGCTGTTATCGGCGCGGTTGTTCTTGTTGGCTATTGGTACGGAACGCCATTGCTTTATGGCGGCCACACTATCCCGGTCGCGCTTTCCACTGCCTGCGGTTTTTTTCTATCGGGAATCGGCATCGTGATGGCGGCCGGCGCGACGGGATGGCCGTTGCGAGCATTTCTGGGCGACTCCACTCGCGCGCTGTTGCTGCGTGCTTTTGTGCCGCTCATTACCGCAGCGGCACTAATCAATGGTTGGATCAACGCGAGATTACCTGCACGCATCCATGTCAACCCCGCGGTCACTTCCGCCCTCTGCGCTGTTGTCTTCGCTGCTTTGATCGCGTTGATCATTTCGCAGATTTCCCGTGTGGTCGGCGGGCGAATCGATCGCGCTGAAGCTGCGCGCAACCTTGCTCAAGCCGAATTACTCGCGCTTAATGCCCATCTCGAGACCAAGGTGCAGGAGCGCACGCGCGAATTACGCCTGAAGAATCAACAAATGAAAGAAGAGTTGCAAATGGCGCGCGAGCTTCAAATCGCGCTTTTACCACAAAAATTTCCGACCGTTCCCGCGGATGTCCCGGTTCAGGAAAGCGCATTACGGTTTCTCAGTTTGTACTTCCCCACTGGCGATGTTAGCGGCGATTTCTTCAATGTTTTTCCCATTGGAGAGAAAGCGGCGGGTATTTTTATTTGCGACGTGATGGGACATGGCGTGCGCTCGGCTCTGATCACGAGCATGATTCGCGGATTAGTGGAAGAGCATGTGCAGGCCGCGGCAGATCCGGGCGAGCTACTCACGCGGATCAATCGTGCTCTCGCCGTCATTCTCAAACAAGCGGACACAACCATGTTCGCGACTTGTTTTTATGTCGTGGCTGATGTTGAACGCGCGCAGTTGCGTTTCGCTAATGCGGGGCATCCGTCCGCCCTTCACATTCAGCACGGTAATGGAGCTGCGCACAAACTTCAGGGCAACGGACGCCCCGGTCCGGCCATTGGAATTTTCCCAACTGCCAGTTATGTCACGTCAAGTAGTCCGATGAAAAAAGGCGATCGTGTCATGCTCTTTACCGACGGGTTATTCGAAGTGGAAGATGCTTCCGGCACACTCTTCACGGAGGAGCAACTGCACACTACCGTCACTCGCTACGCTGGCCTTCCGGCCCAGGAATTTTTTGACCGTGTCATCAGCGACGTTCGCCAGTTTTCCGAACGGAAATCGTTCGACGACGATGTTTGCGTTGTGGGAATGGAAGTGCAGCATACCGGTTGAGCTCCTTGCTGTAGCTGGCGTCCGCGGCGGCAGAACGGCTAAACTGGTGCTGGCGAGAGCGGCGGCTACATCGAGTTGGGGGCAGTGACGACACAAAATGTTTTGCTTGTGACCGGGGAAAACGATTGAAATGCACTCATGAACGGGCCCGTCCGCAAAATCGAAATCTTATCGCCTTTCAATCAAGCAATCGAGCTAACGAGATTAATCCTGTTTCGTCCGTTCGATATTGCAAAATGGCTCATCATCGGCTTCGCCGCTTTTCTCAGCGGTTGGTTGAATAGCGGCGGCGGAAGTATTAATCCCTGGAGTTTCCGCGGTTGGAACACCTCAAGCGCCCAAGCGCCACAGTTCCAATTCCAGTCCTTCAATCTCGACCATGCTGGCGTGTTCCTCCTGGTCCTCATCGCGGTTCTGGCCATTTTCATTTTCGCAATCGTCATTCTCTGGCTTTGGATCACCTCGCGTGGCCGTTTCATTTTTATCGATTGCCTCGTCCGTAACCGCGCCGCGATTGCAGAGCCGTGGCGCGAATATCACCGGGAAGGCAATGGCTTTTTTCTTTTTCTGATTGTCCTGATCGTCGCCTCAATTGCGATCGTGGCCTTATTAGGCGGGTTTGTTTTCGGTTCCCTTATGTTGTGGCGGAATTACCACATCTCGAATACGCCGGCGTTGCTCGTTCTCGTGCCAATCGCCGTCTTCGCCTGGGTCGCATTTGCGGTTGTGGTAAATCTGATCCTTTATTTTATGCCGCCGGTCATGTATACGCGGCGCTGTTCGCCGGGCGACGCCGCACGCGCCATTCTGCGACTGATTCTCGACGACCCGGTCCCTTTCATTCTCTTCATTCTATTCATGCTCGCGCTCTGGATCGGATGGATCATGGTGGGTTGCCTGGTCACCTGCCTGACCTGTTGTCTGGCCTCGTTGCCTTATATTGGCACTGTCATGGTGTTGCCGGTCCCAGTTTTCTTCCGCTCCTTTTCGCTTCTTTTCTTGCGCCAATTTGGGGCGGACTGGGATGTGTGGAGCAAGATCCCGGTTCCGGAGACGACTACTCCGCCCGTGCAAACGATCGTTCCGGCGCCTCCGCCGGCACCAGCCGCACCAATGGAAGAAACCACTCCGCCAGCGTCAGAAGTTCCGCCGGAAGAGCCGAACCCGCCAGAACGCTCGCGCTATGAGTCACCCGAGTCCCCACCGCCGCCATGAACGTGTTGGCTAACGTGAACTGTGCGGGCGTGTATGCCAGGAATAATGCGACGTTAGGACAAGACTCAGACAGCTACCCCTGTCGCCTGGGACCGCGTTTCGCATTCATCGTGTCTGCCTCGGCTGCGCTTCTGCTTCTACGATGCATTGATCCCGTCCTCGCGGGCAGCTGGTTGCCGTTTCATCCATCGTGTGGCGCCATCACGGGGTTGCCCTGTATTTTTTGCGGGATGACGCGCGCTTTGCATTTACTCCTTAATGGCGATTTTATCGGGGCAATTTATTTCAACTGGCTAGCCTTTCCCTTTCTCGGAGCGATCATTTTTTTGTTTGCTCTGTTTGCCATCGAGATCGCTAAACGTCGCGTGATTTGGAGGTTAAGCATGGTCTTGCGGGTGACGCGGTGGCGACTAACGGTTTTTGGGCTGGGCTTACTGTTGCTTTGGACGCTGCAAACTTATCTCGCCGTTTCGCAACAGAAGCACGAACTACTTAATACGCGCGGGCCGCTTTACGTCCTTTTTGTGCGCTGATTTTCGAGGCGACGAGTACGCGAGTGCTCAACGGTGGATCGGCCGCTCCGCGGGCGATGCTATAAATGGGTGTGGCTTGCGCCGGCACATTCTTGAACATCGAGCAGGGGACTGCTCGATCCACCGTTAGCCGCCTGGCGTTAATGCCAACAGCCGCCTCTTGTCCGCGGCGGACAAACCGCTGTTTTGAATCCACGCACTTGCTGCGGCCGGATCCTTGTTCAGCCAAAACGCTGCGATCCCATTGAGGGATTTATCGCGAATTTTCGGATCAGAGATCGTAACCGCCCATGCCGCTGCAGCATTGGGATCTTTTCGCAGCAAACTATAAGTATAAGTGCCGAGCGCTTCATCGCGTGCCGGGCCGCTGAGTCCCTTAATCCATTCGCCGGCGGCCGCCGGATCATTGGCGGCCCAGTAGTTGATGGCGCCACCCAATGTCGCTTCGCGCACATCGGGTGGAAGGGTAGCTGCGTATTCGCTCGCGTCCCGTGGATCATTAACCGCCATCTGAATAACCAAGACGTGCTCCGCCTGCCGGCGCGTTTCCAAGTCCGGCAGTTTACCAACCCATTCTTTGGCACGCTCCGGATCTTTGGCAAAAATGTAACTCGCCAAAGTGGAAGCCATTTGGCGCCCCGCTGAATCAGTCGCTCGCGTCGCGACGTACTGTTCCGCGGCCCCAGGGTCCTTTGACCACCATCCATTGATCGCGCCGTTCATGGCCCCTTGGAATCCTTGAGTATCGCTATGGGAGCGCGCCCATTCGATTGCAGCCGATGGATCAATCGCCGCCCAATTTTGCGCGATGACGGATGCCTCCGGATGAAAATGCATTGCGTTTGCTTGCATGGTATCGAAGAACTTCGCGGCGCCGACCGGATCGAGGTCGGACCACTTCATGAGCAGAGAACTTAGGAAGCCATTCCGTTGCTCACGCGTAAGGACATCTGCCGGCCACTCCTGGATTTGTTTGGCCAAAGTCTTTGCCTGAGCGGCATCGGCGCTGGTAATTACCGATTGCACGGCCGCCGTCTTGGTCTCGGAAATTTTGAATCCTGCTGCTGCTCGCAATGCCGCGACCGGATCAAGATGCGCCCAGGCTTTAAAAAATACGGCAACCTTGGCGTTCGTCTCTTTGCCAGCGGGTAAATTTTGCAACTGCATGGCCAATTCATTCAGTTGCTGCGGCGAAAGCGCGGAAAGAACGCCGAATAATTCCTGAAATGGAACCGTCACAATATTCCCAAGCAAGATGTTGGGATGCTCCATCTCCGATTCCAGACGTGAACCTGATTTCGCCCTAAGGTTGGCGGTGGCAGCAGAACCGCCGTCACTAGCTTGCACGACGGTTGAGGCAGTGCGACGCGCAGGCGAGATCGTGACGCCAATCACCACGCCAACAAAAATACCAGCGGCCAGCAACAACGTTGCGCGAACGATCGAACTGTCCATGAATCGTTAGATTTCGGTCGCGCCCCAGAATTTGCGAAATGCGCCCGGCCAACTGCGGTCAATCACGGCCTGGCGCGCCTGTCGCGACATCTGATGGCGCTTGCGCTTGTCATTTACTAAGTCACGGATGGCCCGGGCCAAATCTTCAACGTCGTGCGATTTCGTGACCACGCCGTTGACATTCTCTTCGACCAACTCCTTGGGGCCGCCGGTGTCCGAGACAATCACCGGCACTCCCGAAGCCTGCGCTTCGATGACAACATTGCCAAAAGTGTCGGTGGTACTAGGGAAAACAAAAACATCGGCCGAAGCATAGGCGGCGGCGAGTTCTTTGCCGCGCAAATAGCCGGTGAAGATTGCCTCGGGCATTGCCTCGTGCAATGCCTGCAAATAGGGGCCGTCGCCGACGAGATAGAGCTGAATGGGAAGTCCTTCGTCACGTAGTTGGCGGTAGGCTTGCGCCAAAACATCAAGGTTTTTCTCTTTCGAAATGCGGCCGACGTAAAGCAAGTGAACGGCGCCGTTGTGTTCGCCGAACTTTTGCCAAAAGGCGGGATCGCGATGCTCCGGACTGAACAACGTCGTATCCAGACCACGCGGCAAAATTTTTAATTTTTCCGGCGCAAATCCGCGCGCAATCCAGCTTCGCCGATATTCTTCCGAGTTGACGAAAACGCTATCGAGCTGGCCGTAGAACCAATGCATGTAATTCCAGGCCACACTTTCAAGAAAACTGTCGTCCGTCAGAATGCGGATGTATTGCGGAAAATCCGTGTGATAAATGCCGCTCGTTTGCAGGTTCAACATTTTCGCCGCTGCCAATGCAGTCAACCCGATCGGTCCGGGTGTGCTGATAATAATTTCAGTGAATCCTTCGCGCTGAATGTAATCGAGCATGCGCAGGATCGGCGGGAAGCTAAGTTTCTGCAGCTCATATTCAGGCAGCTCGAATTCGCCGATCGGTTTGAAATTTTTGATCGGAATATCGGTGATGCGAATCTCGTTGCGCGAAGTGACGACGATTAGATCGGCGCCCGCGTTCTTCGCCGCTGCCGTCATTTTGCGAATAGTAGTGGCGACGCCATTTACGTCCTCAAGGGTGTCGGTAAACCAGGCGCGTTTAGTGTTGCGCAAATTCTCTGGAACTGTGCCCGTCATTTCCTGGAAAATTTCCCGCAACCATTTGCGCGAGGGCGCCTGACTGTGAAACCCGTAGATGTAAGGCGACAGAACAAGGAGAAGCGGCGCGATGGCGGTGAGCGCTTGCATGCCCTCGATCAGGTTTCCCCCCGTCATTTGCTGCACGAACCTTTGAAAAAAACGAAAAGCCAATTGTTCCGATACAATGTTGGCGAGAAGGAAAGCGCGCCGTTCTGGCTCCGCGACGACTTCGACTTCGCGCGCGATCTTCTCCTTCACCTCAGGCCGGGCGAAATAGCGCGAAAGTTCGTTCCAAAGCGAGACATTGGCGGGCTTGGCCAGCTCGAAAATCTTTCCGGAAAGCACACCCTGCGCAACGAAGGTGGCTTTCTCACGGAGAGTGAATCGCGTCGGATCTCTCCCTTCCATGAAGCGCGAAAACATTTGCTCGAGCAGCACCGCGCTCGGTCCCAGCTTTTCATGGAAACGTCCCTGAATAAAACAGGAAAGCGTGTTGTAGAATCCGTGCGAAAGGGCGAGGGGAGTTCCGGCGCGACCCTTGGGCTGACAGCGGCCCGCCCTGATATGAGCGAGGAATTCCGTCGCCGTTTTTGCCTTCGGCGTTTCTGTAAAAGCGGACGCGCAAAATTTTCCGCCGTGATCATCGGAGCCGCCAACGAGGACTTTTTTCCAAGGCTCGGGGTGACTGGGAGCGAGATCGTGGCGATTGGCGAAGTCATCAATTTTTGCCGGCGTCAATTCGCGCAGTGATTTGACCGCCAGATCGCTAAGCAGGGAATCGCGCAGGCCATTGATTCCTTCAAAATGTTTGAAGAGAAGGATCAGCCGTTCCAGATGCGAGGCAGTGAGCTTGCCGTTGACGCTGTAGAGCGGGTGGGCGATGGCGTGCGCAATGCGATTTTCTGCCAGATACTTTTGCAGCTCGAAAATGTTGCTACGGAAGACGGAAATATCTTGATGCTGCGCTGGCGTAATCCCCCAAACGAGCACATGAACCTTACACGGATCTTGCGGAAAATAAGTGGTAACCTGTTCGCTAATAAAAGTCCGCGGTTTATCCGCAATCGCTAAGCAACCGTCAATGCAGTCGTGATCCGTGATGGTGACAAAATCCATCCCGTGCTCGCGCAATTGCGTGTAAACATCAAGCGGCTCGGTGCAGCTATCAGGAAAATCAAACCGACGGAAAAGCCAGTCTTCCGAACGCGCACTAAACTTGGAGTGAATATGAAGATCGCACCGGCTCATCTCGCTTCTCGATTTGTTCGCTGCCTACCAATCCAATCGCGGTAGGTGGTCGCGTTACGGGTGCGAGCAAAGCGCTGGATGAACTGAAGGATCTGGTCCCAGATTTTCGGAGCCTCGAAATCTGGAGGATGAATGCTCAACCGTGCCAGCTCGCGCATTTCGAGACTGCGCGCGAGCGCGGCATTCCATCCCAGGCTCAAGGTGCGACGCCATTTCGAACGCGTGGTGTAAACCAGCGAGCGCGTTGCTTCGCGTTCGCCGGTCAGAAGATCAAGGACGCTGTCGATCCGAGTGGTGTACTGCATTCCGGCGTCGCGCGCCGCGCGTTCGCCCGCGTGATTGAGCAGCCAGGCCGGGGCGACAAATCCAATCGGTGAGAGGCGCGCAGCTTCAAATTCATCACGCGCTCTTGTAATTCGCGCGAAGGCTTCGTCGTAATCGAGCTCGAAAAATTCGCCTTCGTCCTGAGTATAAAACCGGGTCATGAACTTCTCCTTGATCCGTTCCCCCGCACGGCGTGGGCGTTCATGAAAATAACCGTGAATCACAATTTCATAGCCGCGCGCCTCGAGATCGCGCAACCAGGAAACAAAATTCTTGTCCTCGGTTGCGCTCCCTTCCCGGTGATAATTCGGTACAACCAAAAGCGAAGTAGTACGAACGCCGGCGTGTTGCAGTGCCTCGATAATTCTGGCCGATGCCTCTCGTGTGCATGGCGCAACATCGTGAACCGAAACTACAAATGAACGCCGCGGGGTTTCCGCCGCTAATATCGGCAGGAAATCCGCGGCCACCGCCTCCGTCATGGGTCAAACTTCCCCCTCTGACGCAAGCCGAACAAGGCGAAAATGGGGGGTTCGACAATGACTCCCCTTTGCCGCAAAATCGTGGCTATGCCGCTGATCACATTCGAAGGTTCCGAGGGCTGCGGAAAATCGACGCGGGTGAAACGGCTCGCCCCACGTCTGGAAAAATGGGGGATCAGGCATTTGCTCCAGCATTCTGAAGACAATCATGCCATGACGCCTGAAACTGAACTGCTCCTTTTTGAAGCGAGCCGCAGCCAACTCGTGCGTGAGAAAATGCAGCCGGCACTGCGGCGCGGCGAATGGGTAATTTGCGATCGCTTTTTTGATTCAACCACGGTTTACCAAGGTGCGGCGCGTCAACTCCATCTTGGGCTCGTCAAAAAACTGAATGCCTTTGTCGTTGGCGATTGCGTTCCCGATCTTACCTTCGTGCTCGACATCGATCGGGCCACTGCTCAATCGCGTCTTGGGAATTGAAAAAAAATTCGCGATCGAATGAAGGAAAAGTCTGATGAATTCCACGAGCGCATGATTCGCGCCTATCGAAGAGCTGGCCGAAAACGAACCGAGACGCGTCATCCTGATCGATGGGCGAATCTCGCCGGATACAATCGAGAACCAAATCTGGAATACATTTGCTCAACGCTTTCCCGACCTCGGAAAACATCAGACTCCAAAGACCAAACTTCAAACGCCCTAAATGTCTTTCTCCGCTGATAGCGCGCTGGAATATTTGCAACGCGCACACAAAAAAAACCGGCTCGCTCATGCCTACCTCATTTCAGGTCCCGCTGGGAGCGGGAAATCGGATGTTGCCGCCCGGCTGGCTGCGGCCTTGAACAAGACGACGCCGGAAAAGGTTTTGAGGGCGCAGGCACCAGATGTTTTTGTGACCGAACCCGCCTCGCGTTCGCGCAAAATTGTGGTCGATCAAATTCGCCGTCTTGAGCGTG
>WNGO01003617.1_pt1 | contig 13508 bp, 14 predicted proteins | sample 5400511 | NCBI WGS metagenome assembly WNGO01 (sample SAMN13153380, study PRJNA577476) | soil metagenome | isolation source: 20 cm soil or saprolite under Garry oak tree replicate 2 | place: USA:California | collected 2016-06-15
TCTTACCGCTTGTAGCAAAGTTCTAACGCAGCATTGTGGAAGCGCGGCGAGGTCGCACATGTAAATTGAGATCGTGCGACCTCGCGCCGCGGTTGCCTCCATGCTGCTCTGCGTTGGTGCCGCGGCGGTCGCACCGGCGCAGACGCCCAGCTTCATTTTCGTGCGTGGCGCGGCGAAGAGCGCGAACTCCATGTACGCCGCCTACAGCCTCGGTCCCGCCGCGTTGGTCTTCGGCGCGGTTATCAACGTGCACAACGGCTATCGCGAAGTGATCGGCGGCGCGGTCATGCGGGTCGCTCGCGGCAAGAATTCGGCACTGCTGGCCCTGACGGCGGCGGATGCAAGCGACAGCCGCTACCTGCAGTTCTACGTCGTCCCCTCGCTCGTCGTCCACAAACTGGCGCTCGGCGGCACGCTCGAGACCTACATCCCGCTCGAAGAAAAAGGAACGTGGGATCTGGACGTCAATCCGGTCACCGCGCTCTTCCCGATCACGGCGAAGTTGCAGGTGGGACCGAGCTACAAGACCTCGTTCGCGCCCGGCCTCATCCCTCGCCATCGAGGCGGCGTGGCGCTCAAGGTGCTGATCCCGCGCGGCGCGATGACCCTCGAGTGGCTCGCCGGGCTGCGCCGCGCTGGGGGCGACGTGCGCGTGGTGCTGGAAGCGTCGTTCTAACCCGCTACGGCGTCTGCGGCGGCGCGCTGCGCGGCGGCAGGACCGCCTGCCCGAGCGTATTCGCGTCGGTCCCGAACCAGATCGACTTCGTCGCCGCATCGTAGTACATGTGCCGCACCACGCCACCGCCGCTCGGTACCGGCGTCTCTTCGCTGAAGCGCAGCGTCTTGGAGTCGAACGACACGAAGCGGTTGGGACGCGACGTCTCCACCACCCAGACACGATCTTCATCGTCGCGTACCATGGCGTACGGCCGCGCATCCGCACCGCCCGGCAGCTGCCACTCGTCAACCTTCCCGCTCTCCGGATCGTAGCGACCCAGGAATCCGCCGGCGTAATCGCCGTACCAGATCTTGTCGTCGGACGTGATTTCCATGCGGCGGGGGCGCGCTTCCGCGCGTGGCAGCGTGATCTCCCGCAGCTGCATCGTCGCAGGGTCGACCGTCGCGATCTTATTGGTGCCGAACAGCACGATCCAGGGGTGGCCTTTGGAATCGAGCTTGATGCCGTACGGGCGGGCGTTGGGCGTGGGGACGTTGAGCAGCCGGACCACGCCGGTGCTGACCGTCAGCTTGCCCACCGCGTTGCCACCTTGCGCGCTGAACCAGATGTCGCCGTTCTTGTCGAATACCAGCGTGTGTGGATCGCGTACCATGGGGTCGGGCATGGGAAACCGTTTGATGCTGCCGTCTTTCGGATCGAGCCGACCGATGTATCCCGCGAGATTGCCCGAGTACCAGACGATGCCGGATTTGTCCACGATCAGGTTGTGCGGGCCGCTGCCGGACGGCAGATCGTAGCGCTTGAACTCTCCCGTCGCCGGCACGAAGTACGCGAGGTAGTTGCCTGCCTGGCCGCAGAACCAGATGCGACCCGTGGACGGATCGACGTAGGGATCGCGCGGGCGTGTGTCTGCCCAGGGCACAGGCCATTCTTTGATGACGGGGGGTTTATCGGCGACAGGAGCAACGACAACACCGAGCAATCCGAGTAACGCGAGCGCCTTCATAGTCACTCTCCCGTGAGCATTCTCCGCTGTAAAGCTGTGAGCCGCCTGCGCACCGAGCCATCGAAGATGCGGTCTCCGACCCGTACAACTACCCCGCCCAGGATCCGGGGGTCGGACCGGAAGTACGCCCGCACTTCGCGTCCCAGTGCCTCGGTCAACCGCTCGACGACCTGCTGCTGGGTGCGGGCATCGACCTCGGCTGCGAGCGTCACGCTGGCATGCACCCGGTTGAGCTTCTCATCCAACAAAACTTGATACTGCTGTGCGATCTCAGCCAAGAGTCCCTGCCGTCCCCGCCGCACCACGGCTTGCAAGAACCTGACGAACTCGCGCGGCGCTTCGCCCTTCAGGGCCCGTTCGAGGATCTGGCTCTTCGCGGCCTTCGACACGCGCGGCGATTCCAGTGCCGTGGCGATCCGCTCGTCGGCCTGTACCGCCCCCGCGACCGCGTCGAGCAGCGGGCCGAACTCGTCGCCGGCAGCGAACAGCGCCTCCGCGTAGTTGCGCGCGACGGTGACGCTCTTCACCGCTGCTTCTCCGCCTTGCTGAGGCTCTCGAGGAACTCTGTCACGAGCTTGCGGTTCGCCTCGGTGTCGAGGTTCGCCTCGATCACGCGCGACGCCGCGGCGATCGACAGGTCGACCGCCTCGCGCCGCAGTGCCAGGATGGCCTTCTCCTTCTCGGCGTCGATGTCCTTGCGCGCCCGGCTCAGCAGCGCGTCGTACTCTTCGCGTGCCTTGGCCAGCAGCGTCTCGCGCTCCTTCTGCGACACTGCTTTCGCTTTGGCGAGAATGTCCTGCGCCTCGTTGCGCGCCGCCGCGATCTGCTTGCGGTGTTCCTCGAGCAGCCGCTGCGCCTCCGCGTTCGCCTTTTCGGCGTCGTCGAGCTGCTTCTGGATGCGGCGCTCGCGGTCCTCGACCATCTTGAGCAGCGCCGGATACCCCAGCCGCCACAACACCGCCAGCAGGATGCCGAAGACGACCAGCGTCCAGATGATCAACCCGGGGTTGATCGTGAACGGGCCGCCGGCGGCGGCTCCGCCGGCTTCGTGTGCTTCCTGAAGCAGCAGCAGCACTATGCCAGCTTGAAGAGCAGGGCGAACACGAGCGCTGCCAGCGTGGCGCCCTCGACGAGCGCCGCCGTCAGGATCATCGCGCCGCGAATGTCCGCCGAAGCTTCCGGCTGGCGCGCGATCGCTTCGACCGCCTGGCCGCCGATGCGGCCGATGCCGATGCCGGCACCGATGATCGCCAGTCCCATCCCAATGCCGGCGCCGAGCAGCGCGCCGTTGTTGAGCGCCGATTCGGGCGAGGCCTGGAGGAGCAGGAGCAGGTTGTGCATGTCGTCCTCTAGTGAAGTGTTCTAGTGTTCATGCCGCATCAGCCCGATGAAGACGGACGTGAGCAGCGCAAAGATATAGGCCTGCAGAAACGCGACCAGCAGCTCGAGAAACATCATGAACAGCGTGAGGCCGACCGATCCGCCGACCACGATGTAGCGAATCGCCGCGGGCGCCGTGCCGAACACGAAGATCAGGCCGAGCAGCACGAGAATCACGAAGTGGCCGGCCGTCATGTTGGCGAAGAGCCGCAGGGTCAGCGCGAACGGCTTCACGAGTTTCCCGATCAGCTCGACGGGCGTCATGATGATGGCCATGATGACCGCACCGATGCCCTTCATGCCCGGCGGCACCATCACGATCGTCTTGAGGTAGCCTTTCGGGCCGAGGGTGCGAAAGCCGGAGATCTCGATCGTGAGGAACGCCGTGAGCGCGAGCCCGGCGGTGACGGCGATGTTGCCGGTGGCGGCCGCACCCCACGGCAGCAGGCCCAGCAGGTTGCAGTAGAGAATGAAGAAGAAGAGCGTCAGGATGTAGGGCGCGAAGACCTCGCCGCCGTGCCCGATGCTGGCAACGGCGACGTCGTTGCGCACGAACAACACCATTGCCTCCACCGCGGCCCCAAAGCCGCGCGGCGCTTTCCCTTCGCGATGGCGCCGCTCGACCTGCCGGCCGCCGTACCAGATCGTGAGGAAAACGAGGAACGCCGCGAGGACCATGAACACGACGTGCTTGGTCGGCGAGACGTCGATGTGGGTACCGGGGCCCAAGACCGGCGGGCAACGGCGGGATCGAGGCCTGGTGGGTGACCGACCACACCAGGAGCACACCGAGCGCCAGAAACCGGATCCCCATGCCGCCGAGCCAGCGGGCCATGAACTCGGGATTGGGCGCCCGCATCTTCGGTCGCAGCAACGTCACCGCCCACAGCTGCGCCAGCACTGCCACGCTCCCACCGATCATTGCCGGCCAGCCGCCGATTGCGCCGGCCACTGCGATCAGGACGATTCCCAGAGCGAGGAGTAGCACGAGCGTCTTCACGTCACTCCCTTACCGTCCCTTACCGTCGCTGTATCTACCGTCCCTTACCGTCGATGTCTTTCTTCACCCGATACCAGATGCTCATGAACCCGGCGAACCCGCCCACGAACGCACCGATGATCGTGAACACCGGCCGAGTGTGAACCCAACCATCGAGAAACCACCCACCTGCCCCGAAAAGCAGGATGGCAATCGCAAAGTTGAGCGACATGCCGAAGTACTCGTAGCCAGAGCCTTCGCTTTTTTGCGCGGGAGTCATGTTGCGCCCGGAAACCTAGACGCTTGTGAAATTTTTCGCAAGCAAATCGTCAGACATGCAACGCTATGTGGCGTTTGAGGGTAGGGACTGATTACCTTCGCTGCAATGGCGTCAAACCCTTCCCGCGTCCCCCGTCCCTCTTCCCCGGTTTCCGGCGACGTCGAATTGCTCGAGCGTCTGGCCGACGCCCGACGCGACCTGCTGGAGCAAGTCGGGCAGCGCATCGTGGGGCAGCGCGACGTGTTGGACGGGATCCTCACCGCGATCTTCTCCGGCGGTCACGCGCTCCTCGTCGGCGTGCCGGGACTCGCCAAGACGCTGATGGTGCAGACGCTGGCGGAGACGCTCGACCTCGGCTTCACGCGCATCCAGTTCACTCCAGACCTGATGCCATCCGACATCACCGGCACCGAGATCATCGAGGAGGACCTCAACACCGGCAAGCGCGGCTTTCGCTTCGTGCGCGGGCCGGTATTCGCCAACATCGTGCTGGCCGACGAGGTGAACCGCACGCCCCCCAAGACGCAGGCGGCGCTGCTCCAGGCAATGCAGGAACATCAGGTGAGCGCGGCGGGGCAGACCCATCATTTGCCATCGCCCTTCTTCGTGCTCGCCACGCAGAATCCGATCGAGCAGGAGGGGACCTATCCGCTCCCGGAAGCGCAATTGGATCGGTTCATGTTCGAGCTGCGGGTGGATTACCCGTCGCAGGAAGAGGAAGAGGCGATCGTGACGGCAACGACGGGGGACGTCACCGCCGACGTGCGGCCCGTCCTCACCGCCGATGACGTGCTCGCGATGCAGCACCTGGTGCGGCGCATTCCGGTGTCGCAGGCGCTCGTCAAGGCGGCGGTGACGCTGGTCCGGATGACTAGGCCGCCCGAAGCAGACGCTCTCCCCTACATTACGGAATACATCTCCTGGGGCGCGGGCCCCCGGGCCTCCCAGTATCTCGTGCTCGGCGCCAAAGCCCGGGCTGCGCTCGACGGCCGGCCGATGGCGGATGAGGACGACCTCCGCGCGGTCGCGCCGACGGTGCTCACGCACCGCATCGTGATCAATTTTGCAGCGGAGGCGGCGGGCCGGACTGCTGCCGACATCATCGCCCAGCTCCTGAAAGAGGCGCGCTGGCAGCCGAAGTAGCGTTCCCCTTCCGGCTACTGGTGAATCACGATGCTGCCGCCCTCCAGTGCGGTCGTGGCGTCTCCGTCGTCTGACGCGCCCGCCTGATTATCGTAGACCACCTGCCCCGTCGCTATGTCCCAGATCTTGATGCGAACTCCGTCAGGGCCCCCCCCTCCCCGGAGAGCGCCATCGGTCGCGGTGAGCATGAAGCCGTAAATCGTGGCGCCGCCGTTGATCGTCCCTTCGCCCTTGAACTTGCCGCGGGCTCCGGCGACCACGAGCCAGTCGTAACTGGTGCTCTTGAAGTTCAGATTGACCGCGCGGAACTGGAACTCGGTGTTGCCGTCCGGTGTGGACTTGCCCTTCTGATACTTCGCCACGAAGCCAAACGTCGCCTTGCCCGCCGCGGCGGGGTTCGGGACGTACGCGCCAGCCGGGGAGTTGAACCAGCCCCCGCCCGTCACGAAGCCGGCGGCCGCATCGTACACGACGATGTAGCGGAAGACGGTCTCGTTCGAAACCGCGCCGTCATCGTCGCGCACGGTCATGCGCACCGTGTAGACGCCCGCTGCCAGGTAGACGTGCGATCCACTCGCCGTTCCACTTTGGGCGACGCCGGAGCCGATGCCATCGCCCCAATCGATGGAAGCGGTGTGCGTGTCGCCGCTGCCCGGATCGCTGTACGACGCGGAAACGGTGACGCTCGTCCCTACCGCCTGGGGATCGATCGGCGCCGAGAGAGCGCCGAGCGCCGGGGCGACGTTGTCGATCACGATCGGTGCGATGTACTCCGTTTCGCCGCCGTCTTTATCGCGGATCTTCGCGCGCGCGTTGCGGGTCCCATTGTCGCTGGTCGCGCACGATTCACTCGTCGCGCTGCCCCAAGCGCCGTAACCGGCGCCAGCGCCGCAATCGAACGCGTAGCTGAAGCCCGCCGCCACGTCCAGCGCGCCGGGATCGACGGGATTCGTGAGCGCAATCATGTAGCTCGAGCCCTCGTCCAGCGTGTTGGGATGAGTCCACGTCGCCGTCGGCGCAACGTTGTCGATCGTGACCGTTGCCGTCTTGGTGTCGGACTCGCCAAGCGGGTCGGTGGCGGTCAGCGTGATCGTGTACTGTCCATTGTCGCGGTAGGCATGGGCGGCCGGCGGCGTGCCGGTCCCCCCCGTGCCGTCGCCGAGGTCCCACGAGAAAGCGAGCACGTCGCCGTCGGCGTCGGTCGCGCCGAGAGCGAGCGGAATGTTGGAGCCCTCACTGCCGGTATAGGGCCCACCCGCGCTCGCCACGGGCGGCCGATTGGCGATGAATTGCGTCGTCAGCTGGTCGGTGCCGCCGTCGCCGTCGTCGATCGTGACGGTGATCGTGTACGTGCCCGGATTGAAGCAATGCGTGAGGAGGAAGTCGCCCGTCAGGCTGCTCTGGGGATCGCTCGGAGGCACCGATGGCGAGAACAGCATCAGGAGGCTCTGGTCACCCCAGTTCACGCTGATGGTCCATTCGTCCTGCCCCGGATCGGTAAATCCTCCAACCTTTCTGTACATGCGTTCTGAGCGCACCCTGCACTCAGGCTGGACGCCGCCGGGCGGGACGTCCGCGAGCGGCGCGAGCACGGGGGCGACGTTCGCAATGTTCACCGTGAAGAAGTCGGACGCGGTGTGTGTGTGGTCATCGTCCACGTCGAGGGTGGCATGCCAGCCGTCCGCGCGGTCATCGTTGAACGTGTGGGTGACCTGCGGTCCGATTGCGGCGCCGCCGTCCGCGAAGGTCCACGTGTAGGTCAACGGGTCGTCGTCCGGATCGCGCGCGGTGGCGGTGAATGTGACCGGCGAGCCCTCGAGCCCAGAATACGGCCCGCCGCTGCTGAGGATCACAGGTGCGCGGTTACTCGCAACGACGTTCTGGATGATGCCGTCGCCCCAGCATTCGATGGTGTGGTCCCATTTGAGCGCGCAGTTATCGCCGCCGCTGTGCCAGCCGAAAAGATCCACGAACTCACCTTCCGGTTTCCTCAGCGACTCGGGGCCTTCACCCCAGCACGACACCGTGCCGTCGGTTTTCAGACCGCAGGTATGCGCCAAGCCGGCGACGACTCTGCTGAATGTCCCCGCCGGCGGGGTGGCTTTCCCGTGGTCATTATTCCCCCAGCAGACGATGGCCTGCTCCGGCGTCAACGCGCAGTTATGCCCGGTGCCGGCGCTCAGCTGGGTGAACGTTCCGCTCGGCGGCGTCGTCTTACCGTCAGCCGCATTCCCCCAGCAGGCGATGGTGTGGTCCGTCCGCAGGGCGCAGACGTGATTGTTGCCGGCCGAGACCCTGGAGAACGTACCAGTGGGCCAGGCATCGCGATCTTGATCGAGATCGCCCCAGCACACGAGGGTCTGGTTCGTTCTCACCGCGCAATTGTAGTAGGGACCGGCGCTCACATCGATGAACGTTCCCGATGGAGCTGTCGTTTGCCCCTGGAGATTGTTCCCCCAGCAGTCGATGGATGCGTCCTTTTGAAGCGCGCAGGCGTGATTAAAACCGAGCGTGACCTCGGAGTAAAAACCGGTGGGCGGGTTCGTTGCATTTGCGAGACCGCTCCCGATGCACGCGATCGTTCCGCCGCTGTTGTAGGTCAGGCCGCACATGACTGAGCCGCCGAGGGCGACCTGATCGAAGAGCCTGTACGTCAGACCCGTCGAGGAGTTCCAGCTGTCCGAGCCCCAGCATTTGATGACGCCGTCCACGGTCCAGGCGCAGCTGTGCGTTTCGCCAGCGCTGATGTGGTCGAACGTGCCGGCGGGGGGTGTGGCCCATTCGCCGACCGTGTTGCCCCAGCAGGCGATCGTGCCGCTCGTGCGGAGCGCGCACGCAGCGTATTTGGTCACGCCGACCTCGAGAAAGCTTCCGCTCGGGACGGTGCTCAGCAATCCTTGCCAGTCGTCGGACCGGCCGGCGAGGGCGCCCCAGCATTCCAGCGTGTGGTCAGTGCGCACGCCGCAATCCACGGAGGAATTTCTGCCGGCGCTGACATTGATGAACGTGCCGGACGGCGGCTCGCCGGGCCCGCCGACGATGTAGGTCCAGCATTCGACGGTTTGATCGGTGTGCAGGCCGCAGGCGTGGACGCTCCCCGCGCTGATCTGCGAGAACGTGCCCTCAGGCGGAACGGGGGCGGTGCCGTTGCGGATGGGCCAGCAGGCAACAGTGCCGTCGTCCCGCAAGGCGCAGCTGAAGTCGTTGCCGACAGCAACTTGTTGGAACGAGCCGAACGCCATCCGCGACCCGCCGGGGGAGCGGTAGGCGCCCCAGCACCAGACGCCATCGGCGGCCACGCCGCAGCCCTGATCAGTACCGGCGCCCAGGTACGTAAAGACCTTCTGTGGCGGCGTCGCGAGGAAGTCGCGGTTCAGTCCCCAGCAGGAGGCGAGTCCATCCGAGCCGATCGCGCAGCTGAAGTCCTCCCCCGCGGCGACCTGCGTGACTGGGCCACGGATCAAGAACTGCGGCTGGTCTGGAGTGAGCGGCCGCTCCGGAGGAGCGACGGCGGAGTGCTCGCAACTGAGAACGAAAATCGCCAGTATTCCCAGCGCGACGAGCCGTTTCATTGAGGCCTCCGGAGACGATGCGGGCGTTTCAAAATGCAGCGAGTGAAGATGCACCTGTCCCCGGGACCCGCAAGGAGGGCCTTCTATCGAGAAGCTACTTCACGCGCCGATAAACCTGTTCGCCATCGACGACGCGCACCTCTCCCACCGTTCCATCAGGATCGATCGCAAAGGCCACGTAGTCCGGCTGCAGGAACGCGTCGCGCCACGTGACGCGGAAGACGTCATACTGCCAGTGCTGCATCTGGCCATTCAACTGGCCCACCTGGAGCGTCAAGCCTGGGTCGCCCATGCGGACCGTCGCGGTGCCGTACAGGCTGTCGGCGTACGTCCCGACATAGCGATCGAGCGGCAGCGTGGGATGCGTATTTGGGACGCGCTTGCTTTCGTTCGCGCGCTGGACCGCCACCGTGCTGTCCGCCAGGCGCTTGTACATGGCGCGCATCTCGACGCTCCAGTCGTGCCCCCAAGGCCCGATGAAGCCGTCGAACACCGTGTACATCAGCGCATGGCGCAGCTCGGAGTGATCGAGGTTCGTGAAGATCGCGACACCGACGCGCCGGTCGGGGAGCAGGCCGACGATGGCCGAGCGGCCTTCGATGGAGCCGGTGTGCATGGCGACGAATTCGCCGCGATAGTCCTGGAGAATCCATCCCAGGCCGTACGCCTGGAAATGCGGATGCACGAGCGACGCGGTCGGAAAGAACGCTCGAGCGAGCGTCTGCTGTGGCTTGAACAGCTCGGCGAAGTTCTGGGGACTGACGAGCCGCCGCCCGGCGACCCTGCCCGAGTCGAGCAGGAAGCGCAGCCATTTCGCCATGTCGGTCACGGTCGTAAACGCCGAGCCCGCGGGCGCGATGCCGTCGATGCCGTTGAGCGGCGCCGGCAGGACGCGGACGGTATCGCGCACCATGCCGTGCGGCGACGACAGATCGGTAACGCCGGCCGCCTGCAGCTCGCTCGCATCGGCGTAGCTCTCCGTCATGCCGAGCGGTCCGTAGATGCGGGCGCGCAGCAACGATTGCCAGGTCGTGCCTGCGGCGTGTGCTGCGACGTCCCCCGCGAGGGAGTAGGTGACGTTGTTGTACTGGAACTTGGACCGGAAGCTGGTGGTCGCGGGGACGAGGCGCAGGCGGTGCACGATCGTCGCGAAATCGAGTCCGCTATTGCTCCACAGGTAGTCCGGATCGCCGAAGCCGACGCGGTGGGTGAGCAGGTCGCGCACGGTCAGCTCGCGTGTCACATAGGGGTCGGCGAGCTGCAGCTGCGGCAGGTATTTCTGTACCGGATCGTCGAACGCCAGCCGGCCGCTGTCGGCGAGCATGGCGACGAGCATGGCGGTGAACGCCTTGGTGGTGGACATGTTGCCGAAGCGCGTATGTACCGTGACGGGATCGGGTTTGCCCAGCTCACGGACGCCGTAGCCCTTGATGAAGACGAGCGAATCGTCTTTGACGACCACGATGGCGAGGCCCGGGACGCGCCAGTCGGTCATACTTTTCGTGATGTAGGCGTCGAGGCCGGTCAGGAGGGGGGGCCGCTGTTGGGCACGGGCCGAGGCCAGGCCGAGGCATGTGAGGACCACCAGTAGACTTAGGGTGCGCATAGTGACCAAAGGTGGATTGCAGAGGGTAGATTGGTAAGGAGGTTCCTATGCTCACCAAAGCCGCCTTCGCTTACACCGCTGCTGCTTTAGTACTTGGCCCGTGCGATCCGTCGAGTCCGCTCCGGCCGCCGAAAGGCATCCTCGGCCTGTGGGGCGGCGAGAACGCCGCGCTGATCGCCGACGACAGCAGCGCGCACGTCCACATCGGTTGCACGTACGGCAACATCCATCAGCTCATCGTTCCGGATGCCGACGGACGATTCGTCGTGCCGGGCGAGCAGAACATCACCGCGCATCCGGTCGATGCCGGGATCTTTCATCCGGCGCAGTTCAGCGGCCGGATCATGGGCAACAACATGTCGCTGACGATCACGCTCACCGACACCACGGTCACGCTCGGCCCTGTGCAGCTCAGCTTCGGCAAAGAGCCGCGGATGCAGGCGTGCCCGATTTGCCGGCGTGGCTTTCCTAAGGCGGGTAGCGAAAAATGAATCGAAGCGTCTGGCTAAGCACGTCAGCTTGCATCTTCGTCCCGCTGCTTTCGGCGCAGGAGCCTTACCGGCCGCCGGTCGTAGGCCGCTGGGACCTGACGCTCACCGCGAGCGACGGCCGGCGGCTGCCGTCCTGGCTCGAAGTGCAGGTCTCGGGCAATCACGTGCTCGTCGGGCGATATGTCAGCGTCGTGGGGAGTGCGCGGCCGGTGTCGCGCATGGAGTTCGCGCACGACACGCTGCGCTTTTCGATTCCGTCGCAGTGGGAATCGGGTCCGAACGATCTTCAGCTCGAGGCGGTGCTCGCCGGCAACGCTCTTTCCGGCGCCGCGATCATGCCGGATGGGACGCGGCTGCCGCTGACCGGTGTGCGGGCCCCTGCCCTGCACGGCACCCGCATCGTGCAGTGGGCACGCCCGGTAAGGCTCCTGAAGGGAGTGGATCTTGCCGGGTGGCATCCGCTGCCGGGCGGAGAGAGTGCGTGGCAGATGGTGGCCGGCGTGCTTACCAATGCCAAGGCAGGCGCCAATCTCGCGACGGATGCGAGCTACGGCGATTTCAAGCTGCACGTCGAATTCCGCTACCCGGCGGGTGGGAACAGCGGCATCTATTTGCGCGGCCGCTACGAGGTGCAGATCGAAGATCCCAGCCTGGGTGTCGTCGCGACGGAGGGGTTAGGCGCGATCTACGGCTTCATCGCGCCGAACGAGCAGGCGGCGAAGGCTGCGGGGGAGTGGAACAGCTACGACATCACGCTGGTGGGGCGGCTGCTCACGGTCGTGCTCAACGGGCGCGAGGTGATTGCTCGCCAGAACATTCCAGGGCCGACGGGCGGAGCGCTCGATAGTGACGAGGGCAAGCCGGGCCCGATTTTCCTCCAGGGCGATCACGGGCCGATCGAGTATCGGAACATCACGATCGCGGTCGGGCACTAGAAGCAGATCCCTGCCGACACGTCCCACGCGCGCCGAGGTATTGGCGGCCGTCGGGAAGACCGTGCCGGACGTGATTGCGCCGCGACTGCGGGTGCTCTTCTGCGGGATCAATCCAGGTCTCTATTCCGGCGCGACGGGTCATCATTTCGCGCGGCCCGGCAACCGGTTTTGGCCGGTGCTGCATCGTGCCGGGTTTACGCCGCGCACTGTGGCGCCGTGGGAAGAGCGCGAGCTGCTCGACTGGGGCTATGGGATCACGAATCTCGTGGCGCGGGCGACGGCGACAGCGGCCGAGTTGGACAAGGAGGAGTTCCTGGCCGGGGCGCGACGGCTCGAGCGGAAGGTGAACCGCTATCGGCCGGAATGGGTGACGGTGGTGGGGATCGGCGCGTATCGGGCGGCGTTCGGTCGCCCGAAGGCGGTGATCGGACCGCAGCCTGAGCGCATCGGCGCGGCGGGGCTGTGGTTGTTACCGCAGCCGAGCGGGCTGAATGCCAATCATCAGTTGCCCGAGCTGACAGCGGCGTTTCGCGCTCTGCGGAGGGCAGCCTCCTAAAGCAGGTCCTTCGCGGCGCGCGCTGTCGCGCGCTTCGCTCAAGAAGACTTAAGGAGCTTTCGGCCGTACTCCTCGCTCGGCGGCCTCGAGCAGCTCGGCGACATCCAGATGGCCCTCCTGCCGAGCGCGCGCCAGCGGCGTCACTCCTTCCAGATTGGTGTGCTTCGGGTCCGCGCCGGCGGCGAGGAGTACGCGCGCAGCATCGAGCGATCCATACTCGGCAGCGTGATGCAGCGCCGTGAAGCCAGTGAGGTTCGTCGCCTCGATGGATGCGCCATGCGCCACCAGAAATCGAATCGCATCCGCGCGATTGTTGATCGCGGCCCAGTTCAGCGCGCGGCGGCCATTTTGCGAGGTGCGGCGATCGAGTGAGTCAACTTTTGCGCCCGCTTTGAGCGCGGCCGCCAGAATCGTTGTGTCGCCGGAGATGGCGGCGTCCCAGAAGCGATCTTGCGGCGTCTGCGAGGCACAGGGCCGCACGACGAGCAGGGCGAAAACTGCCAACAGGCTTCTCGAGAGCACTTGCCACGCCTCTTGATGGATGTACTCGCTTAGACGGAGCGAAGCGTTGCTTGGTTGGCGGAGCTAAGTGGCCTGTTGATACCCCCTTAAAGTTGCCCTCCAAACACAGCGCAAGGCCTAGGGAATCAACGTGTTGACAGGTCGTTGATTCGTGCGCCTAATGTTTCTCACTGAATCAATAAAACGCGTGCTGGTATGTGACTCAAACCTTCGTATTGCACAGCCTGGGTGGTCCCGCCTTGTTCACCGTTGCCGGCGAACCAGTGCGGTTCCGTACGCGCAAGCACCTCGCCCTCCTCGTTCGTCTCGCCCTGGAACCGGGCAAGCAATTCACGCGCGACTATCTCGCCGACCTGTTG
>WNGO01003563.1_pt1 | contig 13506 bp, 10 predicted proteins | sample 5400511 | NCBI WGS metagenome assembly WNGO01 (sample SAMN13153380, study PRJNA577476) | soil metagenome | isolation source: 20 cm soil or saprolite under Garry oak tree replicate 2 | place: USA:California | collected 2016-06-15
CCGGCGACAACGTGCGAATCAGTCTGCATGGATCGCTCCACCTCTTCGATGCTGCGGAGGTGAGACGGCAGAGCGTCGAGCTGTGACCAGCATCCTCGTCACCGGGGCGGCCGGGGATCTCGGCGCCGCGACGGCGAGAGCACTCGCGGAGCGAGGATCACGGGTCGTCCTCGCCGACCATCCGCAGGCGCACGAGCGGCTACAAGAGGTCGTCGAAGACTGCGTGTCGCTCGGCGCTGAGGCGGTTGGCGTCACCTTCTCGGTCACCGATGAAGCTGCAGTCGCCGCGGCGATCGAGAGCCATGAGCCATTCTCAGGTGTCGTCAACTGCGCGGGCTTGCAGGGCGAGTTCGTTTCGGTTGAGCGCTACCCACTCGAAGACGCGCGCCAAATACTCGAGGTCAACGTGCTCGGTCTCATGTGTGTGCTTGCCGCTGCGGCCAGAGCGATGATCCGCGCTCGCAGCGGCGGCTCGATCGTGAACATCGCTTCGATGGCCGGCGTCTCCGGCGCGCCGAACATGCCCGCCTACTCCGCCTCGAAGGCAGCGGTCGTCGGGCTCAGCAAGGCCGCCGCCAAGGACCTCGCGCCACACGGCATTCGCGTCAACGCCGTCTCGCCGGGATTCATAGGCCCAGGACGGATGTGGGAGACGCAGGTCGCGATGCAAGCCGGAGCCGGAAGCCAATACTTCGCCGGCGATCCCAACACGGTCGCCTCGCAGATGATCGCCATGGTGCCGCTCCGCCGCTACGGGGCGTCGAAGGAGGTCGCGGCGGTTGTGGCCTTCCTTCTCTCAGACGAAGCCTCGTATGTCACCGGTGTCAATCTCGAGGTCTCGGGCGGAAGCACCTGATGGCCATCAGAGTCGCGCAGGCGAACCTGGACGCCATCGCCGCGGAGGGCATCGCGGTACCCCGTTACGACCGTTCAGCCCTCGCCCCTCGCATTCTTCATCTCGGCGTCGGTGGTTTTCATCGCTCGCACATGGCCCTCTACACAGACGAGCTCGCCGCGGGCGGCAGCGACTGGGCCATCCGCGGCGTCGGTCTGCTGGAGGCGGACCGGCACATGGCCGAGAGCCTCCGCGGCCAAGACCACCTCTACACGCTGATCGAGCGCGACAGTGACGGAGCAGGAGTGCGGGTCATCGGCAGCATCGTCGACTACGTCTTGGCGATTGGCGACGTCGAAGGATTCGCTCGGCTGCTGGCGGATCCCGAACTTGCGATCCTTTCGCTGACTATCACCGAAGGCGGCTACTCCCTGGCACACGAGAACCCGACGCTCGAGGCGATCGCCACCGGCCTCGAGGCCCGGCGTCTTGGAAGCAAAGCGCCGCTCACGATCCTCAGCTGCGACAACCTGCCGGGCAACGGAAAGACCGCGGGCGCGGCCATCCTGACGGTGTGCCAGTCGCGAAGCGCCGAGCTTGTGCGCTATGTCGAGGAGTCCTGCACCTTCCCGAACTCGATGGTCGACAGGATCACACCGCAAACCGCCCCAACAGATCGGGCCTGGCTGTCACAAGTAGTCGGGCTCGACGATGCCTGGCCTGTCGTCGCCGAGCCCTTTCGGCAATGGGTGATCGAAGACCGATTCGCCGCCGCGCGGCCGCAGTACGAGGAGGTCGGCGCGCTGTTCACCGACCGCGTGCACGACTGGGAGCTTTACAAGCTACGGATGTTGAACGCGAGCCACTCCTGCATGGCCTACCTCGCAGCGCTCGCCGGAGTCACGTACGTCGACGAGGCGATCGCCAGTAGCGCTCTACGCGGATACCTCGAGCGCTTCCTCGGGGAAGAAGCCATCCCGACGCTCGATGAGATCCCAGGGCACCCGGCCGCCGACTACGCGAGCACGGTGCTGTCGCGTTTTGCCAACAGCGGCGTTCGCGATCAGATTGCGCGCCTTTGCATCGACGGGACAGCGAAATTTCCGAGCTTCCTGATTCCGACGATCGAACGCGAGCTCGAGCTCGGCGGCCCGATCGAGTGTGCAGCTCTGGCGCTGGCCGGCTGGGCGCGCTATCTAGCCGTGACGCCCGCCGCCGAGCGTGCGCCCGATCCTCGTGGAGAACGCAGCATTGCCCTTGCGCTCGGGTCGGTCGACGCACCGCTGACCTTCCTCGAGCTCGACGAAGTGTTCTCGCCCCCTGTTCGCGAGAGCGAACGCTTCCGCCAGGCGTTCTCGGAAGCGAGCCGCAGTCTCGCCGCGGACGGCTCGTTTGGGGCAATCGAGCGTTTGCTCGCGGATTAGCAGACTTTCTTGGATGGAGCTAGCCGGGCTCGAACCGGCGACCTCCTGGGTGCGATAAGGGCCGACGGTCTTCCTCCACCCTGGCCAGGGATGAACGTTCATTGGGTACCCGAGGTTTCCTGGTCGGCATGACCGCCGCGGAGCCTCTTCTTGAGTCGCTGCGGTAATCTGCCTCCGTCGATCGTCTGCCGCCCAGCCCTCGCGGCCTTCCTAGAGGGGGTCCCATGGGCGTTGAGCACTTCGAGAGTGGTAGCTCTTTTGACGGTCAGTTGCCGCTGCATCGTTTCCGCTGCGTCGAATGTTCCTATGGAGCGAGCCGCGCGGCGGCGCCCGAGCGTTGCCCGATCTGCGGTAGTTCCACGTGGGAGTTCGAAGCCTGGCGGCCGTTCACGAACCTAAGCAGTGAACTAGCCCCGAGACAGAACAGCACAGCTGTGGAATAGAAAAGAGGCCAACGGCGGGGTCTCGGCCGCTTGGCCTCCACCACATCACCGCCCTCTCTACGGCTGTGTCCCGGTCCGAATGGGGCGAAATGGCCATATCCCGGCCGTTCATCATGTTGAGTACTGGATCGAGTTCCAGGTCAACCCAACGACCGTTGGCAGGCGGAGCCAAAACGTAAGCTCGACGACGGACTCAATTCGTTCTGCGTCGCCCAAACTCGTTTCGAGTTCGTGCAGGTGGAAACACCGACGAAGCCCTGCTTGATCAGGTCGCGCACGTAAGCCACCGCGCCGAGCGGCGGCTTCCGCGAATTCCGACATCCGGCTCTCTGCGTCCCGACGCGGCTGCTCTTTTGCCGCAGGGCTCCGACTCGAGCACCGTCTCGAGCGCTCTAGTGCTTCACTGCAGGTCGCGGAGTGCCGCGGCGAGATCGTCGATTTTTGCTCCCTGGCCGACGGCGAGGCCGGCGAGATACGAGAGAAGAGGCGCGTTTGTCCGCAGGCCGCTCGTGTGGGCTGCGATGCGAGCAAACTCCAATATTGTCCCCGCTGTGGGCTCGTCGACCGTGAGGTCGTGAAGAGCAAGGCCCGAGGTTCGAGCAAACGCATCACGCGCTGAGATAAGCCAGGCGTCGATCGCCTTAGTCTACGAGACGGTCTCAATACCGCGCCCTCGCGTCGCGATCGCCGGGCGTGTGGCGGTCGAGAGGTTTGGAGACGCAGCCGTCGGTGAGCAGGCAACCATGTCCCCAGGGGTCTGCGTAGAAGGCGTGACCGGAGTGTTGCTGGTCGGCGGCGCGAGCCGGAGGTTCGGGTCTCCGAAAGCTCTTGCGCGGTTCGGCGAGAAGACGTTCGCAGATATCGCGTGGGAGCGGCTCGCCTGGTGCGACGAGAGGTTGGCCTGCGGCAAGCTCGTTGACGGGCTGCCGCTGCGTTTTCCAGTTCGAGACGACGATAGCCCTGTTCGGGCGCCGCTAGCGGGAGTTGTCGCCGGTCTACGCGCCGCCCACTTCGACGTGATTGTCGCGCTTCCCGTCGACCTGCCGTTCGTCACGGACGAGGCGCTGCAGACACTCGTGTCGGCATGCACGGGGGATGCGGCCGTGCCACAAGCGGGGCCGTTGCCCGGCGCGTATCGTCGGAGTGCGTTGTCTGTCCTCGAGCGTCGTCTTCGCGCGAGAGACCTCGCCCTCACTGCCGCGCTTGTCGAGCTTGAGACGTGTGTCGTTGAGGTGGATCCGAGGGTGTTGGCGAACGTTAACCGGCCGCAGGATTTGCCGCCGGCGCGCACCCGCGCACGGTGAATCTGCTCGGGTCGTCCCAGACGAGCGATCTCCAGGGAAGGACGAGAGGCAAGGATGTTCCTGTCTCGGTTTGTTTTCCCGGGCGCGGGACATCCTGTCGACGATGGCTGATCGGATCGGTGACCCGTGGGGCGCCAGGACGCCTTACGCACGAGGTGGAGATTGGCCGATTCGCATCGACGAGAACGTCGACGGCCCGGTCGACCGTTGGGTGCAGTCAGCCTGTGTTCTGTGCTCGCACGGTTGCGCCCTCGACATCGGCGTTCATGACGGGAAGATCGTGGGGGTGCGCGGCCGAGGCGTCGATCGGGTCAATCACGGCCGGCTCGGCCCGAAAGGCCTTTACGGCTGGCAGGCAAACAATGCGGAGGACCGGCTTCTCCGTCCGCTCGTACGCCGTGACGGCGTGCTGCAGGAGGCGAGCTGGGACGAGGCCATGGATCTTGTCGCCGAGCGCTCACGGGAGTCGCTCGCGACGAAAGGAAGTGGCGCGCTCGGCTTCTACACGACCGGCCAGCTCTTCCTCGAGGATTACTACACCCTTGCGCTGATCGCGCGCGGCGGGATCGGGACGAACCACCTCGACGGCAATACCCGCCTCTGCACGGCGACGGCCGGGCAGTCCTTGAAGGAGACATTCGGCTGTGACGGCCAGCCGAGCGGCGTCCACGACATCGAGTACTGCGACACGATCCTCCATGTCGGCATCAACACGGCCGAGACGCAAACCGTTCTCTGGATGCACGAGCTCGACCGGCTGCGAGGCCCTGATCCGCCGCGCTCGGTCGTGATCGACCCGCGCGAAACGGAATCAGCGCGGGAGGCTCAGGTCCACCTGGCGATCAGGCCGGGAACGAACCTGGCGGTACTGAATGGTCTTGCCCGGGAGTTGATCGAGAATGATCGAATCGACCGCGCGTTCGTCGATCTGCACACCATCGGCTTCGACGCGCTCGAGAAGACAGTCTCCTCGTACACACCAGAGCGCGTCGCCGATATCTGCGCAGTGGATCCAGACGATGTGCGCCGCGCGGCCGAGATCATCGGCGAGGCCGAGCACCTCCTCACATTCGTCCTGCAGGGGGTCTACCAGTCTCACCAAGCGACCGCCTCGGCCTGCGCGGCGAACAACATCAACCTGCTCCGCGGGATGATCGGCAAGCCCGGCTCTGGGATTCTGCAGATGAACGGGCAGCCGACCGCGCAGAACACGCGGGAGACCGGCTGCAACGGCGACCTTCCCGGCTTCCGTAACTGGCAGAACGAGGCTCACGTGGCAGATCTCGCTCGGCTCTGGAACGTAGAGCCGATGCAGATCCCGCACTGGGGACCGCCGACACACGCGATGGAGATCTTCCGCTACGCGGAGCAGGGGTCGATCGACTTCCTCTGGGTGATCGGGACGAACCCGGCGGTATCGCTGCCGGAGCTACGCCGAATCCGCTCGATCCTTTCGCAGGATGGGCTCTTCCTCGTCGTTTCGGATGCTTTCCTGAGCGAGACCGCCCGACTCGCCGACGTTGTCCTGCCGGCCGCGCTTTGGGGCGAGAAGACCGGGACGTTCACAAACACGGACCGCACGGTTCACCTCTCCCAACGTGCCGTGGAGCCGCCCGGAAATGTGCGCAGCGACATGGAGACCTTCCTCGATTACGCGCGCCGGCTCGAGCTGCACGACAAGGAAGGGCAGCCGCTCGTGAAATGGTCGACGCCGGAAGAATGCTTCGAGGCCTGGAAGGAATGCACGCGAGGGCGTCCCTGCGACTACACGGGCCTCAGCTACGACAAGCTGCGCGGAGGAAGCGGGGTCCAGTGGCCGTGCAACGCTGAGGCGCCGGACGGGACCGAGCGGCTCTATGAGAACCTCACCTTCCCGACGTTCGCCGAGGTCTGCGAGGACTACGGACACGACGTCCAGACGGGCGCGACCTTCTCGGAGGCGGAGTTCAAAGCCCTCGGCTCCGAGGGCCGGGCAATCCTCAAGGCGGCGGAGTGGACGCCGCCGCACGAATGGGCTGGCGACGAGTACCCGTTCGCACTCACCACGGGCCGCACCGTCTTCCACTTTCACACCCGAACCAAGACAGGGCGGGCACCGGAACTCGAGGCTGCCGCTCCCGACGCCTGGATCGAGTTGTGCCCGAAGGACGCCGAACGCCTCGGCGTCTCGGAGGGCGAGCTCGTGCGGGTCTCCTCTCCGCGCGGCTCGGTCGAGGTGCCCGCTCGTCTCGGCGGTCCGCGCGAGGGCGTCGTGTTCGTTCCCTTCCACTACGGCTACTGGGACGTCGGCGACGACGCCGGGCCTGACGGGCGTCCGCGGGCGGCGAATGAGTTGACGATGACGATCTGGGACCCGGTCTCGAAACAGCCGCAGCTGAAGACCGCCGCGGTGAAGGTGGAGAAGGTCGCGTGAAGGTCGGCCCGCTCCTCGCCCACCTGCAGGCGCTCGAAGAGGCGTTGGCGGCCGAGTTGCGCGCGGCAGCCGAGCGGCACCGCGACGACCACGACGTCTACCACCAGTGCCACACATTCGCAGTGACTGCCGATAAGCGAGTGCAGGCGCTCGGTCCTCTCGAGCAACGGTACGAGGGCAAACCCGTCTGGTCGACCGCGCTCGGAGACGGCAGCGGCGACCTACTGGAAGATCTTCGAATGCTCTACCTCCGCTCGCAGGAGACCGCCATCACCTGGGTGATGGCAGCTCAAGCGGCCAAGGCGGCGCGCGACAAGGAACTGCTGTCGCTCGCGACCGATTGCCAGACGGAGACGGAACTGCAGGCGAAGTGGTTTACGACCAGGATCAAGACCGGTGCGCCGCAAGCGCTCGTGGTGGGATGACCGAGACGCCTGCGGAGAAGGCCGCGCGCGAGGAGCTGGTCTCGCGCACCCGCGTCACGCTGCGGCCGATCGCGGGGCCGCTCGCGCTCGGCTTCTTCGGGCTTGCTGCCGCCACGTTCGTGATGTCCGGCCTCCAGCTCGGTTGGGTCGAGCCGACCGAGGGGAAGCAGGTCGCGCTCTGCGTTCTTGCTTTCACGGTGCCGCTGCAGTTCACGGCTTCACTCTTCGGCTTCCTCGCGCGCGACGGCGTGGCCGCGACTGGCATGGGACTCCTGAGTGGCATCTGGGCAGTGGTCGGGCTGATCACTTTCACCGGCAAGCCGGGCTCTACGAGCGATGCGCTCGGACTGTTCTTGCTCCTCACCGGTGTGGCGATGTGGGCGCCGGCCTCGTCGGCAGCCGCCTCGAAGCTTGTTCCGGCAGTCGTGCTCACGACCGCCGGTCTTCGCTTCATCGTCACCGGCCTCTACCAGCTGACGTCAAACGAAGCCTGGGAGGACACTGCAGGCGTGGTCGGGCTCGTGCTCGCCGGGTTCGCGGTCTACGCAGCCTACGCAGCTGAATTCGAGGATGTGCTCAAGCGCCCACTGCTGCCGCTCGGCCGCCGCGGGAAGGGCGAGCAGGCGGTCAAGGGCACGTACGCCGAGCAGATCGCCAACGTCGCCCACGAACCCGGCGTGCGCCAACAACTCTAGTTGGGACGGTTGTTGTGGTTCGCACAGCGAATCTGGTTCCCGGCCGGCCCCAGCCGGCCGGTGGCTTAGTCGTCACTTGCGACGCCGAGTGCGGCAGTCGTGCGGTGCCGCATGGCCGGTCTGTGCAATCTCGACTTCGACGGTCAATCCGGATCTCTTGAGGGGAGAAACCATGGGACAGCTGGAAGGGCTGGGGGAGGCGAGCAGGGCAGACCGGGTGTCGTATTGGATTGCGTCGGCGGACGGAACGAATCGCGATCCACTCGCAACTGAGAGGGAGGCCGACGTCGCCATCGTCGGTGGAGGGATCGTGGGGCTCACGACGGCGCTGCTCCTTGCGGAGTCTACGAGCGCGCACGACAACCCTGCGAACAGAGACGCCCGCAGAGGGAATGTTCCCCTTTTCTCTCGTCGTTCTCCACGGGGCGCTCGGGACGATCACGCTTCTCAGCTAGCCGGACTCGAACCGGCGACCTCCTGGGTGCGATAACGGCTGACGCCGGTCTGCTGTCGCGCTTCAGGCTTGCTTAAGGCATCCGAGATCGTGCCGGATCTCTCAGATTCTCTCAGTTCGGTAGGGTCGAAGCTTCCTCTCCACCTCGCCGGCTGGAATGGCTACGTCTACCCGAAGCGATGCGAGCGGCGCCGGCCTGGCCTGGGACTTCTAGACGTCAGCCGTCCCTTGGCAGCTCGAAAAACTCGAGCTGGATTCCGTCCGGATCCTTGAAAAAGGCAAATGTGTAGCCGGCCAACGGACCGCTGCCAACACTGATCGGATCGGTCGAGAAGTCGTAGCCCTTCGTGCGGAGGAGCTCGCGCGCTGCGTGGATGTCGTCCACCTCGAAACAGACGTGGATGGCTCCCACGTCGCAGTTGCGGCGGTCATACGGCGCCCCCTTCGGAGCTATGTACTCGATGAGTTCCAGGGAGACGTTCCCGAGCTCGAGAAAGGCGATCTTGATCCGTGCACCGTCAACTCGGACTGCGGTCGCGACTTGGGCGTCCTCGATCAAGTCGGTGAAGTTCGGTGTCACCCCGAGAACTTGCTCATAGAACTGGAGTGAGACCTCCAGGTTCGAGACGGGAACGCCGATGTGCTGGACTCCTTTCAACCGGACGTTCGACATGTCCCTGATCCTTTCCGGATGCCGACAGACACCTCACAGGCCTGATAGCCGAGCCGCATGGAACGTCCTTCTCGGTCGGCAACAGGCGGGAGCCAACTTTTGCACAAGTCACGCGAGGATATGAGCTTGACAGACAGAAGTACACTACTTGGATGCCTAAGCGGCGCAAGCTCGAGTCGTTAGTCATGTCCTCCGATGCCGGGGCCGGCGCCGGAACAGTTCCCGGGGAGCTCGATGCGCTCGTCGCCGTGCTGGACGAGGTGCGCGATGGTCGCGCGCGAACGCGGCCAGAGTTGATCGCGCGCACCGGTCTCAGCCGCGCTGTGGTCGCGCAACGCGTCGCGGAGCTCGTATCGCGAGGGTTGCTCGAGGAAGCCGAGCTCGGCCCCTCGACCGGGGGCCGCGCGCCGCGCATCTTGCGCTTTCGCTCGGAGAGCGGCTACGTGGTGGCGGCGGAGCTCGGCGCCACGAGCGTCGCAGTCGCGCTCGCCAACCTGTCGGGCGAGATCATCGAGCATCACGAAGAGCCAGGGGACATCGCCGCAGGGCCGCACGCGATCCTCGCCCGCGTCGAGGAGCTCTTCGACGAGTTCCTCGCCCGCAACGCCGAGCTCTCCGGCCGTCTCTGGGGGATCGGGATCGCGGTCCCCGGCCCGGTCGAGTTCAGCTCCGGCAGGCCGGTCTCGCCACCGATCATGCCCGGCTGGGACAGGTTTCCCGTCCGGGATCTGTTCGAAAAGAAGTACGACGTCCCGGTCTGGGTCGACAACGACGTCAACGTGATGGCCCTCGGCGAGGTGCGCGCCGGCGTCGCGCGCGGCCACGACCTCGTTGTCTTCATCAAGATCGGGACCGGGATCGGCGCGGGCATCGTCGTGAATGGCCGGCTCCTGCGCGGCGCACAGGGGTGCGCGGGCGACGTGGGCCATATCCAGGTCTCCGACGATCCGTCGGTCGTTTGCCGCTGCGGAAAGGTTGGTTGCCTCGAGGCCCTTGCGGGCGGAGGCGCGATCGGGTGGCGCGCAGAAGCAGCGGCACGCGAAGGCCGCAGTCGCTTCCTGGCCGAAGTGCTCGAGGCGCAGGGCAGCGTCGGCGCCGCGGACGTCGCGGTGGCCGCGAGCCACGGGGACCCGGTCGCTCTCGGGCTGATCACGGAAACAGGCCGGCTTGTCGGCGGCATGCTGGCGTCGCTCGTGAACTTCGTCAACCCATCACTGATCGTGATCGGCGGCGGTGTCGCGAAATCCGGCGAGGGACTGCTCGCGACGATCCGCCACACCGTGTACGGGCGCTCGCTGCCCCTGGCGACCCGCGACCTGCTCGTCCAGCGCTCGGCCCTCGACGTGACCGGGGGCGTGATCGGCCAATCCCCGACTGTGAGGTCGAACTGCTCCGATGTCCCACTTTTATCTAAAAACGACCTTGACCTGACGCTCAGCGCCACTTATCTTCACGCTGTTTACATAACTCGGTCGTCTAGTTGGGCAGATCTGGCGACCTCGAAACAGGAGGTCTGAAGGTGAGTCGGATGCGAATCAGCCGAAACCGCCTAAGCCTCGCGTTCGGCGTAGGGCTCGCGGCCGCTGTTGTGAGCGGGGCGTTGGCGGCCGAGGCGCCCGTGCTTTCGAAGGGGCCGCACGGCGAGAAGGCAACGCCCGTGAGCAAGGTCGTGCTGACACCGCCGGAGGTCGCGAAGGTCAAGGCGAAGCACGCCACTGCCGCGATCGTGCTCCACTACGGCGGTAACGACTGGTCGACGGCGCAGGTCGTCGGTCTCAAGTTCGAGTTCAAGAAGCTCGGTATCCGTGTGATCGCGGTGACCGACGCGAACTTCAAGCCGGACAAGCAGGTCTCGGACATCGAGACGGTGCTCGTCAAGAAGCCCAAGATCATCGTGTCGATCCCGACCGACCCGGTCGCCACTGCGGGTGCCTACAAGAAGGCGGCGCGAGCTGGGGTGAAGCTCGTGTTCATGGACAACGTCCCGAACGGCATGAGGGCTGGCAAGGACTACGTGAGCGTCGTGTCCGCCGACAACTACGGCAACGGCGTCGCCTCCGCCAAGCTCATGTGCAAGGCCGTCAAGAGCGGTGACATCGGGGCGGTCTACCACGGGGCAGACTTCTTCGTCACGAAGCAGCGTTGGAACGGCTTCAAAGCGACGCTCGCGAAGCAATGCCCAGACGTCAAGATCAGGGTCTCGACCGGGATCTCGGGTCCCGACTTTGCGGGTGACGCTGACAAGGCTGCGGGGGCGATGCTGACGAGGTACCCGAACCTGAAGGGCATCTGGGGCGTCTGGGATGTCCCGGCCGAAGGGATCATGTCCGCCGCCCGGGCGGCCGGACGCTCGAACCTCATCATCACGACGGAGGACCTCGGGCTCAACGTCGCAGTCGAGATGGCGAGGAAAGGCCTCGTGTACGGCCTCGGAGCCCAACGCCCGTTCGACCAGGGCGTGACCGAGGCGAAGCTGGCGGCGTACGGCCTGCTCGGTAAGAAGGCGCCGACCTACGTCGCGCTGCCCGCGCTGTCGGTGACGCACGCGAACGTGCTCCAGGCGTGGCGGCAGGTCTACCACGGGGCGCCACCGAGCTCGCTGAAGAAGGCCTACAAGCCGTAGCGTAGAACGGACGCCGCCCGGGGCTTACAGTCCCGGGCGGCCCCGACGAGGCAGAGGAGGACCGATGACGCAGCGACTGAATGTCGGCCTGATCGGCGCCGGCTTCATGGGTAAGGCTCACTCGCTCGCATACGCGACGATGCCGATGTTCTTCTGGCCGCCCCCCGCAGTGCCGCATCGGTATGTGATCGCAGAGGTCGGGGAGGAGCTCGCTGCGGAGGCCGCTAACCGATTCGGCTTCGAGAAGTCGACCGGCGACTGGCGTCGGGTGATCGAAGACCCGAGCGTCGACATCGTCGACATTGCGACCCCGAACGACGCCCACTGCGAGATCGCTGTTGCCGCTGCGGAGGCCGGCAAGCACATCATCTGCGAGAAGCCGCTCGCACGGACGGCAGAGGAGGCACGCCAGATGTACGAGGCAGTGCGGCGCTCCGGGAAAGTGCACATGGTCGCCTTCAACTACCGCCGCACGCCCGCCGTTGCGCTTGCCAAGCAGTACATCGAGGAGGGAGCGATCGGGCCCGTGCTCAGCTTCCGGGGCACGTATCTCCAGGATTGGTCGGCCGATCCGAACTCGCCTCTCTCGTGGCGTTTTCAGAAGTCTGTCGCGGGCTCGGGCGCACTCGGTGACATCGGCACGCACGTGCTCGACATTGCGCGCTACCTGGTCGGCGAGGTCGACAGCGTCACCGCAATCGTGAAGACGCACATCACAGAGCGGCCGGTTCAGCAAGGCGGCGTCGACAAGCTCGCAGCCGCGGAGAAGCTGGTCGACGCGCCGCTCGCCCCGGTGGACGTCGACGATGAGGTGCACACGCTGCTCCGTTTCGGAAGCGGCGCGATCGGGTCGCTCGAAGCGACACGCAATGCCTACGGCCGGAATAACTTCCTCACTTTCGAGATCCACGGCGAGGTCGGCTCGCTCTACTTCAACTACGAGCGGCGGGACGAGCTGCAGGTCTGCTTTGCGGCGGACGCCGCCGACCGACGTGGTTTCAGGACGGTTTACAGCGGACCGGCCCATCCTTACGGGGACGCGCTCTGGCCAATTCCCGCGATTGGTATCGGCTACGGCGAGACGAAGATCATCGAGTGCTACGACCTCTGCCGCGCCGTGGTCGAAGGAACGGCCGCGTCGCCCGATTTCGGCGACGGTTATCAGCTCGCTCGCATCTGTGAGGCGATCGTCGAGTCGTCGGCGGAGGGCGAGTGGGTCGAGGTTCCGTCGCTCGAGCCGGTGGCGACAGCGTAGGAACACAGACGTTGAGCACCGCCGCAGTCAGCATGCGTGGCATCTCGAAGTCGTTCAGCGGCGTTCGTGTGCTCGATCAGGTCGACTTCGAGCTACGCGAGGGGGAGATCCACGCGCTGGCCGGCGGGAACGGTGCCGGCAAGTCGACGCTGATGAAGATCCTCGTCGGCGTCTACACGCTCGACTCCGGGACGTTCACGGTGGGGGGACAGCAAGTGCGATTCGCTTCGATTCAGGACGCTCGCAAGGCGGGCGTCGGAATGGTCTTCCAGGAGTTCAGCCTGGTCCCGACGCTCACGGTTGCCCAGAACGTGTTCCTGACCCGGGAGGCACATGGCCGCGCCGGACTGCTCGACGATCGGGAGTCGGAGCGCCGCACGCGCGAACTCTTTCGGACGATGGAGGTGGAGGTCGACCCCCGTCGGCCACTCGACGAGCTTCCCACCGTCTACTGGCAGCTGACCGAGATTGCCAAGGCACTCTCGCAGGACGCGCGCATCCTGATCATGGACGAGCCGACAGCGGCTCTCGCCAAGACGGAGACGGCGCAGTTGTTCGAGCTGATGCGGCGGTTGCAAGACCAGGGGATCTCGATCGTCTACATCTCGCACCGCATGGAGGAGGTTTTCGAGGTTTGCGATCGGATCACCGTGCTCCGCGACGGGCGCGTGGTGCTGACCGAGGAGCTGGCCAAGCTGACCATGGAGCAGGCGATCAACCAGATCGTGGGCCGCAAGCTCGAGCAGGCGATGGAGTGGAAGGAACGAGAGGTTCCTGCGGACACTAACGCCGACGTCCTGCTCGAGGTCCGGGGGCTCACCTCCGGCACGAAGCTGCGCGGGATCGACCTTCAGCTCAGGAAGGGCGAGATTCTCGGCCTCGCGGGACTGATGGGCAGCGGCCGGACCGAGCTCGCCCGCGCGATCTTCGGCATCGACGGCACCGACGCGGGCGAGATCCTG
>WNGO01005070.1_pt1 | contig 13505 bp, 8 predicted proteins | sample 5400511 | NCBI WGS metagenome assembly WNGO01 (sample SAMN13153380, study PRJNA577476) | soil metagenome | isolation source: 20 cm soil or saprolite under Garry oak tree replicate 2 | place: USA:California | collected 2016-06-15
CGTCCGCGCTCACCGCGGCAGCGAGCGGTATCGCCGACGCGTCGGGCGCGAGCGACTTCTCGGCGTTCCATTCGAGCGCCACGTCCGAGCGGAACATGTGGACCCAGTTCCAGACCAGCTCGGGGTTCGGGACCGACCTGTCAGCAGGGAAAGCGCTCGTCGACCTCATGGTCAACCGCCGGGATCCGCGGTTATCGAGCTACTTCTGTAAGAACGTGACGGCGACGTGGAAGGGCCCAGACAGCACCTTCGTCCTGGGCCGGCGTGTGCTCGGCGGTGGCTTTGTTCAGGAGGTGACGACCGCCGGGACCGGAGGCGCCACCGCGCCCGTGTGGAACACGACGGTCGGTGGGACCACGACCGACGGCGGGGTCACCTGGACAAACCGGGATCTGCCGTACGCCGGTGACGACCCGAACACGGCGCAACCCAACGTGTCGCGCTATAGCTGCCTGCCGCCGCGATTCGCGGCGACAGCCCGGGTGCCGTACGTCACCTACGCCGAGAACGAGCTGATCCTCGCCGAGGCCAACGCCACCGCGAAGATCAACGGAGGCGGGGGCGGCAGCGATGCCGTGGCGCTCACACACCTGAACAACGTGCGGACGTGGGTCAATGCCACGTTCCCGCCCGCGACTCCGCTAGTCGCTTTGCCACCGCTCGCCGCGATTGCAGGCGCCGGGCTGCGCGACTCGATCATGATCGAGAAGTACATCGTGATGTTCCAGAACATGGAGTCGTACAGTGACTACCGGCGCGAGTGCATCCCGAACCTCACGCCGGCGGATAACAATCGGGGATTCACGAACGTGCCGGGTCGCCTGTATTACCCGCTGCAGGAGCGGAATACGAACCCGAACATCCCGGATCCGAGTGTACAGAATTCGGCAAACGGGTTCCGGAACCCGCTGGACGTGCACGGATGCAAAGGCGACGGGCGGTAGCCGGACGGGGATGCAGTTTGAAGGTATGATCGAGGGGAACGGGCCGCGTTCAGCCCCCGTTCCCCTTGGTCGTTCCCGCCGACCCTGACGGGTCCGGGAGGTGGCATGGTTCGAACGGTGACGTTGTTGGGCGCCGCGGCCCTGTTGGCGGCCTGTTACAACTACGAGCCGCTTCGGACCGCCCAGCTCGTGCCGTCCACGTTTCTCGCGGTGACGCTCAGCGATGGCGGCTCGGAGCAGCTGGCGCAGTACGTCGGCCCCAACGTATTTGTGGTGCGGGGGCGGTTCATGAGGACTACGGAGCGCGGGCTGGCGCTGTCGGTCGAGTCGGTCGAGGACCGGCGCGGTCAGACGTTCCCGTGGCAGGGCGAAATGGTGGTCGTCCCGGGTGAGTTCGTCCGCTCCGTGGAGGAGCGCCACGCGGCTCGCGGCAAGACGATGATGCTGGCCGGCGTGTCTCTCGCGGGTTTCGTCGCGGCGTACGCGGCGTTCGGACCCGGGGCCAGCGGCTCCGGGCCTGTGGGCGGCGGCTCCACATCCATGCCACGCTGACGCGAACATTCGACGGCTGAATGGAGTACTGAGGCATATGCGCGCAACCATCGTGATCGCCACCGCCTGCGTAGCGGCGGGGTGTTACAATTACAACCCGCTGACGACGCCGAGCCCCGAGCCCCAGACGTACATCGCCGCCCGGCTCACCGACTCGGGCTCGGTCGAGCTGGCACGCTACCTCGGCCCGGGCGTCTTCGTCGTGCGCGGGCGCTATCTGGGGGACGACGACCGCGGCCTGCTCGTCTCCGTGTCGTCCGTGGAGATGACACGGGGGGATGAGGTCTCCTGGGCGGGGGAGACGGTGGCGCTACCGACCAGTCATATTGCGTCGCTCGAGGTGCGCCGCCTGGCCAAGGGGCGGAGCTGGCTGTTGGCCGGCCTGGGGCTGACCGGGCTCGTCGCGACGACCGCCGCGTTCACCTTGAACGGCAGTACCACGCCTATCAGCTCCAGCAGCAAGCGTCCCACCAAGCAGTAAAAGCACGGCGCCCCGGGCGTTAACGTCCGGGGCGCCAACCGCAGCTGCCCGCGACAGGCGAGCTATTGCTTGGTTGCCGTGAACGTCCCGCGCAGCGTCCCTCTGCTCTTATTCGGCCGTGCTGGTAGGACAACGCTCCACGTCGCGACTCCGGAAATCGTGGTGCCCTGGACCAGTCCGTACTGGAACTGGCGGTTGTTTGTCAGGAGGGAGAAGGTGAGTTTGCCACTCCCGAGGTTGCCGTTCGCGATCTGGCCGGGAGCTTGGGCGTACGTGGTGTTGGTTACGACGTTAAGGCTGTCTGTCTGACTGCATAACCCCGTCGTTATGGTCCACGGCCCCGTGACGTGCGTGACCCCCTGGTCCTCCGTCAAAGTGACCGTCCCGGTCACGTTACACTCATCGTCGACTTCACCCGTCTTGACCGAGACCACTCCGCCGCTGACGCTCGTGTCGTTGTAGGTATTGTGCCCCGCCAACGAGGTCCAGGTAACGTTCCAGGCCCCGTTTACGTCAGCCCCCGCGCTCGGCGACGCGACCTGCTCGGTGCCGGTGAAGTTGTCGCTGGCGCAGCCTACGATTGCGAGTCCCACGAACAAGGCTATTCCACGCCGCATAGACCGCCCTCTCGGTGAGTGTTCGCAGGCACATTATCACACATTTCGAGGCCTCGCTAGATCAACGATATGGCGACAGATGTCCCATATTGGAACGTCCTCCCGGCCTCAAAACACACCCACGCTCGAGCGTCGCAGGTCTGTTTCCAGCGTCCACTCGATGTACTGACCGGGCTGCACGATGAGTCGCTCGGTGCGGGCGAAGGCGTCGTTGCCGATCGCATCGCCGTAGAGCTGGATCTCGCGCCCCAGGCCGAGCAGCCGCACGGGCAGGAAGAACACGGCGGAGGAGGATCCCGTCACCGTGCCGACCCGGGTTCGCACGCCGTCGTGCAGCACGTAGACAACCACGTCCAGGTAGTTGTGGTTGGTCACGGTGAGGGCGATTTCGCCCTCGGCGACCTCGACGGTTGGCGCGGAAGGGGTCTTGTTGCCCCGATTGAACACGAAGCAGGCGGGGGTGGTGATGAAGAGCAGCGTAGCGAGCGCTGCCCCGAGCGGGAAGTTGTGGCGACGCATTGAGCGACCCATACCCGCGAACGTAGCGTTGGTCTACCGGGCGCGGAAGGGACTGCGCCAGCGGCCGCCCGCCCGCGGGCAAGAACGCCCATGACAGTTTCCTGACAAAATACGCCACCGCGGACGCCGATTTGTCGAATCGGCGCTTGTTTTAACCTCTTGCGAGTCTCCCGTTCGGCCCGCACAATAGTCCGAACGTGGGACGCGCCGAGCCTTTTACGAGGCGCGCAGGCCACGTCATACCGTCCGTGTTCGCCCAAGCCGTTGGGCACGGGTGTGAGCGGTGGACGCCCAGAGCCGTCGGCTCTACCGCACGCGATCAACCTCTCGTTCGAGGAAATCGCCATGAAGAGTGCCACTGTTCGCCACACGCGGATCGTGGCGATCGCGCTCCTATGCGGCGTGACGCCCGTCCTGGCGCAGCAGGCATCCATCACCGGTCTAGTGACCGATTCGGCGTCGCGCCGTGCGCTCGTTTCCGCCCAGGTGCTCGTGGGCGGGACGACGTTGCGGGCCCTGACGGACCGGACGGGACGTTTCCGCTTCGATAACGCGCCGCCCGGTGCGGTAACGCTCCGGGTGCTCCTGATCGGCTACAAACAAATGACACGAGTTGTCACGGTCGCCGCGGGCGTGGCGGCGACAGCCGACTTCGCGTTGCAGTCCGCTCCCATCGGGCTCGACGCCGTGGTCGTGACGGCCACCGGGGAGCAGACCCAGCGCGAGCAATCCAACGCGATTCACACGTTCGACGCGGGAGACATTACGAGCAAGGCTCCTGTGCTGGACATGTCGAATCTGCTGAGCGCGCGCGCGCCGGGCTTGATCGTCCAGGACGCCGGCGGCACGACCGGCACTGGCACGCGCATCCGGATTCGCGGCTCGAACAGCCTGTCGCTCTCCAACGAGCCGGTCGTCTACGTCGACGGAGTCCGCGTGGAGAACGGCCCTAGCTCGATCTCCGTGGGCGTCGGCGGGCAGACACCGTCGCGTATCAACGACATCAACCCGAACGACTTGGAGACCGTGCAGGTGGCGGGCGGCCCGTCCGCCAGCGCGCTGTACGGCACCGACGCCGCCAACGGCGTCATCCAGATTCGGACGAAGCAGGGCAAGCCCGGACCGACCCGCTGGGACGTCTACGCCGAAGGGGGCGTGCTGAACGACGTGGCGACGTACCCGGCGAACTACCGGGGCGCGGACGCGATCGACTCGACGTGTACCCTCATCCAGAGTATCAGTCAGGGGGCCGGCAAGTGCACTCAGACCCGGCTGCACGTTTTCAACCCCATCGAGACGTTCAGCCCATTTCGCACGGGGCACCGCCAGGAGTACGGCGTCGCGGCTTCGGGGGGGAGCGATCAAACGACGTACTACGTGTCCGGCCATTGGAATCAGGAGCTGGGGGTGTACGCGGCGAACCAGAACCGCCAGGTCAGCGTGCTGGCGAACCTGCACCAACAGGCGGGCCCTCGCGCGGACTTCCAGGCGCGCGTGGGCTACACCTCAGGGAAGCTACGCCTGCCGGAGAATGACAACAATTCGCTCGGCGTGGTCTCGAGCGCCTTCCTCGGCCGCGCGGACACGATCAATCAGGGCTATGGCTTCCTCACGCCGGCCCAGAGCTTCTCGATTCTCACCTTCCAGACGATCGACCGCTTCACGGGCAGTTTCCAGACGAACTTTCGTCCGTGGGAGTGGCTGGTCGTGCACGGCGTGGCCGGTATCGATTTCACCAGTCGGTTCGACGAGAAGACATTCCCGACCGGCGCCATTCCCGCCGCCTTCAGCGGCTCGTTGAACGCGGGGCAACGCTCGGCAAACCCGTTCCAGCTCTACAACTGGACCGGCACCGTGGACGCGACGGCGTCGTTCGTCCTGACGCCGACGGTGACGTCGACCACGACGGCCGGGGCGCAGTACTTCAAGAACGTGTTCCACGGTGTGATCGCGAATCGGACTCTCGGGCTCGCCGCCGGAACCGGGTCCTTGACCGGCGGCGTGGTGCCATTCGACAGCGAAACGACCCAGTCGTTCGTCACCTTCGGCAAGTTCGTGGAGGAACGGGTGGGCATCCGGAACCGCCTCTTCCTGGCTGGCGCCCTCCGCAACGACCGGAACTCGGCGTTCGGCGCCAAGTTCGGCGACATCATCTACCCCAAAGTGTCGGCGTCCTGGGTGATCTCCGAGGAGCCGTTTTTCCCTCAAACCGGCGCCCTCAATACGCTGCGGTTGCGCGCTGCCTGGGGACAGTCCGGGGTCCACCCGGGGCCTCTGGCAGCGCTGGACTTCTACAATGCGACCCCCGTCCTGGTGGGCTCGGCGGACGTCCCCGGCATCACGATCGGGAATCTCGGTAATCAGGGCCTGAAGCCCGAGCGAACGCGGGAAGTGGAGGTCGGCTTCGAAGCGGACGCCTTCCGTCAGGTGGTGCACGTGGACTTCGCCTACTATGACAAGGCGTCTCGTGACGCGCTCGTGGCACGCAAGTTGGCACCGTCCCTGGGCTCCAGCGACACGACCTTTGCGAACATCGGTGAGGTCAGCAACAAGGGCGTCGAGGTCACGGCCGCCGTCCGCGTGATCGATCGCCCGTCCCTCAGCGTGAACCTCAACGCCACGGCGTGGGGAAACCGGAACCGGCTGGTCACGTTCAACGATACGACGATCAAAGCGATCATCTTCGGCCTGGGGGGCTTTTCACAACGCCATCAGCCGGGCTACGCGCTCGGGAGCTATTTCTTGGTGCCTTACACGTACGCGGACCGGAACCGGGACGGCGTGGTCGACACGAGCGAGGTGTCTCTCGGGCCGGCGGCGACGTTCCTCGGGCAGCCGTACCCTGATCACGGTGTCACGCTCTCGGCCGACGTGACGTTCCTGCGGCGCCTACGACTGTACGCCTTGCTCGATGGCCGCTACGGCAACAAGCAGCTGAACTTCACGGAAGAGTTCCGCTGCTTACCGCCGCGCAACAACTGCCGCGCCCTGAACGACAAGACCGCATCGCTCGCCGATCAAGCGGCGGCCGCCGCAAACCTCAAGAATACGTCCGCCGGCTACGTCGAAGACGGCGGCTTCACCAAGCTGCGCGAGGTGTCGGTCACCTACTTCGCCCCCGAGGCGTGGGCCCGGAAGGTCGGGGCCACCGCCCTCACCGTCAGCGTCGCGGGCCGCAACCTCGCGACGTGGACCAGCTACAAGGGTGTGGACCCCGAGCTCAACGAAGCGGGTCAGAACAACTTCACGACGGCGGACTTTTTGACACAGCCGCCGGTGCGCTACTTCATCGGCCGCATCAACGTCACCTTCTGAGCGGGCGGGGGCCCGACACGATGATTCGCATTGTGCATCGCACCGACCTCTCCCACGCGCGCGGTCCGCGCGTCACCGGTATGGGGGCGGCCCTCATCTTCGCCACGGCCCTGACCGCCGGGTGCCATATTCTGGACGTCTCCAACCCCGACGTCGTCTTCCCCTCGAGCCTCGACGACCCAGCTGCCCTCCCCACGATCCGCGCCGGCGCGATCGGCGACTTCGCCATCGCCTACAGCGGCTCCGGGGCGCAGGGCTCGGGTGGGACGACGGAAGGACAGATCCTGCTCGGCGGGATGCTGGCGGACGAGCTCATCAACACCGAGACCTTCCCCGATCGCATCTTGGCTGACGCGCGGCAGCCGCAGATCGAGAGCGGGACGCTGCAGACGATCTTCCGTAACCTGCACAAGGCGCGCCGCTCGGCCGAGGTCGCCGCCCAGAAGTTCCGCCAGTTCGCCGATACCACCGTGGACGCCGGGTTGTCCGAAATGCTGAGTCTGGCGGGCTTCACGTACGTCTTCTTCGCCGAGAACTACTGCTCCGGCGTGCCGTTCAGCACGATCAACGCCGACGGTTCGTTCACCTTCGGCGGACCGCTTACCGTGCAGCAGGTCCTCGACACGGCCGTCAACCGCTTCAACCAGGCGCTGGCTGCGGCTAACGCGCTCGACACGTCCACTGCCGGCAGGAAGACAACCCGGACCAATAGGATTTCTCTCGCAGCCGTAGGGAAGGCGCGGGCTCTCCTGGATGCAGGTCAGGTCAACGCGGCGGACGCGGCCGTGACGGTGGTGGCGACGACGTTCAACTACCTCATCCAGCACGACCTGAACACGACGCGGCAGAACAACGGCGTTTACAACGGCATGTTCAAGTTCAAGCGCTATGGCGTCCCTGATTCCGCGGAGGGTCTCGTGGGGTTGCCTTGGCGCACCGTGGCGGATCCGCGCACGCCCGTGTTCCGCCGAGTTCTCACCACCAGCACGGGACCGAAACCGGAAACCGGATTCGATAACGTGACCCCGCAGTACAATCAAAGCCGCTATATGGACGAGAAAGCGTCGGTCACCCTGGCCACGGGGGCCGAAGCGCGGCTCATCAGCGCCGAAGCGGCCCTGCAGCGCGGCGACACGGCCGGAATGTTGACGCTGCTGAACGCGTTGCGCGCGTCGCCGCCAAGCTATTTCCTCAACGCCGGGGCCCCGCTTGCGGCGCTGACCCCGCTCCCGGCTCCCGTCGGGGCCACGGCCGCCGTCAACCTGCTGTTCTCGGAGCGCGCGCGGTGGCTCTGGCTCACGAGCCATCGCTTGAGCGACCTACGGCGGCTGGAACGGCAGTACGCCCGTCCTGACAATCAAGTGTTCCCAACGGGCCCGTACTTCAAGAGCGGGCTGCAATACGGCACCGCCGTCAACTACCCGGTGCCGATCGACGAGCTGAACAACCCCAATTTCCAGCAGTGTCTCGACCGGCTGCCCTGAGCCCGGGCCCTCTAAGGCGCCCGAGGCTCAGGAGCCGTTCTTGGTCCGTATAAGGATGACGCCGCTGACCGCATTCGACCCGTAGTAAGTCGTCCCCTCGATGCCGCCCAGGATCTCGATCGAAAGGATCGTGCTGGCGGGGATCTGCGTGAGCGAGCGGAAGTCTACGACATCCGCCCCGTCCAGAAACACGCGGGGTGCGTCGTCGAGCAGGATGCTCGAGCGACCGCGCCGCTCGAGGCTCGTTGGACGGCCGTCGCGTTTCTCGCCATAACGGAACTGCGGCGCAAGGCGCTTCAGGGCCTCCCAGGCGTTCAGCGCCCCCGAGCGCGCGATCCGTTCTTCCGTGATGAGAATGCGATCACCGGCATCCCCCACCGGCTGGGACGTGCCGTGGGGATGGAGACACGCCGCGCAGAGCCAGAGCAGCGGCATCAACGCCGGCAAATTGCGGCAGGGCACGCCCATGCGGACCTCCTGGAGGCATCATGTCTTGCCCGAGGGAGCGCTGTCAAGCAGTTCGCCAAGCCGGCGAAGCAAACGAGGCGACGATCGCGTAAGATTCGGACCGCCCATACTTGTCACCCTCTGCTGCGCCCTGTTGCAGATCGCCGTCCCGCCTCCCCGCGGCTACGTCAACGACTTCGCCGCACATGGAAGCGGTGATCGCCGAGCTGCGCGACAAGACGCGGGGCGGTCGCCCTTGCCGCCGGGTTGAAGATGAAAGAGGAGGAGGTGGCGAGCAGCATAGCAGCGAGAGCGGCATGGAGTCGAAGCGGGCGGACGCGCGGACACCCTTCGTTATGACAGTTTCCGGACAACCCGCTATGGCGGGGACGTGCTCGTTTGTCCCGTTTTGTAACCGATGCGAACTTGCGACTTCCCGTGACGGGCGGCAGCTTAGCCGGGCCGTTTCACTCCTCTCCCAAAACCCTAGGAGAGTGGCATATGCGTCACGCCCCGTCGGGCCGCTGTTGGTCTTGTCCTTCCGCCGTCTCACCCGGAGCGCGCTGCAGGTGTAGTCGCCGGTAGGCCGTCAGAGCTGGCCTACCGGATTCCCGCTCCACCGACTCACCGCGCCGCTCCGCGCGCGCCGCAGTGTGTGCCCCGCGCCGGCCGGCTCCCGTTCAAAGACCCTTTGGATGAGGACACGCTCCATGAACGCTTTTCGCATTCGCCCATTGCTCGGCATCGCGGCAGCGAACCTGCTGCTCGCGGCGTTCGCTGCCGGGCCGGTGCAGGCCCAGCAGGGCACAGTGGCTGGGCAGGTAACGGACAAGTCGAACCAGCAGCCGGTCGCCGGTGCGCAGGTGCTCGTATCGGGCACCAACCTCCAAGCGCGTACCAGCAGAGAAGGGCGTTACACGATCACCAGAGTGCCCGCAGGCAGCTACACCGTGCAGGTGCGGTTCATCGGCTATGCGACGGGAACGAGCTCCGTGAGCGTCGCGCCAGGCCAGACCGCGACCGTGGACTTCGCGCTGACGCCCGCGGCCGTGCCCCTTGAGGCCATCGTCGTATCGGCCACGGGTGAGGAACAGGTGAAGCGGGAGCTCGGCAACACCGTCGGCACGATCGACGCCGCCAAGATCACGCAGCTGGCCGCCCCGAACAACACGGCGGACCTGCTCAACTCGCGGATCCCGGGGGTTGAGGTGATGCAGAGCGGCGGCACCACGGGCACCGGCTCCCGCATTCGGATCCGTGGGGCGACGAGCCTCTCGCTCCGTAACGAGCCGATCATCGTGGTGGACGGCGTGCGCATCGACAACTCGCCCCAGGCGGGAAGCCTCGAGAACTTCACGGGCGGCCAGGCGCCGTCGCGCTTGAACGATCTGAACAACGACGACATTGAGTCCGTTGAGGTGGTCAAGGGGCCTTCGGCGGCTGCCCTGTACGGCACCGACGCGGCGAACGGCGTCATTCAGATCCGTACCAAGCGGGGGCGGCCCGGCCCGACCAGATGGACGGCCTACGCGGAGGGTGGGGCGCTGAACGATAAGGGCGATTGGCCGGCGAATTACTTCTCGCGGCAGGCGAACGACTCATCGTGCCGGCTGTCTTCGCAGGCTCGGGGCATCTGCACGATCGTCGGTGTCGACAGCTTCAACCCCATCGTGCAGAACTCGCCGTTCCGTACTGGTGTGCACCAGGAATACGGCCTGACCGCGTCGGGCGGCAACGAGGTCACGACGTTCTTCGTATCGGGTGCCTTCGAGCGGCAGCGGGGCGTGTTCCAGTCGAACGACCTGCGGAAGACCAACGTGCGGGTCAACCTGACCAACCAGGTCAGCCGGTTGATGGACATCAGCGCGAACGTCGGGTACGTCTCGAGCCTCCTGAATCTGCCGCAGAACGACAACAACGACCAGGGAATCGTGGCGAGCGGATTGCTCGGATACGCCTTCGACACGGTCGCGCCGACCGGGAATCCTGGGAACCCGCAAGCGCCGGCGTTGCAAGGCGGCTATCGCTTCCTGACGCCCCCACAGGCCTTCCGAATCTCTGTGGTGCAGCGCGTCGAGCGGTTTACGGGTGGCCTGAACGTCAACTTCCGGCCGGCGAGCTTCCTGACCATGTTCGGGACGGCGGGCTATGACCTGACTAACCAGAATGACAACCAGCTCACCCCGCCGGGGGAGATCCCGCTCGATCAGAACCGTCTCGACGGGAACGCGACTGCCAACCGGGCGCAGCTGTTCTCCTACACTGCTTCGTTTAACACCAAGGCGTCATTCCGCCTGTCGTCGAACGTCAACTCCAACACGACGGTCGGCGTGCAGTACTACAAGAACGTGTTCCAGCAGGTGCAGGCCTCGGGGCGGAAGGTCGTCGCCGGCACGGGCGGGCTCGGGGGCGTCGTCGTGCCCTCGGTGGGCGACACCACGGCGCCGTTCGTGACCCTCGGCGGCTACATCGAGGAGCTCGTCGCCGTGCACGACCGGCTGTACTTCACGGGGGCCGTCCGGGCCGACAAGAACTCGGCGTTCGGCACGAACTTCGGGAACATTCTCTACCCCAAGCTTTCCGGCTCGTGGGTAGTCTCGGAAGAGCCGTTCTTCCCGCGCCCCACTTGGCTCAACTCGCTGCGGGTGCGCGCCGCGTGGGGGAAGTCGGGCCGCGCGCCGGGCACGCTCGACGCGCTCCATTTCTACCATCCAGTCGCGGTCGCGCAAAGCGGGAGCGACGTGCCGGCGGTTACCATCGGCGGCGCGGGCAATACCAACCTGAAGCCCGAGCAGACGCGCGAGCTCGAGACTGGGTTCGACGTCGACGTGATCAATCAGCGCGTGCACTTCGAGGCCACCTACTATAACAAGCGCTCGAAAGACGGTCTCATCGCCGTGCAGATCGCGCCGTCGGTGGGTGAGAGCTTCACCCGGTTCGACAACCTCGGCGAGGTCGGCAACCAGGGCTACGAGCTGCTCCTCACGGCTCAGCTGCTCCGGCGCCCAGACCTGCAGTGGAGCGTGACGGCCAGCGCCTGGGGGAACAAAAATCGCGTCCTCAAGACCGACAGTATCGGGACCCCGATCATCTTCGGACTCGGGGGTGCTACCCAGCGGAATCAGGTCGGGTATCCGGCGGGCGGGTACTGGGGCACACCGTACACGTTCGCCGACACCAGCGGCGACGGCCTGATCAAAGCTTCCGAGCTCACGGTTGGGGACTCGGACACCTTCCAGGGCTCCTCGGTTCCCACCCACGGTGCGTCGTTGTCGACCGAGGTCAACTTCCTCAAGCATTTCACGGTGTTCGCCCAGTTCGACGGGCGGTGGGGCAACAAGCTGGACAATTCGACCGAATCGTTCCGCTGCATCTTTGGCATCTGCGCCGGCGCGCGCGTGCCCGGGTCGTCGCTGGCGGATCAGGCCGCGGCGCTCACGGCGCCGTCTTTCGAAACGGGCTTCTTTCAGGACGGAGGGTTCGTCAAGCTGCGTGAGGTGTCGCTGACCTATACCGCTCCGCCCGCGTGGGCGGCGCGCTTCGGGGCGAGCTCGTTGAGCATCACTGCCACGGGCCGCAACCTCGTGACCTGGACGAAGTACCGCGGTCCCGATCCCGAGGTGAACGACATCGGCCAGTTCAACTTCAGCGTGGCCGACTTCCTGACACAGCCCCCGGTGCGCCAGTTCTTCGGTCGCATCAACGTGACCTTCTGAGCCCGAGGATCAACCCATGACGAATACCACCAAGCTGCTTGCGCTCGTCGGGCTCGCGTCGCTGGCCCCACTCGCCAGCTGTAACGACCCGCTGCATGTCAGTATTCCCGACATCGTGCAGCCGGGTCAGCTGACCGACTCGGCTGCCCTGGCGACGGTCCGGGCCGGTGTGCTCGGGGACTTCGGCATTGCCTACACGGGAGATCACCCCGACGGGTCTGGTGCCACGGGTGCATCGGAGGGTGTGATCATGTACGGCGGACTGCTCGCGGACGAGTGGATCAACTCCGAGACATTTCCGACCCGCATCGAAGTGGACGCGCGGACGATCCAGGAGACCAACGCGGACGTCGACCTCTGGTTCCGGCGGATGCATCAAGCGCGCACGTCCGCCGAGAAGGCCGCGGCCCAGTACGCGCGGTTCGCATTTCCACACTCGGATCCCAATCGTGCGGAGATGCTCACCCTGGCCGGGATGACGTACGTGTTCTTCGCGGAGACTTGGTGCTCTGGGGTTCCGATCAGCCACCTGAATGCGGACGGAACCATCGCGTACGGCACACCCCTCACCACCCGTGACCTGCTGGACACGGCGATCGCCCGGTTCGACGCAGCGATCACCGCGACCAGTGACGCGGACATGACGGCGTTCGCGACGGTGGAGAAGGCGCGGGCCGTGCTCGATACCAGCGGTTTTGCCGCGGCCGGGGCCTTGGCGAACGCCGTGCCGACGAGCTTCGTGTACTTGGAGGAGCACTCCGAGAACACCGATCGGGAGAACAATGGCGTGTTCAACGCCAATTTCCCCGACCAGCGGTACGCCGTGGCGAACGCGGAGGGGGGGAATGGGTTCCGCTTCCGGTCGGCCTGGGACCGTCGCACGCCTTTCATCGCGCCGACAGACCCGAGCAGCGGCGATACACTTCCTGGCTTTGACGGCGAGACGATCCTGTGGACCCAGCAGCGCTACGGCAGCCGGAAAACCTCGATCACGGTGGCGACGGGCGTCGAAGCACGGCTGATTCAGGCGGAAGCGGCGTTGCGCACCGGGGATACACTCGCGGGGGGTCAGTTTCTCGCGCAGCTGAACCAGCCGCGCGTGAGCCCAACCGAGCGATCGTACTTCGATCCGAGCCCGTTTGCGCCGGGGGACACCACGACGCAACCGATAGGGGCGCTACCGGCGCTCTCGGTAACCGACATCACCAACGCGGGCGGCGCCGTCAACTTGCTGTTCGCCGAGCGGGCGCGCTGGCTGTGGCTCACTGCGCACCGCCTCGGCGATCTGCGTCGTCTGGTGCGCCCAGTGGCCCAGGGCGGCTACGGGCGACCGGCCAACTCGGTCTTTCCGACGGGGCCGTACTTCAAGGTGAACTTTGCCAATTACGGCACCGATGTGAACTTCCCGGTACCCGTGACCGAAAAGAACA
>WNGO01001879.1_pt1 | contig 13498 bp, 11 predicted proteins | sample 5400511 | NCBI WGS metagenome assembly WNGO01 (sample SAMN13153380, study PRJNA577476) | soil metagenome | isolation source: 20 cm soil or saprolite under Garry oak tree replicate 2 | place: USA:California | collected 2016-06-15
ATTTGTCGCCCTTTGCTTCACAATTGCCGCTATTTTCCGCAACTTGCGTTACATTTTCGTGACAGTCGCCACTATCAACCTAACACTGTAGAGGATGTGCGCTTGCTCGCATCCGTTACCCGGATCGCCGCTCGCCTACCCTTCCCATCAACCAGCACAGAATGCAATCGCGTCAAGAGTCGCCAAAATCCGGTAGTGGGTCAGTTTGAAAACTGACAGTCTATAGCGGAAAATCAACTATGGGTGAGAGTTGATGCGTATCAAAGAGATTGACCACGTACAGTTGGCGATGCCATCCGGTAGAGAGGCCGAAGCGCGCGCTTTTTATGAGGGTGTTCTCGGCATACCAGAAGTTTCAAAGCCACCAAATCTGGCGAAACGGGGCGGCTGTTGGTTCGTTCGAGACGCATTAAAGGTTCATTTGGGCGTGGAAAATGACTTCCGACCGGCCCGCAAGGCTCACCCCGCCCTTCTGGTAGAGGATCTTTCTGCCCTTAAGACGCTCATTGAATCTGCCGGGTATACCGTTAAGACGGACGAACCTCTGGAGGGCTATGACCGAATCTACGTTGAAGACCCTTTCGGAAATCGAATTGAACTCATGGAACCACTCTCAAACTGACCCACTACCCAAAATCCACATCCAATGACTTCCCAGATCCGGACTTCTGGGCCATTCGCAGAACCTCAGTCAAGTGTCGTGTCCAACCGGTAGGGCGCAAGATCACAAAAAAAGGCCCTACCGCCTCTATCGGCTCTACCAATCGAAGCGAAATCCGAACTGAATCAACCGCGGATTCGCGTTGCTGTCGCTCGTGATGGTGCCGGCCGTGGATGAGGTGGGCACACCACTCGAAAACTGCAGGTTGCTCGAAGGCAGATTGAAGTTCGCCTTGTTGAATACATTGAAGAAATCCATCCGGAACTGAAACCGGTGCGCCTCTCCGAAGGGGAAGTTTTTCATAACGCCGAAATCCATATTTGTCAGCGTTGGCCCCGTGAAGCGATTGCGTCCAACGTTTCCAATCGTTCCGGCAACCGGCTGTGTGAACAGCGGACAGCCACCGCCTGCCGCATTGTGACAGTTGAAGACGTTGTTAGGATCCGAGTAATCGATGGCGACGTCAGTCACGCCTGGAGCAAAGTTGGGGCGGTCAGCGAACTGGTTCAAGCCGCTATAGTCGAAGGCAGTTCCCGCAAGGATCGTGAAAGGGAATCCGGACCGGTAGTTGAAGATTCCGGAGGTGTCCCACCCGCCGATCACGTGGCCCAACGGGCCATGAACAGCATTAAGCCAGCGGCGATGCGGACCAAAGGGAAGTTCGTAGATATAAGTCGCAACGACGCGATGAGTCACGTCAAACGAGGAACGTCCGCGTTCTACCCCGCGATTGCGTGGATCCGCGTAGGAACCAAACTCACCATCGGAACCAAAGAAACTGGAGTTGTCATCCAAGGAGCGGCCAAACGTGTAGGAAGCCGTATAGCTAATCCCATGAACAGCCCGCTTATGGAAGGTGGCCACCAACCCGTTGTAGGTCGAGTTGCTGGTAAACGCTCCTTGGAAGATGCCCGCGTACTGCTGAAAAGGGAAAGTTCGCTGGTTCGGTGTCTGATCGCCTCTCCTGGTCGGGTCGACCACAGCCGTGACGGTCGGCTCATTGCCGTCCAGGAACGTGCCGAGCTTGCGACCCTGCGATCCAACGTAAGAAACCCCAATCGAATAGTTGATTCCCAACTGCCGCTCGACTTCCAATGCGTAGTTCATCGCGTAGGCCGTGCGGGCATTCAAGTCCCAGGCATTAAAAGTGATGATCCCGCGACTCCCGCCCGGTACCGTCCCATCCGCGGCGAAGAGGCTGCGATTCTGATTCAACGCGGTGCCCCAGGTGTAAGTAGACGTTGGAAGCGTGGTCGACAAGACCAGGGGCAAATTCAACCCCATATTGACAGGGATATTCGCAAAAATATCGTCATAGCTCGCACGGAAACCCGTGCGAATCACGGTTTTCCCATCGCCAAACAACCAAGGTAGTATCTTCGGGTTCCAGGCAATCCCAAGCAACGGGGCGTAATTGTTGTAGTCGCCACTGAGTTGTCCACTCCGGGGAAGGAAAAAATTCACGGGAGTCAGGGTAATGGCGTCGCGACCAAGTTTCGTTGGGTCAATGTCAATGCGCAGGTTGGAATTGAGGGCCATCATGCCAATCCCTGGCACGAAGTTGCTCCCACGGTCGAGCTTTTCTCTGGATTGTCCAAAGTACTCCCAGCGGACCCCGTAGTTGATTGTCAGGTTTGTTTTGGCCTTGAACGAGTCTTGCGCGTAATACGACCAGACGTATCGCGACCAGGTGCGAAATGTGCCGCCGGGTCCAGTTCTTAATGATCCCCTTTGCGGCTGCCCGGTGGCAAATCGCGCAAAGCTCGGAAAGGAGATCGCTCCGCGATAGTTGCCGTTCAAAAAGCGATTCGTCTGCTCGTGGCGCAACCCGCCTCCGACCTTAAGAGTGTGGCGCGACCAGCCGTGTGGAGCGATCAAGGAAAGATTGTCGTAGGCTTCAATGGTGTTCGTGGCACGACCCTGGGGCATGTTCGTTCCGGCCCCCAGACCTCCGAAACCTGTAATGGAGATATTGGGGAGCCCTCCATCGAGAGGGTCCACCTTCGTGTTCACGTAGCCAGGTAGAGGATTTCCGCTCGCGTCAGTAAAGATGCTCGCCGGATTCAGGCTGACATCTGAAGGCGCAAACTTCGTGCGATTGCGCGAAAACGCCGCATGGGCTTCATTGACGAAACTTGCCCGGGCCCAGTTCTCTTGAATGAGCATTGAATGCTGACCCGGCAGATTGGTGATATTGCCGTGGAAGGGAAAGGTCAGACTTTGCACCTGGTCAGAACTTCCGCGGAGCCAAGCATAACGCCCGGTAAGATGATGGTTGGCAGTGATATTGTGATCCACGCGCCAGAAATAGGTGTCGTTGTTATTGATGGTGGCCGCGGTTCCCGTCCAGTTCGTGCCGCCAACCAGCGGTGTGTTCGCATCCGGGAAAAATGCCAGCACCTTCTGAGAGACCGGATCGGTAACTGTAGCCCGCTCTGCAACAGTCGGCACTCGAGCAGTAAGGGGTTGTTGTGTCTTATCGCGGAAGGCCTCGTAGCTGAAGAACCAGAAGGTCTTGTCGCGAACAATGCGGCCCCCAGCCGTGCCGCCGAACTGATGCCGACGTAGTGCGTTCTTTGCCTTCCCTGCGCGATTCAAAAAGAAATCATTGGCGTCCAGCAAGTCGTTCCGGCCGGTGTAGAAGAGCGTCCCGTGAAGCGCATTGGTGCCGGACTTGGTGATGATGGATACTTGGGCGCCGCTGCTGCGTCCGACATCCGTGCTGGCAATGCTGGTCTGAACATTAAATTCCTGGATGGCATCCGTCAGGTGGAACAGATTGAGGGGACCGTTAACCTGTGGGTCGTTGTTGCTCACGCCGTCCAAGGTGTAGTTGTTCGACTGAGTCCTCATACCAGCCACAGAAAAACCCACCACCTGAGTCCCTGGAGCGCCCTGTATCGTTCCGGGGGCCGTGAGCGCTAGAGCCAGAATATCGCGGCCAAGCATGGGCAGATTTGAAACCTCTTTCAGATCAACTGAGCGGTTGACGGTGGTTCTATCTGCCTCGATCAGCGGAATTTCAGAAGTCACCTCCACCACTTGAGTGACCTCGCCAACCTCGAAGTGCAGGTCGCTCCGAACGACGGCACCGACGTTCACGACGATTTCGGTATGGTGCAGTCGGCGGAAGCCCTTGGCTTCGGCGAGCAATTCATAAGTAGCCGGGCGTAGCGCTAGAAACTCAAAGTAGCCTTCGGAACTGGCTGTGAGTGTCTTTGCCTCCCCGGTGGCCACATTCCGAAGGGTCACTTGCGCTCCCGCAACACTCGCGCCACTTTGATCGTATGTGTTGCCCACCACGCTGCCCGTGGGTTGCTGGGCGAGCGTGACAGAGCAGACTGCGAGCATCAAGACACACACTGAGATACTCAGCCATAGAAATCGACGGAATCTCATGTCCTCACCTCTCTTAACTGAACGATCGGCGGGCAACGCAAAGACACAACCTGCGGGTTGTTGAGAAGAAAACTGCCACTGCCCAAACACACCCACCGCTTGATGGTGGCTTAGCAAATCTTACTGTCGATGTCAAGTTGCAACTAGTAAAAGAAAACTAAATTCTTGAGTTACGCCCGGTCGGCGAGCCAGGCAGCGCCCTAAATGACAAACAAAAAGCCGCGATTTTGTTTGACGGATTTCCGTGGAGCTTCACCTGCTCATTTCCACCCCCGTTGTTTCCTCCTCGGAGGTCACTAGAGAGCAGGTCGCGAATAACTGTTGAGACGGTAGTTCCGCAGCAGTTAAGAAAGCAGTCCAGAAACGGCGTTCAATGAAATCGAGCCCCAACGCCAGGTTGCCGGGCCACGTTTCCCCTAACCGGACTTATAGCCCAGAGCGGTCCCCGACCGCCTCTCTTTCTCTGAATGGCACGTCTATCGTCCACGTGGCGAGCAGGTCGCAGCACCTACTGTTGCTTGCATCGCGGGGATGTAAACAACAGTGCACTCTCTGGCAGATGGAATGCAGTATTGTAGCGCATGGACTCCACCACCCAGGATCTATCCCAAGTCCTAATCGAACTCGGACTGATCGTCGTTAGTCTTGCGATCCTAGCTCGCATCGCGACTCGTTGGGGCTTCTCTGCCATCCCTCTCTACCTGCTTGCTGGCCTCGCCTTTGGCAAAGGAGGACTGGCGCCACTGAACCTCAGTGCCGGTTTCACCCACATCGGCGCCGAAATCGGCGTGCTTTTGCTTCTCTTCATGTTAGGCCTTGAGTACACGGGAGCCGAGTTGGTTGCTAATCTAAGGAGCGCACTTCCCGCGGCCATCGTGGATTTCGCGCTGAACTTCACGCCTGGTCTACTTGCAGGACTCCTCCTAAACTGGAAGCCGCTCGCTGCAGTCCTGTTAGGTGGCGTAACCTACGTCTCTTCCTCCGGCTTGATTGCCAAGTTCTTGGCGGAACTCCGGCGGCTCAACAATCCTGAGACTCCGGCCGTGTTGTCGATTTTGGTGCTGGAGGATTTGGCCATGGCTGTCTATCTGCCTCTCGTTGCCGTCCTTTTCGCCGGTGGTGGCCCAGCGAGAATGGCCATGTCTGTCTCATTGGCACTGGCCACGGTGCTTCTGGTTCTCGCCCTGGCTGTCCGCTACGGCGTGTCGTTGAGCCGCGTTGTTGCTCATCAGTCAGATGAGATTGTACTTCTCACCATTTTTGGCGCGGTCCTTCTTGTCGCCGGGGCTGCGCAGCGGTTCCAAGTATCGGCCGCTATCGGGGCATTTCTCGTCGGCATCGCCGTCCCAGAACCCATGGCTGAGCAAACGCATCGTCTGCTCGCACCCCTTCGTGACTTGTTTGCCGCTACGTTCTTTTTCTTTTTTGGGCTTCAAATCGATCCGGCAACTCTGCCGTCCGCTCTGTCGTCCGCCGTTTTGCTGGGGGCTGTAACCGCCCTGACAAAAGTGCTGACCGGTTTCTGGGCCGCGAGGCGAACCGGTGTTGACCGGCGAGGACGTCTGCGGGCGGGCATGGCCTTGGTCGCGCGTGGCGAGTTCTCAATCGTAATTGCAGGCTTGGGTGTCGGCCTCGAGCCGCAGCTTGGACCGCTTTCAGCCGCCTATGTGCTCTTTCTCGCAGTACTCGGTCCCATCCTCACCCGCGCGCTTAAATAGAATTTCTCCAAACAAGTCGTTTGCCAGAATGTGCTACGTATTCGCTAGAGGCTCTTCGCGGTCCACAAACGGGGTTCGAGGAGATGGGAAGGCAAGCGGCCTTTGACGAATCCTCACTTCCGCCAACAGGACTTGAACGAACCTGCAAGCGGATTACCACACGTGTGCTCTTCCCTGTTCGCAAATGGGGATGAGCGGAATGAAGAATCTGTCAGGCAAGCCTGTGCCGGATTTTCCAAAACAAAAGCAAGAATGGGCGTTACGTTTTCGTGACAGTTCACGCTCCCACGGAGAAATACGCGACTGAACTCTACGAAATGCTCGAGAAAACCAACAAAACGATATGTCCTTGAATTTCTCCGAGGACCCGACCATCTGCTTTCTTCGCAATGGATCTGGGGTGACCGCCAATTTTTCTAATTCATTCAGCTTCAATTAGATCGAAGGTAGTGGCGCGCCCGGCGAGACTCGAACTCGCGACCCCCTGCTTAGAAGCCGTTCGAACTACTTTGCCAAATCTTGCCAGAGGAGTGGCTAATCGAACGGATTCAGCAAGTTGGCGCAAATTCCCGCAAACCACTCTCTCCATCTTTTGTTGTCACCTACCGCGGAATTGCCGTTGTTTTCCGCGCTATGCGTGACATTTTCGTGACAGATGCAATCACGACGTGCGCCGTCGGTTGAACTGGATTGTGTCCGGTTCGCTGACCTCCCAGATCCGGACTTCGGGATAGCAAAGGTAGATTTCGCTTAGTTCTAATCAGGACTCACCCGTAGTCCATCTCTCAAATCTCACCAAACCCCGCCCACAAGGAAAGACTTGACAATGCATATGAACGTAGTAGTGTAACACACGTCTGTAGTAGAAGACCGAATGGCCGAACCCAAATTAACTAAGCTGGAATTGCAAATCATGGAGGCGCTCTGGACTCAAGGCCAGGCCTCCATTCGCGACATTCAGGAAACTTTCCCGGAAAAACACAAGCCAGCCTATACGACCGTCCAGACAACCGTGTATCGGCTGGAAGCGAAGAAAGCCGTGCGCCGCGTTAAGAAAGTCGGTAATTTTCACATTTTCGAAGCGGCAGTCTCCCGCAATGCCGCGCAGCGGAAGTTGATCGACGACCTGCTGGCGATGTTCGGCGGGCGCACACAACCCGTAATGGCACACCTGATTGAATCCGGCAAGCTCACCCTGGAGGACGTAAAGGAAGCCGAGAAAGTTATCCGGAAGCTTGGGAGAAAGGACAAGTCGAAATGATTTCGAACCATTTGTCTGCGACGTGGACAGCACTCGCCCCAGCGCTGGGAAATCACTTATGGCAGTCGACGCTATTTGCCATCACGGCCGGATTTTTGACATTGATGCTGCGGAAAAATCACGCGCGCGTTCGCTACTGGCTTTGGCTGGCAGCTTCTGTGAGATTTCTAATTCCCTTTTCGTTGCTGGTCGGCATGGGGAGCTATCTACCCTGGTCACACGGTGTGGCGGGAACGCAAGCTGGCTTTTACGTTGCGATGGAGGAGGTCAGCCAGCCCTTTACGAAGCCAACGATGCCTATGGTTCCTCAGGGCACTTCCTCGGTGGGTATGATCCGTCTGCTTCCCACGATTCTGCCGGCTGTGTGGTTTTGCGGATTCCTAGTCGTCATTTTCCAATGGTACTTGCGTTGGCGGCGGATTTCCGCAGCCATCCGTAAAGCGGTGCCCTTACAAGAAGGACGCGAAGTGCAAGCCCTGCGCCGGCTGGAGCGTAATGCCGGAATATGGCAGCCGCTCGAGATTTTATTATCGCGGACTTCTTTGGAACCCGGAATTTTCGGCATCACCCGGCCTGTTTTGGTATGGCCCGAAGGAATCTCCAAGCACCTTGAAGATGCGCACCTGGAAGCCATTCTCGCGCACGAACTTTGCCACGTGCGCCGTCGCGACAATCTGGCCGCTGCGCTCCACATGGTGGTGGAAGCCATCTTCTGGTTCCACCCGTTGGTCTGGTGGTTGGAAGCGCGGCTGATGGAGGAGCGCGAACGCGCCTGCGACGAAGGAGTCCTGGAATCTGGCAGCGACCGGCAGGTTTATGCAGAAAGTATTTTGAAGATCTGCGAATTTTGTGTGGGACCTCCGCTGGCTTGCGTGTCCGGAGTGACGGGCGCCGATCTCAAGAAAAGGATGCTTTATATCATGACTAAAAATGTTTCACGCAAACTGGATTTCAGCAGAAAACTATTGCTCAGCGTTGCTGGATTGTTTGTCGTCGCCGGGCCGATCGTGTTTGGCCTATTACACGCAACGCAAAGTAGAGCCCAGTACCAGGCCCAAAGCGCTGCCACAATTGCGCCTAAGTTCGAAGTCGCTTCGATCAAACCAAACAATGGCACGCCTATGGCCGGGTTTTCCATCGCTGGCAAACCTTTCGCAGGGATTATGTGGAAGGCCGATAGGTTCATGGCAACGAACTTCACGCTGCATAAGCTCATTCAAAGGGCTTACGATGTGCAGGATGACCAAATCCTAGGAGGGGCGGACTGGGTCAACTTTGAGGGGTACGATATTGATGCAAAAGTTGAAAAATCTGGATTTGACGAGCTGCAAAAGCTTGGCCCGGATCAACGCGTTCTTCAGTCGAGGCGCATGCTTCAGGAACTTCTGGCGGACCGCTTCAAGCTCATGCTGCACCACGAAACCAAAGAGATTCCAGCATACGTGCTGGTCATCGCGAAAGATGGCGCCAAACTTCAGGAAGCGAAACCTGGAGACACTTACCCCGATGGATTCAAAGACCCTCACGGCCGCCCACTAGGGGCGGGCACCCTGTTGCAGCCGGGACCGTGCAAGTTCGTAGGGCAAGGTATTCCTATCGCGGGCCTGGCTGGGCATTTGGCGCAGCTACTGGACCGCGCTGTTGTGGATCGGACCGGACTCAATGGGGTTTACGACTTCACGGTGGACTGTCACACAGCCTTTATGGAACGCGGCGATTCTCTTTTGACGGTTTTACCGCAGCAGCTAGGGCTCGAATTGAAACCGCAAACAGCTCCCGTTGAGGTTCTCGCCATAGACCATGCCGAGAAGCCTGCGGACCCGCAGGCTCAAAACACGGCGGTCATTCCGCCTGCGTTCGAGGTCGCTTCGATCAGACTGAACGAGACGGGCACCGCCTCAAGACTGGCGGCATCATTTCCCAGAGGCTGAATATAGGACCCGGCACATTCACTGCAGTGAACATCTCGATGTGGGAGCTCATTCGATTGGCCTACCGAGTCGAAGACTATCAAGTCTCGGGAGCACCTGACTGGTTCGCTTCTGAGTTGTACGATGTCGATGCCAAAGCACAAAAATCTGCAATCGATGAGATGCAGAAGCTTGGCAATGATCAACGTGAGCTTGAAAACCGACGCATGCTTCAGACGCTTCTGAAAGACCGCTTCAAGCTGACGCTCCGCCAAGTGACTAAGGACCTCCCGATCTACTCTCTAGTCGTAGCCGACGCTGGAAAACTCCGCGAAGCCCAAGGCGATTGCATTCCGGAGCCGCACATCAAGGGGCTGGGAACGTCGTCCCCACCGCCTTGTGGCAGTCTCCGCGTGTTTCCCTGGGTTGGCCGTATGGACGGCATGAAGGTGCCCATAACGAAATTGGTTGCCAATCTTTCTGGATTCACTAAAAGGATGGTGCTCGATAACACCAATCTCGTCGGAAAGTACGACGTCAACCTGACGTGGTTTCCCGGTCCGAGCGAATTCCCGCCGCGTCCTGCATACCTCCCTCCCACCTATCAACCAGATCCCAACAGCCCGCCCCTCCTAACGGCCCTCCAGCAGCAACTCGGGCTGAAACTGGAATCGCAAACAGGCCCCGTCCCGCTTCTCGTCATCGATCATGTCGAGACGCCTTCGGAAAATTAGCATCTGGCGGGGCATTCGATTGCGTAGCTTCGATGATCGCTGTTTCCCTGTAGACTGCCGAGTTCAGAGACGGTTAGCGTTCGCACAACGGTACAACTGCCCGTCCCCTGTCAGGAAACAGCGATCGAGGAGATCACTGGCAATGTCATCGAACGGGACTTCTGGCTCGTTTCGACCTGATTCACATTGACGAGTACCGCGTTTACCAGGACCTACGCCGCATTGGGATTCGGGGAAGTTCACTCGTGAACAGCTGCCCTCAATAGTCGATGGAACTTCGTTATTGTATAATCCGCTCAAATGGGGCAACCAGAATTCAAACCTCGACTCATCCACACCAAGCGCGGAGCGGTATTTGCACTCTGCTGTACCGGCTATGTCGTGACCCTGAGTGTTCGGGATGTGCTCTGGCATTCCCAACGCCAACTCCATTGGCTTCTCGACCTTGATTGGCTCGTTTTATGGCATATTTCGCTGCCAGCATGGGTCGTAGCGGGAGTTAATCTGGCGTTCTACGCAGGTCTACTCTGGGGTGCGGTGCTGCTTTACCGGATTGCCCAGGGCAAGGAGCGCGTTTTAGTAGTTGGCTGGGCCGCAGTTATCTTCCTTGGTTTAATCCAATTTCTAATTTCAGCGTCTGCGGCTACCGCAATTGATCCCCTAATTGCCTTTATTGCGGCATCAGCATTCCTTGTGGCTGTGGATATCTTCTTAAAGATGCCCGCAAGCGGCTACCCTCGGGTCGATAATCAAACATCTCGGAATACTTGAGAATAGGTTGCCATGTCACCACTTCACCACGCCGGTCGCCTAATCGGAAACTTGAAAAATCTCCGGTAACCGCGTTACCGGGCACAATGCGGGTCAGGAGTACCGAAGCGCGTTTAAGGCAACTTCTCAAGACCCGACGCTACATGCTACTTCTTCGAGAGGTCTCGGAACCGCACATTGTCCACATTCGAATAATCCTGAAATACGCGAGTATTCATGGCTTCATACAAGTCCTCTGGCCGACCAAACCTTATTACGCCCTGTGCATTGAACTGGTAGCGTTGCTTGCGCATCGAGGCGAATAGCGCCTCACGTGCGGCATACGCAATCGGATTCTTAAATTCTGTCAACAACAAAATGCTCCGGTCGCTGTCCCCACCGCCTACTTCTGCGATGCGGTAAAAGGTCACGACGACACCTTGACGCTTGGCTTCCTCGCGTTCTCGCATCCAGTTGTCGTCCAAATAACCCAGCGTGAAGCCGAGCATTTCGGGTTTCACTCTGATGACTTCCATCGTCCACACGGGCCTTATGTCCGCCGGGAATTGCTGCGCTCCGCCACCGGACACGATGAAGAGAGAAACAAGAAAAAGGCCTGCGAACATACGTCTTTGCATGAAAACACCTCCACTTGTATTTAGACGCACAATAGCAGCAGAGGCGGCAACAGCCAAGATGCTTTTCCGTAGGCCCTAATTCCCGGTTAGTCTAACCGGAGAGTCAATCCACTTGTACGATTTCGGCGTTAATCAGGATTTGTGCCGCTCGTTTCTCCCTCTTTTGCATTCCTCCGCCGAGTGTCGTTATCCTGCTTTGAAAGGGGTTTCGTCGAATGGCCGCGTATGACATTGAGTTTAACGAAAAGGTCAAATCTTTCCGCTGCCCGCACTGCGGCGAGGAGTCGATGACGGTGTGGGGCTGGGTGTCCAAAAACAACGCGGCCCACGCGGCATACTTCGCAAATCTGATGACGGGTCATCAAGAAATCCCAGCAAGACTGACAATTAGCATTGGTGGATGGGGCGAGGAAGACAATTTAGCCAAGCGAAAGTGGGTCTTTATCGAAGCGCGTCCAATTCCTGGCAGCTACGAAATGATGGTGCGCGAGCCAGAAGAGTCTCTGTACAACGGAAAAAAGATTCTAGGGAAAGCTCTAACTCGCTCCGAAGCTCTAGCGAGCCCACTGGTGCAGGAGTTCTTCGCTGTTGCAGACCACATTGCTCTCAATGACCCGGCTGTAAAGTCTTATCTCGTAGGTGAGCAAGTTAGCTCCGAAGGCCGCAAGGCAACGGTCAATTAGCTGGATTGTAGTCAACTCCCGATTAGCCCCAACTGCGTCTTCGACGCGTCACTGGTGCCAGAAACTTGTCTGGACAGATTTGGTGATTTGAAAGGATTTACTCAACAAGTTTCTGGAGAGTCGCCTTACCGGTAAAGTCCTTCGGCCCATTCAACTCCGATTTCCGCCTTTATCAGGCACCGTCCCCGATGGTCACAGGTTAAGGGTAGTGAAATTCGAGGTTATGTTTTTATCGGCGCGGATAATGGGGGGAAAGAGTATCCTACCGACGGTCGCGTCCAAGAACAGTGCGGGAACCCAGGCCAGAATCGCCGCCAATAGCAGAGAATATCCCTGTAAACCAACAAGATATAACCCCGCTGCGGAAATGAGAAGAGTGGCCCAGGCGCGGGCCACAGTATAAGCGTGCGGAATATATAGAAATTGATTACATGAGGGACAGGCAAACGAGTCTCTGTACCGCAACTGTGTATATCGTAGACTATTGTTGCAGCGAGGGCATCTAGGCAGCATTGCTTCTAGTCCTGTGTGTCACGGTGCACCGATTTTTGCCCAATGGACGTATAGTGGGGTACTCGGAAAAGTGCCTGTCACTGGCGAGAAACGGCCATCGAGGAGACCACTGGAATGTCATCGAAGCGGACTTCCGGACCGCGTGGCCGGCAGTCGCCAGTCCATCCTGGCCATAACTTCAGGGTTGCCTGTCATCCGTCCAGAATAGAGCTACAGGGGGATTGTGGGCATAATCGCCTGTTAACAACAATCTTCCGTTCTTAAGTTCTATTTGCGTGATCCTTACCGGTAGGGTGGCGTTGGGAACTGGCATTTCCGAGCGAAATCGAGCGTGATTTTCGGTGGCTCGTGAACGGTCCTAAACAGGTTTAAGAAACCTAGTCCGTTTAGCGCTTTGTCTAATGTGATGTCCTTTTTTCGATCGGAAGCTCGCTCATCGTGCGGAGCATACACGAAGCAATTAGTGTCTGGCTTGCCCGCCACTTCGAGTGCCAGCGACGTCTGACAGGGCGTTGTTCCCGCTACCGCTAACTTCGACAACTGATCGTCGATCTGAGATTGTATTGCATTCACCAACTCTCCGGTTGTGAGTTTATAAAACTCGGCCTCATTGATGTGAATGGCTTGCGCGACTTGGAATTGGCAATCTAGTTGGCGAACGAGGGAGGGATCAGCATCAGCCCGTACGGATTCCCACAGGCGCTCGAAAATCACAACTGAGCACCCCTCCGGGTCCTTGTCGCCGCAGGACTCATGCAAAGCCTTATTGTCACCCCACAGTCCGAACTCATTGCGGACGCCAGTGCCAAATGGCCGATATAGAGTCCATACGACTTGATCTTTAGGATTGCGCAGTATCCAGTCCAGGTCCTTCGGCTTCAGCCACTTAGTTTTCAGGACTTGGACTGCCTCATCGACAGTCTTCGGCTTTTCCGATGTGGCAGCGGTAGCACAAAAGGCGATGATGATTGCTGCGAAAGGAACGATTCTCATTGAAATTCAGGTCAGACATATATTACACAGCGAGCGACTGGCGATAAACCGCCATTACACTCATAACCCCCAAAGTTTGCGGGCAGTTGGTCGGCAACCCTTAGTGCGACCTGGAAAGCTGCTGAAAATGATTGTCTGGAGAGGAGGAACTCGATCAGACCGTGCGTCCCATCGCACGTAGCCTACAAGGCAGAGCGGGGAGGTAACGAACTGTTCTGGAGCCCTTGGAAAAATGTAT
>WNGO01001881.1_pt1 | contig 13493 bp, 7 predicted proteins | sample 5400511 | NCBI WGS metagenome assembly WNGO01 (sample SAMN13153380, study PRJNA577476) | soil metagenome | isolation source: 20 cm soil or saprolite under Garry oak tree replicate 2 | place: USA:California | collected 2016-06-15
GCCGGCGTTGTTCCAACCCCAGCAGTACGCGCTTTGGCTGGTGGTAACGCCGCACGTGAGCAGGTCTCCGGGACCTATGTCGGCGAACGTGAGCCCGCCCGCCACCGCAACCGGCACCGAACTGTTCGCCGTCGTCCCGTTGCCGAGCTGTCCCAAACCGTTGTCACCCCAGCAATACGCGGCACCGGCTGTAGTGACACCGCACGCGTGATCAGATCCAACCCTGACACCAGCGAAGGTGAGCCTGCCCGCGACGGCCACGGGTACCGCGCTGTTCGTCGTGGTGCCGTCGCCGAGTTGGCCGTAGTGGTTGGCCCCCCAGCAATAGGCAGCGCCGGTCGTCGTGAGGGCGCAGGCGGAAAAACTCCCCGCACTGATCGCCGCGAACCTGAGATCGCCCGCGACCGCCACGGGCCTCGTGCTGCAGGCATGAGCAGAGCTTGCGGGGGGCGTGGTGGGGCACTGCTGTGGCCCAGTCGTCGTCCCGATGCCGAGTTCGCCCAGCGAGTCCACGCCCCAGCAGTAGGCGGCCTGGCTCGTCGTTACGCCACACGTGAAGCCGCCGCCGGTACTCACCTGGGCGAACCGCAGGCCACCCGTCATCAGCATGGCCTTCGTGCTGCAGGGAGCCCCCGCACACTGTTCCGGCCCGGTCCAGGTCCCGTCGCCAAGTTCGCCGTCACCGTCATAGCCCCAGCAGTAGGCGGTGCCTGAGGTGGTGGTGGCGCACGCGTGAAACATCCCGACACTGACCTCTGCGAAAACAGGAACGGCGGGCTGCGTGGGGCCCTCACTGCCCGCGCATCCGGCCAGCAGCATTCCAGCCAGGACCGCTATTCCTGTCCCGCCGAACTCAATGACCGCCTCATGTTTCATTAGCGCGCCTCGCATAGACTCCCATCGTACGTCGCGTTTCTCGGCGCCGCACTCGCTGCCATCGCCGAGCCATAAGGCGGCGCAGATTGCATGCCGTTTGGCATTTGAGCCTGAGTGGTCGAGCGCGTGTTGCGGCATTGCAGCACTTGGCCCCTTAAAGTGCGACGACAGCGATCTCTTGCCGCACCCGTACAGGACGGCTACACTTTCTCGCGAACGGCCGCGCCGCGCGTTTGACGACTGGAGCGGCGAGCCCTGCCCCGATCCCCAATTCCCTCTGCCGCGATGACCGCGCGCGTCCGCTTCGCCCCTTCGCCCACGGGCTACCTGCACGTGGGTGGTGCCCGCACCGCGCTCTTCAACTGGCTGTACGCGCGCCACGTGGGCGGGAAGTTCCTGCTCCGCATCGAGGACACCGACAAGCAGCGCTCCACCGACGAACACACCCGCGTGATCCTCGACGGGCTCACGTGGCTCGGCCTCGACTGGGACGAGGCGCCGGTGTTCCAGGGCGCGCGCGTCGCGCGCCATCAGGAAGTGGCCGACAGGCTGCTCGCCGAGGGCAAGGCGTACGTGGAGGAAGGCGCCATCCGCTTCCGCCTCCCGCCGGGAGAGATCGCCTGGGACGACGCGGTGCACGGCCCGATCTCGTTTCAGGGCGAGGACATCAAGGACTTCGTCATTCTGCGCACCGACCGTACGCCCATCTACAACTTCGCTGTCGTGGTGGACGACATCGATATGAAGATCACCCACGTGCTGCGCGGCGACGATCACATCTCCAACACGCCGAAGCAGATCGCCTTATATCGCGCGCTGGGCGCCTCGCTGCCCGGGTTCGGCCATGTGCCGATGATCCACGGTCCCGACGGCAAGAAGCTCTCCAAGCGCCACGGCGCTGAAGCAGTCGGCGACTACGAACACATGGGGATCTTGCCCGCTGCCATGCGCAACTTCCTCGCCTTGCTCGGCTGGAGCCCCGGCGGCGACCGGGAGATCATGACGCTCGACGAAATGGTGCGGCTGTTCTCCTTCGAGGGCATCCAGAAAAAACCGGCCATCTTCGACATGACGAAGCTCGAATGGATGAACGGGCAATACTTGTCCATGGCGCCGGCCGAGGAGCTGTATCCGCTGGTGTCGCCGCAGCTCGCGCAGCTCGGCCTGAACGGCAACCAGGATGCCGTCCTGAAAGCGATCGCGGCGGTGAAGACCCGCTCGCGCACCACGCTCGACGTGGCGAAGCAGGTGGCCGTGCGGCTCGACGCGAAATTCGTCGCGTTCGACGACAAGGCGAAAAGAGAAATCGCCAAGGATCCGGCGGGTTACAAGGCGTCGCTCGAGGCGAGCCTCGCCGTCCTGCGCCAGACCGACTGGACGTCGGAAGCGCTGGAGCACGGTTTGCGCGCCCTCGCCGACGCAAAGGGCGTGGCCGCCGGGAAGATCTTCCAGCCGATCCGTATCGCGCTCACCGGCGGGACCGTATCGGAGCCGGTGAACGAGCTGTTGTATGTAGTGGGGAAGGAAGCGGCGCTGAGGAGGCTGGAGGCGGCCGTGTCTGCGAGTACCCCGCGCGGCTGACCCCGGGCCGATGGCCCGGGGTCTCCACATCCTACGGCACCGCAGTCACGGTATCCGCTTTGACTTTGGTCGTATCTCCCTTCGCCCGCTTCTCCGCGTCCCGCTCCGCCTGCTTGCGCGCCCGCAGCTCACGCACGTACCGCCGGAACAGCTGCACCGTCTCGGTGCGGCGGGCCGCCTGCATCAGGTCCTGACGCATGTCCTCGAGCTGCCGCGCCCGCCGCTGTTCATCATAGTTGCCCTGCGGCAGCGTGATCGGTAGCAGCGCGAGCACCGCGGTCGGGATCTTGATCCCGGCGACGTGGATGTATTGCGAATCGATACCGATCGTCTTCCCCGCCACTTCGGTGGTCCACGTCGGCTTCTGGCGCGCACGCTGCTCCTGGTCGATGATGACGTTGAGCGAGTCGACCATAGAGCGCAGCCGATGCACCGCGACCGAGTCCTTGTGCTCCTCCTGCCCGTAGAGGGCGTCGGCCACCTCGCCGGGGAGCGCGGGGCGCGGCAGCACCCACAGCCGCCCGTCTCCCACCTGGGGCGGGCTTACGATGTGGGGGCCGATGGCGGCAGAGCTGGCGGCGAGCGCGCTGTCCGGCTTGCCCACGGTCGGTGCGGGCGGCGGAGTGGTTGTGTCGACGGCCGGCGCCGGCGCCGGCGGGCGCCCCAGGCCGCCGCTCGGCCCCTTGCCGCGCTTGGTGCCGCCGAACGGCGGCAGCTCCGTGCGGCGCGGCGGTTGGGGCGGAATGATGGTGATGAGCGACTGAGGACGGTCGATGCGCCACGCGCTGGTGACGGCGAGCGTGAGCAGCGCGCCGTGCAGCACGAGGCTCGCGGCCCACGTGAGCCGGGCCTTGGCGCGCGGGACCTTCCGCGGCTCAAACAGCGGCCAACACCTTTCCGAGACGCTCCGCCGCCTCGCTGAGCCGGGGCGTCGCGACGGTGAGCGCGATCCGGAAGAACCCCTCGCCGCCCGCGCCGAACCCGCTCCCCGGCATGGTGACAACGCCTTCCTCTTCGAGCGCTCGGCGCTGGAACGCGGCCGAGGGGAGGCCCTCCGGCAGCGGCACCCACAGGTACATCGTGGCCCGCGGCGTCTCGGGCTCGAACCCTTGCGCCCGCAGCACCGCCAGCATCGCGTCACGCCGCTCCCGGAACTGCGCGACATACTCGCGCGCCAGCTGCTCCGCCTGCGGCAGCACGGCCGCGCCCGCCGCCTGCACCGCGAGGAACGCACCGGTGTCGACGTAATTCTTCACGCGCGCCAGCCCGGCAATGTGGTCCGCGCGCCCCGCCGCCCAGCCGAGCCGCCAGCCCGTCATGCAGAACGTCTTCGAGAGCGAGTGAAACTCGACCGCACACTCCCATGCCCCGGGGATCTCGAAGATGCTGGGTGCGACGTAGCCGTCGAACGTGATCTCGCAGTAGGGGTTGTCGTAGGCGATCAGTATGTCGTGCCGCCGGCAGAATGCGACCGTGCGCTCGAGGTATTCGCGCGTCGCCACCGCCGCGGTGGGGTTGTTGGGATAGTTCAGATAGACCAGGCGGGTCCGCCGGATGACGTCCGCCGGGATCTCCTCGAGCTCGAGCAGAAACGCGGTGCGCGGCGTGAGCGCGTAGCGGTACGGCTCCCCGCCCGCGAGCACGGTGCCGCCCTCGTACACGGCGTACCCCGGCTCGGGCACGACGGCCACGTCGCCGCCGTCGAGCAACGCCATGGCGAGGTGGGCGATCCCTTCCTTGGAGCCGAGCAGCGGGTGCAGCTCGGTGAACGGATCGCACGACACGCCAAACCGGCGCCGCAGATACGCGGCGGCCGCCTCCCGGAACGCCGGGAGGCCGAGTTGGAAGGCATAGCGGCTCATCGCGGGGTCGCGCGCGGCGCGGGCCAGCGCCTCGACTGCAGCGCGGGGCGGCGCCAGGTCGGCGTCTCCCGCTCCGACGTCGATGACGTCCACCCCCTGCTGGATCAGCCGCCGCTTGAGGGCGGGGATCTCGGCCATGGGATAGCTGGGCAAGGCGGACAGCCGCTTGCTGAGCCGCGTCAGAAAAAAACCCTCCTACGAATCAGTACGCGCCGCCGGGGTCGGGGGCTGAAGCCCGGGCGTCACGTTTCGAAATGCCCGATCAGCCGCTCGCTCCGGGTGAGCTGCCGGCACCGGGCGTCGAGGGCGTCGTACTCGGGCTTCGCGGCGGCCTTGAAGGCGTCGAACGCCGCCCGCGACGCCCACCGGTCGATCGTCACGAACCGCCGCGCGATCTCGATGTCGCGGGCCAGCTGCGAATCGAGGTACGCCCCACCACCGCTGCGCCGGAACAGCTGCGCCCAGTCGCCGTCGGGCCCGTAGGCGCGAACGAAGTCCTCCTCCGCGCCCGCCTTCGCCTCGAACATCCACAACACCACGAACACAATCTATCCTTTCGCGCCCATGGCCGCCTCGATCCCGTGCCCCGCGAAGAACTCCTCACACGCGCGCCGCACGTCCGGCCAGGAGCCCACCACCCGCGACGCGGGCGGCAGTCCCTCGAGAATCAGCCGGCCGTAGCGCTTGGTCACGATGCGCCGGTCGAGCAACACCACCGCCCCGACGTCGCTGGTGCGGCGAATCAGCCTCCCGAACCCCTGCTTCAGCTTGAGCGCCGCGTTGGGCACGAGGTAGTGCGTGAAACCGTTGAGCCCCCGGGCCTCGAGCCGCTCGAGCCGCGCCGCGGTGAGCGGCTCGCTCGGCACTTTGAACGGCAGCTTGGCGAGGATCAGCACGCGCAGCGCGCGCCCCGGGACGTCGACGCCTTCCCAGAACGAATCCGTCCCGAGCAGGATCGCGGAGCCCGCTTCGCGGAAGCGCCGCAGCAGCTGGTCGCGCTGGCCGTCCCCCTGCACCAGCAACGGCCAGCGACCGCCGATCGCCCCGCGCACCGCCTCGGCGGCGCGGCGCAGGGCGCCGTGGCTCGTGAACAGCACGAACATGCCGCCGTCCGACGCGTGCGCCAGCTCCACCAGCACGCGCGCGACGGCGGCGTCGTGTCCCGGCTCGTCGTCGCGCGGCTCCGGCAGGTCGGTCGGGATCCCGAACAGACATTGCGCGGGAAAGTCGAACGGCGAGGCGTGGATCTCGCGCGCCCGCACGCGCGACGGCGGGAGATCGAGTCCCACCCGCTGCTCCAGAAAGCCGAAGTCCCCCCCGGCAGCGAGCGTGGCGCTCGTCAGCACCACGGTCTCGACCCTGTCGAACAGGTTCTCCTTGAGAATCGGCGCCAGGTCGAGCGGCACGGCGGCGAGCGACACGTTGGGGGTCTTCCGCCCGCGGCGCTCGAGCCAGCGGACGGCGGCGGGCACGCCTGCCGGCGGCCGCAGCGCCGCGGTGAGCCCGACGGCGACGGCGTCGAGCCGCCGCACCACGCCGCGCAGCTCGCCGATCAGCTGGGCGCGCCGCTCGGACAGGTCGTCGAGCGACAAGCGGTCGGCGATCGTGTCGACGCCGTCCCGCAGCCGGGAGAAGCCGAGCAACAGGTTGTCGAGCGTCACGTCGAGGCCCTGGGCCCAGACGTCGTCGTGCGCGAAATCATCGGTGAGCCGCAGCACGGGGGTGGGCCCGGGCTCGCCGTCGAGCCGGCGGGCGAGCAGGGCGAACAGCGCGTCGGCGGCGCGGCGCGCCGCGCCGAGTGCGTCGAACAAGCTCTGGTGCACCAGGTCGCGGCTCGCGGCCGAGAGCAGGTCGTCACGGCCGGCGAGCAGCGCCCCGAGGGTCGGCAGCAGCCCGCGGCCGTTTTTCTCGAGCCGCGACAGCAGCCGCTGCACGCCGAGCATACTCACCTGGGCCCCGAGGTGCATCGCCGCGACATCCTCGAGGTGATGCGCCTCATCCAGCACCAGGCGGCGGTACGGCGGCAGCACCGCCGCCTCCTGCCAGTTGTCGCTCGCCATGCGCACGGCGAGGTCGCTCGCCAGCAGGTGATGGTTCACGACCACGACGTCCGCCTCGGCGGCGCGGCGGCGCGCCTGGAACAGGAAACACTCCTCGAAGTGCGGGCACTTGAGCCGCGTACACAGGTCGGATTCGGCGGCGACGGCGTCCCACACCTCGGCCGCGGGCTCGTCCGGCAGATCCGACAGACTGCCGTCGCTCGTCTGCGCCGCCCAGGCGGCGAGCGCCTCCAGCTCGGCGGCGCGCTCGTCCTCGAACAGCGAGCCGCGGGCATCACGCGCCTGTTCCAGCCGCGCGAGGCAGAGGTAGTTGCGCCAGCCCTTCAGCAGCGCGAACGAGGGCGAGTGCTCGCCCGTGCCGAGCGCGCGGGCGAGGATCGGCAGATCCTTGCCGACGAGCTGCTCCTGCAGGTTGATCGTGTTGGTGGAGACGACGGTGCGCTCGCCGTTCTCGCGCGCCCACACGAGCGCCGGGGCCAGGTACGCGAACGACTTGCCGACGCCCGTGCCCGCCTCGAGCAGCGCGACGCCGCCGTCGTTGTAGGCGTCCGCGATGTAGGCCGCCATGTCCCGCTGGCTCGGGCGATCCTCGAAGCCCCCGAGCGCGCGGGCCACCGGACCCTGGGGGGCGAGCAGGCCCGCGACGTCGAAAGGATCGAGCCGGGTGGTCGCGCGTGGGCGGGGGCACTCGACCACGACGTAGCAGTCGCTCACGGCGTTGTCCACGATCGCGAAGCCCACGCCGCCGTCGTGCAATCGCGCGGCCACGCTCAGGTCGGCGCCAGAAGGCTCGAGCACCCCGCTCGGGTGGTTGTGCAGCAGCAGCTCCCCGCGCTGCGCGATCCCCGGCAGCGCGAGCACTGCGTCCACCGTGCCGCGCGCCACCGGGCGTGCCTCTACGAGGCGGCCGTTGGCGTCCGGGCGCGCCACGAACGACACTTCGCGCCCGTGGGCCGCGGCGATCTCCGCGCGCACCAGCTCGCGGACCGCGGGCGACAGGCGCTCCACGCTCACGTCTTGAGCTCGCGCTTCTTAGCGGCGGGAAACAGCACGTTGTTGAGGATGAGGCGGTACCCCGGCGAGTGAGGGTGCAGCGACAGATCCGTCGGCGGATCGCCGATCTGGTGCTGCTGATCTTCCGGATCGTGCCCGCCAAAGAAGGTCCACGTCCCCTTGCCGTGATCCCCGTGAATGTACTTCACCCACGGAGCGCCTTCCTCGTCGCCCAGCACCGTCACACTCGGCTTCAGGCGGCTGCGCAGGAACGAGGTCGTGAGCCCGTAGAAATCCGGAATCACCTGGCGATGATTCTGCACCAGCATCGTGGGGACCGGGTCGATCTTGGCGCTGAAGTTGAACAGCTTGAACGCGCCCAGCGGCTGGCGGCGCGGCCCGGCGTTCACCTGGTGCCCGTCGATGTCGGAGAAGCTCGCCACCGCCGGGTTCGGCTCGACGTGCGCCCCGGTGAACGCGAGGGCCTGCGACCAGTCGAGCTTCGCGTCCGCCTGCGGATCCATTGGCGTGCCGTCGGCGAAGGCGGCCGCGATGTCCACGTGCTCGGCCGCCAGGGCGAGGTCGATCGTCTCGGTCGCGGTGCACATCGCGAACACGAAGCCGCCGTTCGCGACGTAGTCGCGGATCTTGCGCGCCACGGCTTTCTTCAAGTCCGGTACGGTCGCGAAGCCGAGTCGCTTTGCGGCGTCGCCGTTGAAGCGCACCATCTCGCCCAGCCACGGGGCGCCGCCGTAGATCAGGAAGAACTTCGAATACTGGCCGGTGAAATCCTCGTGGTGCAGATGCAGCCAGTCGTAGTTCGCGAGCTTTCCCGCCATCACCTCGAAGTCCCAGACGGTGTCGAACCGGATGCCGGCGTACTGCAACGCCATGGTCACGGCGTCGTCCCACGGCGGCGCGTTGGGCGGCACGTACACGGCCACCTTGGGCGCCTTCTCGAGCGGCACGGCGTCCATGTTGCTCGCCTCCATCTCCCCGCGGATCCCGGTCACCCGGCCGTCGTCCACCGGCTCGACCTTCACGCCTCCGAGCGCCGCGTCGCGCCGGACCGCCTCCCCATCGGGCACGAGGAACGCTCCGCCGCGGTAGTTCAGGAGCCACTCCGCCTTGATCCCCGCCTGGATGATGCGGTAGGTGACGCCGTACGCCTTGAGGTGGTCGGACTGCGAGTCGTCCATGGGGATCAGCAGTGACGGACCGCCGGACAGTCGGACCGTCGGACGGAACTGCAATACACCGGCTCCGACCGACAGTCCGACTGTCCGACCGACCGACGCCAGGAAATCCCGCCGCTTCATGACTTGGGAATCGCTCCTCTCGCGCGCTCCAGCTCCCGGCGTGCCTCGGGCACGACCGCGCTCTCCGGGTATGCCAGGATCAGATGCTCCAGGTGCGCGATCGCCTCCGCCGGCTTCTGTTGGCGGAGCAGCAGCCGCGCCCACTCGAGCTCGGCGGCCGGCGCGGCCGCGCTCTTCCCGGGCATTCCCGCCACTTCCGCGAACAGGGCGAGCGCCGTCCGCTGCTGCAAGGTATCCAACCGGACCGCGATCCGGCCCGCCAGCAGGAGGATTTCGGCCCGGCCTTCCCCGCCCCCGCCCCCGCCCTGTCCCAGACGCGCAGCCGCCAGCCGCAAGCCCGGTACCGCGTGGACCGAGTCCCCACGGGCGATGAGCAGCAACGCGCTCCCCAACTCGGGAAAGCGATCGCCCGGAAGCCCCTGCAGGAGGGCGAGTGCGCCGGAGCGATCGGTGGCGTCGCGCCGATCGCCGGCGTACGGACCCGCGGCCCGGAACAACTGCTGCGCTCCTTTCAGGTCGCCCGAGTACAGCGCCACCCAGCCGCGCAGCGCCAGCGCATCGACGCTCGAGTCCGCCCGGAGCACCGAGTCGGCGAGGTCGAGTTCGCCGCGCTGGATGCGCGCCCGCGCCAGCTTGAGTCGCAACGCCGCGCGGTCGTCACTGGAAAGTCGTGAATCCGCGCCGAGCCGGGTCGCGGCCTCGCGGAGCTGGCCGTCGTCGATCAGGGCTTCGACCAGCGCACTCTGGGCGAGCGCCTGAGCATCGGGCGGCGCCGTGGAGTCGGCCGCCACGTGCGCGAGCTCGCGTCGCGCCGCCACCCGGTCGCCGGCCCCGAGAAACGCGCGCGCGGCCTCCGCCCGGGCGCGCACCGCCAACGGCTCGGGGACCAGATCGGCGTAGCGCGCGAGTGCGAGTGCCCGGACGCGGCGGGCGTCGGGAGTGTTCCCGCCATTCGCCAGGTCGGCGAAGCGGCGCAGTGCGGTCGCCGCGTCGGCGGACGGCTCCGCGACGGTGGGCGCGAACACGCTCCAGGCGCGCTCGGGCTGGCCCCAGCCCAGCAGCAGCTCGGCCGCAAGGCGGTGCACGAGGGGCTTGGGGTCGGCCGCCAGGACCGCGCGCAGGATCCGCTCCCGCTGCTCCGCCGGCGCTTCGGCGAGCGAGCTCGCGGCGCTCGGGAGCTGCGCCGGTGTCTCGCCCAGCGCGGCCGCCCATTCGCGCGCCGCCCCTTCCCACTCGCCCACGCGCTCCAGCAGTTCGCCCAGCTCGATGCCGAACACCCCGGGCCGTCCCAGCGCGCGTCGCCCGAACAGGAACACCTGACGCGCCTCCTCGAAGCGGTGCGCGTCCTCCAGCGCGATCGCCCACTCGCGGTACGGCGCCTCGTCCCGAGGCTGCTCGGCCGTCCAGCGCTGCGCCAGGGCACGGGCGCTGTCCGGCTCGTTCAACGCGACGTAGGTGCGGAGCAGCAGGGCCCGCAGCGCGGCGTTCCGGGGGCTCGCTGCCACGGCGCGCTGGGCCGCCGGGAGCAGCTCGGGTAGCCGGCTGAGCGACGGCAGCACGCGCTCCAGGCCCAGCAGCGCCGCGAGGTTCGTGGGCTCCGCGCGCAGCGTGGTGAAATAGACGATCGCCGCCCGCTGGTACTGACCGGCACGCTCCAGATCGAAGCCCTGGCCGATGGCCTGGCCGCGGGCGCTGTGCGCCGGAACCAGCAACAGCCCGAGGACCGCGAGCTCAGCGCGGCTCGGGCGCATTCAATCTCCGGAAATACTCGAGCACGAGCCGTCGCTGCTCCGGCGTGAGCCCGGACAGCTCGTCCCACGTGGGATAGCGCAGCCTGGGACCCGCGCCGGTCGCGCCGGGTCTGAGCAGCGCCGGGAGGTGCACGCTGTCGCCGGTGGCGGGGCGACTGGTGCGCTCTTTGTTTTCGTCGGGCTCGGTCCCTGAGAGGGTCCGGCCGGCGTCGAGCAACCGGCGGTACAGCCGCTCCTGACGCTGGATCGTCTGTTGGTCGAGACGGCCCGCGTCCAGCTGGCGCGCCAGCTCGCGCGCCTCTTGCGCCAGCGCGCCCGCCGCGGCGCTTCCGCCCTCGGCCTGCAGCCGCTCCAGCTGCTGCGCGAGGGCCCGCTGGCGCGCCGCGACCGCGCGCAACTGCTCGAGCATCGCCTGACCGCTCGGGCCCATCATGGGCAGCAGACCGCGCGCCTGGCCGTTCAGCCCCTGCTGGTCGCGCGCCATGCGGGCGAGCTGCTCGACCGCTTCCGCGAACCCGCTCCCCGACTGCGCGCCCGCGACCTGGCTGCGGCTCCGCGCGAGGGCGAGCGCCGTGGCGTTGAGCGCGTCCACGGCTTGTTCCGCCAGCGCCCCGGCCTCTCCGGTGTTCGGCTCTCCCTGCTCCAGCTGCTCGCGCGCCGCCGCCATCTGGCGTTGCGCAAAGCCGAGCGCGCCCTCGAGCTGCGGCGAGACGAGCGCGTGCTTCCCTGCCGCCTCGCGGATTTGCCGCTCCACCGCCGTCGTCCCCTCCTCGATCGACGCCTGGCGCGACCGCGTCGCGGGACCGCCCTCTCCGCGGCGCAGCGCTTCGGCCACCTGTTGCTCGCGGTCGGCGAGCGCCGCCGTCTCCGACAGCGCGCGGTCGAGCGCGCCGAGCGTCTCCTGGCGCCACGCGCCGGCGAGCGAGTCGCGCCGCGCCCGCAGCGCCTCGGGGAGCCCCGCCAGCTGCTGCTCCGCGGCCTCCCCGGACCGCTCGGCGCCGGGCTGGTCGGCCTGCCCGGCGGACTCGGCGGCCCGCTGCATCGCGGCCTGCGCCTGCCGCGCGGCCTGTTGCGGCGCCGCGAGCGACGCCTCCCTCCCGGACGGCGACCCGAGGTCCTTCCCCACCTGCTCGATGCCGTGCGCCAGCGAGTCCGCCCGCTCTTCGAGCGCGCGCTCCCGCGCCGCCGCCGCGCTGTCCGGGCGCCGCGCGTCCGACGCGTTCCATTCGGCCTGGCGCCGCTTCAGGTCTTCCGCGTCGGCCGCGAGCGAAGCCAGCGCACCCTCCGTTGCGGCGCGCTGGAACAGCTCGCGGCTCCGCTCCAGCTCGGCCTTGAGCTGCTGTTGCGCTTCGGCAAGCCGCTGCAGCGCCTGTCGCGTGGCGTCGGGGTCGAGCTTGGCGAGTGCCTCCTGCAACTCGCGGAGCCGCTGCTCGAGCTCGGGCGTGACCGCACGCTGCAACAGCTGCTGCACCTCGCGCAGCCGCTCCTGGAACGCGGAGTCGTTGATCCCCGCCGCCTGCGCGGCGCGCGCGATCTCCTCCACCGCCTTGGACAGCTCCTGCACGCGCTGCTCGAGCGCCTCCTGCTCGCGCGCCACCGCCTGCGCCCGCTCGGTCGCCTGGAACGGCAACGTGCCGGCCTGGGACGAGGGTGGCGGCCGGCGGCCTCCTGTCGTCTCGTCGCGCGAGCGCTGTTGCGCCAGATCGCCGGTACGCTCGCCCAAGTCGCGCTGCGAGCCCGCGATCGAATCCGCGGCCTCGACCAGGCCGCGCGTCGCGGCGCGCATCGCCGCCCGCAGCTCCTCGAGGCTCGGCAGCCGCAGGGCGATCTCCGCGCTCCGACCCGGATGCGGCACCGGGGCGTTATCCCACGCCTCCACGCGGAACCGCAACGTGTCCCCCGGCAGCAGGCCGCGCCGGGCCGCGTCTAGCTCGCCCTGCACGATCGCGCGGTCGCCGACGCCGCTCACGTCGAGCGACTCGCGCGCCGCATCGCCCACCTTACCGGTCCGGCTCACGCGCCAGCTCACCACCTGGAGGCGCGACAACCCGTGGTCGTCGCGTACGTCGATCACCAGCGGCTGGCGCAGCGACAGCGGCAGCGTCGTGTCGCGGCCGGGCACCGGCACGGTCACGACCGGGGCCGAGTCGGGCACCACGCGCAACGCCAACTGCGGTGCCTCGCCTTCGAGGGCCCCGCCGTCGGCCGTCGCCACGTCCAGGCGCCAGATGCCGGAGGCGGCCGGCGCCAGGCGCCCGGAGAAGCGCGTGCCCGTGACGGCGAGTCGCGCCAGGGCGCCCCTCCCCCTCCACGCGGCCGTCGCGAGCGGCACGCTCGCGGCGCCGTTCGTCACGATCACCGTGCCCTCGGGCACCAGGATCGTGTCGGAGCCGGCAACGAGCGGCTCGTCGGGACGCGCGAGATACGCCGGATAGCGCGCCGTCAGCTCGAGGTCCGCCACGAACGCGGGCAGGGCGACGGTGACGCGCCGCTCGACGCTGGTGCGCCCGCCGCTCGACGCCCGCAGGAATACGTCGGCCTCGATCGGCCCGATCCGGCGGACCGCACGGCCCGCGGAATCGAGCGTCAGCGTGGTGGCGCGCCACGGCTCGCCCGGCCCCCGGGTCTCGAGCGTTGCGCGCACAGCGGCGGGAACCTGGACGGTGACGGTGACGCTGTCACCGCGCCGCACGATCGCACGATCGACCGACAGCCGTACCGGCTGGCGTGCTGCGGCGATCGTGCGCAGCGGATGCCAGAACGCGGCGGCGCGACCGGCCACCGGCGCCGAAGCCACGAACAGCACACCGCCCACAGCCGCCGCACCGATCCCCGCCGCCACGCCGCGCCGCGTGCCGCGCGCCAGCGCGCGCCGGATCCCCGGTGCGGCGCGTTCCACCACCGTCGCGGCGCGCGCGTCCGCCAGCGCGAGCAGGGCCGCGCTCACCCCCCCACGGCGCGGCTGTGGGGCCAGCACGCCGACCACGCTCCCCGCCCGGCCGCCGGTCTCCCGCTCCGCCAAGCGGCCGAGCTCGAGAGGGGCCGTGGTGC
>WNGO01005609.1_pt1 | contig 13490 bp, 8 predicted proteins | sample 5400511 | NCBI WGS metagenome assembly WNGO01 (sample SAMN13153380, study PRJNA577476) | soil metagenome | isolation source: 20 cm soil or saprolite under Garry oak tree replicate 2 | place: USA:California | collected 2016-06-15
GCGCGATGAGCGCCGCGGGAGGTGACGAGCTCAGCGAGACCGGGATCATCCTCGGGACCCCGGCGTACATGAGCCCGGAGCAAGCCGTCGGAGCCGACGACATCGATGGTCGCACCGATATCTACAGTCTTGGGTGCGTGCTCTTTGAAATGCTCGCAGGCACGCCGCCCTTTACCGAGTCAAGCGTCGAAAAACTTCTCCGCGACCACCTGACGGCGACAGTTCCCGTTCTGCGGGAGATTCGACCAGACGTGCCCCACTCGGTTCAAGTGGCTGTCGAGCGATCGTTGTCGAAGTCGCCCGCCGCTCGCTTCCCGGACGCCTCGAGCTTCGCGGATACGCTGCCGTTGCCGGGAGCTCTTTCAGCAGCTGCTCACGCGAAGCGCTCGCGTCGTGTGCTCTGGATCGTCGGCGCCGGGGCGTTGCTCGGTGCGGCGACGACCATGATGCTCGGTGGTCACCGTCGCCCTGACCCGATGTCCGTCATAGCCGTGCTTCCGCTCGTCCCGACGGCGCGGGACACCAGTCTGGCTCGGCTGGGCCGTGACTTCGTCGTCACGCTGAGCGCTGCACTCGAGGGCGTCCGCCGCACCCGCGCGGTGGATGCCCTGACGGTCCTCGCTCAGACCCGTGAATCCGGTACCCTGGGTTTGCAGCCCGGTCTTCAACTTGCCGGCCTGCTCGCCGCCACCAGTGCTGTCCACGGCGCCATCGTGCGCGAGGGATCAGAAGTCCGTATTGACGCCGGACTGTTTCGAACCGATGACGGGCAGGCGATCGCGCGTGCGTCGGTCACGGGCGACCCGCGCGAAATTGCCTCGATCACCGACTCGATCGCCGCGATCCTGTTGCGGAGCGCGTGGCGCACTCCGACCGCTGAAGTGCCCGGTGTGAGCAGCGTGACGACCCGTTCCCTGCCGGCGCTGCAGGCATTCCTCGAGGGCGAGCACGCGCTCCTCGAAGGCCGGTGGCAGGGTGCGGCGCAATCGTACCAACGCGCGATGAAGGCCGATTCGACGTTCTGGCTCGCGTACTGGCGTTTTGAGTACGCGCGCGCATGGTATCTGAATCTGGACGACAGCGACATCATCGATGCGATCAAGGCCCACCGTGCGGCATTGCCCGAGCGCGATCGGCTCGTCTTCGAGTCGTGGCTGACCGATACGATCGCGCTCGCCCTGTCACGCGCGCGCGAGGCCACGGAGCGATTTCCCGATTACTGGCCTGGATGGATGCAGTATGGCGACTGGCTGTTCCATTCCGGTCCGGTGTACGGCCATCCCGAAGAGGAAGCGCAGGCCGCGCTCGAGCGCACCGTCGCGCTCAACCCGGCTTTCATCCCCGCGTGGGAGCATCTGCTTTGGGTGGCCCTCGTGCGAGACACGACGGCGGCCGCCCGCGCGCTCGCTGCGCTCGAGCAGCTCGCCTACCCGCAGGCGGTAACCACCGAGCTCGGGTTCGACATCACCCGCGTGTATCGCTTGGAGGTGCAGTTTGCTCGCGCAGGTGCGCTCGACCGGCTCCTGCTTGATAGCGTGGCCAGCGACCTTGTTCACCGCGCGCGTGTTCGTGTTGGCGGCGGAGCGGATGCACCACGCGTGCAAGTCGAGCTGAGCCGACGAGTCCTCCGATCGAGGCCACGTCCGGATCTCGCGGCTGTCCATGAGCGCCTGCTCAGCGATGCGTGGGCGAGTCGTGGGGCGTGGGATTCGGCCGTCGCGGTGGCGTCACCCCGTGCGCCACTCGATGGCTATCGCTTGGCAGTCATCGGCTCGTGGGTGGGTGCGCTCTCCCCCGCGGCCGCCCATCAACGCCGCGGGGCCGCGGCTCGTGCCGCCGTCAGTGTTGGGCTCCAGGCGGAGTTGGCCTGGCTCGACGGTGTACTGGCGGCGGCTGAGCAAGACCGATCTGGCATCGCGCTGGCGCGCGCACGCCTGGCGCAAACCGACACGCTGCCAACTCCTGTACTCGAGCGGTCACTGGCCGCTCTCGATCTCGAACTCGCAGGCTCACGCGAGGACGCTGCACGCATGCTGGCCACCTTGAATTGGGACCGACCGGACGTTCTGGCGCCGGCTGCTGCCACGCATCCCTACGTCATTGCCATCAGTCGCCTGGCCGCAGCCAAATGGCTCATCGCGACCGGCGACACCACCGCCGCATCGACGGCGCTGATGTGGTTCGATGCCCTCTGGGCACTCGATGGTTATCGTCAGTCCCGCCGGGTGCTTGCAAGTCTGGCGCTGTTCGAACGCGGACGCCTCGAGGAAGGACGTCGGAACAACTCCGGCGCTCGGCAGGCATACGCGAGTTTCCTCACTCGCTATGACGCTCCCGTCGGACTGCAACGACATCTCGTGGAGGAGGCACGGGTAGCCTCGGCGCGGCTCGAGGCCTTCGCGAGCAAGACTCCATAGCGTGGGGATCCGCCCGCGCTCGGGACAGAGTGGAGATCGAGTATATGGCGACGGTTGGCTAGAGCTTCAGCAGCGCGAACACGGCGGCACGAAGCTGATGGAGATCCGGCGCCTGCGTTCGCCGGGACACCGGATCACCATCATCGGAGAGCAGCAGTTCTGGAAACTGGCCGCATCCAGGATGCGGGCGCGGCGGCGCAAAGCTTAGGGGTCATTCCCCGCTCCATCGTCTACTGCATGAGCCCGAGCGCGCGGGCGACGTTGATGCGACCCCTGCCGTAATACGGGTCGGTCCCGGGCTGCCCGAGATCGTCGGCCGACTGCAAGATCCGCTCGCGGATCCGCGCGGAATTCCGATGGCCCTGCTGCTGCACGAGAAGGGCCGCTAGGCCCGTGGTGTGCGCCGCCGAGAAGCTCGTGCCGATGCCCTGGACGAGACACGTGCCCCCTGACGGCGTTGGGCACATTGGGGGCCGGCACGCTGCAGGACTCGTGCTGCTGGGCGTGGTCAGGCACGGCACCCAGACACGCGTATTGGTAAACCGCTGGCCACCGGGGGCGGCGACGCTCACCACCGAGCGCCCGTAACTCGTGTAGATCGCCGATGCATCCACACTATCCCATGACCCATTGACGCTCTGCGCCGCGATGGGGCCGGTAGCGGAAGCGCAGATGGCGTTGGGCGCTTCGCATGGCAGGCCCACGTGATCGCGATTGTGATCTTTATCGAGCGTGTCGTTTCCTGCCACGCCGACCACCAAAACGCCTTTGCGCCAAGCGTAGTTCAGTGCCCGCAGATAGACCGCGATGAGACCCGGGCTCTCGCTCTTGTCGATGCCCACGCCGCCACTGACGTTCATGACGTCCGCACCCTGGTCGGCCGCGTAGACGATCCCCGCGAGACCGGCGCTCGTCGTCGTCACCGCAAAACGGTCGGCCACCTTCACGGCGATGAGCGTGACGTGTTGGGTTACGCCCGCGAGCCGTTTCGCGTTGCTCGCGACGGTCGCGGCCATTGCCGTTCCATGCCAAAACAGGTCGGTCACGTGGTTTCGTCCGGGATACAATCGATCAACCACGCTGTCTTCCGCCGGGACAAACGATCTTGAGAGTGACAGATCCACGAGTCCCTGCAGCTCGGGGTGTAGGTAGTCAATTCCGGTGTCGAGAATGACAACCTTCACGTCCGGCGATCCCAGATATCCCGCGTCCCAGGCCGCGTCCGCGCCGATCGCCCGCATGTTCCACTGCCGCGGATAGAGCGTCGCAGCCGTTGGTAACGCTGTCGCGACGGCCGGGATGGTCACCTCGCCATTGTCGGCCGACTCGGCGTCGAGCATATCCGCTGCGGCTGCGATATGGAATGAGACGTCCGGCTCCACCGCGCGGACATCCGGATCGGCTGCGAGGGTCGCGACGGCTGACTGAGACAGGCCGTCGACCACACCGACGCCGATGCTATCGAGTGACTGCCAGACGGTGCCGCCGAGGCGCTCGACGCGCTGCGAGAAGTCGGCGGGCACCTGTTCGACAGTAAACAGCACGATGTGGCGGCTGGCCCGCACGGACGGGGCAACGCTCGCGGCGAGCATTCCGCCGCCGGCGGGTGCGACGGGCGCAGGACGGTCATAGCACCCCTGCAGCGCCAGCGCCGCGACGACAGCCAACGAGAAGAAGCGCGATGTGGAGTGAGGCATGAGACATCTCCAGAGGTTAGGGGTGCGGTCGAGGCGTGCGAATGACATGAGAGGGTCGTTGTACCGTCGCGCGCGGAGCCATTGCGCGTGCCGTGCCCGTGACGACACCGAAGGCAGCCAAGTCGGAGTGCCCACCATCCCGGGTGGCCGCCACGTAGTACCCATCACTCGAGAAAGCCGCGAGGCGGTATGTCGTGGCGTTCGCCGGAAGGTGCGCGACATCCTGGAAGTACCAGATGTAGGAGTAGTCGTCGAAGTAGAAGTACCCGACGACGTAGCCATCCTCGACGCCCGAGTTGTTGGACCAGCTATCCAGCATTGTGCCGTTCCCAAGCTGGCCGACACCATTGGCGCCCAACCATCGTGCCAGTCCGATGCACGGGGGCCTCCTTGAGGCTTGTTCCGCCGAGGAAGTCAGACGGACGCGGTTGGCGAGGTTACTTAGGCGGATGCTACGGCTGACCAGCTACGCGGACCGGCACGCTACTGCTCGTCGTGGTCCCGTCACCAAGTTGTGCGAAGAGGTTGTAGCCCCAACAGTACGCGACACCATCAACGGCCAGGGCGCATGTATGTAAACCACCAGCGCTGATCGCGGAAAACTGATGCCCGCCCGCCACCGCGACGGGAGTTGTAGACCCCGTCGTTGAACCATTTCCGAGCTCTCCGTCCCCGTTGCGCCCCCAGCAATATGCGGTGCCGTCGGCGGTGAGAGCGCACGTGTGAGCATCGCCAGTCGCGATGGTGACGAAATGCAGGCCGCCGCTTACAACGCCTGGCACGTTTCGATTTGTTTTCGTGCCGTCCCCGAGTTCTCCATCGGAATTATTTCCCCAACAATAGGGGGTGTCATCTGTGCTGATGGCGCAGGTATAAAGCCCACCCGTTGAAACCGCTGAGAGCAAGACATCACTATTCACCCTCACAGGCACAGAACTATTGGCTTGCGAGCCAGTGCCCAACTCCCCGGCTTCATTGTCTCCCCAGCAGTAGGCCGTCCCCTGTTGGTCTAGCGCACAAACATGAGGTCCCCACGAGCTGATAGAACTGAAGGTGACTCCGCCAGCGACAAGCGTCGGCACATAACTACTGTTATTCGTGCCGTCACCCAGCTCGCCGTAGTGGTTGTCGCCCCAACAGTAGACGCCTCCGTCGGCAGTCAATCCGCAGGTGTGCTGCCAGCCGGCTCGGAGAGCGGTAAAGACATGTCCTCCTGTTACAGGCTTGGGGGTGGTCGTGTCGCCACGCGACCCGTTGCCAAGTTGTCCGGCATTGTTGTAGCCCCAGCAGTACGCGTTTCCACCCAAGTCGAGACCGCAGGTGTCGAACGCCATCGTACTCACCATCGAGAAGACTATGTCACCCACAACCGGTACGGGCACGAGTCGAGGAATGACCGTGCTATCGCCAAGCTGTTTGTAGAGATTGTCTCCCCAGCAGTACGCGGCTCCATCTGTAGCGACGGCGCAGGTGTGGTAGCGGCCGGGAATTATGGACTGCAGGTGAATCGCGATTACCGGAATGCGTACGGTGTCGCTCACACCCTCACTGGTCGCGATCACGTGACTGAGGCCTTCCGATCGTCCGCGGACCATTCCTGTCGCATCCACGGTCGCGATCGCTGGGTTGTCGGTCGTCCACGCGATCTGCCGCCCCAGTAACACTCTGTCATTCGCGTCACGCACCGTAGCTGACAGCTGACGTGGTAGATCCACCAATAGTCGCGCGGGCGATGCACCGATGGTCACGGATGCGACCGGCGGTGGAGGAACCACGGTGACGGAAATGCTATCGGTGGCCGCTCCACTTCGGGCCGTAATCGTTGCCGTCCCGAGCGCGACGCCGGTAACGACGCCGAGTCCGACTCGGCCGTCTCCCGGTTCGTAGCGCTCCACAACTGCCGCGCCGGTCGCACTGCTGCTCCAACTGACATCGGGATACCGAAGCAGCCGCCCGAACGCGTCGTGCACGGTGACTGTGAGGAGGATCGTATCGCCCGATGCGCCAACTGCGGCAGCATGAGGCGTGATCTGCAATGCGCCCGGTACTCCTGGCCTGACGATCACGCGCGCGAACCCCGCGAGCTGGCCCAGTGATGTGGTGACAAGGTAGAAACCCGGCGCCAGCGCTGTGACGCGTCCGGTCGCAGATGCCGTCAACCCAGCCGTGTCATTCGTCGCCCAGGAGAGCGGGAGATTGAGAAGCATGTTGCCCGCTGCGTCGCGCACCGTCGCCGTGAGTTGATACGTCATGCTCTGCGTGAGGTACACCGTATCCGGCGAAATCTGAATTGATACCGCGGGACCGCTGAGCGATTGGCCGGTGGTAAAGTCCACCGTGACGCCCTCGGCGAGTGGCGTGCCGTCGAGGTCGGTGACCGCATCAGTCACAACGAGCCTGTAATCGGTATTGGGAGCGAGTTGGTCGTTCGGCCGGAACACGGCGATCGTTTGACTCCCTTCCAAGAAGCTGACGGTGCCGCCTACCGCGTCCGCCCCCCGACGCAGCGCGATCGAGGAAGGTGTGAGGGTACTCGGCTCAACCGGCTCGCTGAACACGACGACAATGGCAGTGTTGAGGGGCACATCGCGCTTCTTCGGTGGAGGATACGCCCGCACGACGACCGGAGGCCGCGTGGGCATCACGGTTGTGCTCAACTGCACGAGCACGACGCCCGATGCATTCTTCACTTCGACGCTGATAACGTCGCCGGCATTCGCGACGATTGGTACAGGATCGAACCCGCCATCCACCACAGCGGTGGCGAACGTGGTACTATCGCCGACGCGCTGAATACTGGCGCGGGCTCCGTTGGGGACGGTACCCGGGGGAAGCGACACATAGACGAGCGGCTCGGCGCTGAAGGTCGAACTACTGGGTAGAGTCCCCGTGGTCGCGACGATCGACGTCTGAATGGGATTGGAAACGATTGATCCCGAAGCCGGGCAGTCCGCGCAGGGGCCCGATGGTTCCGAGCAGCTGTTCAGCCAAACGACGGCGCTGATGCCGACAGCCGCGATCGCTCCCCACGACCAGCGTCGCAACATCGTTTACCGTTGCCGTGCAACTTTGACGGGCGCCGCGCAGTACGGTCGCTCAATCTGAGCGGCCGGCGGTGGCAGCTGCGGCAGGAGACCGCACGGACCACTTGTTGCGCGTGCATTGCCGAGTTCTCCGGACGTGTTTCTACCCCAGCAATACGCGATGCCATCTTGGGCCAAGCCACAGACATGGTCTCCGCCCGCGCTGATCGCCGAAAAACGAATCGAGGTGGCAACTCGCACAGGGCGCGGGCTGCAGGTTTCGATCGGACACTGCTCTGGTCCGCTCGCGTCGCCATTTCCCAGTTGCCCCTCAGCGTTCCTCCCCCAACAGTAGACTTCGCCGGCGTCGGTAAGACCACAACCAAACCGTTCCCCCATGCTCACGGCGACAAAGCTGAGCTGACCAGCTACCGGGACCGGGGCGCGCTGAAATCGTATCGAAAGGTCACCCATCCCAAGCTCGCCGTCGTAATTCGGTCCCCAGCAATAAGCGGCGCCGCTCAGGGCAAGAGCGCACGTATGTGCCACACCGAGGCTCACCGTCGAATACTTGAGCCCACCGACCACGGGAGTAGGCACTGGGATGAACTCGCTCGTCGTGTCATCTGTCCCCAGCCCGGGGTTAAGGCCCCAGCAGTAGGCATCACCGCCTACCGCTATCCCGCACGTGCGGCTCCCGCCTGCGGAGATTGTCGTAAACCGAGGTCCCCCCACGACCGCCACTGGTGCAGTATCCGTGGGCCAACCACCAGGGCCCAAAATCTGCCCGACCCTTGTTCCGTCACCTAACTCACCATAGCCGTTGTCGCCCCAACAGTATGCCGCACCGCTCCCGGTCAGTCCGCACGCGTGATCTGGACTGAGTTCACCGCCACCGATGGTCAGCGTAGAGAATTGATGGTTGCCCGGAACAGCCACTGGTAAAGAGTCATCTGGCTGGCAGTAGGTCCATGCAGTGGTATAGGCGCATGGGGTCCAACAATAGGGCGCGCCAGAGCTCGTCAGTCCGCATGCCCGGTGTTCGGACTCGAGAGGGCACAGAATCCCCCAACCCCCAGCAGTACGTCCCGCTCGTGGCGATGCCGCAGGTGTCCCAGAGTCCGCTTCGTACCGACGCGAACGAAATCAGTCCAGTGTCTGGGTCAGTTCTTGTTGCCGGACCGCCGGGATCGTTGTGGCACGCGAGAACAATCGCTGAGAGCGATGCAAGCGCCAGTCGAGCGTAACGACTCATCGCCGTGCTGAGGCCAATCGAGTGGTTCCTCACGCATCGCTTCCCCTCGAGACCTCTGCCGATATGGCCCCACGCCCGCATCGCGTCAAGCGTCACGGCGCGGTCCCGGCACACGCCGACAGTGCACCAATGGTCGTGAGCACAGCTGCGTCGACTCCGGTAACAAGGTCGTTGGGCATAGCCTCGCGCCTCAGAAACACTGGCATCTTTAGACGGCCGCATGGAGCGTGACTGCTCACGCAGCCTTAGAGCCCGCATTCTGTGGTTCGCCACCTAGGGTGCGAGTCCCAGCGCGCGCGCGACGTTGATGCGTCCGTGGCCGTAGTAAGGGTCCACGCCAGATTCACCGAGATCATCGGCCGGCGGCTTGCAGTTCACGCAACCGTAGGACGGACGCCCCGCCCGGCCTTGCTCAGTCATGCGGGCTCCCCCCCACCACGACCAACCCCGCCCAATAGAACGGATGCGCCGTCCCCCGCGCCGAGAGCAACGCCCGCTGCGCCTCGGCCAGCGCGCCCGCCGGGTCGGCCGCGACGTCGGCGCCGCCATAGAACCGCTCCATCAACGCGTCCGTCGCCCAATCGTCCACCGGCCAGAGGGTCGCCATCACGTGCCGGGCTCCAGCGTGCAGGAACGCGCGCGTCAGCCCCACCCAGTCATCGCCCGCCGGCACATCGGCGAGCGCGCCCGAGCCGAGTCCCGTCTGGCACGCCGACAACACGACGAGGTCCGCCGCGAGGTGCAGACCGAACACCTCGTGCACCTCGAGCCGCCCGTCCTCCGCGCCGTCGGGGGCGAGCTTCACGTACGAGAAGAGCGGATTCTGCTTGTTGAGCACGCCGTAAGTGGCGAGGTGCAGCACCCGTTGGGCGGGACCGAGGCGGCGAAAGGCGGATTCCGTCGCGGCGTCACCGGTCAGAACCTGTGCATCTGACCCGGCGACGCGCCGAATCGCCGCCACTTCCTGATTCGACCCGGGCAGCGTCGCCGGCTGCGGGGCAAACGCCAACAGCCCGACACCCGGAAGCCCCGCCGGCCGGTCGCCGAGTGCGATCCACACCGAGGCCGAAGGAGTCAGCGCCAGCTGGTAGCGCTGGACGAGAAACCGCCCGGCAGTATCCATCAACGCGGCGAACGGCAGATACTGCAGCTCCCCCTGTGGGACGAGGACCAACCGGCTCTTGCCCACGAGCATTCCCGTCGCCTCGACGGGCGCGATCAACGCCGCGTGCAGACGGCGGAGCGGCCCGCGCCAAAGAGAATCGCTCCCCCTCTCCGCATCGCGGAGAGGGGGACGGGGGGTGAGGACAGCACGCGTGAAATCAACCAGGCGCGCCAGCTCCTGCCGTCGCATACCGAGATCAAGCACCGCAATCGTATCGCTGGTCACGACGAAGCCGAGCGTGGTCGAGTCGCTCACCAGGTACTCGATGAACGCGGCGTCAGACGTGAGTCGCCGCGCCACGCCCTGCCACGTGGCGACATCCGGGGCCACAAGGGCCGCATGCCGCGGCGCCCGCTCGCGCGCTTCGAGCAGGAGATCGGCGTAGCTCTCTTGCGCGCGCAGCAGCGACTCGCGAGTCGTGCCCGCGTTGAGCGCTACGTCGGACCCACGCAGCGTCTGATCACCCGCGTCTGCGTTCTCCAGGTCGTGCGTCAGCTCGCCGATGCGGCGGCGCAGGTCCTGCTCCCGAGCGACGATGTCTTCGGCCGTGTCGGCGGGGATCGTGATGCGGCCCCGTGCGAGCAGCTCCAGCATCTCGCGCGCCCGCATGCGCTCGCTCGCCGCGAACGCCGCTCCCACACGGCCGCGGTCGCGCTCGACGAACGCGAGCTGCGCGTATACCTCCCATTTGTCGGCGAGGAATGCGGAGCGCCGGTCCGGCAGCACGAGGGAGCGGCTGGGACGATCGAGCTCGGCGAGCGCGCTCCGCAGCTCGCGCGCGGCCGCGTCGGTCGCGGCCTGGCCGCGCAGCACGCCAGCCCAGCCGGCGTGCAGCTGCCACGCGACTTCCGGCGCGCTGCGATCGCCGAGCCGGTCGAGCGCCGCCCGATAGAGCGAATCCGCCGCGATGGGTGCGGCCGCGTGCGCCTCGAGCGCCGCCCATTCACCGAGCGCGGCGGCGGCAGCCACGGGATCGCCAACTCGATCCAGATCGCCAGCCGCTCGCGCCAAGTGGCCTCGGGCCGCGACCGTATCGCCGCGTGCCAGGACCGCTCTTCCGAGCGTGACTCGTGTCAAAGCGGCAGCGCGCACGCTGCCCGTTCCCACCTCTGCTCGGAGCGCGTTTTCCAGCAGTGCTTGGGCGTGGACCGCGTCGTCTCGCGCCAACAGCAGCAGGGCGCGCCCTTCTTGCGCTTCGGCCTCGCCATCAGGCTCGGCCGCGAGCCGGTAGAGTGCTTCCGCACGCGCGTAGAGCCGCTGTGCCTCGGCCAGCGTGTTCAACTGCACGGCGAGGTCGGCGCGAGCGAGCGCGATTCCAGCTCGCGCGCCCGGTGGCGCCCGGGTTGAGTCGGCGCGCCGCTGCGCGTGGCTCAGCTCGTCCCGCGCGCCCTGGAGATCCCCCGCGGCCGCCAGCGCCCCCGCGAGATCGCGCCGCACGGCCAGCTCGTCCGCGACCGGTCCGGCCCGTGCGTAGATCGCGAGCGCCTCGCGCAGCGCCACTCGAGCAGTCGGGTAGTCACCACGCCGCAGCTCGAGCTGGCCGAGACCGTGCAACGCGACGGCGGCATCGGCCCACGATCCGTGGGACCGCCACGTCGCCAGCGCGTCTCGATACAGCGCCTCAGCGCGCGAAAAATCTCCGGCGAGACTCGCGAGACCGGCGAGGTTGACCAGGTTCGCCGCCGCGATCTCATCACGGCCGGCACCGCGATTGAGCGCGAGCGCGCTGTCGAACTGCCGGCGCGCCTCGTCGAGATCGCCGAGTCGCTGTGCCAGCAGCCCGAGATTGTTGTGGTCGGCGGCGGTACCGCGCGTGTCACCGATGCGGTCGCGGAGGGCGAGTGCGGTGGCATAGGACTGACGTGCCGCCGCGAGGTCCCCGCGTTCCTCTTGCACGCCGGCGAGCGCCCCAACGGCGTTTGCTTCGACTCGCAGGTCCCCGATCGCCGCGGCGAGCGCGCGCGCCCGCTCGAGATACGCGCTGGCACTGTCGGGCGGGCCGTCTTCGAGAAGTCCGGACCCGATGTTGCCCAGCAGCGCGGCCATTCCCGCCGAATCCCCGTTCGCCGTTGCGCGCGCGAGCGCGCGTCGCCAGAGCACGACCGCGGCGCGCGGGCCGTCCGCGCCGAACGCCTTGATGCCTGCCCGCCGCAGACTGTCGACGGCGACCTTCGCCACCCGGCGCGCCGAGGGCCAGGCGACAAACCGCGCGACCTCGCGCACCAGAAACGAGTCGCGCCACGCAACCGCGTACGCCGCCGCGATCTTCTCCGCGGCGGCGAGCTCGCCGCGCCGCAGCGACTCGGTGACGGCGTCCCGCACCGCCAGCGGCCGGTCGCGCACTTCGAGGACGAGCGCAGCCGAGGGCAGGTTGACTGCGAGCAGTCGGAGGGAGTCGGAAGCAGGCGATTGCAGGACAGTGAGGAGGCACCCAAACGCGACGACGATCATCGCCGCCGCGGTCCGGCAACCTTAAACTCGGCCAGCTCCGACGCGGCCCACCGATCAAACCCGATGCGCGCGTCCACTTTCCAGAGGTATGGCGCCCCGGCGCTGAGCGCAACCGAATCGGGGAAGGCGACCATCGTGTCCGACCCCTCAGTGGCGTAGATCACGCGCCCAGTCGCATCGAACACCGTCACCCGATATCGGTCCGCACCGGCTACCGGGCTCCAGCGGAGCTCGTTCACGGCGGCCACCGCGCCCACTGGCGACCGAGGGATCGGCGTGGTTGCGGGTGGCGGCGGTGGAGATCCCCGGTGCACGGGCAGACGGTCGTCTCCTGGCGACGAGAGGAGGAGGAGCAGCACCGCGGCCGCGGCCAGCGGTACGGCGAGTCGGTACCATCGGCGTCCCCTGGCAGAAACCGAGAGTTCTCGCGCGACCGCGGGATCGGCTAGTGCCCGCGCGACTGACGCGACCGCCGCCCGGCATCGCGGGCACGAACCGACATGCGGAAGGATGTCCGCGCGCAGCTTCGGCGTGAGCGAGCCATCCGCGAGCGCCGCGATCATATCGTCCGACAGGCAATCAGGTGTTTGCGTTTCGGACCGCACCCGGGTGTCGAGCACGCGCCACAGCTCCTCGAAGGATTCGTCAGGCATCATGAGACGGCCCTGAGGGTCGGGACTGCTCACAGATCCTCCCGTCGGACGCCGGCCCGCTCCAGTTGCTCACGCACGACCGCCAGCGCACGGTAGGCGCGGTTGTAGACCGCTTTCGCATTGGCCAAACCCAGGACTTTCGCGACCGTTTCCGCAGACAGCTCTTCCAGGACGAACAGCTCCACGATCAAGCGATCATCTGGGCCGAGCACATTCAGCGCACGCTCCATTATCTGACTCTGCTCAGCCGCGCCGGTCGCGCTGGGTTCCGTGGGATCGGCAGGCAGATTCTCCACGTCCGCTGATACCGGAGCGAGATCACGGAGGATCTGGCCTCGCCGTCCTGCAGATATCGCGTGATAGGTCGCGCGGAGCTCACTCAGAAACTCTCGAAATGAGAGGCCGGGGGCTTCGCCGGCGTGGATCAGTTCGTACGCTTCGATGTGACTGCGCTGATCCAGAAACACGTGCTCGAAAATCCGACGCCGGATCGGCGGCAATCCCTCGGCGACGACCGAGAGCCGCCGCCGGCCGTCGCGGTGGCGAAACCAATCGACGGTGAGATGTCGAACGACGGTGACGAGCCAGGTCGAGAACGTGGCTCGGTGTTGGGGTTGATCGGTGTAGGTCCGGATTCGCCGCAGGTTGTCCGCGCGCAGCGCTTCACAGGCGCGTGCGAACACGTCCATCACATCGTCGTAGTCCTGGGCGTAGTGCCGTATCGCTGCGAAGATGAGACGCCGGTACCGATCGAGGAACAGGTCCCATGCGGCGTCGAACCTGCCCCGCTCTAGCTCGGCAACCCAATCTTCCACGGCCGGCCTTGAGG
>WNGO01005462.1_pt1 | contig 13475 bp, 13 predicted proteins | sample 5400511 | NCBI WGS metagenome assembly WNGO01 (sample SAMN13153380, study PRJNA577476) | soil metagenome | isolation source: 20 cm soil or saprolite under Garry oak tree replicate 2 | place: USA:California | collected 2016-06-15
GAAAGCCCGCACGTGTATCGCCGGCTGCCGGACGTGCTCGAGGCGCAGGGCGCGACGGTCGAGGTGCTGCATACGCTGCGGCCGCTGATCGTGGTTATGGCTGGGGCGGATGAGTTCGATCCGTACAAGGACTAGAGGCGGTAAAGGGGTGGTAACGAAGCGCGCGCTTCTCGATGAGCACGCGCGCCGCTTGGCGCCTCCGATGAGGCGCTGATGTCGACTGACGCGACGGAGCACGAATGGTTTGCTGACGAGCAGTTTTGGATCGCCAGTTATCCGTTCATGTTTCCCGATTCGCGGTTCGCCGCCGCCTCAATCGATGTCGATCAGATTCTGGCTCTCGTGCAGAAGCACGACGGGGCCGTCTTGGATCTGGCGTGTGGACCCGGGCGGTACAGTATCCCCCTCGCTGAGCGCGGATTCAAGGTCACCGGCGTTGATCGCAGCCCGTTCTTGCTGGGGCACGCTCGCGCTCGTGCCGTGGAGCATGGTGTAAATGTCGATTGGGTCGAGGCTGATATGCGCGCCTTTCGACGTCCCGCCGCCTTTGATCTCGCACTCAGCTTGTTTACGTCCTTTGGGTATTTCCGCGACGACGCCGAGAATCAACACGTGCTCGACAACGTTGCCGCCAGCATGCGGGTAGGCGGCGCGTTGGTTGTAGACGTCTTAGGAAAGGAAGCCTTGGCGCGGATCTTCAATCCGACTGGGTCGGACGAGGTTGCGGACGCGCTCGTCATTCAGCGTCGCCGGGTAAAGGGTGACTGGGAGAGAATAGAGAACGAGTGGATCCTGCTTCGAGATGGCACGACACGGAAGTTTGTATTTGAGCACTGGGTGTACTCGGCCCGCGAGCTCAAGCAAATGCTCACACAGGCGGGTTTTGGCGATGTGCGCGTGTACGCGAACTATCGTGGCGATCCGTATGGACCCGACGCGACGCGTCTTGTGGCGGTGGGCCGGAAGGAAGATGCGGGCCGTAATCTTTGACCTCTTCGAGACGCTCGTAACTGAGTTGAATTTGCCGGTCCGCAGAGCGGGCTCGCTCGCCTCGGATCTCGGCCTCGATGCCATGGCGTACAAGCGCGAATGGCGCTTGCGACGGCCGGAAATCGTACTGGGACGCTGCACGTTTCGGGATGCTCTCAGGCAGATCATCTCGGAGCTTGGCGGCGTCGCGGACGACGGGGTTCTGGACGAGTTACGAGCCGAGCGCATCGCTCAGAAGGCGGCCGTGCTGACCAGCGTGGACCCCGAGATCCTGGCAACGCTTTCCGAGCTGCGCCGCAGGGGTCTGACGTTGGGGCTGGTCACGAACGCATTCGCTGAAGATGTGCGGGGCTGGGAGCAGTCTCCCCTGCATGCGTGTTTTGATGCCAGCGTCTTCTCATGCATCGCCGGTCTCGTGAAGCCCAATCCCGCCATCTACCTTGCGGCCTGTAAGGAGCTCGGAGTCACGCCGCAGCAGGCGCTCTTCGTTGGAGACGGTGGCGATGATGAGCTGTCCGGCGCCCGCAGCGCCGGCCTTGCGACAGCTCGGGCACTCTGGTTCGCGTCACAATGGCCGAACACGACGATCGGTCCGGACGATCCCGGACTCCGGCGCATCGGCGAGGTTTTTGAGGCGGTAAAGGGGCAGTGAGCCGTCATCCGAGGTTTCGAGCGTTGCTCCGGCACATGAAGCTCAAGGAGACAGCACAGTGAAGCGAATCCTGGTGGTCCTCTTTCTTCTTCCTTTGGCTGCAGGCGACGCGTGGGCGCAGGAGCGCCACGCGCTCGCCGCGGGTTGGCTGTTGCAGTCGTCGGCGGTTGTCGGGACCGACGGCGCGAGCATCTCGTCGTCCAGCTACCACGCGACGGGCTGGCACCGCGCGACCGTGCCGTCCACCGTGGTGGGCGCTTTGGTCGATGACGGCGCCTACCCCGATCCGTTCTTTGGAATGAACCTGCGCGCGCAGCCAGGAATGACGTACCCGATCGGGCGCAACTTCGCGCGCATGCCGACGGATTCGCAGAGCCCCTACGCCGTCCCGTGGTGGTATCGCACGACGTTTCAGGTTCCGCCCACGATGCGCGGGCGGCGCGTAACGCTGCACTTCGACGGGATCAATTACCGCGCGAATATCTGGCTGAACGGCCACCGCGTCGCGGATTCGAGCGCTGTCGCCGGCACGTACCGGCGTTACGAGTTCGACATCACGGGCGCGCTGAGCGCTTCGAGCGGCAACGTCCTCGCGGTCGAGGTTTGGGCGCCGACGCCGCTCGACCTGCAAACGACCTGGGTCGACTGGAGCCCGTCTCCCCCGGACAAGGATATGGGGCTCTGGCAGCCGGCGTATCTCACGGCGAGCGGCGATGTCGTTGTCCGCTATCCGGGGGTCGTGAGTCGTGTCGATACCGCCACGCTGAAAAGCGCGGACCTCACGGTCGCGGCGGAACTCAGGAATCTCGCGGGGCAGGCGGTCACAGGGACGCTGCGTGGCCGGATCGGCGCGGTCGAGTTCAGCCGGCCCGTCACGCTGGCGTCACATGACAGCGCGTTTGTCCGCTTCACGCCGGACAGCTTCCCGCAACTTCGCCTCGCCAACCCACGTCTCTGGTGGCCCGCCGAGCTCGGCGGTAGCACGCCCGAGCTGTACAACCTCGCGCTCGAGTTCGTAACAGGCGGGCGGATGTCCGACAGCCTGCACATGCGCTTCGGGATTCGCGAAATCACATCAGAATCGACGCAACAGGGCGGCCGTCTCTTCCGCGTCAACGGTCGCCGTATCCTGATTCGCGGCGGCGGCTGGGCGCCCGACATGTTCTTCCGCCCGCAGCCCGAGCGCCAGGACGCGCAGCTCCGCTACGCGTTGGACATGCATCTCAACACCATCCGGCTCGAAGGCAATTACGAGAACGACCGTTTCTTTCACCAGGCCGACAGCCTCGGCGTGCTCGTGATGACTGGGTGGGTCTGCTGCAGCGCGTGGGAGCAATGGGCGAGATGGGGGCCGGAGCAGCACGCCGTGGCGGCCGCGTCGCTGCGTGACCAGATCCGCCGGCTGCGCGGCCATCCCAGCGCGCTGGTCTGGCTGAACGGCAGCGACAATCCGCCGCCGGCGGACGTGGAGCGGATGTATCTCACGATCGAAGAGCAGGAGGCGTGGCCCAACCCGACGATCTCATCGGCGAGCGCCAAGCCCACCGAAGTCAGCGGGGCGAGCGGCGTGAAGATGACCGGGCCGTACGATTGGGTACCGCCGTCGTATTGGATGCAGGACAGCACGCACGGGGGCGCGTGGGCGTACAACACCGAGACCAGTCCCGGCGCCGCGGTGCCCCCGATCGAAAGCATGCGGCGCATGATTCCCGCGCAGAACCTCACGTGGCCACCGGACAGTGAATGGCTCTTCCACGCGGCGGGCGGCCAGTTCGCGCACTTGCTCGACCAGTTCAACAACGCATTGGTGACGCGCTACGGCGCGCCGGCGAGCGCCGAGGACTACACCGCCACGGCGCAGCTCATGACGTATGAGGGTGAGCGCGCCATGTTCGAGGCGTACCGACGTAACGCGTACACCTCGACCGGCGTGATCCAGTGGATGCTGAACAACGCCTGGCCGTCGATCTACTGGCATCTGTTCGATTGGTACCTGCAGCCGGCGGGGGGCTACTTCGGAGCCAAGAAGGCCAATGAGCCGGTGCACGTCCTTCTCTCGTACGACGACCGATCGGTGGCGGTCGTACGCAGCGGCGCAAGCCGCACGCCGCTGCGCGCCGTGAGGTTGCAGGCCCGAATCCTTGGCCTCGATGGCGCGGAGCGGTTTGCGCGCGACACCGTGCTCGATGTGCCGCCCGACAGTAGCATGCGCGTCTTCGTCCTTCCCGAGCCGGTTGGCTTGCCGGATCGAGCGGCGTACTTCGTCGACCTTCGCTTGACGAGCGCGGATGGGCACCCGCTCAGCACGAGCTTCTACTGGCTATCCACGCACCCCGACGTGCTGGCGGATACGTCGACGTGGTACATGACGCCGGTCAAGTCGTACGCGGATCTCACGGCTCTGCGGGGCATGCCTACGGCGGCGGTGAGTGCAACTGCGAGCTTCAGTAGTCGCGCTGGGCGCGGTGAGGCACGAGTGACGTTGCGAAACGCCGGCCCCGCCCCATCCATCGCGTTCTTCCTGCGACTGCAGGTGACCGGGCGCGGCGGCCAGGAAGCATTACCCGTGCTGTGGGAGGACAACTATGTGTCGCTGTTGCCAGGGGAGACCCGCGTCATCACCGCGAGCTACGCAGTGCGCGACCTGGGCGGTGCGCCGCCGCAGCTGGTGGTGAGCGGGTGGAACGTACGCCGGACCGCGGTACCCTAGGCGCCCTTCGTCTTCTTCACCTCGTCCCACAACGTGTCGAGCTGTTCCAGCGTCGCGCGGCCCATTTCCAGGCCCCGTTCCTCCGCGAGTTTCTCGACGCCCTCGAACCGCTGCTGAAATTTGGCGTTCGCGCGTTCCAACGCCTGACCCGGCTCGACGCCGAGTTTGCGCGCGAGGTTCACGGCGGCAAACAGCAGGTCTCCAACCTCCTCCTCTATTTCCTGTCGACCCGATTCCTGCTCCAGCTCCGACGTTTCTTCCTTGACCTTGGCGAGCGGGCCCTTCGCATCGGGCCAGTCGAACCCGATCCCCGCGGCGCGCTCCTGGAGCCGGTACGCCATGAGGAGCGGAGGAAGTGTCGGCGGCAGCCCGGCGAGCGTGCTGCGTTTCCCGCCCGCGCGCGGCTCGCGTCGCTTGACGAGCTCCCATCCCGCATGATCTTCGCGACTCACGCGTCCCTCCCCGAACAGGTTGGGATGGCGCCGCCACATCTTTTCCTCGAGCGTGTGCGTGACCACTTCGGCATTGAACTGCGATCGCTCTTCGGCAATGACGATCTGAAACGCGAGATGCAGGAGCAGGTCGCCCAGCTCGTCCCGCATCGCTTCCGGATCGTCGGTTTGAATGGCGTGATCGAGCTCGAGGGCTTCCTCGACGAGGTAGGGGCGCAGAGTCTGGGGCGTCTGGGCGCGGTCCCACGGACAACGTTGCCTCAGCTCGCGCACAAGCCCCAGAGCGCGTCCAAGCGCTGAATCGCCTTGCATTTAGCCTCCGGGCCGGGTAGAATACCCCGCGCCAGTGAGCGTTTCAACGAAGGGCAAAGCCTGGGTCGAAGTGGACGTGGAAGCCCTCGTCGACAACGCCCGAACGGTAGCAAAGATAACAGGCACACGGCTCCTCCCTGTCGTCAAGGCGAATGCGTACGGGGTCGGAGCCGTCCTAGTATCTAAGGCCCTCGAGCAGCTCGATCCCTGGGGCTACGGCGTCGCGACGATCGAAGAAGGCGCGGAGCTGCGGGCGGCCGGCATCACGCGCCCCATTCTCGTCTTCATGCCCGCCCGCGCGCAGTGGTTCGACGAGTACGATCGGCATCAGCTGACGCCGGCGCTGGGCGACGGCGGCAGCATCCTGGAATGGACGACGCGCAGCGAACGCCCCTTTCACGTCGAGATCGATACCGGGATGGGCCGGGCGGGGGTGCGCTGGGAGGACGTGGATGAGCTCGGCGCCGCGCTCGATACGTCGTCGTTCGAGGGATGTTACACGCATTTCCATTCGGCCGAGCGACGCGATGGGTCGGCGGAGCAGCAGCTCGAGCGCTTCCTCGGTGCGGTGGCGAAGTTGCCGCGCAGGCCGCCATTGCTGCACGTGGCGAACAGCGCGGCGGTGCTGCGGGGGAAGCAGTTCGCGTTCGACCTGGTGCGGCCCGGCATCTTCTTGTACGGCGGATCGCCGGCCGACGACCTGCCTGAGCCGAAGCCTGTCGTGAGCGTGCGAGCGCCGGTGCTCAGCGTGCGCCGCATCCGGCAGGGGGAGAGCGTGAGCTACGACGCGAGCTGGGTGGCGCCACGCGATACGGTGGTGGCGACGCTGCGCTGCGGCTACGCCGACGGGCTCAGGCGGATGCTGGGGACGAACGGCGCGTCGGTGTTACTGCGCGGACAACGCCGTCCGATCGTGGGATTCGTCCAGATGGATATGGCGCTCGTCGAAACGGGCACCCTGGAAGTCCAGGTGGGAGATATCGCGACGATCGTAGGCGAGGACTCGAAGCAGCGCATCACTCTGAAGGAAGTGGCGGAGTGGAGCGGCGAGGTGCCGCACGAGTTTCTCACGGGGCTAGGGCCCCGCTTGCCGCGCGTGGTCGTGTGAAATATGGAACCGGTCGTGCCGCCATCATTGTGCTGGATGGTCTCGGCGCCGGTCCCGCGCCGGATACCGACGCCTATGGTGACGCGGGCTCGGACACGTTGGGGAATGTCGCCCGCGCTGTCGGTGGGTTGAAGCTGCCGAATCTGGAGGAGCTGGGACTCGGCCGCTGCCGTGACGCGGCAGGTGGGGCGGCCGCGATCTTAGGACTCTCGTTGCACGTCACGCCCACGGCCGCGTACGGTGTCGCGCGACCGGCATCGGCGGGTAAAGACAGTACGACAGGGCATTGGGAGATCTGCGGGGTACGGTTGGAGAAAGCGTTCCCCACCTACCCCGAGGGATTTCCTGTTGCATTGCTGGACGAATTTGCACGCCGCACAGGACGCGGCTGGATCGGCAACAAGGCCGCGTCGGGCACGGCCATCATCGACGAGCTCGGCGCCCAGCACCAACGCTCGGGCGAGTGGATCGTCTATACGTCGGCCGACTCGGTTTTTCAGATTGCGGCGCACGAGCAGACGGTCCCGCTGGCTGAGCTGTATCAAGCGTGTGCCGTCGCGCGCGAGATGCTGAAAGGCGAGAGCGCCGTCAGCCGGGTCATCGCGCGGCCGTTCGAGGGAAGGGCGGGGGACTACCGCCGCACACCGCGCCGCAAGGATTTTTCGATCGCGCCGATCGGCACGACGCTGCTCGATCTCATGGCGGACGCCGGCGTGACGCGCATTGGCATCGGCAAGGTGGATGACCTGTTCGTGGGTCGGAATATCAGCAGCCAGCATACGCCGACGAATGCGGATGCATACCGGCTGATCGAGCAGGCGCTCGAGACGCTCGACACCGGATTCGTCTTTGTGAACGTGATCGAATTCGACCAGACGTGGGGGCATCGCAATGACGTTGCCGGTTTTCACCAGGGGCTGCAGGAGCTGGACGCTTGGACGCCGCGCCTCCTCGAGCGGCTCCGGCCCGACGATCTGGTGATGCTGACGGCCGATCACGGCAACGATCCGACGACGCCTTCGACCGATCACTCGCGCGAGGTCGTGCCGGTTCTGGTGCTGGGCCCCAGCGTGCACCCCGTGGCGCTGGGCACGCGCCGGACTTTTGCGGACATGGGGCAGACCGTCGCGGAATATTTCGGCTTGCCGGCGCTCGCGGCGGGGACGTCGTTCCTGAAGGACCTGGCGAAGTGAACGATCTCGTACAGCGCGCGCGTGCCGCGATGCAACACGCATGGGCGCCGTACAGCAATTTCCACGTCGGGGCGGCGATCGAGTCGCAGGACGGCACGGTCTACGTCGGGTGTAACGTTGAGAGCGCATCGTACGGTCTCACGATCTGCGCGGAGCGCATGGCGCTCGGCGCGGCGGTGGTGGGCGGCGCCCGCAAGTTGAAGCGCATCGTTGTGACGACGGACGTCGATCCGCCGGCCGCGCCGTGCGGCGCGTGCCGTCAACTGCTCGCGGAGTTCGGTTTGGACCTGGAAGTGAGCGCGGTCGGACCCACCACGCAGAAGCGGTGGACCCTCGCTGCGCTGTTGCCCGACGCCTTTACGAAGGAGACGCTGGACCGGTGAAGCTGCGCCACGCCCTCAAGTACTGCCTCCTGCTCCTGACGGTTGCCGCGTGTACCGAGCAGCCCCTCGCACCGGGCGTCTGTCCGGACTTTTGTCCGGGCGCGCAGATCGAGATCCACGACACGCTCTTCGCCACGGTCATCGAGCGGGATTCGTCGTTTCGCGGCTACCTCCAGGCGTATCAGGGCGACGCGATGACCGCGACCGACGTGCCCGGGGTCGTCGACAGCCGTCCGTTCTTCACGACCGACACCATGTTCGCGCGGATCGAACCCGTCTTGACTGATACGACGACGGTGCCCAAGGTCATCGACTCGGTGCGCGTCCGCTTTGTCGTCGTGCGGTGGCCGAGGAACACGACCAATCTGCGATTGAAGCTGTACCGGCTGCCGGTCAACGTGGACACGACGACCGACTTCGCGTCGCTCGATCCCTACTTCACCGCACCGCCGGTCGATAGCCTGAACATCTACGATCTGTCGATTCGGCGCTCGCGGTCTACTTCAAGCTCGACACCCTGCGGGCCCCCTTCAGCGAGGCGGACACGGGCCGCAGCGCCTGGGGCGTGCGCGTCGCGGCCGATTCAAACGCGAGCATGACAGTCGGTAGCACGCAAACCGGCGCCCGTTCACCGCTGGTGCGGTGGTTCTATCATTACACGATCCCCGATACGGTGTCCACCAAGCCGGACAGCGTGGCATCCAAGGACAAGGTGATGCCGAATCGCTTCGACAGTTTTGTCTTCGACCCGCCGACACCGCCGGACGATTCGAACCTGGCCGTCGGCGGCGTGCCGTCCGCACGGGCAGTGGTGCGCGTCAACATGCCGAAGTTCCTGCATGACAGCATCGATATCGTGCGCGCGACACTGTTGCTCGTTCCCGTCAGTGCGCCGCAGGGCGCGCCCATCGACTCCTTCTACGTCGTCGCGCGACCTGTGCTCGGCGATCTCGGCGCCAAATCGCCGGTCAATCCGGCCTCGTCGCTGGCCGATAGCGCCATTGTGCGCATCGGCTCCGCAGACACCGTGCGGATCGAGTTGACGTCGCTGTTCAGCGCCTGGTCGCGGGATTCGACGGCCGTGACGACCTTCGTGCTCGAACACTCGCCGGAAGCCAGCTCGTACACCGAGGTGCGGTTCTATTCGTCTCGCACACCGGCATATCGACCCGCGATGCGGATCACGTACGTGGGCCGCTACCAGTTCGGCAGGCCATGACGCGGCGCTCCGTGTCGCTGCTCGCGATTCTGATTGCGGTCGGAAGCTCGCGCCTGGCTGCCCAGAATTCTCAGTTCGGGATTCAGGGGCTGGGAACGCCGGGCAAGCCGGAAAGCGTGCGCGCGAGATCCACGGCTGGCGCCTTCGCCCCATTCGACGCGTTCTCGCCGCTGACCGACGCGTCGCTGGCAGATGTGCGGCGCCTGAGCGCCAGCATCCTCGGGGTCACGTCGTGGCGCACCGTGGCCCCCACCGGCGAGCCGGAATCCTCACTGAAAGAGACGCGCTTTCCCGTGCTGGTCGTCGCCGGGCCGCTGACCCGGCGCCTGGTCGTGGGCGGGGGTTTCTCGACGTATCTCGACCGAACCTACGGCGTGATCCTCCACGATACCATCGACATCGGCGGCGTCCCGCAGCCGGTGACCGACGAGATCACGAGCGACGGCGCCATCGTCGATCTGCGTCTCGCGGTGGCCGCGCGGCTGAGCCGTCGCCTGGCGCTCGGGGTCGGCGTGCACGGGCTCACAGGTTCGACACGGGAGATCGCCAAGCGGACATTTGCCGATACCCTCTATGGTGATCCAGTCACGCACTCGTCGACCGCGCGCGATGAGGTGGCGTACCGCGGCACGGGTGCGTCGGCCAGTCTGCTACTCGATTTGTCGCAAGCCTTGCGACTGACCGGGTGGCTCCGGAGCGATACTCAGCTTCATACCGAACTCACGGCCGGGACCATTGCGATTCACGATTTACCGGTGAGCTATGGCGCGGGCGCGCTCTGGCGCGCGGGCACCCAGCTCACGCTGGCAGGCAACGCGTCCTGGAGCACCTGGTCCGCGACCGGTGTGGCGAATTCCCACGACACGTTCAGCTGGTCGGTCGGCGCGGAGATTGGGCGCTTCAGCGCGCCACTCCGGATCGGTGCGCGGAGCAGCGAGATGCCCTTTGGCGTCGGTGCAGCGCCCAAAGAAACAGGCTTGTCTGCCGGTCTCGCCAAGCAGTTCTCCGGGGGGCGCGGGCGCCTGGATTTCGGCGTCGAGCGCCTCGAGCGCACGGGAACCGGCATGAAAGAGCACGTGTGGACATTCCTGCTGGGGTTCACCGTGCGGCCGTGAACGTTTACTTCCACACCTTTGGGTGTAAGGCCAACCAGTACGACACCGACCGGGTGCGCGAGGCGTTCGACGCCAATGGCGCAGTGGTCGTGGATGATCCAGCCCTCGCCGATGTTGCCGTCATCAATTCCTGCACCGTCACCAGCGAAAGCGAAGTAAAGCTGCGGCGCCTCGTGCGCCACGTCGCGAAATCCGGGCCCGCGCAAACGATCGTGATGGGCTGCGCGGCCGCGCTCGATGACGGGACGATTGCCGCGCTGCCGTCGGTGCGCGCGGTGGTGGCGAACGCCGATCCCACGGACGTGCTGTGGGCGGCCGGGGTGACCGATTTGGTTCGTGTAGGGGCGCAGCATGCTGCGCCCCTACATTCGAACGGCCGGTCGCGGGCCCTTCTGAAAATCCAGGACGGCTGCGACGAGCACTGCACGTTTTGCGCGACGACGCTGGCGCGTGGCGCGAATCGCTCGCGGCCGGTCGCCGAGCTCGTAGCAGAAGCGCGTGCGCTGGCGGAGCACCATGCGGAGATCGTGCTGACCGGCGTGCACATCGGGACCTATGGCTACGACGCCAACCAGGGTGTGTTGACCCCGGGCTGGCAGCCCGGGGTTAACAAACCCACTTACACACTGGGTTCGTTGCTCGAAGCGCTCATCGACGCCGTTCCGTCGGTCCGCTTCCGCCTTTCATCTGTCGAAGCCACCGAAGTGGACGACACACTCGCGGGGCTGCTCATCGACGCGCCGCGTCATTTGGCAGCGCACCTGCACGCGCCGCTGCAGTCGGGGTCGAACCGCGTATTGAAGCGGATGGGCCGGCACTGGTATACCGCCGAATCGTATCGCGCGCGCATCGAGTGGCTGGCCGTGCGGATGCCGGTATTGGGTCTGGGCGCGGATGTGATCGCCGGTTTCCCGGGCGAATCAGACGAAGATCACCAAGACTCGCTGCGGCTTCTGGATGCTTTGCCGTTCAACTACTTGCACGTCTTTCCTTTTTCCGTTCGGCCCGATGCGGCGGCGGCACGCTTGTCCGGCCAGCTATCGCCCGAGTTGATTCGCGAGCGGGCCCGCGAGCTGCGCGCGCTGGGCGAGGCGAAAGCCGGCGCCTATCGGACGCGCCGCAAGGGACAGACGGCGGATGGTGTCGTGACCGGCCGTGTGCAGGGGCAAGTCGAGGTGATGACGGAGGATTACCTGAACGTCTATCTTGATACGCACGCGTGGGACGGGCGTCCCCGCTTCGAGGTGACGGTCAACTGACGATGCGGCGCATCTACATCGAGACCTACGGCTGCCAGATGAACGTCTCCGACTCCGAGCTGATGTTCGGCGTCCTGGGGCGTGAAGGATACGTGCGCACCACCGATCCGGCCGAGGCGGACGTGCTGCTCGTGAACACCTGCGCGGTCCGCGATCACGCGGAGCAGCGGGTGCTGGGGCGGATGGGAGAGCTGAAGCGCTACAAGCGGCCCGGCGATGTGCTGGGCGTCGTGGGATGCATGGCGCAGCGGCTCGGGCCCAAGCTGCTCGAGCGTGTGCCACAGGTCGATCTCGTCATCGGGCCCGACGGCTATCGCGGCCTCCCGGAGTTGATCGCGCGCGCCCGGGACGGCGAGCGCGCGGCCGATGTCACGTTCAAAGGCTGGGAGCATTACGAGGATGTCCCGCCGGTGCGCGGCAACCCCATCTCGGCGTTCGTCACGGTGCAACGCGGCTGCGATTATCGGTGCACCTTCTGCGTCGTTCCGATGACGCGCGGCCCGGAGCGCAGCCGCAAATTGGCCGATGTGGTGGGCGAGGTTGCCCGGTTGGGGGCTGCCGCCCCCCCCCCCGGGACCACCGAGGTCACGCTCCTTGGCCAGACAGTCAACAGCTATCACGACGGTGAGCACGACTTCGCCGACTTGCTGCGCGCGGTGGGCGCGGTCCGTGGTATTCGGCGCCTGCGCTTTACGTCGCCGTATCCGACTGACTTCACCCCGCGCGTGCTCGAGGCCATGGCGGAGACGCCGGCCGTCTGCGAGCACGTGCATCTGCCGGTGCAGAGCGGCAGCTCGCGCACGCTCAAGCGAATGCTGCGGCGTTACGATCGCGACCGCTATCTCGAGGTCGTGGCCGCGCTGCGGGGCGCGGTGCCGGGCATCGCGCTGTCCACCGACATCATCGTCGGTTTCCCGGGCGAGACCGAAGCGGACTTCCAGGAGACGTTGTCGCTCGTGGAGCAGGTTGCCTTCGACGACGCGTACACATTCAAGTACTCTGTCCGTGAAGGCACGCCGGCGGTGCGGATCAAGGACCACGTGCCGGAAGAGATCAAGACCGAACGGATCGGCCGGCTCATCGAGCTGGTGCGGCGCGTGGCGAAGCGCAAGAACATCGGGCTCGTCGGGACGACGCACGAGGTGCTGGTCGAAGGCCCCGCGAAGCGCGGTGCGCTGCTGCAGGCGCGCACGCGCACGAACAAGATCGCGCTGCTGGACGGGCCGGACGAGTGGATCGGGACTTATCGGCGCGTGCGTTTCACCGGGACCACCGGATCCACGTTCACGGCTGTGGCGTGGCCGTAACCAACGTCACGCTGGAAGTCCTGCAGCGCGAGTACCAGAGCCTGCGCGACGGCTTCCCCAAGTTCTGCGGCTGCGACACCTGCCGTGGCGACGTCGTCGTCTTCGCACTCAATCGGCTCGCCCCCCACTACGTCTCGACTCGCCAAGGCGAGATCCTCACCTCGCTGACGCTGCAGAGCGATGGCGAGAAAGCCACGCTCGACGTCGCGCTGCTCGAAGGATTCCGCAAGGTCGCCGCCGCGCCGCGTTGCGGCGCCAAACCGACGCAGCTGTAGTCTGAGGCGGGCGTGCGCCCGCCGATCCTCTATCTCACCGTGTTGAACGGCGTGGAGCTGCGTCTGGCGACGTCGTGCGTGTTGCTGGGCGCGCTGCTGCTGTCTCGACGGGCCCCCGTCGGTGCCGCTCTCGGCGTCATGCTGGTCGCGGGTGTGCTGTGGGGTGCCGCGGCACTGCGCGAGCAGCGTGCATCGTGTGCAGGCGTGTGGGGCCGAGCTAACCAGGGTGTGTTGACCCCGGGCTGGCAGCCCGGGGTTAACAAACCCGCTACCCGTTCGGTCGTCATCCAACTCAGCGATCCCGTCGCGCCCAGCGGCGGCGTCTCCGAGGGTGTCGTCCGCAGAGGACGCTGCGCGGGGACGCTCACCATCCGATGGCCCGAAGGGCATGCCGCACGTGGCGGCACGACGTGGGTTGTCGCGGGCCGCTTTCTCGGCGACGCGCCGCGCGGCGTCCTCGTCGCCCGGCGCGTGCGTGAGCTCGACGCCACACCGCGTGG
>WNGO01003169.1_pt1 | contig 13470 bp, 10 predicted proteins | sample 5400511 | NCBI WGS metagenome assembly WNGO01 (sample SAMN13153380, study PRJNA577476) | soil metagenome | isolation source: 20 cm soil or saprolite under Garry oak tree replicate 2 | place: USA:California | collected 2016-06-15
GAGCCAAACCGCACGCGGAACGACATCGTCCCCCCCGGGACGGTTTGCGTAATCTGATCCACTCCCAAACCGGCGAAAGATCCGTCGTTATTCATTATCGCGGCTGGGTTCGTTTGAAATACAAAACCGGTGTTGTTGGTAACCCCTGGATATGGATCACCGGCGTCGCCGCGATTGCACCCGTTCGTGAGACACCACAATTGCTGCAGCCCGTCCGCCTCCTCGAGCTCGACGCCATGGATGCTCCCGAAGTTCACGGTGTTGGAACCGTGAAAACCGTTGCCCCCCGCTGCTTGCGCGGAATCGACATGCCAGATGAGCAGACCACCACCACAGCCGGGCGGATTGCCGCTTCGCGTACAATGGATGCGAATCAACGCCGTGTCTGCAAGACTAGCCTGACGGTTTTCGAGCAGGAAATATTCACCCCGCGGGTTTGGTCCCGAGGGACGCAGGTACGCCGCGGTCCGCGAGGTTGCCACCGGGTCGAGCTGATACACACCCGAGGTGGTCAACTGCTGAATCGTCACCCACCCCAGCTCGTTGAGAGACCACGATTCCATGCGCGACGGACTGCGCGGACTCGTGAAGTTCCCCGACCCCATCAGTCCCCACTCACCGCTTCCTTCCGTGGGCCCGACGGTATCGTAGAGATCCGGAAGACCTAACGCATGACCGAACTCGTGGGCGGCCGTGCCGATCGGCATGATCTTCGTGATGTCGCACGCGCTGGCACCGCCACGCGCCGACGTCGCAAAGTAGTCCCGCACATGGATGGTGCTGAATCCGTTCTTGTTGGGACGCGCAGGGTCGTTCGTGACATACTCCTGAAGCAGTTCGAAACGGTGGGACCAGATATGGTTATTGGTGGCCGGGTCATTGCTGTCCGGGAAGCCGCCGCAGGCGCCGTCTTTGGTCGGGTGCGCGAACATGATCATGTCGACGTAGCCGTCGTCGTCACCGGAATTCGGAACCCCGTCCGGCCCGTCGTTGTCGAATTGGCCAAAGTCCACCTGATTGTCCACGCGCAATAGTGCCTGTCGAAAACCGGCTTGCATGCGGGAGATCGCGTTGTCGCTGAAGATGCCGTTGCAGTTGGTGTTGTGGTACGGGTTGCGCGGATCGTTACAGGTTCCGGCCACGCCGGTATACGTAACCTCGGCGCTGTCGAGCCGCACCCAGCCGAGGATCCTTCCCGTCATGCTCAACGCGTTGTTCGACAGCTGCTCGTAGAACGTCCGTAGCGTGTAGGGATTTCCGCCCGGCGGAACATTGGAGAACAGCGCCGTGGTATACTGCGCCGTGTCGGACATGACTGCCGCCGAATCCGTGTTCTTATAGGCAAAAAAGACGGCGGGCACGACGAGCGTACCTGACACGGCGGCGGAAGGCGTTGGCCCACTCGTCAGCGAGTTCAGCATGCTGACCCTGCCCTGCCCAAGCAGCCGCTGCCGGAGCAGACTCACCTGATGGGCTTTGACGCGCCAACCGCCGTCCGGATGAAAATCGAAGCCCGGAATTTCCCAGCGAGGATGAAAACCACTCTGCGCGGATACAGCGAGAATTGGAACTGGGCAAAGCACGATCGCGACGCCCAGGAGTCTGACAAAGTGTTGTCGCACTATAAACCCCCGGAAGGAACGGCCTAGCTCCCGTGCCAATCTCGCAATCTAGGCTATCGCGTCGGGACACCGAAAGCTGTGGCAGGTCTCACATTGAGCCTTGCGATTTCAGGACAGCCGGGCTAAGCTGTACCACCGCTTACTCATAGCAACCCGAGGCTGCATTGCGCACAGAGACCCTGCAGCATATCGCGCTGTTCGACAAGTGTAAGAACTTCACCCGGGCCCCGGGCGCGCGAGGTCCAAGCTGCGGGGTTGTATCCCTATTTCAAACCCATCTCCCGCTCCGAAGACACCGTCGTCATCATCGAAGGCCAAGAACGGATCATGATGGGGTCGAATAACTACCTCGGCCTCACGCATCACCCTGAAGTGCTGGCGGCAGCGCGCGCGGCGCTCGAGCGATACGGCTCGGGATGCACCGGCAGCCGGTTCCTCAACGGAACGCTCGATCTCCACGAGCAGCTCGAAACCGAGCTCGCGGAGTTCTTCACTAAGGAAGCGTGCCTCGTCTTCTCGACGGGCTACCAGGCCAACCTGGGGGTCATTTCGGGCCTCGTGGGCCGCAGCGACGTGGTCTTCCTGGACAAGCTGGACCACGCCTCGATCGTCGACGGCGCCAAGATGTCGCACGGCGAGACCATGCGATTCAATCATGGCGACCTGGCCGGCCTCGAGCGGAAACTGCAGAAGCTACCCGAAGGCACCGGGACGATGGTGATCGTGGACGGCATCTACTCGATGGAAGGCGACATCGCGGACGTCCCCGGGCTGCTCCGCGTCTGCCAGAAGTACGGCGCCGCCCTCGCGATCGATGACGCGCACTCGGTCGGTGTACTCGGCCCCAACGGCGACGGCACGGCGGCGCACTTCGACCTCGTGGAAGAGGTCGACCTGATCGTCGGCACGTTCTCGAAGTCGCTGGCTTCGATCGGCGGGTTCGCGGCGGGATCGGAAAACGTCATCCACTATCTCCGCCATCATTCGCGTCCGCTGATCTTCACCGCCGCGCTGCCGCCCGCGAACACGGCCGGCGTGCTCGCGGCCCTGCACGTGCTGCAGCGCGAGCCGGAGCGGCGCGAGCAGCTCTGGCGCAACACGCGCCGGCTGCAGGAAGGGATGCGCTCGCTCGGCTTCGACATCGGTCCCACGGAGACGCCGATCATCCCCGTGCTGATCGGGCCGCTCGAGAAGACCTTCCTGTTCTGGCGGAAGCTGTTCGACGACGGTGTCTTCACGAACCCGGTGGTGCCGCCCGCGGTAGCGCCCTCGCAGTGCCGGTTGCGCACCAGCCTGATGGCGACCCACACGGCCGAGCAGATCGACCTCGCCCTCGAGGTGTTCGGCCGCCTCGGAAAAGAGCTGGGGGTCATCTGACCGCAGTGGAGATCGTGCCCGTCTCCGACGGGCGCGGTCTCGATCGCTTCATCGCCTTCCCGTACGACCACTATCGTGATGATCCGTTGTGGGTCACGCCGAAGCGCAGTACTGGACGGCCCGACGGTCGGACGGCCAGACGGTCGGACGGATCGGTGCGATCAAGAACGACATGCACAACAAGGAGCACCAGGATCGCGTCGGATTCTATGGCTTCTTCGAATCAATCAACGATCAAATCGTAGCGAACACGCTTTGGGACACCGCCGCAGGGTGGCTCAAACAACGAGGCTTCGACACGATGCGCGGCCCGATGAGCCCGTCGATCAACGACGAGTGCGGTCTCTTGATCAAAAACAACGGGATGCCGCCGTCGTTGATGATGCCGTACAACCCGTCCTACTACGAGGCACTCCACGAGCGGTACGGCTTCACGAAAGCGAAAGACCTCCTCGCCTTCGAAGGCGGCGGGTCGGAGAAACCCCCGGAGCGGTTCCTGCGCCTCGCGCAGCGCGTGGCGCAGCGCGCGGGAATCACGCTACGCCCGCTGAACAAGAAACGGTTCGCCGAAGAGGTCGAGCTCGTGAAGGCGCTGTACAACAAGGCTTGGGAGAAGAACTGGGGCTTTGTGCCGCTGACGGAAGCGGAGATCGACCACCTCGCCAAGCAGCTCAAACCGATCGTGGTCCCCGATCTGGTCGTGTTCGCCGAGCACGCCGGCGAGGTCATCGGATTTGGCGTCGCGCTGCCCGATTTCAATCTCGCGCTGCTGCACAACCGCTCGGGCCGCTTCTTTCCGGGGATCCTCAAGGTCCTGTGGCATTCCCGCAAGATCAATCGGGCGCGTGTGCTGCTCCTGGGCGTGATCCGGGAATTCCGGGGCAAGGGCATCGACGGGACGCTGTACGACTGGGTCTGGCAGGCCTGCGTCAAACATGGCATGCCGAGCGGCGAAGGCGGTTGGATTCTCGAGGACAACGCGCCGATGACCAAGGCCGCGCTGCAGCTCGGATTCCACATTTCCAAGACCTACCGCGTCTACGACAAGCCGCTGTGAACGTCTTTGTGACCGGAGGCACCGGCTTCGTCGGTGCTCACCTGGTCAAGGCGCTACGTGCGCGGGGTGATTCCGTCACCGCGCTGGTGCGGCGTCCTGCGCTCGCCGCACAGCTGGGATGGGGGCCCGAGGTCCGGCTGGTGCGCGGCGACCTCGACGATGAGAACGTGCTCCGGGACGGCTGCGCTGGGGCGGAGCTGGTATTTCATGTCGCCGGAAAAATTGTGGCGCGCTCGGCGGCCGAGTTCATGGCGACCAACCGCGACGGCACGGCCAATGTTCTGGAAGCCGCGCGCGATGCCGGCGTGCGACGCTTCGTGCACATATCGTCTCTCGCCGTCGCCGGTCCCACCACCCCCGGCCACCCGATCGATGAAGAGCGGCCTCCCGCGCCGATCACGCAGTACGGACGCTCGAAGCTCGCGGCGGAAGTCCTCGTGCGGGCCATGCCGATGGAGTGGACGATCGTGCGGCCGCCGGTGGTGTATGGGGAATGGGACCGTGGCACGCTCACCGTTTTCCGGCTCGCCCGGCGCGGCGTCGTCCCGGTCTTTGGGGATGGATCGCAGGAACTGTCGGTTATTCATGCCGAGGATCTCGCGCGGGCGTTGATTGCGGCCGCGGTGACCAAGGGGACGGCGGGGCACGTCTACTTCGCGACACATCCGGAAGCGATCACGAGCCGCGCTTTCGTGCGCCGGGTCGGAGCGGCGGTGGGGACCAACCCCTTTATCATTCCAATGCCCCCTGTCGTCGTGCGCGGCGTGCTCTGGACGGCCGGCACCCTTGCGCATCTGGCCGGCCGCGCCACTTTGCTGTCGGCCGATAAGGGCAACGAATACCTGGCCCCGGCCTGGACGTGCCGGAGCGATGCCCTGACGCGAGACACCGGCTGGCGCGCCGAGATCGAGCTCGAAACCGGGCTGCGGCGCGCCGCGAATTGGTATCGGGAGGTGGGATGGCTGTGAACGGCCGGGGCTGGAAATGGAGCGGGACCGACGGGTTATGGCGGGGCTACACCGCCATCGACCTCGCGACCGGCGCCTATATCGCGGTAGCGACGGGCGCCGTCCTGCTCTCCTTCCGTAGCGATGGAATCCCCGGCTGGCCGTGGGTCCTGACGGCCCACGCCCTGATTCTGGCGCTCGTGCTGCTGGCCCCGCGCGCCCGCAACTCAGGCCCCATCGGCCGGTTCCTGGGCGACTGGTATCCGATGCTGCTGCTCCCCGCCCTGTACGGCGAGATCGGCATCCTCACGCTGAGCGCCGGCTTTCAGAACGATCTTCTGATCCAGCGGCTCGAGACGTGGGTCTTCGGCTCGCAAATCTCCTATCGCTGGATTCGGGAGTCGCCCAATCTGGTGTTCTCGTGGGTGGTCCACGCGTGCTACCTCGCCTACTACCCGATTCTGTATGCCGCTCCGTTTGCACTCTGGATGGTAGGCCGGCGCGACGCGTCGCGGCACACGATCTTCGCCGTCATGGCGACGTTCTACCTCTGCTACGTCGCCTTCCTCTTCTTCCCGGTCGCGGGACCGCGCTATGCCTTCGACGGCGCGCACAATGCGGCGACCGAAGTCGCGCCGGCGCGCTTCGCCGCCTGGCTGCTGGATCGGGGGGATTCGTGGGGCGCCGCCTTCCCCTCGTCGCACGTCGCCGCTTCGGTCGTGGCAACGGGGATGGCGCTGCGCTATTGGCGCGCGCTGGGGCTCGTGCTGCTGCCTTTCACCGCCGGCTTGATCCTCGCGGTGGTCTACGGACAATTCCACTATGCCGTGGATGCGCTCGCCGGGGCGATCTTGGCGGCGTTGATGCTCGGTGTCATGCAGACCGCAGAAGCGACCGCGCGCCAGCCCCTGCCGGTCGCCGATTACAGAGTCGAGTCCGGCAGCAGCGTCTAGTGCTCCATGTGCATGTGGGACATCGGCGCCGCGACCGCCGATCTGCCCACGGGCCCCACGAAGTGACGCAGGTCTTTCTGGTAGAGTGAATCGGCCAGGTTCGTCGCCGGCCACCTGACTTTGCGATCCAGCATGAACAACCCGCCCGTCACACCCATCCCGCCATTGGCAATCGTCCGACCGGTCGGATTGTCGTAGAACACACGCACGCGGTAGCGGTGCGTGGGAGTGATGCGCAGTCCGATCCCCGTCAGCCCGTAGAGCCGGCCCATCGGGACGGCGCTGGGCTGGCCCCGGGGCGCAGGAGCCGGTTCTCCGTGCCACAGCAGTTTCCCCGTCGTCGCATCCCAGAACTCGATCGTCTTGCCGTACTCGTGCATGTGCCCGCCGATGATGATGATCTTCCCGTCGACCGCCGGGCTTCCTTCATATGACCGCTCGCTCCGTCCCGGCGGCAGATCGAAGGACTTGTCTCCCACGGGAAATGCGACATCGAGCTGCCAGGGGATCACGGAGAAGAACGGCCACGGCCGATGGTCCGGCACGTAGCTCAGCACCAGCCGGACGCGCACGCCGTGATAATCCACCGTTGTCGGATTATGAACCATGGCGTTCGCCAGGATCCGTTGGCCGGCGCGAATCGGCGAACCAAACAACAGCCACGGGAATCTGATTTCGCCCGTCTCCATCCCCGACGCGAGGATGCGCCGCGAAATCGGGAGGAACAACTCACGCTCGCTCGGATCCATCACGTTCATGTGATGCAGCAGACCGGCGGGCAGGTGGCGGCCGGTTTCGTCGACGAGCTCGGCATGCAAGGCGTAGATCGAGCCATTCACCGGGAAGGCCCCCACCGACGCCGCCTGGTCGACGACGGTACCCGCCGGGAGATCCACAGCCGGCAGTTCCAGGACGAGCTCGTCGCGTTCCGGGTTCTTCGTGATGGTGGTGCGCTCGAGCCGGCTCCAATCGTCTGAGGACGCCGGCGGCGGGACGGGATCGGCGCTCGCGGCGTAGACAGAGGCGGCCAAGCGTAGCGCGGCGACGACCACGAACAGACGTCGAGGCATCGAGACTTCCCTCACCGGACCAGTGGTTCCGTTGCGGCAGCGATGTTAAAAAAGGGAACGCCATCGAGAACAACACCCGATGGGACGGTGACGTCTAGGCGCTCCAATACTGTCGGCATCAGATCTACTGTACGGATGGCAGAGTCCGGAAGAGGCACACTGGCCGCGATCGGGACCTCCATATGTTCCGCAATGAGACTACCATGGCCGGCCCGGTGTTCGGGGATTTCCCAGGGGCCCCGGAAATCCGCGCCCGGCGCCGCCGCAAGGACGAGATCGCCGGCCCGGGGTGTCTGGAATAGCTGCAGCAACTGGCGGGGGGCGTCGGGCAAGTCGGTCTCCCTCGTGCGCGACAGAAGGTCCCGGTCATCCAGCTCGACACAGCCGCCGAGCCCCAGCGGATCGCCACTTTCGGGCTGATAGGAAATCAACCCAGACGACTCAGTTAACCGCGCCCGGCCGCCGTGGGTTCGCACGACGAGGCCCCCCGCATCGCCGCGGCAGGCGGCGACCCTAACCGCCGGTAACGCGAGCAGACGCTCGAAGATGGCCGTCGGGATGCCCGATTCCGTCAGCGGCCGCTCTCGACCTGACCGAGGATCGAAATAGAGCTGCACGCTCGCATTGCCCGACACCATCGTCGCAACACGGGCCTCCCGGCGCCACACATGGACGGGGTGCCGCAACGTAGGCACACCGTCCCCTTCCAACAGGACGGCCGGGTCGGCATGGTCGCGCATGACCGTCATGCCGTGATCGGACGCGACGAAGAAGGCCGGGAGTTCCCGCTCTTTCCTGACGCGCGCGACGAACGCGCCCAGCGCCCGGTCCACCAATCGATAGCTCTCCAGCACCGCGGGGTGGAACGGATCCTTGAGGTGGGAGATGCCGTCGACTCCCGGAAAGACGACAAAGATGAAGCGCCACGACTCGGGGGCGGCATCGAGCCACGCGCCCGCGACCGCCCGATCGAGCGCGGCATAGGTCCCGACGTAGTGCGCCGCGACGCCGAGGGCGGCGCGGCGGAACGTCAGACGGTTTCCACCCGAACGAAGGCCGCGCGTCAGTGGTGTGCAGATCGCGATGCTTTCGGGAACCAGGTCGAACAACGACGGAGCCGGCGCGATGTCGCGATTCAGCCAGCCCCCCTGCACGCCGCAGTAGCTCCGCGCGGCGCGCCATTGCTCGCGCCAGCTGCCGGCGGCACCGCGCCGGTCGAGCCAGCGAATGCCGGGAATCCCGACGCTCCCGGGATAGCGGCCGAACAGGAACGGGATGTACGCGACGCCGGTCGTCGAGGGAAACACAGTCGTGCCGGTCGTGAGACCGCCGGGCTCGATGACCCAGCGGGCCAGGTTGGGGAGCTCGCCGCGCCCGAGCAGCTCCCGCAGCACATCGCAACGGGCGCCGTCGATGAGTACGAGAACCGCTCTGCGCGAGTCGTACGACATCAATGAAAATCTAGAACAAGAAAACGGCCCCGGCATCCGCCGAGGCCGCTGGTTTCTTGCCACGCACTCACTACTACTCGACCTTGATCGCGATCTTCATGCCGAGAGTGAGGTGGGGCGTGCAATAGCCCTTGTACGTCCCCTTGGGCGCGTTGGCGAACGACACTTCGTACGTCTCGTTCGGCTGCACCAGGAATGGGCCCGACAGGTTGTCGACGGTGTTCTTCATGCCGGCCTGGAGAGCCGCCGCGCCACCCGCAGGAATGGAGTCAGACCAGAACGTGATGTTGTGCGGTCCACCCGACACGTTGGTGAAGCGCACGGTCGCGCCCGCGGGGACGGTGATCGAGTTGGGCTCGAACGCGGCGCGGGTGCTGCCGTTACCAGCCATCTTCACTTCGACGACCGGACCGGCCGGCGCCGCGGCGGCGGGCGCCGCCGGGGGCGCGCTCTGTGTTTGGGTCTGGTTCTGGTCCTTCTTTCCACAGGCGACCGCGCCGATGGCGACGACGGTGGTGAGCAAAGCGAAGCGCATTGCGGGACTCCTCCGGAGGGCTGGGAGCTGGGGACAAGTGTCGCTGCTGGTGTCGCTTGTGAACTCTTTCACAATAGCCGTGAATATAGAGGGCGGTCCACAAAACGGGAGCCCTCCAAGGGCGCAACCGGCGTAAGGCCATTGCGTTTCGGGCCGTAACGCCAATATTGGGGCGCCTTTTTCAGACCCTCAACCTTTTGGAGGCGTTCCGTGCAACGAACGTTCGCAATCCTCGCGCTGATGGGCGGTTTGGCAACGAGCGCCCAAGCGCAGAGATCCTGGGAACCGGAGATCGGGATCCAGGCCGGGTACACGAAGGTGAAGCCGGCTGGGACGGGCGCCAGTGATGCGCAGTCGTTCATCATGCTGCCCGGCGCCTCGACCGTCGCCCCACTTCTGACGTACGGCTCCCTGTACGCCATCATTCCCTGGAGCAACAAGATCGCTGTGGAACCGACGTGGGGGTTCAGCCAGTTTCAGGTGGGCGCGGGCGGCGCCACGGCAACGCGCATTGGGGCGCGGATCGATTATGCGATCACGCCGAAGTTCTACGGAGCGGCCGGCGGTGTCCTTAACTACCTCGAGTCGAACGGCAACCACGGCACGCAGCTCGGTGTGCAGCTCGGTCTCGGGTACCGGCTGCGGTTGACGCAGGGGCTGAACGGCCGCATCGAGGCCCAATGGGTCTCCGCGAAGAACGCCGACAACGTCACGGGCCCGTTCAACGCGTATTCCGCATTGATCGGTGTTTCCGCGCCGCTGAGCGGTGGCACGGGCCGCACCAGCGCGACGACCCGCGGGGCGCGCTCCAGCGCGAGCAACAGCGTTTGGTCGCGGGCGATCGGCTTCACCGCGGGCTATTCCCGTGTTCACGCGGTCGGCGGGGCCGATTTCGTGTTCCTCAGCGCGCCTGGAGTTGGCGGCTCGCTCCCTGGACTGGGAGCCTATTCGCCCACGCCGCCGGTGCTATTCGCCATCTTCCCGATCGGGCGGAAAATCGCGCTCGAGCCGGGGCTCGATCTGACGAGCATCGACCAGGGCAGCGGCGCGGCTATGGGTGTCGCGCTTGGCGTTCGGCTCAATTATGCCGTGGTGCACGGCTGGTATGGCGCCATCGGCGGCCAGCTGTCGCACGTCAACCCGAGCACCGGCAGCTCTGCGAGTGTGTTCGGTGGCACGATTGCCTGGGGTGATCGCTTCAATCTCACCTCCCGGCTTGGTGGTCGGGTCGAACTCAACTATCTCACGTTCCCGGGGAACACGAACCCGAACATCGGGGCGGCGACAAACACACTGTCGTTGCTGTTCGGTCTCACCATGCCATTGCGGTAGGTGTCTGGCATCACACGAACGGCCCCCGGCAACGGGGGCCGTTGCGTTTTTCGGCGGGCGCGACGACACTAACGACCATGCCGGACTCCACCCTGCCACAGATTCCCCCGCAGGAACTCGCGGAGCGGCTCGACCGCGGGGAGCCATTGCAGGTCCTCGACGTCCGCGCGCCGGAAAAAGTGGAACGCGGCCACATCGCGCTGGGGCCGGAGCTCGAGTTTCATGCCCATCCCAACTCCAAGCTCTTCGCCCTCTCCGACGTCAACGCGCTCGATCTCGACACGACCCGGCCGATCGCCGTCGTCTGCGGTCATGGCAACTCCAGCAAAAAGGCGACGGCGTTTTTGCGCGAGCGGGGCTATGAGGCGTACTCGGTCATCGGCGGCATGGCTGCCTGGGAAACGGTGTACGTCGCGCGCCACCTCTCGCCCACCCCTTCCCTCTCCCACGTCGTGCAGCTCGATCGCGTCGGCAAGGGAGCGCTCAGCTACGTCCTGGTCAGTGACGGAGACGCCGTCGTCGTGGATCCGGGACGGCACATCGAGCGCTACGACGCGCTGCTGACCGAGCTGCGCGCGACGCCCGCGGCGGTGGTCGATACGCACATTCACGCCGACTACGTGAGCGGCGGGCGCGCGGCCGCGGCTCGCTGGCAGGTCCCCTACTTTCTGCACCCCGACGACGCGGTATCTCCCTACGATCAGACACCAGGGAAACTGACGTATCAGGCGCTGGGCGACGGCGACACCATCGCGTTTGGGCGCGCCACACTGCGGGCGGTGCACGTGCCCGGACACACACTCGGCAGCCTCGCGCTGCTCGCGGACGACGGCCTTGCCCTCACCGGTGATTTTCTGTTCGTACGATCCGTCGGCCGGCCAGACCTGGCAGGCCGTTCCGGATCGTGGGCGAAGCTGCTCTGGCAGAGCCTCGAGCGCGCGCGGCAAACCTGGCCTGGGGATCTGCTGATCCTTCCTGCCCATTACGCCAGCGAGGCCGAGCGGCGCGCCGATCGTGCCGTCGCCGCCCGCTTCGACGTGATCAGCGCGACCAACACGGCCGCGGCAATTCAGGACGAACGAGTGTTCTTGAAATGGATTGCGGATCACACCACGAACTTTCCCGACGCTTACCGAACCATCAAAGAGACCAACCTTGGCCTGGTCGATGTTGCAGAAGCGGATGCAGAAATACTGGAGTCCGGTCCCAACCAGTGCGCGGTGATGTAACCCCCAGCCTGTAGTGTAGTTACAGAACATTCTCACCCGGCTGTGCAACTCCCGAGGGAGCCCGCGTCTCTCATGGCGTCCCTAACCAGGTGCAGTCCATGCGTATGTCGCGGGTATTGGGCGCCGCCGCCCTGCTGTGCATCATCTCGTCTGCCTTGCCGGCGCAAGGCTGGATCGACCCTGTGCGGCCCATCCCGCAGGTCCCCAACGGGCCGATCGAGCGCCTCCGCAGTGCGGTGCAAGTCAGCATCAGCGGACGGGTCGCCCGCGTCACCGTGGAAGAGTGGTTCCGCAACAACGGGCCCACGCTGAACGAGGGGATCTATCACTTTCCGCTGCCCGGCGAGGCCGTTTTCTCGAGCTACTCGCTCTGGCAGGGGGATCAAGAGCTGCGCGGCGAAGCGATGGATGCGGCGCAGGCGCGCGCCATCTATGAAGCCATCGTCCGTCAGAAGCGCGATCCCGCATTGATCGAGCTCGCCGGCCAGGGCCTGATTCGCGCGCGGGTGTTTCCGATCGGACCTGGCGAGACTCGCAAGATCACGTTGAAATACACACAACTCCTCGACCGCGCCGGCGACGCGTGGCGGTTCCGCTATCTGGGCGACCGCAATCGTCAAACGGCCCCGCGCAGTTTCCGGCTGGAAGTCGACAGTGCGGCGCGGTTCGGCGATCCCTACTCGCCCACGCATCAGGTCCAGGTCGCGCGTCGCGATGATCGCCTCGAGGTGACGCTCAGCGAAGGAAGCGCGGCCGCCGGTGACTTCGAGCTCCTGCTGCCGCTGGCCCGCGGGCTGATTGGGCTCTCGCTCGTGCCGCATCATCCCGTCGGCGAGGACGGGTACTTCATGCTGCTGCTCGCTCCTGGCGCGGCTGCCGACGCCGCGACGCTGCGGCGCGACGTGGTCGCGGTGATCGACGTCTCCGGGTCGATGTCGGGCGAGAAAATTCAACAGGCGAAGTCCGCCTTGATTCAGCTGCTCGGCACGCTGCGCGAGGGCGATCGCTTCCGGCTGGTCGCGTTCTCCGGTGGGGTGCGTCGCTACGCACAGGGATGGACCGGCGTGGCGACCGATACGCGCCGCGACGCCGAAGCCTGGATTCGCAGCCTCGAAGCGGAGGGCGGGACGAACATCGCCGGCGCACTCGCCGAAGCGTTCGCCCAGGCGCCGGCCGAACAGTCGCTGGGGGTGGTCGTGTTCCTCACCGACGGCCAGGCCAGCACCGGCGAGACGGACCCCGAGCGGATCGCCGCGAGCGCCGAGCAAGACCGCGGCAAGTTCCGGGTCTTTTCATTCGGCGTCGGCGACGATGTGAATACCTATCTGCTCGACCGGCTCACCGAGCGGGCGCGGGGCACCACCGAATACATCCGGCCCGGTGAGAACATCGAGCGGGCCGTCGGTACGCTGGCCGCCAAGGTCGCCAGTCCGGTCCTCACCGATGTGTCGATTACCGCCGGCTCGGGTATCGAGCTGTATGACGTGCAACCGGGCAATCTTCCCGATCTCTTCGCCGGGGACGAAATGGTGGTGCTGGGCAGATACAGGGCAGCGGGCAGCGGTGAGCAGTCTGTGACGGTCCACGGAGAGCGCAGCGGCCGTGAAGAGGAATTCCGTACGACTTTCACGGATCGCACCAATGACGACGCGCGTTACATCGAGCAGCTGTGGGCCGCTCGCAAGGCGGGCGCGCTGTCGCGCGAGATCCGCCTGCACGGCCAAACGCAGGAGCTGATGAATGCCTTGAAGCAGCTCGCGCTGCGGTACGGCATCTTGACCGAGTACACGTCGTATCTGGTGCAAGAGCCCAGCGTCGCGCTGCGCCGGCAGGCCGAGGACCGGGTTATGCAGGCACCAGCCGCGGCCCCCGCGGATCAAGCGGGTGCTGAGGCGGT
>WNGO01003905.1_pt1 | contig 13458 bp, 7 predicted proteins | sample 5400511 | NCBI WGS metagenome assembly WNGO01 (sample SAMN13153380, study PRJNA577476) | soil metagenome | isolation source: 20 cm soil or saprolite under Garry oak tree replicate 2 | place: USA:California | collected 2016-06-15
TGAAAGCTTCGGGCGACGATACGCATGTCTACACGCTGACCGGCAGCGACGCCACCAAGGCGCATCTCAGCGATACCGTGAATGTCATCGCGCGAGAGGCCAAGGCCGACGATACATTCACTTTGACCCTCATTGGGCACGGCTCCTTCGACAGCGTCGAATATAAATTCAATCTTCCCGGTCCAGACATTTCCGGCGAAGAACTGGCCGTGTTGTGCGACCGCGTGCCCGTTAAGCGGCAATTGATCGTGAATACATCGAGCGCAAGCGGCGGTTCGATTGGCGCCCTGCAGAAGCCCGGGCGAATCGTCATCGCCGCGACCAAGACCGGTACGGAGAAAAATGCCACCGTATTTGCCCGCTACTGGGTGGAGGCGCTGCGCGACGCCTCCGCGGACGTGGACAAAAACGAAGTGATTAGTGCGCTCGAAGCATTCCAGTACGCGGACCACAAGACAACTTCATTCTATGAATCGCAGAAGCGGCTGGCGACCGAACACGCCATCATCGAAGACACAGGCAAGAAAGAAGGCGTGCGGGCTCCCTCGACGGAAAATGGAGAAGGACTACTCGCGACCAACTTCGTTCTTCTGCGCCTCGGCTCCGCGCAGAAGGCCGCGAACGATCCGGCCAAGCGCGCTCTGCTCGACAAGAAGGAAGAGTTGGAACGCAAGATCGATACGCTCAAATATCAAAAAGCCGCGATGTCAGCGGAAGATTACAAGACGCAGCTTTCCGGCGCGCTCGTGGAGCTGGCCAGGGTCCAGCAGGAGTTGGACAAGTGACGCGGATGTTTCGCAGCTGTGTGCTGTGTTTGATGGGCCTGCTGGGCGCAAACCTATCGTGGGCAGCCACGCCGGACGACTGCCACGCTCTGCGCAAGCACGGCCATCGCGCCGAAGCGCAGAAATGCTACGAATCGCTCACCGCCGCGCGCGATGCATATCTCCGCGCCGAAGGCTACTGGGGTACGGAAATGTATCAGGAGGCGAACAATCAGTTTCGCCTGGCGGTGGCCCAGTCGCCGGCGAGCGCGCACTATCGTGTCCGCTGGGGCCGCCTGATGCACGAGCGCTTCAATAACACCGACGCCGCGAATCTCTTCAAGGAAGCCCTGGAAAAAGATCCGAAGAACGCGCAGGCCTACTATGGTCTCGCGCTCGTCAGCGCCGATGGATTCGACAGCAAAGCCCTCGAATACATTGGCAAGGCGCTGGAACTCGATCCGAAGCTGGTAGAAGCGCACGAACTGAAGGCCAACTTGTTGCTGGAAGATTCCGACGAAGGAAAAGCTTTTGCAGAGGCGGACGAAGCGCTGAAGATTTCTTCCGAGGCGCTGGACGCGATGGCCATCCATGCGGCCATTGAAGTGTTGGCCGACCGTTCGCCCGATGATTGGTTTGCGAAAATCCACGAAGTCAATCCCAACTATGGCGAAGGCTACGCTCTGGTCGCGCATCATCTCGTGTTCAACCGCCGCTACGTGGATGGGATCGCGTTCTATCGTAAAGCGATAGAAATGGACCCGCGATTGTGGCCGGCGCGCTCGCAGCTGGGCATCAACTTGATGCGCATGGGCCAAGAAGAGGAGCCGCGCAAGCAGTTGGAGATGTGCTACGACAACGGTTACCGGAATGAAGAGACAGTCAACAGTCTTCGCCTGCTCGATAGCTACAAGAATTTCGTCACGTTCAAGGACGATACAACGATCCTCAAACTTCAGAAGAAGGAAGCGGACCTGCTCCGCCCCTACTTTGAGACGGAGCTGAAGCGCATCATCACGACCTACGACAAAAAATACAAGATGAAACTGCCGGACGCCGTGCAGGTGGAAGTTTATCCGGACCATGAAGACTTCGCTGTGCGCACGATGGGCATGCCCGGCCTGGGCGCATTGGGCGTTACGTTTGGCGAGGTGATCGCCATGGACAGCCCGTCGGGCCGCCCTCCCGGTGAATTTCATTGGGCGAGCACGTTGTGGCACGAGATGAGCCACGTGTACATTCTCACCGCCACCAACCACCGCGTTCCGCGCTGGTTCACGGAAGGATTGGCGGTTCACGAAGAAACGGAAGTCTCCCCCGAGTGGGGCGACCGCATGACGCCGGAGATCGTGGTCGCGATCCGGGACAAAAAACTGCTTCCTGTCGCGGAGCTTGACCGTGGTTTCATCCGCCCCCAATATCCGATGCAGGTAATCGTTTCGTATTATCAAGCAGGCCGCATCTGCGATTACATTCAGAGCCGCTGGGGCGCGGACAAGTTATTGGACATGGTGCACTCCTTTGCGCAGCTCAAAACCACCCCGGATGTGATCCGGCAGGACCTGGCCATGGAGCCGGAAGAATTCGACAGGCAGTTTTTCGTCTGGCTGGACAAGGACGTCGGCAAAACCGTCGGACACTTTGACAAGTGGCGCACGAGCTTGAAGGATCTCGTGCAGCAGGCCAAGAACAAGAATTACGATGAAGTCTTGAAGGAAGGCGAGGAAGTTCGCGGCCTCTATCCGGAATACGTCTATCCCGCGAATCCTTACGAGTTCATGGCCGAGGCCGATTTGGCGAAAGGAAACAAGCAAGCCGCCGCCGCCATCCTGACCGACTACGAAAAAATGGGCGGACGCAATCCGCAGGCGCTGAAACAACTGGCTTCGCTCGAAGAAGAACTCGGCAGACCCGCGGACGCGGCGGCCACTCTCGACCGCCTCAATTACATTTCCCCGGTTGACGAAGACCTTCACCGGCATCTCGGCGATTTGTGGTTCGCGCAGAACAATACCAAGGGCGCGATCCGCGAATACGGCGCCGTAGTCGCGCTCCACCCGCTCGACCAGGCTTCCGCGCAATTCAATCTCGCCCGCGCGTACCTCGCCGCGGGCCAGAAGGATATGGCTGAGGAGCACCTGCTCGCGTCACTCGAAGCCGCACCCAGCTTTCGGCCCGCTCAGAAATTGCTGCTGCAACTGAAGGATTCCAACGAAGGGAAATGAACAAATGGCCTCCATCGTACAGCTCGATCCGGATTCCGCGGAACTGAAGAAGCGCATCGAACGCTTTCAATCCGTGCGTGACAAGACATCACTGGAACGGACATCATCGAGGAGGACCCCACGACGGGCCACCGGCGCTGGACCTTCGTGCCGGGACCGATCTTCGGCAACATCGTCTTGGCCGATGAAATCAATCGCACGCCGCCGAAGACACAGTCGGCTCTGCTCGAGGCCATGCAGGAACTTTCGTGCACTGTGCGCGGCAATCACTACAAGCTACCTTCGCCTTTCTTCGTGCTGGCCACGCAAAACCCCATCGAACTGGAAGGCACCTACGCGCTGCCTGAGGCACAGCTTGATCGTTTCCTGTTCAATACCGTGCTGGATTATTTGAGTGCCGACGACGAAGTGAAGGTGGTCGATCTGACCACCACCACGCACGTCGCGCAGGTCGATCCTGTAACGTCAGCGGAGGAAATCCTCGATTTCCAGAAACTGGTCCGCATGGTGCCGATCGGCGAATCCCTGGCTCGCTACGTAGTCGAATTCGTTCGCGCTACGCGCCACAACAGCGGCGCAGCGCCGGACTTCGTCAAGAAATACGTGAATTACGGCGGCAGTGTGCGCGCCGCCCAATTCATCGTCCTGTCGGCGAAAGCGCGCGCACTCACTCATCATCGCTACAACGTAGCGTATGAGGACATCACGGCGCTGGCGATTCCCGTGCTCCGCCACCGCATCATTCTGAATTTCCATGCAGAATCGGACCGCATCGATTCGGACGAAATCCTGCGCCGGCTGCTCGAACACATGCCGCCGCCCGCGAAGGCCTGAGAAAACTGGATGCTGCAACGCTTCTTAGATCCGTCCGTGCTCGCCGGAATCTCCGGTCTGGACCTGGTGGCGAAGACTGTCGTCGACGGGTTCGTCGCCGGCCTTCACCGCTCGCCGGATTTCGGATTCAGCCAGGAGTTCGCCGAATACCGCGCCTACTCGCCGGGCGATGATCTCCGCCATGTGGACTGGAATGTGTTTGCCCGCACGGAGCGCGCTTACCTGAAGCGCTATCGCGGCGAGACGAACAGCATGCTCACCGTGTTGCTCGATGCCAGCAATTCCATGAAGTTCTCGTCCCACTCCGTAAATAAAATGGACTATGCCCGCTTCACTGCGGCGTCGCTGTTCTATTTGGCGATTCAGAACCAGCGCGACGCGGCGGGCCTGATCGTCTTTGATGATGAAATTCGCGCGTACGTCCGGCCTTCGACGCGCCAGGGACAGCTGGTCCGATTGCTGAGCGGGCTCGAGCAGGCGGAGCCGCGCGCCCGAACGGATTTCGCCAAGCCGCTCCAACATTTTCAGCAATTCCTGCGGCGGCGCGGAATTGTCGTTTTCATCTCTGACTTTTACGAATCTCCCGAACAAATCGTCCGGACGATCGAGCCCCTGCGTTTCCACGGAAATGAAGTAGTCCTGTTTCATATTCTCGATCCTAAGGAAATCCGGCCTGATTTCCGCGAGCCGGCCACGCTCGTCGATCTGGAAACGCAAGAGCGCGTCGAGATCACTCCTGAATATGTGCGCGACGAATACCGCCAAAAAATGGGCGCGCATATGGAAGCGTTGCGTGACAAAGCGCGCGGCGCAGGCATGGATTATCATTTGCTCGTTACCGACAGGCCGCTTGACGATTCCCTTCGGGAATACCTCTCGATTCGCCAGGGGAGGAATTAAGTGGGCCTCTTCGCTCCCTGGTTCCTGGCGGGCATCGCGGCGGTAGCCGTGCCCTTCTACGTTCACTTGCTCCGGCGTCACACGACGATCCCGCATCCGTTCAGCTCGCTGATGTTCTTCGAGCGGCGCACGCAGAGTTCGATCAAGCATCGCCGTCTCCGCTACTTGCTTTTGCTTTCGCTCCGGACCCTCTTGCTACTGTTGCTCGCGCTGGCGTTTGCGAATCCGTTCATCCATCGCACGGCCGCGAATATGGGCAACGAGAAACTTTTGCTGCTGGTCATCGACAATTCTTTCAGCATGCGCGCCGGAACGCGCCTGGCAGACGCGCGCCGCGAGGCGCTTTCTGTTTTGTCCACGCGGAGGCCCGCGGACCGCGCCCAGGTGATGGCGCTTGGCTCCCAGATTCAGGTGCTCACGCAGCCTTCGCAGGATGCGGGAGCGCTGCGCGCTGCTGTTGAGAGCCTCCAACCGGGAGACTCTCACGGAAACTTTGGTGAACTCGCGCGATCGCTCCGCTCGCTCGCGGAATCAATTCCCACGCCCATCGAGCTTCATTTGTTCAGTGACATGCAAAAATCCGCGATGCCGGCGAGCTTCTCTGAATTGGCGCTGCCGGCGAATATCTCGCTCGTCCTTCATCCATTGGTCAAGAGCGCCGTGCCGAACTGGACGGTGGAAAGCGTGAGTGTGCCCGGCCAGGTCTGGGACCCGAAAAAAACGCGCGTGCAAGTCGTCGTAGCCGGATTTAACACTCCCGCCGCTACGCGCACAGTCTCTCTCCTTGTGAACGGCAAGACGCTTGCAACCCAAATTGTCGCCGTGCCAGCCAACGGGCGCGCCACCGCTGAGTTTCCGTCGCTCGATGTCCCGTACGGATTTACGCGCTGCGAAGTGCGGATCGATTCGGCGGACGAATTTCCTACGGACGACGCCAGCCTCTTCGCCGTCGAACGTACCGATCCCCGGCGCGCATTATTCGTTTATGAAACCGGCGACTCGCGGTCTCCTGTTTATTTCCGAGCGGCGCTGGCATCGGGTGCGGAAGCGGCGTTCACCGTCGATACCACTAGCGTTGCCCAGGCTGCCGGCCTTCCACTCTCGAAGTACGCGTTGGTCGTCCTTTCCGACTTGATTTCGGTGCCCGCCTCTTTCGAGAGCGATCTGCTGAAATATGTGCAGACCGGCGGCAGTGTCTGGGTTGCCGCAGGCACATCAGCCTCGCATAGCACGCGCATCCCCGTGTTTGGCGGGAACATACTGGAGTCCCGGAATTACTCGCGCACGGGCGACCGCTCCCTGTCCGTGGGGGACGCCGATCCCTCTTATCCCTCTGTAGCGAAGGCCGATCGTTGGTCCGGCGTGAAGTTTTATTTCGCGGTTCGCGTGGACCCCGGCGATGCCCGGGTCGCCGCCCGTTTAACCGACCAGACGCCGTTACTGCTGGAAAGGAAGATAGGAGAGGGCAATGTGCTGCTGTTTACTTCCGGCCTCGACAACCTCACCAACGATTTCCCGCTCCACCCGATCTTCGTGCCTTTTGTCGAGCAGACCGCCCGCTACCTTTCCGGCACCCAGAGCCGCAGCGGCGCCCGCGTAGTCGATTCCTTCCTTGAACTGCGCAGCTCCAAGGAGCAATCGGTCAGTGTTGAAGTGATTGACCCGGACGGCCATCGGCCCCTATCGTTGAAAGAGGCCTCTTCGGCGCAGACCTACCAACTGACACGCGCCGGCTTTTACGAACTCCAGCTAGCCAACGGGCGTCACGACGTGATCGGCGTCAATGCCGACCGCCGCGAATCCAATCTTGATGTTATCCCGGACGATACGCTGTCGCTTTGGCGCGGGAATCCCGGAGGGGGGGCCGGTCAGGTGGCTGCCGCGGGGCAAACGCAGGAACAGACCAAACCATACAGCATATGGTGGTATATTATGATTCTAGTCTTAGCAGCGGCGGTCGCGGAATCCCTGCTCGCGAATCAATACTTAGGGGTTCAGCAGCAGGAGGACTCATGAGCATCCGAGATCAGCTCAACTCCTATATCAAGCTGTTGGAGAAGAGGTTACGACTCGGCGCGCTGTTTCGTGGGGCGGCCATATTGACGTCGGTTGCCCTAGTGGCCACCGTTCTCCTCGTGCTCATTACCAACGCGCTTGCATTCTCCCGCTGGAGCATCACCAGCGCCCGCGTCATCTTGCTGTTCGTACTCGCTCTCGCAGTGAGTTTTGGCATCGCCATCCCTCTGAGCGCCCTCAGCCGCAGGCGGGCCGCCCGCAAGGCCGAGGCTATGTTCCCCGAATTCCAGCAGCGTCTGGTGACCTTTGCCGAGCGCGACACGCAGGTTCGCGAACCTTTCCTCGAATTGCTGGCTGCGGACACGCTCAACGTGGCACGTGCGGCGGAACCCGCGCGCCTGGTACCCGACCGCACGCTGGCAACTTTCCTCGGTGTCGGCGCGGCCTCTCTTTGTGTCCTCGTCTGGATGATCCTGGCCGGCCCGGGATATCTGGGCCACGGCGCCGCTCTGCTTTGGGCCGCCACACCGCGCAATGGGTCCGCTCCTTTTTATGACATCCAAGTGACCCCCGGTGATGTGTCCGTCCGCCGCAATGCGGACCAGATTGTCACCGCGCAAGTCATCGGCCTGCAGACCGATGCCGTGCGCCTTTACGCGCGCTATGAGAGCACTTCCAAATGGGATCAGGTCCCCATGCGCCCGCAGGCGGGAGCCACGGGCTTTCAATTCGTTTTCGCGGGCCTTCCCGAAAGTGTCGAATACTATGTCGAGGCAGGCCCGCTCCGTTCGCGTCACTTCAATATTCGCGTGCTGGACCTCCCGGGCGTGAAGAATGTCCGCGTGACGTACCGCTATCCCGAGTGGACCCGGATGCAGACTGTTGTCGAGGAACGCGGCGGCGATCTCCGCGCTGTCGAAGGTACGGATGCCGACCTTGAAATCGAAACCGATCGGCCGATGCGCGACGGTGTCCTGGTTCTTGACGATGAACAACAGATTCGCCTCTCGGGCGGCCAGGGCAACGTCTACAAAGGCACCATTCGCATCGCGAAGGACGGCGTGTACCACGTCGCTGCCCTGGATCAGGGGCAGCCCGTGCGCCTGTCGAACGATTTCTTCATCGAGGCCCGCAAGGCGGACCCGCCGAACGTCATCATCGCGCGTCCCGGGCACGACTATCGCTCGAACCCCGTCGAAGAGGTCACTGTCGCCGTCAAGGCGGACGATGAATTCGGCATCTACGACATGACGCTCCATTATTCAGTCAACGGCGGCGCAGAGCAGACCGTCGACCTGCTCAAACAGAAGGGCGTCAAACAGGCCGATGGTTCCACGGTAATTTCTCTTGAAAATTTCAAGCTCGTGCCCGGCGACGTCGTAAGCCTCTATGCGATCGCGAAGGACGCACGCTCGGAATCGCGCACCGACATTTCCTTCATCCAGGCCGATCCGTTTGAGCGCGAGTTCTCCCAGTCCCAGGCCGGAGGCGGTGGCGGAGGAGGAGGCGGCGGGGGCCAGATGGACCAGAACGACATCTCCCAGCGCGAGAAGGAAATCATTGCCGCGACCTGGAAGCAGCGCGGTGACAAGAAAGCGACCAAACAGGAGTCTGCCGAGACCGCCAAGTTCCTTTCCAACGTCCAATCCAAGCTACGCGATCAGGCGAAGTCTCTGGCGGGGCGAATGCAGAGCCGCGAGCTTTCCCAGGAAAACGAGGAATTCAACAGTTTTGTGAAGGACATGAACGCGGCTGCCGACGCTATGGGCCCAGCCTCCGAAAAATTGCAGCAGCAGAAATGGCAGGATGCTCTTCCTGACGAACAGAAAGCCCTCCAACATTTGCTGCGCGCCGAGGCCACGTTCCGCCAGATTCAAGTAGCGTTTGGCGGCAGCGGCGGGGGTGGCGGGGCGGGAGGCGGCGCGGGGCGTGATCTCGCGAGCCTGTTTGATCTCGAGCTCGACACAGAAAAAAATCAGTACGAAACGGCGCAGACCACCGGTTCGGCCAGCCAGCGCGACAAGGACATCGACGAAGCGCTTCAGAAGCTCGATCAACTGGCGCGCCGCCAGGAAGAACTCGCGCAGCAACAGCGCAATAACAATACTCAAACCTCCGAACAGCGCTGGCAGCAGGAGATGCTGCGCCGCGAGGCCGAGGAACTGCAACGCCAGATGGAGCAGATGGCCCGGAACAATTCTCAAGGAAACTCTCAAGGAAGTTCGCAGCAGAATTCACAGGGCGGCGCGCAGGGCAATTCATCTTCCGGCTCGTCAGGCCAATCGAGCGCAGGTGGAAAGCAAGGCTCGACCGACCCGCGCGTCCAGCAGTCTCTCGACCGGCTCAAGCAGGCTACCGATGACATGCGCCGCGCGACGTCTCCGCAGCAGAGTGAAGCCGAAGCCCGCCGAGCCGCCGATCGTTTAAAAGAAGCCACGGATTTGTTGGGCGGCATGCGCCAGCAACAAGCCTCCTCGCGCCTCGGATCGCTGGCCGATGAGACCAGCCGTTTGGCAAAGGAACAGCGCGACCAGGCGGACCGCATTCACCAGGCGTTCGGACAGCAAGGGGGCCAGCCAGGTTCGCAGGCCGGCCTTCAGGACAAACGGAAGCTCGCCGATGACCGGCAGCGCCTCGCGGAAGATCTGGGCCGCCTGGAAAAGGAAATGCAAGACACCGCGCGCGAGTTGGCGACGAACAAACAGAATGCCGCGTCCACCAAACTGCGTGAGGCCCTCAGCGATATGCAGCAATCCGATCTGCGCTCCCGCGTCCAGCGAGGGGCGGATTGGATGCGTCGCGGCATCGATCCAAACGCCAGCGGAGCGGAACCGGAAATCGCGGCCGGCATGCAGCGCCTCGAAAAGGAAGTGGATGACGCGCAACAGGCCCTGGGCGCCACTCCTCAGCCGGGAAACGATTCGCAACAAGGACTCGAAACCGCTCTGAATCGCGTCGAACGGCTTCGCACCCAGATGGATTCACTCACCCGCGATGGACAGGGACGTCAGCAGGGGCAACAACAAGGCAGAGGCCAGGGACAACAAGGCCAGGGCGGGCAGCAAGGCGGCCAGGCTGCGAGCGGTCCCGTTGGAGGTCCCGGCGCAAGACTCGGTGATGGAACCTACGGCGGAGGCTATAACAACACGAATCCTGGCGGCGGACGTGTCGGCAGCGTGTACGACAATTTTGATACAGGCAATAACACACCCCGCGGGGGCCCTCCAGTACAGCCCGATCGCTCTCCCATTCCGCCCCAGCGCGCTTACGATGACAGCATGCGGGACCTAAACCAGCTTCGCCAGGCCGTCCAGGAAGACCCCGACATGGCGCGCCAAGTTCAGGAACTGATTCGCCAGATGCAGCGCTTGGACCCAAGCCGTTTCCCCGGCAATCCCGCCCTTGTCGAACAGCTCCACTCTCAGGTGCTCGCCGACGTGGACAAACTCGAGCTACAGTTACGGCGCCAGTTGGACGATAAACAATCCGGCCAGGTGCGCAGCGGCAATACCCGAACGGTTCCGGCAGGCTATGAGGATTCCGTAGCGGACTATTACCGGCGGCTCAGCAAGAACAAGTAAAAGGCGGGAATTCGGGGGCTACTTCTTGGGCAAGGGTTTGCGAGGAAGCAGGTCGTTCGCATTGGCAGTCATATACACGAACGAAGCGACGATGACGGCCATCTGTTTCATATCCGCCTCCTGAATCCGCTCATACACATCCATGTTTGTGTGATGCGTCCGCGAATCGTATTCGATGGGGTCCTGGATAAATTGAAACCCCGGCAAGCCGACCTCATCAAAAGAGACGTGGTCGGTGCCGCCGGTACCGCGAGCGGATAGTGTGGTCATGCCCATGGATTTGAAGGGCTCCATCCATTTTTCGAAGACGGGCCGAACCGCCTCGTTGCCCTGCAAATAGACGCCGCGAATTTTACCCGTGCCATTATCCACGTTGAAATAAGCTGAAACTTTCGCGTGATCGGGCTTGAGTTCCATGCTCTGCCGGTCTCCGAAATGCTCTTTGACGTACGCGCGCGAGCCGAGCAGGCCCTCTTCCTCGCCCGTCCACAGCGCAAACCGCACCGTGCGGCGCATCTTCATGCCGGACACCTTCAGAATGCGTATTGCTTCCATCATGACGGCGGAGCCGGCGGCGTTATCCGTGGCGCCCGTGCCGCTATCCCAGGAATCGAAGTGCGCGCCGAGCATCACCACTTCCTCCGCCTTGTCCGTGCCGGGAATTTCCGCGACAACGTTGAACGAATCGAGATTTTCGTCGTAGAACTTGTTGAGGATGTTGACGGCGAGCGTCACCGGGATGTGCTTTTCGAGCGTCCGGAATATGCGCCCGTATTGTTCGATCGCCACGGCGATGCGGGGCAGCACGAGGGCCTCCTTCGGATCTCGGGAGCCGCCGCCCATCACCGTAATCGTCCCGCCATCGTGTGGCGAGGGTTCCAGCCATGCCGCCGCGCCTTCATCCGTCAGGAATTTCAGAAGTTTCTGGTTGAATTGCTGCTGCGCAAGGAAGCGAGTCCGGACGGCGGGATCGGGAGGAGGCTGGGGGGCCCGCGGTTGCGCGAGGTCTGCCAGTTCCTGGTCCGTGTAGCGATGGCCGGGCGCATCGAATTGCGCTTCGACCGCGCGTAGGGGCGCTGTCATCACAAACTTGCCCTTGAGTTTTCCGCGAAACGCCTCGAAATCCTCGTCTTTTTCAATTTTCGCGTACACCGCTTCCGCCGTGATGGATCCGCCGGTTCCGGACGTCCATGCTTTCGGATACGCGATCAGCGGAAAATGCCGCGGCGCAATCTCATTGGCTTCGAACACCTCATTCGACCAGCCCCGGCCAAATGGTCCCCACGGTTCCTCGTGAACGTTCGCCAGACCCCAGGAGCCAAGCGTTTTCACCGCGTAGTCACCGGCTTCGCGGATGTTCGGGGAATTCGTCAGCCGCGGACCGTACACATCCGACAGGTAGCTCATGACCTCCATGACGTGCGAGCGCTGGAGGCCTTCCTCTTCAAGCTTGCCGATCGCAGCGGTGTCGGGGGTGGACCAGTCAGTTTGTGCCGTTGCGGCCCATGCGACAGCGAACAGCAACGTCAGCACGACCGCGATTTTCGCTGATTTGTGCACGATCACCTTCCCTACTCCTCAATTAATTCTACCCCGGGAGCTTTTCAAACGCGGCGTGCAGACATCTGGAATGTGTCTATCCGCCTGCACACCGACGGTGACGCAGTGCGGAGTCGTATGATACTCTTGAAGAGTCGAAGGCACTTGTAATTCCTCTTGCAATTGAGCGTGGGGGCTGCAAGGTCGCACTTGCAGCCATTTTTGTATCCAGCGGCGCGCCGACCGACAATCGAAGAGAAAGCTAGGATTTCATGCCACAAATTCGCAATATCGCCATCATCGCCCACGTCGACCACGGCAAGACCACGCTGGTGGACGCCATGCTGCACCAGAGCGGCGTCTTCCGCGACAATCAGATCGTCATGACGCGCGTGATGGACTCGAATGACCTCGAGCGCGAGCGCGGCATCACCATCCTGGCGAAAAACACAGCGCTGTTCTATCACGACACGAAAATCAACATTGTGGATACGCCCGGCCACAGCGACTTCGGCGGGGAAGGCTGCAGGCAAAACTGCTCCCCATCATCGTGCTCAACAAGATTGACCGCTCCGACGCGCGCGTAGCCGTCGTGCTCGACGAAATCTACGATTTGTTCATTGACCTCGAGGCTACCGAAGACCAGCTTGATTTTCCCGTTCTCTACACGAACGCGAAGACCGGCGTCGCGCACCGCAAAATTGGCGACTCCTCGACCAATCTCCAGCCGCTGTTTGAAACCATCGTTTCCGCCATCCCCGAACCGAAGGGCGATCCGAACGGCGTGCTGCAAGCGCAGGTCATGAACCTGGACTACAGCGATTTTCTCGGCCGCATCGCCATCGGCCGGGTCTTCAACGGCACGCTGCGCCGCGGCGCCGACGTGGGGATCGCCAAACGTTCGGGCGCAATCGAGCCTACGCGCATCACCAAGCTGTATACGTTTCGCGGCCTGGAGCGTGACGAAGCGGAAGCAGTTCCGTGCGGCGACCTCGTCGCTGTCGCCGGCGTTGAAGGCATTCAGATCGGGGAAAGCCTCACCGACATCGCGAATCCTATGCCGCTCGAACCGCTCGTCATAGACGAACCGACGCTGGCGATGAATTTCACCATAAATAACAGTCCTCTTGCTGGACGCGAAGGCCAATGGGTAACCTCGCGCGACCTTCGCGCGCGTTTGCAGAAAGAATTGCTCACCAACGTTTCGCTGCGCATCACGGACTCGGACACGACCGACGTGTTTCGCGTGCTGGCGCGCGGCGAATTGCAACTCGCCATCCTGATCGAAACGATGCGCCGCGAAGGCTACGAATTAATGGTCGGCAAGCCGGAAATCGTCGTGCGCGAGGAAAATGGCAGGAAACTGGAGCCGCTCGAGCGCCTGGTCGTCGATTGTCCGGAATCGTTTGTGGGCGTGGTGATGGAGTCGCTCGGACGCCGCCGCGGCGAACTCGGCAAGATGGTCAATCACGGCTCGGGCTGGGTGCGAATGGAGTTCACCGTCCCCTCGCGTGGGCTGATCGGCCTGCGGGGACAGTTGCTCACCGATACGCGTGGCACCGCGCTGCTCCACGCATTGTTTGAGGGCTGGACCGAATA
>WNGO01004812.1_pt1 | contig 13451 bp, 13 predicted proteins | sample 5400511 | NCBI WGS metagenome assembly WNGO01 (sample SAMN13153380, study PRJNA577476) | soil metagenome | isolation source: 20 cm soil or saprolite under Garry oak tree replicate 2 | place: USA:California | collected 2016-06-15
CTGGGACTCGCGGGCGCAGGGTTCGCGGGTCAAGCATCCCGAGGCCATGCGCTGGAGCGCATCGCACGTCGAGCCTGTGGCGCCAGTGCTCGGCTCGGGGGGCGTGCTCGCGCTCTCGGTTCCGCTGGTCGTGATGGCGATCGGAATCGGCACCACCAGGGGATCGGCATGCTCGTGACCAAGGGGTACCGGCCTCCGATCAACCTTCTGACGGTCGTCGTCGGCGCCAACTCTGTCGTCAACGCCCTTTTCGGCGGCCACCCGTCGACGGTGGCCCGAAACGGCGTCGCGATGCTCGCCGGCGACGACGCGGGCCCCAGGGATCAGCGCTATGTGGCGAACCTCGTGGCCTCGTTGTTTGCGCTCTTCCTCGCCCTCAGCGCGACGACCGCAAACACGCTCCTCCACGTCCTTCCGATAAGCCTCGTGGCGGCCCTCGCCGGCCTGGCGATCCTGGCCGCGTTCGTCGATGCGCTGCAGACGGCGATCGCCACGGACCTGCCGGTGGGCGCGTTTTTCGCCCTGGCAATCGCCGCCTCGCCGCTCACGCTCTTCGGAGTCGGGGCCGCCTCCTGGGCGCTCGTCGGCGGCGTGCTGACGTCGCTCGTCGAGCGGCCGATGTTGATCAGGACGCTGCGAGTGCCTGATCGAGGGTGTGATCAGTAGGAGCGCGGCATCCCGAGCACGTGCTGGCCGACGAAGGCAAGCACGAGGTTGTTGGAGATCGGCGCCACCGTGTACAGCCGGTTCTCGCGGAACTTGCGCTCGATGTCGTACTCCTCCGCAAAGCCGAAGCCGCCGTGCGTGTCGAGACACGCGTTCGCGGCCGCCCACGACGCCTCGGACGCGAGCAGCTTCGCCGTGTTCGCCTCCGCCCCGCACGGCTGTCCCTGCTCGAACAGCCACGCCGCCTTGTACCGCACCAGATCCGCCGCCTCGATCGCTGCGTGCGCCCGCGCGATCGGGAACTGGACGCCCTGGTTGGCACCGATCGGCTTGCCGAACACGACACGCTCCGACGCGTACGCGACCGCCTTCTCGACGAACCAACGCCCGTCGCCGATGCACTCGGCTGCGATCAGGATCCGCTCCGCGTTCATCCCGTCCAGGATGTAGCGGAACCCCTTCCCCTCCTCGCCGACGAGCGCGTCCGCCGGTAGCTCGACGCCGTCGAGGAAGATCTCCGTCGTGGCGTGGTTCATCAGCGTCTTGATCGGCCGGATCGTCATCGTCCCGGCTTCCTGCGCCGCGCGCATGTCGACGATGAACGTCGACAGACCCTCGGTCCGCTTCTCCACCTGCTCCAGCGGCGTCGTCCGGGCGAGCAGCAGCATCAGATCGGAGTACAGCGCGCGCGACGTCCAGATCTTCTGCCCGCGCACGACGTAGCCGCCGTTTACCCGCTCTGCCGTCGTCTGGATCCGCGTCGTGTCCGATCCGACCGTCGGCTCCGTGACGCCGAACGCCTGCAGCCGCAGCTCGCCCGACGCGATCTTCGGCAGGTACTCCCGCTTCTGCTCCTCCGAGCCGTGCCGCAGGATCGTCCCCATGATGTACATCTGCGCGTGACACGCGCCCGAGTTGCAGCCGGACGCGTTGATCTCCTCGAGGATCACGCTCGCCGCCGTCAGCGACAACCCTGCCCCGCCGTACTCCTCCGGGATCAGAGCCGCCAGCCACCCGTCGCGCGTGAGCGCGTCGACGAACTCCTCCGGATAGCGGTCGGGCTCCAGGGCGCGCCAGTACTCACCGGGGTACCGCGAGCACAACTCGTGCACCGCCGCCCGGATCTCGCCGAGCTCGTCCGGAACCGAGAACTCCACTAGACCGGGTACCGCTCGAGCAGTCGCCGCGCGATCACGAGCTGCTGGATCTCGTTCGAGCCCTCGCCGATGATCAGCACGGGCGCGTCGCGGTAGATCCGCTCGACGACGAACTCCTGCGAGTAGCCGTAGCCGCCGTGGATGCGCATCGCCTCCAGGGCGACCTCCTGCGCGGTCTCGGTCGCAAACAGCTTCGCCATTCCCGCCTCGAGATCGGCGCGCTCGCCCGCACTCTTCTTTTCCGCCGCCTGCACGGTCAGCAGCCTGGCCGCCTCGATCTTCGTCGCCATCTGCGCGAGCTTGAGCTGCACCGCCTGGTGCTGCGCGATCGGCTTCCCGAACGTCTCGCGCTGCTGCGCGTACCTGATCGCCTCCTCGAATGCCCGTGTCGCGATCCCGACGGCGCGCGCCGCGATGTTCACGCGGCCGAGTTCGATCCCGCCCATGAAGTAGTAGAACCCCTGGCCCTCGCCCTCGGCACCGCCGAGCACGCTCGCCGCCGACGTTCGGAACCCGTCGAACACGAGCTCCGTCGTCTCGACGCCCTTGTAGCCGAGCTTGCTCAGCTTCCCGGGGATACGGAGGCCTGGGAGCTCCTCGACCTCGGGCTCCTTCTCGACGATGAACGCTGTCATCCCCTTGTGCCGCGGTTCCGCCCCGGGATCGGTGACAGCGAGCAGCATGATCGCGCCCGCGCGCAGCGCGTTCGTCGCCCACATCTTCTGGCCGGTGATGACGTACTCGTCGCCCTCGCGCACCGCCCGCGTGCGGATCGCCTGTACGTCCGAGCCCGCGTGCGGCTCCGTCATCGAGTAGGCGAAGCGCAGCTCGCCCGTGGCCATCCGCGGCAGGTAGCGCTCGCGCTGCTCGTCCGTTCCGTGCGTCTTGATCATCCACGCCGAGATGAAGTGCGTGTTCAGCACACCCGAAAGCGACATCCACCCGCGCGAGAGCTCGATCTGGATCAGTACGTACGTGAGCACGTCGAGCCCGAGGCCGCCGTACTCCTCTGGGATCGTCACGCCGAAGAGCCCCATCTGCCTCATGTCCTCGACGAGTGGTGCCGGGAACTCGTCCGCGTGCTCGTACTCGGACGCGACCGGGTAGACCTCGCGCTCGACCCACTCGCGGACCGATGCGACGACCTCTTGCTGCTCCGTCGCCGCGATCACGCTGCCACCGGCTCGCGCACGAGCGCAGAGAACACGGCGCGCAGGTCGTCCCGCTCCTCAATGGTGAGGATCGCCTCTTCCAGCGCGTCGAACGACCCGCCTGCAAGCCGCGCGTTCTCACGGAACTTCTCGCGTACCTGATCGGCGCTCATCGGGTTCTCGGGCGCGCCGAGCTGGTGCGGGAAGTCGGCTTCGAGCGCGCGCCCATCGCGCAAACGGATGCGCACGCCGCCCGGGAATGCCGCCGGGTACGACGCGTACTCCTTCGTCTCGTAGCGCACCTTGCGCGCGAGCTCAAGCACGCGCGCGTCGGTGAGCACCTGGGGCGTGTATGTCGTCAGCCCGACGCGGCCGTGGACGAGCATCGCCGCGGTCGAGAACTGCAGCGAGAACTTACCCTCATAGTCGCTGCGCGGCGCCACCTTCGACTCGGCCGGCTCGAGCACGAGCGAGACGCCCGCCTCCGGCACCGTCACGACCACGTCCTCGATCTCGTTCGGATCGAGCCCCTCGCGCAGCGTCTCCGTCGCGCCGAGGGAGCCGTGGATGAAGTGGCACGCGGGGAACGCCTTGAAGGAGATCCGGAGTGTCTCCCACCTCGAGGGTGAATCGGCTTTGTCGCCGTCGCGTCGTCGAGATACGCGAACAAGCCGGACGCCATGCTGCCGGCGATCCCGAGCGCGCTCGCCGCGCCCGACGCGCCGAGCTCGCCCAGCCGCGCGGCGGCCGCCGTCGCCCCGAAGATCCCGCAGATCGCCGTGGGGTGGAAGCCGCGCTTGTGGAACGCGCCCGGCGTCGCCATCCCGATCCGCGTCACCGTCTCGTTCCCGGCGATGATCGCGGTCAGCAGCTCGCGCCCGCTCGCGCCGCGCGCCTCCGCGAGCGCGGCTGCCGCAGGCACGACCACCGTGCTCACGTGCGAGACCGAGTCCGAGTGCGTGTCGTCGAAGTCGAGCCCGTGGCAGAGCATCGCGTTCGCGAACGCCGCGTTCGGTACGGGCAGGCGCGCGTCGAGGCCGATCACGGCCGCCTCCGCCTCTCCGCCGAGCTCCGACATCGTCGCGCGGCCCTCGCCGGCGATTCCCAGGCCGTGCGCTGCGAGCCCGCAGCCGATCACGTCGAGCACGTGCAGCTTCGCCGCCTCGACCACCTCGTCGGGCACCGCGTCGAGCTCGAGCTCGAGCGCGAACTGCGCGAAGCGCTGCGCTGCAGTCGCCATCACACCCTCCATTCCTCGTCGGTGCCGGGGAAGCTGCGCTCCGCCTGCGATGCCGTCCGCTTGTAGACCATGAACGTGCGGCGGTACTCAACCACGACCTTGCGGCGCTGGTTGATCCCGCGGCAGCGCATCGTGACGATGCCGACGTCCGGATTCGACTTCGACTCGCGCTTCTCGAGGATCTCGCTCTCCGCCCACAGCGTGTCGCCGGCGAAGACCGGGTTCGGCAGCGTGATGTCGCTCCACGCGAGGTTCGCGGCGGCGTTCTCGCTTGTGTCGGGCACAGTCATCCCCGTGATCAGCGCCAGCGTGAACGCGCTGTTGACAAGGATCTGCCCGAACTGCGTGCGCTCCGCGTGCGCCTTGTCGAAATGAATCGAGTTCGTGTTGTGCGTCAGCGCGGTGAAGAGGATGTTGTCGTACTCCGTCACCGTGCGGCCGAAGCGGCTGCGGAAGACGTCTCCAACGTCGAAGTCCTCGTAGAAGCGGCCCTGCCAGTCCTTCGGCGCCGCCGCGACCTCAGTGGCCATGCGTTCCTCCCTTCGCTTCCGCCATGATCCGCCGCGCGCGCGCGACGACGGGTAGGTCGATCATCTCTCCGTCTAGCGCGACCGCGCCGCGCCCTTCGCGTTCGCCCTCCTCGAAGGCGTCCACCACGCGCCGCGCCCACGCGAGCGTATCCGCCTCCGGCTCGAAGACGCGGTTGACGATCGGCACCTGCCCCGGATGGATGCACACCTTGCCGCGGAAGCCAAGCGAGCGTGCGAAGCGGGTTGCGGCCTCTAGGCCGGCGTCGTCGCGCGTGTCGAGGTGGGCGATGTCGAACGGGGCGCGGATGCCTGCGGCCGCCGAGTCGGCGACGACCTTCGAGCGCGCGTAGAGGACCTCGAGGCCCTCGGCGCGCGGTTCCCAGCCGAGCTCCGCGCCGAGGTCGACTGCGCCGAGCAGCAGCGCGCCGACCCGCGGGCTGGACGCCGTCTCGTAGGCGAGCCGCAACCCCTGCGCCGTCTCGACTATCGCGATCACCGGCGGCCCGTCCGGGCCGAGGGCGGCCACCGCCTCCGGCGTCGCCTTCGGCAGCACGAGCGCCTCCAGCTCAAGCTCGGCCGCCGCCGCCAGATCGTCCCCGAACCAGCGCGTGTGGACGCCGTTCACGCGCACGACGCGCGGGCGCAACCGCAGCACGAGCCCGCGTGCAGCCTCCTTCTTGTCCGGCGTGACCGAGTCCTCGAGGTCGGCGACGACCGCGTCCGCCTCGGACGCGAGTGCCTTCGTCAGCTTGGGCTCGTCGGAGCCGGGCGCGAAGAGCAGCGAGCGGAGGTGCGCGAACTCGGCCGTGGCTGCTTTATGTCAGACATTCGGCCGAGGTGTCAAACCGAGCCATGGCCATGGCGGCGGCTCCGGCTTGACTCCTGCCTGAAAGTCAGACATAAAGCCCGTACTCGTCGTCGAATGGGAGGTCGTGGCATGAAGGCGGTCGTGTTCCACGAGTTCGGTGGAGCGGACGTTCTCGGGCTCGAGGAGATGGCGGATCCGGAACCGGGCCCGGGCGAGGTCACGCTCGAGATCCTCGCGTGCGGCCTGAACCACCTCGACGTCGACATCCGCGAAGGGGTCTCGCGCTTCCCGGTCGAGCCGCCGTTCATTCTCGGCTGCGAAGTCGTCGGACGGATCACCGCGCTCGGCGAAGGCGTGACCGGCTGGGAGGTCGGCGAGCGCGTGCTGCCGTACCTGATGAAAACGTGCGGCGAGTGCCGATACTGCAAGACCGGCCGCGAGTCGCTGTGCCTCACGCCGGGGTTCATCAGCTTCACGACGACTGGCGGGTACGCCGAAAGGCTCGCGTGCTCCGCACGCCACCTCATTCGCGTGCCCGACGCGCTCTCCGACGAGGCCGCCGCCGCGACGCAGATCCCGTTCGCCACGTCGTGGCACATGCTCTTCACGCGCGGGAAGCTCCTGCCGGGCGAAACGGTGCTGATCAACTCCGTCGGCAGCGGCATCGGTTCCGCCGCCGTGCAGCTCGCGAAGTTTGCGGGTGCGTTCGTGATCGGGAACGCGAGCTCCGACGAGAAGCTCGCGCGCGCGAAGGAGTTCGGCATGGACGTCGGCATCAACCACCAGACGCAGGACGTCGTCGATGAGGTAATGCGCGCCACGGACGGTCGCGGCGTCGAGCTCGCTTACGAGCACGTCGGCGGCGAGCTGTTCCAGAAGGCGCTCGACTCGCTGGCGAAGGACGGGCGCATGGTCATCTGCGGCGGCCACTCCGGTGAGGTCGTCCCCTTCGACATCATCCCGTTCTTCCGCAGCCAGAAGCAGATCATCGGCTCGTTCGTGTACGAGCGGCTCGAGGTGGAGAAAGTGCTCGACCTGGCCGCACGCGGGCTGATCACCCCGCTCGTCCACAAGACGTTCCCGCTCGAACAGGCACGCGAAGCGATGGAGATGATGCAGCGCCGCGAGCACTTCGGAAAGATCGTGCTCAAGCCGTGAAGCGCCTCGGTGTTGACGTCGGCGGAACGTTCACCGACTTGATCTACGTCGACGACGACGACGGCACGATCCTCGTCCACAAGCTCCCGACAACGCCCGAGGACCCCTCGGAGGGGACGGTGCAGGGCATCCAGGAACTGACGGCGCTCGCCGGCGAGGATGCCTCCGCGCTCGATCAGGTCTTCCACGGGACGACGATCGCGACGAACCTCGTCATCGAGCATAACGGCGCGAGCGTCGGATTGATCACGACCGAGGGCTACCGCGACATCCTGCATATCGCGCGGCACAAGAAGCCGCTCAACTTCTCGAACTACCAGGACCTGCCGTGGCAGCGCTATCCGATCGTGCGCCGCCGGTACCGCCTTACGGTCCCGGAGCGAATCGTCAAGGACGGCTCGGTGCTGGTGCCGCTCGAGGAGGAGAAGGCGCGCGCGCAGGTTCGCAAGCTGAAGGAGGCGGGCGTCGAAGCGGTTGCCGTGTGTTTCTTGTTCTCGTTCCTGAACCCCGTGCACGAGGCGCGCGTCGCAGAGATCGTGCGCGAGGAGTTCCCCGAGGCGTTCCTCTCCGTGTCGTCCGAGGTGCTGCCGCAGTACCGCGAGTACGAGCGCTTCTCGACTGTGTGCCTGAACGCGTTCATCGGGCCGAAGGTGTCGCAGTACATTCGCCGACTCGAGGAGCAGCTCGAAGCGCTGAACGTGAAGACGAAGCTGCACCTGATGACGTCCGCAAGCGGTGTTGCTACGCCCGAAGGCGCGATCGCGCGGCCGGTCAACCTGCTCATGTCGGGTCCCGTCGCGGGCGTGGTCGGCGGGATCTGGGCCGGTAAGCAGGCGGGCTACGGCAACGTGATCACGCTCGACGTCGGCGGCACGTCGGCAGACATCGGGCTCGCGCAAGAGGGGCGTCTGCGGATGAAGCACCTGCTCGACACGAAGGTCGGCCCGTACCAGGCGATGATCCCGATGGTCGACGTCGACACGATCGGTGCCGGCGGCGGCTCGATCGCGTATGTCGACCAGGGCGGCATCTTCCGCGTCGGCCCGCGCTCCGCGGGCGCCGATCCTGGCCCGGCCGGGTACGGCCGCGGCGGCACCGAGCCGACCGCGACCGACGCGATGGTCAACCTCGGCTGGCTGCTCCCGGAGGCGTTCCTCGGCGGCGCGATGAACCTGCGCGCCGACCTCGCGCGCAGTGCGTTCGAGGACGGTCCCGCGAAGGCGCTCGGCATGTCTGTCGAGGAAGCGTCGATGGGCGCGGTGCAGATCCTCACGCACTCGATGGTGCAGTCGATCGAGGAGAACTCGGTGCGCAAGGGCTACGATCCGCGCGACTTCGCGCTCGTCGCGGAGGGCGGCGCCGGGCCCCTGTTCGCAGCGCAGATCGCGCTCGAGGTCGGAACGCCGTGGGTGCTCGTGCCGCCGTACCCCGGGATCACGTCGGCGATGGGTCTGCTCGTGACCGACATGGTCTACGAGTATGTCTCGACCGCGTACCAGAGGCTCTCGACGCTCGACGCCGCTGCGCTCGAGCGCCGGTTCGCCGAGCTCGAGGCGCAGGCGCGCGCACAACTCGAAGCGGACGGTGTGCCCGCCGAGCGCCTCGTCATCCAGCGCGTCGCCGACTGCCGGTATCTCGGGCAGGGCTACGAGCTGCGCGTCGACGTCGGCTCCGGCGCGATCGACACAGCGTGGATCGAGAAGGTGCGTGCCGACTTCCACGACACCCACCAGCGCGAGTACTCGCGGCGGTTCGAAGAGTCGGACATCGAGATTCCAAATGTGCGCGCGCGTGCGATCGGGCTGATGCCGCCTCTCGCGACCCGCGAGACCGAGGGCGGGAGCGAGTCGGCCGGCGATGCGCTCCGTCACGAGGGCGAGGCGTGGTTCCTTGTCGGCGGCGGGATCGCGCAGGTGCCCACGCGTTACTACGACCGCTCGGCGCTGAAGGCGGGCAACCGTCTCGACGGGCCGGCGATCGTGAACCAGTACGACTCGACGACGGTGATCCCGCCCGGGCTCACCGCGCGCATCGATCGCTTCGGAAATGTTGTGATCGATACGGTTCTCGCTGCGCGAGAACAGCCCGTGGAAGAGGCGGTGACAACGTGAGCGTCGTCGAATACGAGGTCGGTCGTCAGCCGGGGCCGCCGATGCGCAAGCGCGTCGAGGTCGACCCGATCACGCTGCGCGTCCTCGGCGGCGCGTTCCACGCGATCGCCAAGGAGATGGCCGGCGTTCTCTTCCGCATGAGCTACTCGTCGATCATTCGCGAGTCGGAGGATCTCGGCGCCGGCATTTTCGACGCTGAAGGACGAGAGCTCTGCGAGTCGGACTCGACGCCGATGCACATCGGCTCGCTGCCCTGGTACATCCGCGGCTTCCTCTGGCGGCTCGAAGACCAGATCGAGGACGGCGACGTGATCGTGCACAACCATCCGTACCTCGGCGCGTCGCACTCACCGGACGTCGCAATTGCGGTGCCGATCTTCCACGCCGGCGAGCTGCTCGGCTTCGCCGCGGTCACCGCGCACGTGCTCGACGTCGGCGGCTCGTTCCCGGGGATCAACGCCGACGCGTTCGACGTTTACGCCGAGGCGAAGATGTACAACGCGCTGCGCTGGTACCAGCGCGGCGAGCTGAACGAGGACCTCGACCGGATGATCTTCGACAACGTCCGGACCGAGACGATGAACCGCGGCGACATGAACGCGATGCTCGCCGCATGCCAGCTCGGCCGTGAACGCTTCCTGCGGCTCGTCGAGCGCTACGGCGTCGACGCCGTGATGAGCGCGGCGTACGAGTGGATGGACTACTCCGAGCGCATGCTCCGCCAGGAGATCGAGAAGATTCCCGACGGCACGTACGGCCCGGTCGTCGGCTGGCTCGACGACGACGCGCGGAACCGCGACGTGCGCCTGCGCGTCGAGACGCGCGTGATCGTCGAGGGCGACGAGATCACGATCGACCTCACCGGGTCGAATCCGGAGGTGCCGACGGGTTACAACGTCCCCTTCGAGGGCTCCCTGCTCGTCAGCTGCTACTACGCGGTCCGCACGGTGCTGCTCGACGAAGAAACGTTTCCCGAGCACGTCCCGCAGAACGACGGCGTCTTCCGCCCGGTGAACGTGATCGCGCCGAAGGGAACGATCTTCAATCCGCAGTTCCCGCGCGCGTGCTTCTCACGCTTCTGCCAGACACAGCGCGTCGTCGACAACGTCAACCTCGCGCTCGCGGACGCCCTGCCCGACAAGGTCACGGGCGGAAACTCCGCCGGCATCCACTTCTGCGCGTACGCGGGTTTCGACGAGTCGGCGGGCGAGTACTGGCTGTACCTCGAGGTCAACGAGGGCTCGTACGGCGGCCGGCATGGGAAGGACGCGATGGACTCCGTCGACAACCTGATGGCGAACACGCGTAACAACCCGATCGAGGAGCTCGACATGCGCTTCCCGATGCGCTGCGAGCAGTACGAGCTGCGCCCGGAGCCGGCGGCGCCAGGTAAGTGGCGTGGCGGGATCGGGATCATTCGTCGCAACCGCTTCCTCATCGACGGGACGTACTCGTGCGAGGGCGACCGGCAAACCGACCCGCCGCGGGGCGTGTTCGGCGGCTGGGACGGGCTCGTCGCGTCGTGCCGCAAGAACCCGGACACGCCGCGCGAGGAGGCGCTGCCAGCGAAGGTGACCGGCATACCGTTCAAGGCGGGCGAGTTCATCGAGTTCCGCGAGCCCAACGCCGCCGGCTACGGCGACCCGCTCGAGCGTGACCCCGCGGCGGTCCGCGAGGACGTGCTCGACGACTTCACGTCGGTCGAGCTCGCGCGCGAGGCCTACGGCGTCGTGTTCAAGGATGAGCGGACGCTCGAGATCGACACCCCCGCGACCGAGAAGCTCCGCGCCGAGTTGGCCGCGAAGCGCAACGGGAGCTCGCTGATGGAGTGGTACGCAAGCCGCGAGTTGCCGCCCTCATCGGCGCCGGTCTCGATCGCGGCGAACGCCGAGTACGGGCTCGCGTGAGCCTGGAGCTGCCGCAGGACGATCCCTGGGTCAGCCGCGGCTACGGGCAGGGCCCGATCGAGCCGGGTGAGCGCCCGGCGGTGCTCGTCGTCGACCTGCAGTACGCGTTCACCGACCCGCAGTTCCCGCTCGGCGGTGCGCCGCTCGTCGAGCGGGCGGTCGAGGGGACGGCACGGGTCGTGCGCGCGGCGCGCGTGGCGTGCGTACCCGTCTACCAGACGGTCGTCGCGTGGCGCGACGACGGCTCCGACATTGGCCTCTGGCCGGTGAAGCTGCCGATCCTGCGCGAGGTCACGCTCGACTCGCGCTGGGCGCAGGTCGACGAGCGGCTGTGGGACGACTCCGACGTGCTGCTCGTGAAGAAGTGGCCATCGTTCTTCCACGGCACGCCGCTCTTCTCGCTGCTGACGGCAGCGCAGCGCGACACGGTGGTCGTCACAGGCTGCATGACGTCGGGGTGCGTACGCGCGACGACCGTGGATGCGTTCTCGTACGGCTTTCGTACACTCGTCCCCGAGGACTGCGTCGGCGACCAGGGCCGCGAGGGCCACGAGTCGAACCTGCGCGACGTTCATCGCCGCTACGCCGAGGTGGCGAGCGCCGCCGAGGTGATCGCGTACCTCGAGCGGGTCCGCGCGGAGGTGGCCGCATGAGCGGCCGCGTGGAGGCGGCAAGAAGGAACAGGGAGGTTCCCCCACGCGACCGAGCCGGAGGCGAGGGAGGTGGCGGTATAGCGAAGGCGTACGAGCAGGTTGCGGCCCGGCTGCGCGAGGAGATCTACGACGGCGTGCTGCCGCAGGGCGCGCGGCTGCCGAACGAGGTCGTGCTCGCTGAGCAGTTCGGTGTCAGCCGTGCAACACTGCGCGAGGCGCTGCGGCTGCTGACGGCGCAGAGCCTGATCCGCACGGCGAAGGGCGCGGGCGGTGGCTCGTACGTGACCGTGCCGAGCGCGGAACACCTCTCCGAGTCGCTGCGCTCGGGGATCGGCATGCTGACGGCGGCGGAAGACGTCACGCTCGAGGAGCTGCTCGAGGTGCGCGAGCTGCTCGAGGTGCCCGCGGCGGAGCTCGCCGCACGGCGGCGCGGGGACAGGCACGTCGAGCGGCTGCGAGCAGCGATTCCCGGCGATCCGCTGCGCATGTGCACCCAGGAGCAGTTCGTCTACAACGCCGACTTCCACACGCTCGTGATCGAGGCGTGCGGCAACACGCTGCTCTCGATCGCCGCGCAGCCGATCTTCACGGTGCTGCAGACACACCTCGCACGGTCGCGGCTCGGACGGAAGTTCCACCGGGCGATCAACGAGCACCATCGCGACATCGCAGACGCGATCGGGGGCGGCGAGGAAGGGGCGGCCGGCGAGCGCATGTACGAGCACCTCGAGTTCCTCCGGCCCTATTACGAGCAGGCGTGGCGCGAGGTGCGTCCATGAGCGTCGCGTTCGGGTTCCAAGGGAGCGGGCAGCAGGTCGGCGGGACAGTGCCCGACCTCGGCCGCCTCCAAAGAGTTCGCGTCGCTCGACCACGTGTCGGGCGGGCGCGTGATCCTCGGCGTCGGCGTCGGCGGCGAGAGCGCGAAGGACTTCGAGGCAGTCGGCGTCGACCCGCGCGAGCGCGGGGCGCGCACCGATGAGGCGATGCGGGCGTTGCGCGAGCTCTTCCGCGGGCGCGCGAGCTTCTCCGGGCGGTTCTTCTCCTTCGAGGACGTCGAGATCGAGCCGGGGCCGGCGCAGCCGGGCGGCCCGCCGCTGTGGGTGGGCGGCCGCTCTCCGGCGGCGATCCGGCGCGCGGCGAACCTCGGCGACGGCTGGATCCCGCTCTGGGTCTCGGTCGAACGCTTCAAAGAGGGCGTCGCGCAACTGCCCGAGCACATCGTGCCCGCGGTGACGCTCCCCGCGCACGTCGGCGACAAGCGGAACCTGTACGAGCATCTGAGGCAGCGGTACGCGGGCGACTTTAGCGAGCATGTCGTCGACCGCTACTGCGTGGCGGGGACGCCGGAGGAGTGCGCGGCACGCGTGCGCGAATACGTGGACGCCGGCGCGCAGCACATTGTCTTCAACATCGCGGAGCCCGAGGATGCGGAGTTGCTCGCGGAGGTGGCGTTTGCCGCCGCTCGCTGACGTCCGCGTGCTCGCGATCGAGCAGTTCGGCGCGGGGCCGTGGGGGACGCTGCAGCTCGCCGACCTAGGCGCCGAGGTGATCAAGATCGAGGACCCCGCGTCGCGCGGCGACGTCGGCCGCTACGTGCCGCCGTTTCAGGAAGGGGACAGCTCGCTCTTCTTCGAGACGTTCAACCGCAACAAGAAGAGCGTGTCGCTCGACCTGCGCCACCCGGACGCGCGCGCCGTGTTCGAGGACATGGTCCGCGTTGCCGATGTCGTCTACTCGAACCTGCGCGGCGACCAGCCGGCGAAGCTGCGGTTGACCTACGACGACCTGAAACATCTGAACCCGCGCATCGTCTGCTGCTCGCTGAGCGGGTTCGGAATGACCGGGCCGCGCGCCTCGGAGGGCGGCTACGACTACATGATGCAGGGGCGTGCAGGCTGGATGAGCTTGACCGGTGATCCCGACGGGCCGCCCACGAAGAGCGGGCTGTCGCTCGTGGATCTCTCCGGCGGCTATGTGTCGACGATCGCGGTGCTCGCGGGGCTGTGGCGCGCGCGGCGCGACGGCATCGGCTGCGACTGCGATGTTTCTCTGTTCGAGACGGCGCTGCAC
>WNGO01003655.1_pt1 | contig 13441 bp, 12 predicted proteins | sample 5400511 | NCBI WGS metagenome assembly WNGO01 (sample SAMN13153380, study PRJNA577476) | soil metagenome | isolation source: 20 cm soil or saprolite under Garry oak tree replicate 2 | place: USA:California | collected 2016-06-15
TCGACCTGGCTGAAGCCCAACTGCGGCTCGATCGCCAGCTTCTGGCCCGCCGGGATGATCGCAAAGAACGCGCCCGACCCGTAGACCGCCGTAATGAACGACGCACCGGGAATGGTGATGAGGTTGATGGCGTCATTGGCGCCGGTGCCGGCCGGCTTCATATGGTTATAGCCGCCCTGAATCCCGATCTCGGGCGTCCAGCGGCTCTGCGCAGCGGCGGTGGACGTCGTGAGCGCGGCTAAGGCCGCGATTGCCAACAGCTTCCGCACATTTCCCTCCGAAGGTTGTGTTGAGGTGTTGCTCAAGCGCCACCAAGCTCGTGAATTTGTTCAAAAATGCAAGCCCCAAAGCTCGTATTCCCTCACAAAAGGCTCACTTTACGGCCCCAGCGGGCCTCCCGTTTGGGCGTCCGCGGTCTATATTGTGAACGAGTTCACAATTGGCGCGCTCGCGGTTGTGGCCGCGGTGGCGTGCGGCAAGAAGGCGGCGGACACCTCGGCGCAGCAGCCGGCAGCGACGACGACCCCGGCGGCCCCGACGGGCCCCGTGGTCGAGGTCAAGATGATCGGCAACGGCACCACCCAGGCGAAGTTCGAGCCCAGCGCGCTGACGATCGCGCCGGGCAGCACGGTCCGCTTCATCAATGTGGCGGGCGGCCCGCACAACATCGCCTTCTACGGCGACTCGATTCCCGCCGGCGCTGCCACCGCGTTGAACGCGGGGATGGCGAACCGGATGGACAACCTGACGGGGCCGTTCCTCACGACGCCGAATGAGAACTACGATGTGTCGTTCGCGGGTGCCGCGACCGGCACGTACAAGGGCTTCTGCGTGCCCCACGCGGCACTCGGGATGAAGTTGACGATCACCGTCAAGTAAGCAGCACGTTTCAATAGGTGTTGCAGCGGCCCCGGGCGGTCTCCGTCCGGGGCCGCTATGTTTTGGGCGTGCTGTGGTCATTCGTCTTACAGCTCTCGGCCGTCGCACCGCGCGCGGCCCCGCTCACACTCACCACCGCGGACTCGGTGCGTGTCACCGTCAGCGGCAAATCCGGCCCGCCCGTCGTGCTGCTGCCCGGCCTCTTCGGATCGGCCTTCGCATTCCGGCAGCTCGTGCCGCAGCTCGAGAGCGCGGGGTACCGCGTCTTCGTCCTGGAGGCGCCGGGCTTCGGCGATGCACCGCGGCCGCGCGGCGCCGATTACTCCCTCACCGCGCAGGCCGCCCGCGTGGCGCGCGCGCTCGACACGATGGGCGTGCGCGGCGCGATCGTCGTGGCCCACGCCATCAGCGGGTCCATCGCCTATCGCGTGGCGTATCAACGGCCCGACCTGGTGGCGGGCATCGTCTCGCTCGACGGCGGACCGGCCGAAGCGGCCGCGACGCCGGGATTCCGCCGCGCCATGAAATTCGCGCCCTGGATCAAGCTATTCGGCGGCAAGCGGCTGGTGCGCAAGAAAATCGCGAACTACCTGCGCAACTCCTCGGGCGATCCCGCGTGGGTGACCGAGCCGGTGATCGACGGCTACACCGCCGGCGCGGGGCGCGACATCGACGCGACGCTGCGGGCGTTCCTCGGCATGGCGGGGTCGCGCGAGCCCGGGCCGTTACAGCCTCACCTCGCCGAGATCCGCTGTCCCGTCGTGCTCGTGCTCGGGGGCGCGCCGCACCCCGGCGCCCCGCCGGAGGCCGAGGTCAGCGAGCTGCAGCACGGCCTGCGCGTCTTTGCGATCGACTCGCTGCCGGGTGTGGGACACTTCGCTTACGAGGAGCGGCCCGCCGCCGTCGTCGCGGCGGTGGACCGGGTGCGACGCACGGCCCCCGCGCCGTGAGCTCAGCCGTACGGCCGGTCGACCGGCTCATCGCCGCCTACAACGTGCTGCTCGTCATCGTGTGGGGCAGCCTGATCGGACGCGCCGATTACGCCGCGCCGATCGCGCTGGCGCACGCTGCCATGCTGTCGCTGCCCTGGATGCTCGAGCGCGGCGCGGCCCGCTTCGGGGCATTCACGCGCACGCTGCAGGACGTCTACCCGCTGGTCTTGATGCTCGCGTTCTGGACGGAGCTGGGATTCCTGCGGCCGTTCCACGGGCCCACCCACGACGCCTGGGTCACGGCGCTGGATCTCGCGGTGTTCCGCGTCCATCTGAACGTGGTGTGGATGCCCGCGATGCCGTGGCTCTGGTTCTCGGAGCTGATGCACCTGAGTTACTACGCCTACTACATCATCATCATCGGGCCGCCGCTGGCGTTGCTTCTCACGCGGCGCCGCGACCCGATGCGCGACGTGGTGCTGCGGCTGATGGTGACGTACCTCGGCTGTTACACGTTCTATCTCATGTTTCCCGTGGACGGTCCCGGCCACACGATGGTGCACTACCAGGGCGCGCCCAACACGGGGTTCTTCTATCACCTGGTGCATGAGGCGGGGGACTTCGGCGACTCGATGGGGACCGCCTTCCCCAGCTCGCACGTGGCCGGGTCGTTCACCGCCGCCTGGGCGGGCTGGCGCTGGTTCTCCCGGCCCGTCGCCATCCTGCTCGCGCTTGAAGCGGCGGGCGTGGTCGTGGCGACCGTATACACGCAGAACCATTACGCCATCGACGTCCTGGCGGGGATCCTCTGGGCCGTCCTGCTGCAACTGACCGTGGTTCCGCTGCTCGAGCGCGCATAGATTACAGCCCATGCGCCGCGTCCCGCCGTTCCTTGCAGTCGCCCTCGCCGGCTGGGTCCAGGGCGCCCAGGACCACTCGCACACGATGACGATGAGCATGCCGATGACGCTGGCCGATGGCATGGTCACGGCGGCGGTGCAGGATCAGCGCGGCCGGCGCGAGCTGGTGATCGATCTCCCGGGACAGGACTTGCCCGCCGGGATGAGTCACGACGAGCACGCCATGATGGCGATGGGCCTGCCGCCGGTGGCGGTCGCGACGGTCCCCGACAACCTGTGGCTGTACGGCTTCCGGGTGGAGATGGTGGACGGCGCCGGCCGGGCGATCCCCGGCGTCGTGCTGCACCATCTCAACGTGTCGACGCCGGAATCGCGCGAGCTGTTCCTGCCGATTCAACGACGGCTGCTCGCGGCGGGGACGGAGACGGGGGAGCAGCGCGCGCCCTGGCTGCTGTTCGGCACGCCGCTCGCGAAGGGTGAGCGGTTGGTCATCAACTCGATGATGATGAATCCCACCATGCAGAGCTACCGCGGCGCGCATCCGCGGCTGGTGCTGTATTACGTGCCGGGCGGCCGGCCCTGGCCGCTGTTCCGCACGTATCCGTGGCAGCTCGATTGCGCGTTTCCGGTGGGCGACAAGTCGTGGACGCTGCCGCCGGGGCACTCGCAGCATTCCTACGAGGGCAGCCCGGCGGTGCCGGGAACCATCGTGGCGATCGGCGGGCATCTCCACGAGCACGGCGTCCGGCTCACGTTCACGGACGCGACTACGGGGCAGGTGATCTGGAGCGTCACGCCGGACACCGACGCCGCGGGCCACGTGCAGAGCCTGCCGGTGGGGAAGCTGTTCTCGCTGACGCGGCTGGGCGTGCACATCGATCCGGCGCACCGCTATCGCGTCACGGCGGAGTACGAGAATCCGACCGGCGATTCGATTCCCGAGGGGGCGATGGGGGTGGTGGGCGGGTTGTTCCGGCCCGATCGCGGTTTCGCGTGGCCGCGCGCCGACACGACGGGCGACCTGTATCGGCAGGACTTGCGGCACTACCTCCGCTTAAGCGCTGGTCCCGAACACACCCACCACTGAGGTCGCGGGGGCGGTCGCGGGCTCGAGGATGAGCCGGCGCTGCATCACCGCCAGCACGGCGGCCGCCAGCAGCAGCCCGCTCAATGCATCCACCGCGTAGTGGAATTGCCCATACACCACGGCGAGAATCAGGCCGGCGGTGAACGGCGCCAGCACCAACCCTAGACGCCGCGAGTAGAACAGCGCCATCCCGGTCGCGACGACGGAGCCCGCGACGTGGGACGACGGGAACGCGGCGCCCCAGGAGTCGCCGATGTCGAGAATCCACTGCGCCGCGCGCGCCGGCCACACGTCGGTGGCCGCGTTGTGCGGCAGGTCGAAGAGGTACCGCGGCCCCGCGACCGGATAGAACAGGAACACGACGTAGCAAATGAAGAACGTCACGGCGATGGCGAAAATCGTGTGCCGCGACGCGTCTCTCTTGCCCATGATCCAGAGTCCGGCGGGCGCCGCATACAGGATGAAAAAGTAGGCCAGATAGCAGCTGTGCAGCACCCACGACAGCCACACGCTCGGCACTTCGCGGATCCAGCGGTAGGAGACCTGCGAGCCGAACACGGCGAGCTCGAGCTGCTGAATGGCGTGATCGTGATGATAACCGATGTCGACGTTCAGCACCCCGACCTCACCGTACAGCGCCGGCAGCAGCAACACGGCGTACCAGTCGGCGAAGAAGCCGCCGACCTTGCCCGAGCGGCGCGCCAGCGGCGCCAGGAGCGCGCACGTGCCGAGCAGGGCGTTGGCCGCGAGCAACCACTCCCAGCCGAGGAGATCGTCGCCGGCGTACATCACGACGGCGATGGTCGCGGCCAGCGCATAGGCGAGGGTCGCGATGTCGACGGCTTGGAGTTTGTACTTCCAGTTGTCAGTCATCAAGTTTTATAGCCACCCGTGGGCGCGGTACCACTCAGCGGTGCGTTTGAGCCCGCTCGCGAGGTCCACTTCGGCGCGCCAACCCGTATCCCGCGTCAATGCCGCCGAGGAGCAGGCCCAGCCGGGAGCGAGGAATTCATTCGCCTTGTCGGCCGACAACAGTGTCGCGCGCCCGGCCATTCTGGCCAGCGAACCTATCGCAGCCAGTACCCCTCGCGCCAGCGCCGGGGGGATGGGCAGGACGACGGGCTTCTTCTGTAGCGCCCGGCCCACAGCGAGCACCAGGCCGCGCGTCGAGGTGGATTGGGGATGGGCGGCGTGGTAGACGTGGCCGGCCGCCGCGGGTGTCGTAGCCACAGTAGCGAGCGCCCGGGCCAGGTCGCCGGCGTAGACGACTGAGATCTCCTGCGAGCCGTCACCGAACACCGGGGCCACCCCGAGGCGGGCCATCTTGAACACCTTGAGCACCTCGTGGTCCCATTCGCCGTAGACCACGGGTGGCCGCACGATGGTCCACGACAGCCCCGAGGCGCGGACCAACAGCTCGCCGGCCAGCTTGGAGCGGCCGTAGTCGGAGACGGGGTGCGGCGGCTCGGATTCCTCGCGCGCCCGGCCGGGCGCGTTGGGCCCGCCCGCGGCCTGCGACGACACATACACGAAGCGGGGGTGATGCTCGGCGGCGACCTCGAGCAACGTGCCGGTCGCGTCGCGGTTGGCGCTCATGAAGTGATCGAGGTCGCGCGCGACGATCAATCCGGCCACGTGGAAGATCACGTCGGCATCGGCGCAGCCTTGGGCGAGCGCCTGCCGGTCACTCATGTCGCCGCGGATCATCCGCACGTCACGCCAGCCCAGGGCCTCGGCTTTGGCGGGCGAGCGTACCAGGCACGTCACCGCGACGCCGTCCGCGAGCAGTTGTTGAACGAGGTGTGCGCCTACGAACCCGGTGCCGCCGGTGACGAACGCCTTCACACCGGCCGGTCGTAGACGCGATACGTCTTGTAGGGACGGAAGCCGAGGTTCAGCAGGCCGTTGATGATGGGAGCGTTGTCTTCGAGCAACCAGCCGCCTTCGCCCCAGTGAAAGCCCTTGGCGTTGCCCTTCTGCCAGATCCAGGCGTAGAGCAACGCGTCCACGCCGATGCCGCGGTACTCCTTGAGCGCGCCGAGCAGCAGAATGCGCAGCCGCGAAATCTTGCGCGAGTGCCACAGGATCTTGAGGATGCCGGGGAACAACCGGCCCGACGGATTGTGTTTCAGCGCCACGTTCAAGTCGGGCAGGGCGACGGCGAAGCCGATGATCTCACCCTTCATCTCGGCGAACGCGATCAGCTCGGGGACGACAACGGGCTTGAGCTGCTTGGCGAGGTGATCGATCTCCTCGTCCGTCATCGCCACCGCACCCCAGTTCTCTTCCCAGGCGGCGTTGTAGAGGCGCTTGACCGTGTCGACCTCTTCCTTGAAGCGCTTCATGTCGAGTCCGCGCAGGGTGATGCCCTTGCGCTTCGCCACGAGCGGGGCGATGCGCATCAGCCGCTCGGGGACGTTGTCGTGCGTCGACTGGTAGGCGATCAGGTCCTTCGCCTTCTTGAAGCCGGCGCGCTCGGTGAGGGTCGCGTAGTAGGGCGGGTTGTGCGGCATCATCAGCGTGGGCGGCGTATCGAAGCCGTCCACCAGCAGGCCGCACTCGTCGTTGATCGAGGGGCTCATCGGCCCGCGCAGCACATCACAACCCTGGGCTTTCACCCAGTCCGCAGCCGCCTTGAACAAGGCGTCGGCCACGGCCTGGTCGTCCACGGACTCGAAGAAGCCGTAGAAGCCGACGCGATCTTTGTGCGCGGTGTTGTGGGCGTCGTTCTTGATAGCGCCGATGCGCCCGACGATCGTGCCATCGCGCCAGGCCAAGAAATACTGCGCCCGGGCGTGGTGCCAGAAGGGATTCTTCTTGGTGGAGAGCAGCGTGCGGACGTCCATGCGCAGCTGCGGGACCCAGAGCGGATCGCCCCGGTAGTGGCGGTAGGGAAAGGCGATGAAACGCTCGCGGTCGCGCCCGCTGGTGACGGGCGCGACCTGCACAGCGCTCAGATGACCCCCAGCTCTTTTCCGAGCTGTCCGAAGACGCCCAGCGCGCGGTCGATCTGCTCGGCCGTGTGGGTCGCCATCAGGCTGGTGCGCAGCCGGCACTGCGACGGCGGCACCGCGGGCGGCACGACGGGATTGGTGAACACGCCGGCGTCGAACAGCTTGCGCCAGAACACGAACGTCTTGTCGAGCGGTCCGATCAGCACCGGGACGATGGGCGTCTCGGTGGGGCCGATGTCGAAGCCCAGCCCGCGCAGGCCCTCCTGCAGCCGCCGCGTGTTCTCCCACAGCTGCGCGCGGCGCTCGGGCTCGCGCTGCAGCACGTGCAGCGCGGCGAGCACGCCCGCCGTGTTGGCGGGCGGCAGCGCGGCGGTGAAGATCATCGGCCGCGCGTGGTGGCGCAGATAGTGGATCACGGTGTCGGTGCCCGCGGCGAAGCCGCCGATCGAGGCGAGCGACTTGGAGAACGTGCCGACGATGAGATCGACCTCGTCCGTGAGGTCGTAGTGCGCGGCCGTGCCGTCGCCCTTGGGACCGAGCACGCCCACCGAGTGGGCGTCGTCGACCGCCAGCGCGGCGCCGTACTTCTGGGTGATCTTGAGGAGGCCCGGCACGTCCGCGATGTCGCCTTCCATCGAGTAGATGCCGTCCACGATCACCATCACGCCGGTGCCGTCTTCGACCTTCTGCAGTTTGCGCTCGAGGCCCGCGAGGTCGCCGTGATTGAAGCGGATGGTCTCGCCCTGCGACATCTTGGCGCCGTCCACGATGGACGCGTGGTCGAGCTTGTCGAGGAACACGACGTCGCCCCGGCCCACGAGGCCCGAGATCAGGCCGAGGTTCGCCTGGTAGCCGGTCGAGAAGACGAGGCAGGCTTCCTTGCCGAAGAACTCCGCCAGCTCCGTCTCGAGCTGCTCGTGCAGGTCGAGGGTGCCGTTGAGGAAGCGGCTGCCGGTGCAGCCCGAGCCGTAGCGCTCGAGCGCGGCCTTGGCGGCGGCGAGCACCTCGGGATGATGCGTGAGCCCCAGGTAATTGTTGGAGCCCATCATGATCCGCGGCTTGCCTTCGATGACGACGACGGTGTCTTCGGAGTGGGTGATCGGCTTGAAGTAGGGGTACAGCCCCGCGGCCTGGACCTCGCGCGCCCGGGTGAAGTTCCTGCATTTATCGAACAGCGCGATGTGCTGCAGGATCTCAGTACTCAAGGGTGTCCCTCTCCAAGGATGCGGTAGAGCTTAGCCGTGGCCTCGGCAAATCGCAAGCCGTCACAGCAGTTACAGTTAGCACATCACAGGTTGGCGGCGTAACTTGGACGACCGTGCGCACCGTCTTCATGTTGACGCTGGCGCTTGCAGGCCCACTGGGGCCCGCCGCCGCCCAGCGCGCGTACCACGCAACCTGGGCCGACGGAGTTTCGCTCGGCGCCGCCGCGATTCTCACGATCCTGCCGGAAGCGCTCAAGTTGCCGAGTGGCGCACCGGACTGCGCGCCCTGCAATCCGGCGACGCTGTGGGGAATCGACCGGCAGGCGCTGGGCGCGCGGTCGAGCGCGGCGGGCACGGCGAGCAACCTCGGCGCAGTGGGCGTGCTGGGGTTCGGCGGCCTGGCCCTGGTGTGGCACCGGCGGCCGAGCGACGCGCGCAGCGACGCAGTGGCCTACGCCGATGCCGTGGGTTGGAGTGCGGTGGCGGTGCAGTGGCTCAAGGTGGCGATCGGTCGCGAGCGGCCGGTGATGTACACGAGCGGCGCGGCGGCGGCCGCGAGTGACCGCGACAACCAGCGGTCGTTTCCGTCCAGCCATACGACGGTCGCGTTTGCGGCGGCCACGGCCTATGCGGTGATCTCGGGCCGAGAGCATCTGCCGCACCGCACCCGCACGGCCCTTCTACTATATGGCGCGGCGCTGGCCACGGGCGTGGTGCGGGTCGAGGCGGGGAAGCACTTTCCCACCGACGTGCTGGGTGGGGCGGCGCTGGGCTCCGGCATCGGCTGGCTTGCCGCCACGATCCACCATTAGCCCCTTAGGCCCTATGTCCCAACCGCAATTGCCCCGCGTGATGAACCTGCGCGACGTCGTGCTGTTCAATCTCACGGCGATCGTGGGCCTGCGCTGGCTCACCACGGCCGCGAGCCAATTCGGGCTCGCCAGCTTGCTGATGTGGGTGCTCGCGATGGTGGTGTTTTTCATTCCCTCGGCCATCGCAGTACGGGAGCTGGCCGACATCGATCCCGGCTCGGGCGGCATGTACCGCTGGGTGACGCACGCGTTCGGGCCGCGGCACGGGTTCGTGGCGGGTTGGGGCTACTGGGTGAACAACTTGTTTTACTTTCCGTCGCTCTTGCTCACCACGGCGGCGATCGCGGCGTACGCCGGCGGGGCGCGCTTCGCCGGGCTGGGCGACAACTCCATGTTCATTTTGGTGCTCTCCCTCATCGGCCTGTGGCTCGCCATCTGGCTCAACGTCATTGGTCTGCGGGTGGGGAAGTGGCTGCAGAATGTCGGCGGCTACGGCACGTGGATTCCGGCGGCGGTGTTCGTGGCGTTGGCGGCGTGGTCGTTCGCGACGCACGGCAGCGCCACGCCGTGGCGCGTGCCCGACCTGGTGCCGCACAAGCTCGACCTGCCGTCGATCAATCTCTTCGCGACGTTGACGTTCGCGTTCGCGGGGCTCGAGCTGGCGCCGACGTTGGGCGGCGAAATCACCGACCCAGCGGCGACGCTGCGCCGCGGCGTGCTGCTCACGGGTGTGGCGGTCGTCGCGGTGTACGTGCTCGGCACGATGGCGATGCTGGTGGCGCTGCCGCAGGAGACGGTGAGCATCACCAACGGCTTGCCGCAGGCGGTGGCGGCGTTGGCGCAGCGGATCGGCGCGCCGGTGCTGGCGCCGCTCGCCGCGGTGATCGCGATCATGCTGGCGGTGAGCAACATCGGCGGCGTCGGTGCCTGGCTCACGGGCTCGGCGCGGCTGCCGTTCGCGGCCGGGGTGGATAAGGCATTACCCGAGGCATTCGCGCGCGTGCATCCCAAGTGGCAGACGCCGCACGTCGCGTTGCTCTTCCAGGGCGCCCTCGCCACCGTGCTGGTGGTGGCGAGCCTCGCGGGCACGACAGTGAAGAGCGCCTATCTGGTGTTGATCCAGACGACGCTGATCCTGTTCTTCATTCCGTATCTGTACATCTTCGCCGCGTATCTGCGGCTGCGGCGGGCGAAAACCCTGCGCACGGCGTTTACGGGGTGGCTGGGCTTCGCGGCGGTGTTGTTCTCGATCGTGCTGGGATTCGTACCGCCGTCGGACGAGCCGCATCCCGGCTGGTACGCCGCCAAGGTGGTGGGGGGAGTGGTGGTGTTCATGGGGATCGGGTGGGTGTTGTCGCGGCGCAGCGGTAAACGTCAGGAGGCGGTGTGAGCGGGCGCACATCGTTACGGGGTCATGCCCGGTAGCATACATTCCCCCGGTGCAGCCGCGAGCGCCCCGGTCTCGATTTCTCGCCGAACGGCGTCTGGCGCAAGAAGGCGCGTCGCATTCAAGCGATGCGCGCGCAGCTCTTGGCGCAGGGAAACTTTGCCGCGCTGAACGCGGCGCGCAGCGGCCCCGCGCGCTCGACCCAAGCGGCGCTGGTGGATACCCTGTTCGTCCCCGTGATGCTGATGCGGTTCAAGGATACGGATACGAGCGCCGCGTCGACTCCGTCGCAGTATCAGCAAGTGCTCTTCGCGACAAGCCCGCCGCTGAGCCGGCCGTACACCTATCGCACGTACTATGAGCAGCTGTCGAACGGCGTGTTCTCTGTCCAGGGGCAGGTCACCAACTGGATCAAGACGGACTCGATCGAGCGGTTCTATACCGACTCATCGTTCAAGTGTGGTGGCTACTGCAACGGCATCGCGAGCAACCACGCGGTCGCACGCATGCAGGATGGGTTCCGCGAGATGTTGCTGCACGCCGACAGCACGATCGATTTCGGGCAGTACGACAACGATGGGGCCGACGGCACCCCCAACTCGGGCGACGACGACGGCTACGTGGACCTGGCGCTGTTCGTGCAGGCGCAGCAGGACGGCGCCTGCGGCGGCAACACCCACCCCTGGTCGCATCGCTTCGTGTTCGCCGATACCAATGCGTCAGGGGACTTTACGACGTACAAGGACTACGTCACCAGCGACGCGGCGGCCAACGGCGGCACCATCCGCGTCAGGGACTACCTCCTGCAGAGCGGCCTCGGTGGCTCCACGGGGTGCACGCCGTCGACCATCATGGGCATCGGCACGGTGGCGCACGAGACCGGCCATGGGCTCGGGCTGCCCGACCTGTACGACATCACATATGCCAGCGACGGCATCGGGGATTGGGGCTTGATGGGCGGCGGCGAGTACACGACCGCCACCAGCCCGAGTCGAATGGAAGCGTGGTCACTGCAACAGTTCGGGTGGCTGACGGTCGCGCCGATCACCACGGACAGCACGTACTCTTTCGGTCCGGTTGCCACCTCCGATACCACCTGGGTGATCCGGCCCACTGGATCGAATCCGCGCGGTGAGTACTACCTGCTCGAGAATCGCCAGGCGACCGAGACGGACACGGCGCTGATCCGGTTGAAGGGTCCCGGCCTCCTCATCTGGCACGTGGACTCTCAGCAAGTCGCCAATCACGGCATCAACGGTGACAACAAGACCAACGCAGGGGGGCTGGGGTCGATCCATGGGGTGCGGCTCGAGGAGGCGGACGGGCTGGCCCAGCTCTTCACGGTCACCCCCGCGCGCGGGGACGCGGGCGATCCCTACCCCGGCTCGTCCAATAACACCGTATTCTCCTACAACACGAACCCCGCGAACGTCAAGAACTCCGACGGCACGTTCGCGGGCTTCCAGGTCGCCAGCGACACCAGCGCCACGGTGCAGTTCGACACCGTCAATTACAACGTGTTCCGCGGCTTGCTCGCCAACGCGTCGAGCCACGAAGTGGGCGTCGCCGACACGCAGTTCACCAACTCCAACCGCAACCGCTTCCGCTACCAGTCGTGGTCCGACGCCGGCGCGCGCGTCCACGCGATCAGCGGCACGTTTGCGGGTGACACGCTCATCGCGACGCTGGCAAAGGACTTCAAGACGCAGATCGCGACCGTCGGCAACGGCACGGTCGCGCAGAGTCCCGCCGCGGACGCCACGGGCTTCGTGCCGGCGGGCAGCCTGGACACGCTTACCGGGACGCCGAGTGGCGGCTTTGCGTTCGACGGCTGGACGGGCGACACGACCGGGTCGAATCCCAAACTCGTCCTGCCGATGGCGCGGCCCTACAACGTCACCGTAACGTTCTCGCCGACACTCCTCATTACGAGCAGCGCCACCCGGCCCGACGGCGTGATGGGCGCGGCCTACAACGATGGGCTGGTGGTCACCGGCGGTAACGGCACCAACCATTGGCACGTGGTGAGCGGTACGCTGCCGACGGGCGTCACGCTGTCGCTCGGCGGCGTGCTGTCGGGCTATCCCAAGCAGATTGGGGCGTTCAGTTACACCGCGCGCGACACGTCAGGCCTGCAGGTCACGCAGGTCGCCTTTAGCTTCAATGTGAACGCGCCGACCTTGCTCACGGCGGACGTGGTGACCCAGCTGCTCACGGGGGCGAGCGGGCTCAACGCTGATGCGCTGCGCTACCTCGACTACCTCGGCAACAACAACAACCCCGGGGCGCTCGACGTGGGCGACTTCCTCGCCTGGGTCAACGCGACCGGCGCGCCGTTGTCCGCGCCGCGACCCGCGGTCGTGACCAGTAGACGGGTGCGGAAAGGAGGCCGCCCATGACCCGCGCTACCACGAAGCTCGTCATCGCGGCACTGATCGGCACGCTCGCGGCGTGCGGCGGCGGGAGCACCGGCCCCGTGGCCGGCATCCTGAAGGTCAAGCTCGCGACCACGCCCAACTCGGGGTTGGATGGAGCTGTCCTGCTCACGGTGACCGGCCCGGTGGTGCCGACGGGCGTCGCCGCGCTGACGGGATTCCGGCTGTTCGGGACACCCGTCGCCACCACCAACAAGTTCGCGGTGACAGGCACGCTCAGCACCGGATCGATCCTCTTCACGATCGACGTGCCCGACATCAACAAGGTGGGCCAGTACTCCGCTACGATCCAACAGGTCGCGGCGTCGTCCAACTTCGCGCTACGGAGTCTGACGAGCTACGCGCTGAGTGTGACGAAATAACCGCCAAGAGGCTAAGGGGCTAAGAGGCTAGGGGCGGGCGCGAACGAACTTCGCGCCCGCCGTCGTTTACGTCAGGTACACCCGCCCGGCGGTAACACGAACGCCGCCGATCTGTCCGGCAGCTTCACCTGCAGCAGCCGCTCCCGCCAGCCGCTCATTGCCCAGACCGCGATGGCCGTCGCGCGCACGGAATCGGGGCCGCGCACGACATACAGCGTGTAGCGATTGGTGAGCACCGTGTCGCGCTCGAACAGGATCCGCAGCTCGAGCCCCGGCGTGCGGGCGAGCGTCGGCAGGTCGGCGAGGGCGTAGGCCGAGCGCTCGTCGGCCACGTGCAGGGTGGTGGCTTGGTCGGCGCCGGTCTCGACGTACCAGGGCTTTCCTTCGGGAGCGATGCCGGCCGCGCGCCACAAGGCGAGCTCCTTCACGTGCGTGCCGGAGGAGTCGCCGCGCGAGATGAACTGCGCGCCCGCCCGCGCGATGCGCGCGACCGCGTCGGCGGCCGAGGCGGCGTGGGCGACGGCGGCG